>Ga0075433_10005435_pt1 | contig 10008 bp, 6 predicted proteins | sample RhiMethybrSRZTD2_FD_75299 | JGI IMG/M metagenome (GOLD analysis project Ga0075433, IMG submission 75299) | Populus rhizosphere microbial communities from Tennessee, USA - Rhizosphere MetaG P. TD hybrid SRZTD2 | ecosystem: Host-associated > Plants > Roots > Rhizosphere > Soil | place: USA... | reverse complement strand
GAACTTCCGCTCGGCTCAACAGCAAAGCGCTGGAGATCATCCAGAACGCCGGCTACGCGCCGCCCGAGGAGCTCACGCGTCCCGAGGATTTTTTCGTTTCCAACACAATGAACCGCGTAGTCGCGGCGGACTTCTTAATGGACCTGGATACCCTCGCCCAGGTCTATCGCAAAGAACATATCGAATGGGCTGGGTACGGTATCACCACATGGTCCAGCTCCATCCGCTCCGACAGAGTTTTACGCGCGCACCAATTGCTGGATAAACGGGGCGATCTGGCAATAAGGTTCGCGTACGGGGTCGTGATGGGAAACCCACAAATGCTCGCGTTAAGAAATTATTCCAGTGATTTTTTGTGGAACACGGGAGCAGGATCATCGACCGACAGTTCCTATCCAGGCCTCTTTACCTCCGTAGAACCGCCGATCATTCCCAAGGAGATCAAGGATCGAGAAAACCCTCGAGAGGGCTTTGACAAGATCATCGAAGACGGTGTCGCCTCGGGACTCAGGTTTAGCAATACTCACATCGCTGGTGATAGGGCACTGGATTTGGTTTTGAACGCTATCGAAAAAGGCAGCGCTCGCGCCGGACTCTCCCCGGAGCAAATAAGAGAGAAACGCCATGCCGCGGATCACTGCGCCATGAATCCACGCCCAGATCAGATTCCCAGGCTCAAAGCGCTCGGTGTCTTCATGAGCTGTGGTCCGAAATACATTGAAGATGGGAGTCCCAAAATCCTGCGGGACTACGGAGAACAATACACCGGTTGGGTGGCGCCGGTGAAAAGCCTTGTCGATGCGGGCGTGAAAACAGTATTGGAAATCGATGACCACGAAATTTCCCGACATGGTACGGTCTTCCATTACCTGGGTGTCCTGGTGAATCGGGAAGTCGATGGCAAAGTCTACGCGGGCAAAGAGCGGATCGATCGAGTGCTCGCGCTCAAGATGTCCACCAACTGGGCGGCTGAATATGTCTTGAAGGAGAATCTTCTGGGATCTTTGGAGCGCGGTAAATTTGCCGACCTCATCGTGCTCAATCGAGATTATCTAACCGTTCCAGACAAGGACATCGGCGGGATCAAGGTTCTTCTTACTCTGGTCGGAGGGAAGATCGTCCATCAGAATGAGTAATTTTGAACCGCAAAACAGATTGCGATCTTAGATCTTCGATGGATGCAAAACCGTTTTACCCAGGTGTTGCTGCCTGCGTCTGTATGTTTTGGCTTTGGGGAATCCGGCCAGAAGTTACCCAAGCCGGCCATGAGTTTGATGAAACCATTGACACGATCAAGCCTGAACAGGTTAAGGTCTTGCTTGATGCCGGAGAGAAGCTCGTGCTGGTCGATCTTCGTCCAAGCAAAGAATTTAAAGAAAAACGATTGCCCGGCGCCCGCTCCATTCCAGTTACAGAATTGGATAAACGCTCCAGCGAAATACCCAAGACCGGGCGTGTCGTCCTCTACTGTGGCTGCCCACCAGGAGGAGCTGATGAGTCGTACTCTTATCTCTATCTGCGAGATCAAGGCCATCGGAATGTTAGCGTAATGGAAGCGGGTTTCTCTAACTGGGTCAAGCAGAAATACCCCACCGAGGCCGGCGGTCGCTAAAAAAGGAACCAACTCGCTCGAGGGATTTATGCAATCGCCGCACCTCTTCTATGTGTTTGTTTTTATCCTGTTTGCTCTCCTCACGCTGGTTCCCGCGAACCGTTCGATGGCACAGCTCAGGCAGGAAATGATCTATGTTTCGGCCGAACAAATAACTGAGGGCGCGAAAAAGGAAGGAAAACTCTTTTTGCATCCTTCCTTGCGCCCGGAGTATGACAAGGCAACTCTCCCGGAACTTTTGAAGGCGTTCGGCAAAAAGTACCCCTCCGTTCAACCGACCTGGGGCGTGTCTGCGATGGGCACCAGGCCGAATCCGAAAGAGGCAGTCGCCGAGCTCGCCGCAGGAAAGGCGGTCGTGGACATCCTCGGTTTTAGCGGCTCTTTCCCAAGCGAGTATCCCGAGCGGGGGCTTCTCAAAAGATATGACCTCAAGGCGATGGCAACGGATGGCCAGATCAAAATCCCGCTCGAGATGATCGACGAGACCGGAATGATCGTTTGGTCGTCGAACAACACCGGGATCATCACCTACAATTCAACCCTTGTAGCGCCGGATAAAGCGCCCCAGGGATGGGAAAGCTGTGTTGAGCCGCAATGGCGGGGAAAGTTTAGCGTAGACAGCGATCCCAACATGCTCACATGGCTGATCCCGCGCTGGGGCGAGGAAAGGCTCTTCGATTTTGCTCGGAAACTGAAAGACAATAACGCGCTCTTTAGTCGCGGCAATACGCGAAACCTGGGTTCACTCGCCGAGGGCAAGCTTTCCTTCAACTGCGGTATGTACATCCATCCGATGAGTCGGATGCTAAAAAAAGACTCGGCTCTGCCAATCAAGATGGTGATCCCGGATCCCTTCCCGATCACCTTTCATGATCCCCAGGCGATCTATGTCGGCGCCAAAAATTCCCACGCAGCGCTGCTCTGGCTCGAGTTTCTTGCCTCCAGGGAGGCCCAGGAAATTATCGATTCAAACGAGCCCGGTAGAGGATCGTATTTGGTGGAGGGAACTTTGGTTCACAAGTTGGCTAAGAATGCCAATCTTTCCGTCTGTAACGTTAATTGTCTGCTCCGAGGAAACAAGATAGCGGAGCGCATCGCCGTTGACATCTGGGGACTACCGGGAAGCCGTCCGACTGAGCGATGACCGGGGAAGCTTGAGGAGGCGCTCTAACGGATCCGCGGGCATGACGAAGGAAACAAACTGCGTCGTAACTAACCTATTGGAGGATTTATGAGGTTTAGGATGAGGTCTTTGCTTCTGTGTTCACTTTTTTATTTGGTTCCGGTCCAGCTATCGGCGCAAACTGGTAAGGGGATGGTGATTTTTGCCGACGCGGTTTATCACAACGGCAAAGTGCTGACCGTCGATGAGCGTTTTTCGATCGCTCAGGCGCTTGCGGTGCGTGAGGGAAAGATCATGGCCGTTGGCAGCAACGCTGAGATTTTGAATCTAGCGGGACCGAAAACACGGCGCCTGGATCTCAAGGGCAAAACGGTTCTCCCCGGATTTATTGACACTCATTCCCATCTGTTCGATTACGCGCCGGCGAACTGGGCGAACGACCTGGAAAAGCTCGAGCCGGAGTTGGCGCAGTATCGACAAACCGAGCTCAGGGTGAAATCCGTGGACGAGGCCATCGCCCAGTTAAAGGCGCTGGTCGCGAAGAGCCCACCGGGAAAAATGATCCATGTCCAGCTCCAACCCTCCAGTGTAGCCGAAGAGTTTGGCAATAAAATGATGTTGAAAGAGATGGATGAGCTGGCCCCGAAAAATCCTATTGTCGTTCAACTCCGCGGCACGGACAGAAGAGCCAATAGCCCCATCTTCAAGATGTTCACCGACTATTTCGGCGAGCTTCCTGAGGACATACCCTCGGATGCCCAAGGAAAGGCAAAAGGGCCCATTGGCTCTGGCGCCATGCGCACTCTAATCGGCGAAATCCTGGTGCAAAAGCCCAGCACACTGGCGGCGATCTACAAAAAAGAGCTACAGGCCTGGTCGGCTCTCGGTGTGACCACCTGGTCATCATCCCTGCCGACAGCGAAGGTATTTAACGGTTTTGTTTTTCTTGACCATGCCGGAGATTTGCCGATCCGCTTCGCCTATTCACATCGAATGGGCGCCGCAGGATTTGCCCAGGCCGGAGAATTTTACAAGCGCCTAGGCGACATCAGAGGCCATGGCACAGACTATCTATGGACGATCGGCGTATCCCTGTCCGCGCTCGACAGCAGCTATCCGCGGCACTGCACGACGGTCAATGCGCGCGAGAGTGTAAAATCCCGCGAAGTATGCGAAGCCGACGCCCAATACAAGATCATGCGCGCCGCCGTCCAGGCCGGTCAACGGATCTCAGGAACCCATGTTTACGGCGACGGGGCCGTCGACCGCTATCTTGACCTGATCGAGAAAGCCAGCGCGGAAGCCGGCATCACCCCCGATGAAATCCGCGCCAAGAAGCATAACATCGACCACTGCGGCATGAGTCCGCGAACCGACCAGATCGAACGGGGAAAGAAACTCAATATCATTTGGAGCTGCGCGCCCAGGTATCTCGAGGATGCCGCCGACATATCTCGGGACTATGGCGAAAAATACGCCCATGAAATGAACGTGCCGCTGCAGAGTATTCTCAGAGCCGGCGGCAAGGTGGTGATGGAAATGGACGACCGGCGCGTGCATAGAAAAGAGGGCGGCGCCTTTGCTCACATCAAGTATGCGGTGACTCGCAAGGACAGTGAAGGAAGGACCTGGGGGGCGAAGCAAGCAGTGGACAAGACCACGGCTCTGAAGATGTTCACCCGCTGGGCCGCCGAATACGTCTTGCGCGAAAACGTCCTGGGCTCTCTGGAACCCGGCAAGTGGGCCGACTTCTTCATCATCGACCGTGACTATCTTAATACGCCGGATGAAGAGCTCTCCAAGATCAACGTTATGATGACCGCCGTGGCCGGGAAGACGGTCTATACCGATCCGCAGTTTGCCAAGACCGAAGGATTGCAAGTGGTGGGCATTACGATGACGCCCGGAAAATGATGCCGACGCGAGATCCTGTGAGATGACAAATTTCCGGGTCGTTGCGGCTATCGCGCTGGTGATATTTTGGCCTCGAGTGCTTTCGGCTGGCCATGGAACAGAAGACGATGTGGTGACAATCACGGCGGAGCAGGTCAAATCTATTCTCGACGCGCGTGAAAAGATCGTCCTCGTCGATCTCCGTCCAATCAAGGATTTTCAGAAAACGCGGCTGCCCGGCGCCCGGTCGCTGCCGATGCTGGAACTGGATAAGCGGTTTCATGAAATACCAAAGTCGGGCCGGGTCGTTTTGTACTGCGACTGCCCGCAAAATCAAATCATCGAGCAGGCCTATCAACTGCTCAAAGACTATGGATACCGTAACACGGCGGTGATGGCCGATGCATTCCACGAGTGGGTATCACGAAAATACCCTGTGGAGACCGGAGCAAAAAAGTAAATTATCAATGACGATGATCTCGTACGATTTACGCAGCCAAAAACAAAGGGAGGCTTTATGCAGCGGCGATTTTTATTTCTCTTAGGACTTTTGCTCTGGACCAGCCGGGCGCTTGCTCAGGGCACACCGGCGGAGCTGGTTCACTACCCGGATCATATTTTCCTGAACGGAAAAATTATCACGGTGGACGAGCGCGCGTCGGTTGCTCAAGCGGTTGCCGTGAGAGACGGCAAAATTCTTGCCGTCGGGCAGAATGCGCAGATTCTCAAACTTGCGGGTCCCAAAACCACCCGAATCGATCTCAAGGGTAAAACCATGCTACCCGGGCTCGTCGATACTCACTCTCATCTGCAAGAGTATGCGCTCGATCACTGGGGCGAAGATCATCCCCTGCTCAAATACACCAAAGTGGGCGGCAAGAACGAAGAAGAGGTTTTGGTCGAGATCGAGAAAGCATTAACAGCGGCGGTGCCAAAAGTAAAACCGGGCCAGTGGATTCGTCTCAACCTCGAGAACAGCGAGGATGGCCGGGCCCTGCTACGGCAAGGAAAATTGTCCAATGCCACTATCGATCCTCTCACCCCGCAGAACCCTGTCTTGATCAAGTCGGGAACGCGCGGCTTGCTGAATACCCTGGGGGTCCAGGAATACATCAAGGAATTCGGCGGGCCCGATCCGGAAATGGATGTGAAGACCGGTTATCTCAGAAGCACGACCATCGTCCGCGACATGAACGCCGACCTGTTCATGAAGGGTAACTTGGACGCGTTGGCTGAGCTTTACCATAAGGAATTGGTCGAAGCGACCAGCTTTGGCATTACCACCTGGTCGTCGTCGCTCAGTGCCGTAAATAATTTGAGCGCGATGCAACTGCTCGAGAGAAAAGGCCGGCTTCCCATTCGTCTTGCCTGGGGGCATGGTCATGGCGTTTCCATGGCTACGGGAGCGGAGAGCTACCGGCGGCTTGGAGATATTTTAGGCTCCGGCTCCGATTATCTCTGGAACAACGGTGTCGGAGTCGTCAGCGTCGACGGCTCTTATCCGGAAATTTGCACGACCATTCAAGCTCAAGAAAGAATCAAAAACAGAGAGATATGTCGGCTCACGACCGGGTCCGGTCGACAAAACATGCTTTACTCAATGGTCAAGGCGGGCCATCGGATATCCAATATCCACGTGGCCGGGGACAGCTCCGTGGATCGAGTCATGGATACCATCGAGCAGGCCAGTAAAGAAGCCGGGCTCACGCTGGAGCAAATCCGCGCTCACCGTCATTCGATCGATCATTGCGTGATGAACCCGCGCCCGGACCAGTACGAGCGCATGAAAAAACTCAACATGTTCGCCAGCTGCGCGCCGAAATATGTCGAAAACGTCTCACCACGCATTGTGCGTGACTACGGTGAAGAATATTTGAAGTGGAACGTGCCGGTAAAGAGTCTCACTGCCGCCGGGGTCAAAACCGTGATGGAGCTGGACGTTCATCTCACACCGAGGAAGAACGCCTTTTACTACGTGCAGCTTCTCCTCACCCGCGAGGCGGCGGGAAAAGTCTGGAACTTGAGCGAAAAAGTCGACCGCATGACAGCTCTTAAAATGTTCACGCGCTGGGCGGCGGAGTATGTGATGCGCGAGAATGTTCTCGGCTCCATCGAGCCGGGGAAGTGGGCTGATCTGATCGTTTTGGATCGCGACTATATGACCATTCCCGAGAATGAGATGAGTAAAATCCAAGTGTTGCTGACGATGGTCGGCGGCAAGATCATCCATGAAATGCCCGCGGTTCGGGGCATAGATAAGAGTACGGTGCCGGCCAAAGCTGGCAAGGAGACCGGCACGGAAGAATAGCAACATAAAGACGGAGATGCATAGAGAACAGAGCGACAAAGATCAGAAAACGGCAGAACGCGCTGACTGAGCTGACAGGAGGACTTCCTCGGTGAGTTGGACGGAGGAGTTGATTATGCGTCGGATTGCAATCTTAGTGTTCTTATTTTTGGGCTTCTTCACTGCTCGAGCGGCGGCGCAAAGCGTGCCGCCGGAGCTCATCAATTATCCGGAAACGATTCTGCATAATGGCAAAATCGTCACCATGAACGATAGCGCGACGATCGCACAAGCGCTTGCCGTAAGGCAGGGAAAACTTCTCGCCGTCGGGACAAATGCGGAAATCCTCCGGCTCGCCGGGCCCAAGACAGTCAGGATCGATTTAAGAGGAAGAACGGTTCTTCCCGGTTTCATCGACACCCATTCGCACCCCCACGAGTACAGCCTCGATTCATATGCTTCCGATTCGCTGCCCGAACTGCGCATGAAGACAGTCACTGGAAATACTTTTTCAGAACTTTTAAACGGCGTCGAATCGCTGGCGGCGAAAGCCAAGCCGGACGAATGGCTCATGATCCGGCTGGAGCCAATCGACGTGGCCAATGATTTTTGGCTCAAACACACTTACCGGGATCTGGATAAAATCGCTGCAGATAAGCTCGTGTTTATCAATCTGGGCACAAGAGGCCTGATGACTTCACGAGGGCTTGAGCTGCTGAAGAAGAAGTACGGCTTTGAGAGCGAGTTGCTGCGACTTCCCGGACTGGTCGATAAAGACGGGCAAATTACCGGACGTTTTCGCGCCGAAGTGATCCGCGTGATTCAGGCCGATCTGATGATGGACGGGAGAAAAGAACTACTCAAGGAAAGCTATTTCAAGGCCTTCAACGATTTAGCGAAATTTGGCATTACCACATGGTCGTCATCGATTCAGCCCCTGCAAGCTTTCGAAGCTCTTGCCGAACTCGATAGAGAAGGAAAGATGACCGTGCGCCTCGGCTACACTCACGGCCAGGGTTTTACTTCCTTTCCCAACGCAGCCGGATTTTACGAACGTCTGGGCGCTATCCAAGGGCATGGGACCGATTTTCTTTGGGCCATTGGCGCAAGCCCCGGCAACATCGATGGAAGCTATCCCAACGTCTGTACCTCCATCCCAGCGCGCGGACCGATCAAGGAGCGCGAGCAATGCTTTGCCGGTCCGCAAGAGTTCAAAAGACAGGGAATCGAGGCGATCGTCCGATCCGGCAATCGCGTAACGGGCCTGCACATCGCCGGAGATCGGGCATTGGACGATCTGATGGATGCGATCGAAGACGCCAGCAAGAAGGCTGGATTGAACGCCGATCAAATCCGCCAAAAGCGTCACAGCACGGACCACTGCACGATCAATCCGCGACCCGATCAGATCCAGCGCCTCAAGAGACTGGGCATGATCGTAAGTTGCGCGCCAAAATACGTCGAAGAAGCCGCCCCCCGTATTTTGCGCGACTACGGAGAAGAGTATCTCAAGTGGAATGTCCCGATCAAAAGTATGATCGATGCCGGCGTAAAACCTGTCATCGAGCTGGACTCGCGTCTGAAGGCGGACAAGAACGCTTTCTACTACACCCAGATCTTGGTCACACGTGAAGCTGCCGGCCGGATCTGGAATCTCCAGGAAAAAATCGACCGGGTTACAGCGCTCAAGATGTTTACGCGCTGGGCGGCGGAGTATGTGCTGCGGGAAAATGTTCTCGGCTCCATCGAGCCCGGCAAATGGGCGGACCTGATGGTTTTGGATCGCGACTACATGACGATACCGGAAAACGAAATAGGCAAGACCCAGGTGCTGCTCACCATGGTCGGCGGTCGGATCGCCTATGAACTGCCCGCCATTCGCGGTGTCGCCAAGAACGCGGTGCCCGCTAAGGCGGCGAGGGAAACCGGTACCGAGTAGTCGCGTCAGCAGAAAAAAGCTCGGAATTCTTCGCTGACACAGCACCTTCTCAAAAGCCAAGCCGATGTGGTATACGAGGGGCCAACTATTTGAAGGCCGAAGCATTCGTGACACAGCGGGAAAGAAAAATGACGGGCACAAAAAAGGAGGTTTTGATGAAACGCTCGGTTAGATTTTTATTGCTTCTCTCGAGTTTGATTTTTCTTGGAGGCCAGGCGCTTGCGCAGACGGTGCCGCCGCTCCTGGTAAGCTACCCGGAGATGATCCTGCACAACGGCAAGATTGCGACCATGGATGATAAGTCAACAACTTCGAATCTAGGGACTATCGTCCAGGCGCTGGCAATTCGCGATGGAAAAATTTTAGCTACCGGGAACAATCAGCAGATGCTCGCGCTGCGCGGACCGCAGACGAAAGTCGTCGATTTGCGGGGCCGCACCGTGGTGCCGGGAGTTATCGACACGCACTCGCATCTATTTGATTATGCTTTGGACGCCCAGGAGGATCAGGCCGTAAGGGTCCGCATCCGAGCCACTGCTGGCGAGACCTGGGAAAGCGTGAAAAAGAAAACTCTCGACGCTGTTCGCCAAGAGGTGGCTAAAAAGAAACCCGGCGAATGGATTGCGCTGCAATTGCCCAACGACGCGGTGGACAAGGACGGCAAGGTTATGAATGGCATCGTGGCCTCGCGCCGGGGACTCATCAATCGATCGGAGCTGGATCAGATCGCGCCTAACAATCCCGTTTACCTGCGTGTGCGGACGACGTCTATCGTGAATAGCAGATCCATTGAAATCGTCAAAAACATCTGGGCTGGTCCGATGGAACCAGGGCTCATACGTGAAGACGGCTTTGCGTCCAACACGCTAAACCGGATTATTGGTTCAGACTTCCTGGTCCCGACCCTGGAACAGTTGGCCAAACTCTACAAGGAAGAAAATTTGCGCTGGGCGAGCTACGGCGTCACCACATGGTCTAGTTCCATGCGCTCGGTAAGAGCATTGGCCGGATACCAACTGCTCGATAAAAGAGGTGACATCGGAATAAGGTTTGCCTATACGCCCAGCCTCGGCACCCCCATACAGCTGGTTCCCGAGATGCAAGGCGTGAGCGGTTACGGAACCGATTATGTCTGGTTCATCGGGACAAGCACG
>Ga0075433_10005434_pt1 | contig 10009 bp, 7 predicted proteins | sample RhiMethybrSRZTD2_FD_75299 | JGI IMG/M metagenome (GOLD analysis project Ga0075433, IMG submission 75299) | Populus rhizosphere microbial communities from Tennessee, USA - Rhizosphere MetaG P. TD hybrid SRZTD2 | ecosystem: Host-associated > Plants > Roots > Rhizosphere > Soil | place: USA... | reverse complement strand
CAGCTCATAGTAATAGTTGTAGGACGGATCATTGTAGTATTCGGTCGGGATAAGGATGTGCCCGTAAAAACCGACGTTCCAGAGCGCTCGCAAGCTCTCAGGGCTCATCATCCAATAGATTAATAACCGGGCGGCATTCGGATGGGGAGCCTTGGCCGCCACCGCGTAGAGGTTCTCCGCCATACCGAGGAATTTTGGGAAGACCCCGTTGAGCGGCGCGCCTTGCTTGCGCAAAGCGAGAACGTGGGAGATAAAGCCGCCCACCAAGACATCAACTTTTCCCGATGCGACCCATGTCGCCATCAATCGTCCCTGGTTGTGGTATTGCGGCTTCTGCTTTGCGAGCTGGCGCAGAAAGTTTCTCACTTTCTCCATTCCCCAACCAACGTGCTCTCCTTCGGGGCACGCTAGAGGCAGGATATGCAACATGTCCATATCGAAGCCCAGGCGTCCTTTCCACTTGGGATCGAGCAGATCCGGCCAGTCTTTAGGTGGGTCTTTAACCTTATCGGTATTGTACATGAAGACGCGACCGCCAAATCTTGGATTCCATCCGACGGTGACACCGTTTATTTTGGTCAGTAGCCCGGGGATGTCGCGCAGTATACGCATGTTTTCCGGCGCCAAATGTGCCAGAACACCGCGCTGATAAAGCAGGTGAACTCCGACGAGGCTGGGATTCAGCACATCGACGGTGTGCAAGCCGGCGCGTGATTCCGTAAGCATGCGAGTGACTTGCTCTTCATGGGCAACCTCGAGGAAGTTAACTTTTATCGGCCAGTCCTTCGGCCACGCCGCACGAAGAGAGTTTCCTTGTGCCGAGCTGCTGCCCCAGAATACAACCTCCGCTTCTTTTTGCGCGCCGTCGAAAATCTTCTGGAATTCCCCCGGAGAACCGGTCCACCAATCAGGCGCGGCAGCGCCGGCGCTTGCCGAAAAAAGCATCAGAACGCTCGAGGCCGCGACGACCAGAAAAGACAGAAATTTTTTCATATCCGAACGGTGCGGGTCGGAAGCGTTTAGCTCTCCGTGAGGCGTACGCCGTCGTCGAATCCGACGCGCTCTTCCTTATTCAAAGCCAATGTCCTTCCGGAACATTCCGACCCATTTCTCCTTCTCGGCCCGCTGCACGCAGTCAACCGAAAAGTCCACGACCGTCTTTCCTTTCCCTAAGTCATAGTAGAAGCTGTACTCAGGATCGCCGTAGTATTGAGGGGGTATCAAAATATTCCCGTAAAAGCCGATATCCCAGAGCGACCGCAGACTCTCCGGACTCATAATCCAGTACATCAGCAGACGGGCGGCATGCGGATGCGGCGCCTTTGCCGGCAAAGCCATGAGCGTTTCGGATCTGGTGATAACCCTCGGCAGCACAGCATCCACGGGAGCCCCCTTCTTGCGTAAGTCGAGCGCTGACGATAGCGCAGCGCCCGCCAGCACGTCCACTTTTCCCGACGCGACCCATGTCGCCATCACTCTCCCTTGACTGCTGTACTGAGGTTCTTGCTTCGCAAGCTGGCGCAAAAAATTCCTCACCTTCTCAAAGCCCCATCCGGCACTCTCACCTTCCGGGCACGCTAAAGGCAGGACCTGCCGCATGTCCATGTCAAACGCGATGCGGCCCTTGAATCTCGGGCTCAGTAAATCACCCCAGTCCTTCGGCGGCTCTTTTATGGCATTGGTATTGTACGTGAAAACCCGAACTCCATACCGGGGATTCCATCCCACGGAAACACCACCGACCTTTGTCACTAACTTTGGAATGTCCTTCAACACGCGCATGTTCTCAGGCGCCACCGCGGCCAGAACACTGCGCTGATGCAGCAAGTGAACGCCGACGACGCTGGTATTGAGGACGTCCACGGTGTGCAGTCCCGCACGGGCCTCCGTGAGCACCCTGGTAATTTGCTCCTCCTGATCCACTTCCACAAAAGTGACCTTCGTGCGCCATGACTTGGGCCATGCAGCATGGATCGCCTTTTCCTGGGCTGAGCTGCTGCCCCAAAACACGGCTTCGCCCTCGCGTTGCGCGCCGGCGAGCATCGTTTCAAATTCGGCGGGAGGGCCTATCCACCAATCGGGCACGGCGCTCTCCGTGACGCTCACGCCTGCCGATGCAAGGAGCAAAACCGCAAGCGCTGTCATTAGACCGGAGTTGGGCTTCATCTTCGAATACGGGCGAGTTTCTACCTTCCCTTAAATTCCGCTTTCCGCTTCTGCAAAAAAGCCGATGTGCCTTCTTTCATATCCTCGGTGGCAAAGGACAACCCAAACAGATTAGCTTCGTGCGCCAGCGCTTCGTTCAGCGGCACTTCCGGTCCCATATTGATGACCTCTAGCGTGTGCTTGAGCGCGAGCGGCGAATAGCCGGCGAGTTTTTGCGCTAGGATGTTGGCCTCCTCGATTAAGCGCTCCGGTGCGACCACCTTATTGAGGATGCCCCATTGCAGGGCGGTGTTGGCATCGATCGGTTCGCCAGCGAGACAAAGTTCCAGAGCCCTGGTTTTTCCGACGATGCGCAGCAAACGCTGGCTACCGCCAAACCCCGTGATGATTCCCAGTTTTATTTCCGGTTGTCCCAGCCGGGCATTCTGCGAGGCGATACGAAGCCCGCAAGCCAGTGCCAGCTCGCAACCTCCGCCGAGAGCATAACCGTTGATTGCGGCAATGAACGGTTTACCGCCGCTCTCGATCCGAGCAAAGATGCTCTGGCCCAACGATGCGAATGACGTTGCCTCAAGCGGACTCAGCCTTGCAAATTCGGAGATATCCGCGCCTGCAACGAAGGCTTTCTCCCCCGCCCCAGTGATGATCGCGACCCGGATGTCTTCGCGCTCGAGAATTTCGTCCACCGCCTGTTTCAATTCGCGGAGCGTTTCAACTGAGAGGACATTGAGCCGCGCGGGCCTATTGATCGTTAGAGTTGCGACGCTGGATTCGCTCGTCAGGAGAATGTTTTTAAAATTGGCCGCCATTGGTTTTGCTTCAACGAGTTCTTAATTTTTACTTTCTCCCGGCGAGATCAAGCACCGCCTGTTCGATGGAAACGTACGCGCTGCAGCGACACAGCGAACCGTTGAGCCAGCTCCTGATTTCTTGGCGCGACGGGTGGGGATTTTCGTTTAACAGGGCTTTGACCATCATGACCATTCCGGGCGTGCAATAGCCGCATTGAATCGCGCCATATTTTACGAAAGCCTCCTGCACCGGATCCAAAGTCTCCTCTTGCGCAAGTCCTTCGATGGTAAGAATCTCTTTGCCCGCCGCTTCCCAAGCAAAATACGAACAGGAACTGACCGCTTGATTCGCGACCAACATCGTACATGCCCCACACACTTGCGATTCGCAGGATCGTTTGGTGCCTTTGAGACCGAGTCGATCACGCACGAAACTAAGCAGAGTTTGCTCGACGTTCACTTCGCCCGACCATGGAGTCCGATTAACGCTAACTTGTAGGGGGACGGTTCGAACGCCTTTTAACCCGTTATTCATTGCACAACCTCCCCGGCGGCTTCGCGTAAAGCTCGCTGCAACAGCGTCTTGGTCATGTAGATCTTGTATTCCTCCGAACCGTGGAGGTCGCTCACTGGCGCCAAGCGCTCCCGAAGCGAGGGTCCTGAGATCCCCACATGCGCGCACGCGGCTGCGATTGCCATGCCGCGAAGAGAGCCCTCCAATTCCGGCATGCGCATCGGCACGGTCCCCACCGACCCGATGGCGATGCGCGCCGACTCCAGTAACCCGTTCTGCCCCTTCTTAACTGCGACCGCGACATTCAACGTCGGTCGCTCAAGGATGCCCCAGCGTATGTAAGCGCCGTTCATTCCTACCGGCAATGCCGGGACTTGAATCTCGGTTAATATCTCGTTCGGCTCCATCACCGTCTCGTATGCGCCCACGAAGAATTTATCGAGCGGCACTCTCCTGGTTCCTCTACTCGACTGCACGATCACCCGCGCTTCGTAAATCAGAAAAAGCGTGGCCGGATCGGAATGGGGCTCTGCAAAAGCCAGGTTTCCCCCAAGCGTGCCGACATTTCTTACCCTGATGTTCGCAACTTTACTTTCCATGTCGGCGATTAGCGGAAACTTTTCTCTGATCAACGGAGAGACTTCCAACGCGCGATGCGTCACCAAGGAACCTATGCTGAGATCTCCATTTTCGACTACCAATCGATCCATTCCCGGTATGTTTTTGATATTCACGAGCAGCTTTGGATGCAGCAGTCCGAGCCTCATCACCAGCAGCAGTTCACTACCGCCGGCATAAATCCTCGCGTCATCCGGATACGCTTCTAAACACGTGATGGCTTCGGCTACGGACGCGGGCTGAACCAACTCAAACGGCCTAAACATTCTCTCTCCTTGAAATCCGAATTCGCTCGACAGTCAATCGGCTCCCTTTGACACGGTCAACGCCACGTCGAGGACACGGACGCCGCCTTGGTCCTTGGGTAAAACCGAGATTGGGTTGAACTCCAGCTCTTTCATCCATGGGTTGGCAAGGAAAACAGCGGCGGCCTCCGATATCAGCTCGACAAGACTCTTTACATCCGCTGGCGGGTGGTTGCGAAATCCCTGCAGAAGCTTGTAGCAGAGCGTGTCGCGCACCATGCTTTTCAAATCGTCCGCGGTGGCGGGCAAAGATCGGTAGCTTACATCCCGCAGCAGCTCGACCAAAATGCCTCCTGATCCAAACATCACTAACGGCCCCAGGTCCGGGTTGCGCAGAAATCCTACGACGACCTCCGTTCCTTTATTGACTTCCTCTTCCACTAACACGCCTTCTATCCGCTGGGTTGCGGCGCCGCCTTTTTCCTTCAAATCATCGTACTCGCGCACCAATTTTTCCGGCGAATCCAGATGGAGCTTCACTGCGCCGGCCTCGGTTTTGTGCAGAAGCCCGGGAGCCATAAGCTTCATGACGACGGGGTAGCCAATCCCTGAGGCGGCAAGCAGCGCCTCGTCTTTGTTAGAGACGAGCGCTCCTTTGGGTATGGGAATAAATGGCGCTAAAAGGCTTTTCGCCTGATGTTCCGTGAGCTCATCCTGCGGCGGTAGCCGAAGCGTATGGCTTCCGTGCCTGGTACAGGCATTGGCCGTGGTAAGCCGGGGTCGATCGCGCATCAATTTTTCCCGTTGATTTAAGAAGGCGACTTTCTCTAGTGCATCCCAAACGTCCTCTCCGACGATCGCCCTCCCCGTCTCCGTCAGTTCCCGGGTAGTCGACTCCGATAGACCTCCTGAGCTGCCGACCGCCAGGAATTTTCTTGCAGCCTCGACGCGTTCGAGCACCTGTCGCCAGCAGCGCTCCAGATGGACGTTCGAAATACTGAGAAGAACAACTCCGATCTGCTCCTCGTTGCAGACAATATCTATAATGGAAGACAGCTTCTCGAGCTGGTTGTGCGGCACTTGGGCCGTGACGTCGACCGGATTGCGGCAGGACCCCGCTTCAGGAACTAAAGAAGAGAGAGCTGATTGCGTGTTTTCGGAAAGCTCGGGAAGATCGATGCCCAGCGTCTCGCAGTGGTCGCTCGCCAAGATTCCGCTTCCGCCCGAAGCCACGATCGCCGCGACCGCGCAGGAAGGAGGATAAAATTTTACCTGGGAAAAAGTTTCCAAAGCCGAGCCTAGCTCCGCGGCCGTGCTGACCTCGATGATTCCGGCCTGCGCGAACAATCCTCGGTACACGTCGCTCGAGCCCGCGATCCTTCCCGTATGGGAGCTCACGGCTTGGGCTCCGCGCGCCGACTTCCCTCCCTTCAGCACGACCAGGATCTTGCCCGCATCCCGTGCTATGCGGCCGAGCGCAATCAAACGCGCCGCGTCTCTTATGCCTTCGACGAAAGCGCCGATCACCTTGGTATCTGGATCAGTTAAGTAGTACTCGATGAAATCGAGAGTGTTCAGATCGGCCTCGTTGCCGGTGCTCACATGATAGGTAAAACCAACGCCGCGTTTTAAGCAGCGCCTGACCAGGCTCCCGCCGAACGCGCCACTCTGGCTGACGAAGGCGACATTTCCCGCGCCTAGAGTTACGTCAGCCAAAAAACCACCGAAGCTCGCGACGACGTTATCCTTGAAGTTCATGAACCCCATGCAGTTAGGGCCCAGCAGGCGCATTCCTGCTGAGCGCGCGATGGTCACCAGCTCTTGTTCAAGCGCCGCGCCTTCAGAGCCGGCTTCACCGAAACCTGCGGCCGGAATCACGACGTGCGAAATGTGTTTTTCCGCGCACTCCCGCATCGTCGCTTTAACCGACTGTTTGGGTGTAAGGATCAAACACAGGTCGACCGGTTCAGGAATATCCAGCAAACGTCCATAGCAGCGCCGTCCGGCAATTTCTTCGTGGCCAGGATTGACCGGATAGATTTCGCCTCGGTACCCGAACTTGGTTAGGAACGCCAAATATTGGCCGGAGATAGAACTCGGCCGCGTCGAAGCACCAACGATAGCGATGCTTTGCGGACTGAAGAGGCGTGCAAGATCTAGGTTTTTCGGATCCTTCCTATCAGCCTCGACCGCAGTGATGAGCTTTTCTTCAATGGGAGCGCGCGCCATTGCCGATTATTCTCTCTATCGACCTTTCCAAGCTGCGGGCCGCTTCTGCGCGAACGCTCGCGGCCCTTCTTTCCCATCCTCGCTCTCATGATCCACGTACTGCCTGACCGAATCCATTTGGTCATAGATATGCTTCATCGCGAAGCGCAGATCGTAGGCTCGGTGCAACGCTTCTTTAATCGCTCGAACCGCCAAAGGCGCCTGCTGACAAATTGCTTGGGCGAGCTCAAGCGCCCGCGGCATCAAGCGCTCGTATGGAACAACCTCGGTCACGATGCCCAACTCGTAAGCCCGCTGCGCCGAGAGCCGTTCCGCAGTGCCCATCAAGGCCATGCGAGAGACCACGCTTAGGGGAGCGCGCGAAGCAAGGCCGAGCATTTCCCGCAGCGGCACCCAGCCGACACTGACATGCGGTTCCAAGAAAGTGGCATGATCCGCCGCGATGGCGAAATCGGATTGCCAAAAGAAATGCCAGCCGCCGCCGGCGAGTACGCCATTGATCGCGCAGATCACAGGTTTCCAAAATTCCGTCGGAACGTCGCCCCAGGGCGTCACGCCTCGTCCGGTAAAGCCCGGCTGGCTTTGACGCGACGCCGCTCTCATGTCCGCGCCGGTGCAAAAATGGCGGTTCCCCGCGCCCGTAAGAACGACGACCCAAGTGTTCTCATCTTTTTGTAACTCCGCCCAGGTCGCATCGAGAGCTTCACCCATTCGCCCGTCGTGCGCATTGCCCGCGTCCGGACGGTTGAGAGTCACAACAGCGATCTTATCCTTTCTCTCCAATAGAATCGTTTCATTAATCATCCCTGTCCTGCTCCTTTCTCGCGACCGTTATTTCGATTTTTGTCTGAGTAAATGCTGCCTGGGGATTCGATAGCTCTCACTTAGAAAGTCCCGTTCGCCCTTGACAATCCCTAGGACAAACGGAAAAAGGGCGGAATTAGTCGCAATGTCCGTTCATGCTGAGCGCCGGTGACTGAGCCAAGCCGAAGGGTCGAATCATTCTTACTCTTTCAATGATAACTAGTGAGATCCGATCCTTTCTCGGTAGCCGAGGTCCCGGGCAGCCCAGCAGCGCCTTGCTTACCGGAGTAAACCTTTTTCAATAGAAGAAGAGCGATCCTCGCCATTGCTACTACGAACTAGCGTGAAAAATTGAATACCGGGGGAGCGCTCCGCATTACCCCAAGCTTCTCTCGTACCCTAATGTGAGTCCCGGAGTCAACGCTATTCTCTGGACGTAACAGAAACCGACCGTACAAAGTTCTAACAAGTTCCGGATAGCCCGGATGAGGCGCGCCCTCGGTGTCGATTCTCTCGGAACGCGTTCCACATGTTTGAACGGCAGTTCAAAATCGATGTAAAACGGGACCGTAGGAGTTTTCCGATCACTTGTCAAGCAAATCTCCCTTGACCTGACTAAGCCGGCTATGATAGCAGCCGTAATGAAAGCGCGTTCAGTTCACGCGCATGCGTTCACATTGTGAGCCTTTCCTCAAAGATTCAAAACCTCGTGAACCAAAAAATCACGTCACCATGTGAAAGGAGAATTCGATGAGGTCCGTTCCTTATGGATTTATGGTATTTTCAAATCAAGCGGTGCCCCGCGTCGTGGAGCTGGTGAAGCTAGGGGAGGAGCTTGGTTTTGACAGCGCATGGCTGCTCGATTCCCAATTGGTCGGCCGCGAAGCCTTCGTCGCCATGACCGCCTGCGCTTTGAACACGCGCCGCATCAGAATCGGCCCCGGCGTCACTCATACCGTCACTCGCCATCCGAGCGTGATCGCGAGCGGCTTCGCCAGCCTGGTGGAAGTCGCGCCGGGGCGGATCAACTTGGCGATTGGCTTTGGCGACAGCGCCATCCGCGGCTTGGGGGGAAAGCCCGCGAAGTTGGCAAAGTATCGGGAAGACTTCGAGATCGTCCGGCATCTTTTAGCCGGCGAACGAATTCCCTACAACGGAAGAGAGATCAAGCTGGCATGGTCTGATTCCACCCTCACACGACAGATTCCCATGTATGCGGTTCCCGGCAGCGGGCCAAAAGGTCTCGCATTAGGGGGAGAACTGGGACAAGGCGTGGTCCTGCACTGTGAAGTCCACGAGATTAGAGCAAAGCTAAATCACATTGCGGAGGGAGCCGCGCGCATAGGAAAAACCTTAAACGATCTGCGCATCATCTGGTGGCCGACGACTTCGATCGACGAGGATTGGGAGAAAGTGCGGGAGCTTCTGAGCGCGCGTATGGCAAGCTCGCTGCGCCACAACTACTACGATTACAAACGCGGCGGTCTCAAAGAAGATGAGTTGCCTGTTCCCGTGGAATTGGCGCGTCGCATCGCCGAAGAATACAATTTTCTCGAGCACGCCACCGCGGAAGCACACCACGGCAAACTGTTAGACCAGGTACCGGACAAAGTATTTAAACGGGTCCTGGCAGGGTCACCGAAAGAGGTCGCGGCAATCATACGACAAACTCTCGACTCTTACCCCGAAATACAGGAAGTGGTCCTGCACATCCCAGTCGGGACGAAGCGCCTGGGCGCCGCGGATGTGATCAGGAACTTCGCCACGAAAGTAAAACCGCTGCTCAATTAGAAGCTTGTTCGGTCGCGGGAACGATTCTGTTACATCAACAAAGAAATGGCGAGCACCGTGCTCGCCATTTCTTTTACAGTGGAAAAACTGAAGGAAAAGATTGGGCTCGGTAACGCCTGAAGCCTGTGCTACGCGCTTGCTCCCGCCATAACCCGAGTATTGACCAGATCCTCCATACCGTGTCCGCCATCGATTAGGTTCCAGCTCACCATCCACTCGTAAGTCCTCAAGAGCTGGTCCTGTGGAATCGGTGTCCCGGGTTTCAGGAACAAAATGCGGTTGAGATCGAAGTCGTCGATGCTCAGCGCCTGCACCTCCGGGGATTTGTCCAGCTCGATAAAATAATGGAGGTAAGCTTTCTTATTAGCGTTGATTCTACGAACAGCCTCCGTCAGCGCACGATTGATGGCGGCGTACGCCTCCGCGTCTATGTCCGGCGTCGCCGTGTCCGTGCCGTTGTAGAAACCCTGAAGAATGATGCGGCAGCCGTTCTTCTCGGCGACCGTAATCCAGGGCTCTCGTGCGCTGCACGCGTCAACCGTACCGTCCATGATCGAGCGGTAACGCTCGGACGGGTGACCGCTGCTCACTAGCTTGATCATCTCACGCGGCACAAACCCCTCCACCAATTGCAACGTCAAATAATGCGTGCCGCCATGAAAGGGCACTGCAATCGTCTTGTTGGCGAGCTGCTGGGGCGTATAAATATCCGACCACGGCGGCACTACGATAGCTCCGCACACAACCGATGCGCGCCTCCCCAGTTGCCGCGCTCCCACCTCGGTATCTTGCGAGCGCCGGTAGTTTCCCCATTCACATGCATTGAAAATATTCGCGCAGCCGCGCTCCAT
>Ga0075433_10005427_pt1 | contig 10015 bp, 6 predicted proteins | sample RhiMethybrSRZTD2_FD_75299 | JGI IMG/M metagenome (GOLD analysis project Ga0075433, IMG submission 75299) | Populus rhizosphere microbial communities from Tennessee, USA - Rhizosphere MetaG P. TD hybrid SRZTD2 | ecosystem: Host-associated > Plants > Roots > Rhizosphere > Soil | place: USA... | reverse complement strand
GGCTCGCAGCCCGAGTGCGCTCTGCGCTTTGCCAATGACTTCGGCCAGCTCAACGGCTTGGCCGTCTACTTGTCGCAGGGGGGAAAGGCGTTCCTGTTCGGGAGCGGCTCGGTGCAGGCGATCGCCAACGGCTACGTCACGCGCTTCGGCAACACGAACCCGGCGCCGCCGCCGTACGCCTCGCCCACCGGCAACTCCGCCGATCGAACGCACATCCTGTGGCCGGGGAACTTCCTCTACGACTACATGTTCGTGCGCTCGCAGATGGATATCGCCGACCAGGCCGGCGTCGGCAACGGGACCGGCTCCGACACCGACAACTATATGGACTTCATTCCCTATCTGCCGCAGTTCCAGTGCCCGGGCGCTCCGTGGCCGCCCGACGGCTGGACCGGCCAGCGCACCGCCACCTGCGATCCGCGCGTCGGCCCGGCGTCCGCCGCCAATGCCGCGGTGTGGGATGGCCTGCCCCAGCTGCACATGCAGACCGAGTTCAACACCTGGCCCACGAGGCCGCCGCAGAGCATCGTGTGCTACTTCGTCTCGAACCCGGACATCATCACGCCCAACGTCGGCGAGCTCGACACGCTCTACCTCGGCCGGGCGAAGGCGCAGCTGATCCGCGGCGCGCGCGACAACCCGGACGGCAAGCCGGTGTGGTTCCACTGCACGGGCCTGTCGGGCTGGGAGCTCAACTGGACGAGCATTCCGATCTGGTACCTCGACCGCACCGAGCTGCGCAGCGCGGTCGACAAGATCCTCGGCAAGTGGGGGTTCACCCGGAACACGAATCCGCTGACCCAGACCGGACCGGGCGGCGTCGAGCTGACGGCATCCGAAAAGATGGGGAGCGAGAATCCGTGAGGGAACACGCTTTGAGGCCGCATTCCTGCTTGTCCTGGCCGTGGATCATCCTCACCGTAGCGCTCGCCGCCGCTCTCCCGGGAGCGGCGCGGGCGGCGGCGACCAACTGCCCCGATCCCAACGACTCGTGCGCCACCGTCGTGGCCAAGCCCGACACGTTCCCGCGCATCCAGTTCCGCGCCTTCCCGGGCGTGGTCGGCTCGCAGGGCCAGGACAGCACGGTGAGTCGCAAGGTGACGCTGGCCTGGGACCGCGATCTGGCGCTCGAGCAGCGCCTGCGCGGCGACACGCTGGTCGGCGGCTTCGGCGGCTACAACATCTATCGCGTGTTCGTGAACCGCGACACGTGCAAGCTCCAGCTCCTGCGCCGCTTCGTCTACAAGGACACGTTGCTCTGGCACTTCCCCGACAACCAGCCGCGGGCCACGTTCGTGGATCCCGACTCGGCCGGCGACATCCAGCGCATCCAGATCTGCCGGCGCGTCGATCCCAACAATCCCAAGCGCTGCGCCCAGCTCGACTCGGTCTTCGCGCTGGTGTCGCCGCCGGCGCCGCCGGATGGGTTCCCGGCCTACTACGCCATCGTGTACGCGGCGGATCCGGGGCTCGTCCAGGGAGGGTTCGAGAATTCCTTCGTGCCCGACCGGGGGCACTGCTCGAATCCCTCGGACCCGACGACGTGCTGCAACATGAACACGCTCGATCTCAACCTGATGACCGATCCCGTGTTCCTCACCGGGCCGCCGACCCACGATCTCGAGCGCGTGATCGTGGTCCCGAATCCGTACCGCGGGATCGACGCCTGGGACACGCCGGGGGGCCATCGCATCGAGTTCCGCAACCTGCCCGCGCAGGCCACGGTGCAGATCTACTCGGTCGCCGGCGATCTGCTGCGCGTCCTCGACCACGACAGCACGGTGAGCGGGGTGGCGCAGTGGGACCTGAAGAACGAGCGCTCGCAGGACGTCGCCTCGGGGATCTACATGTACCGGGTGACGACGCCCACCGGCTTCGAGTTCAAAGCCCACTTCGTCGTGGTTCGCTGACCCCGGCGACTCCATCGCCGCGCGCCCTCCGCCGGCCTCCCGTTCCCGGGGGGCCGCGGCTTGTTTCCCGGGCGCGCACGGGCGAAAATGTCGGCTGGAGCGTCTTTCCCCCCGGAGGAACCCCTTGAGCCCGTCCCCGAGGTCGAATCCCCACGGCCCCGAGCTCGTGACGCGGGAGCTGCCCGGCCCGCGCGCGCGCGCCATCGTCGATCGCGACCGCAAGGCCATCTCGTCTTCCTACACGCGCGCCTATCCTCTGGTCATGAGCCACGGGCGCGGCGCCCAGCTGTGGGACGTCGACGGCAATCGCTTCCTCGACTTCACCGCCGGCATCGCGGTGGGGGCGACGGGGCACTCGCACCCGCGCGTCGTGAAGGCGATCCGCGAGCAGGCCGGACGCTTCCTCCACATGTCGGGGACCGACTTCTACTACGACCTCGAGGTGCGTCTCGGCGAGCGCCTGACGCGGCTCGTGCCCGGTCCGGGCGAGAAGCGCGCCTTCTTCTCCAACTCCGGCACCGAGGCCGTCGAGGCGGCGATGAAGCTGGCGCGCTACCAGACGCGCCGCCCTCTGTTCCTCGCCTTCTACGGCAGCTTCCACGGGCGCACCATGGGCTCGCTCACGCTGACCGCGAGCAAGGCGGTGCAGCGCCGCGGCTTCGCGCCGCAGACGCCCCAGGCCACGCACGTGCCGTTCGCCGATTGCCGGCGCTGCGTGTTCCACCTCAAGTTCCCAGAGTGCAACTTCTACTGCGTCTCGTTCATCGAGGACTACGTGTTCGCCAAGCACACGCCGCCGGAGGACGTGGCGGCGGTGTTCGTCGAGCCCATCCAGGGCGAGGGCGGCTACGTCACGCCGCCGCCCGGCTACTTCGAGAGGCTCGCGGCGCTGTGCAAGAAGTACGGCATCCTGCTCGTGGTCGACGAAGTGCAGTCGGGGATGGGGCGCACCGGCAAGTGGTTCGCCATCGAGCACTGGAAGGGCGTGGCCCCCGACGTCGTGGCCATCGCCAAGGGCATCGCCTCGGGCATGCCGCTCGGCGCCACCGTGGCCTCGAAGGAGCTCATGTCGTGGCCGCCCGGCTCGCACGGCAACACGTTCGGCGGCAATCCGGTGTCGTGCGCCTCGGCCCTCGCCACGATCGACCTCATCGAGGAGAAGCTGCTCGACAACGCGCGCACGGTGGGCGGCTTCCTCGAGCGCGAGCTCACGGCCATGGTCGAGCGCCATCCGCACCTCGGCTGGGTCAACGGCCGGGGCCTCATGCTGGCGCTCGAGGTGGTGAAGGAGCCGGGCACGAACGTCGGCGATCCCGAGCGCCGCGAGGCCATCATCCAGTCGGCGTTCCGGCGCGGCCTGCTCACGCTCGGCGCCGGCCCCTCGGCCATCCGCATCTCGCCGCCGCTCACGCTCACGCGGGCGCAGGCGCAGGTCGGGCTCGAGATCCTCGAAGAGTCGGTGTCCGAGCAGGAGGCGCGCGGACGCCGGGGCATGGTGTCCCTGAACGGCCGCGGCGGCGCCAAGAAGGGCGCCGCGAGGCGGGCGGGTTGAGCGCCTACGCCGAGCGCTATCGCGTCGAGGTGAGGCGCGGTACCCCCGGCGCGACCGAAGCCGAGCACGAGGTGACGGCGATCGGCTGGCGCCCGGACGGCGCGGACGCATCGCTCGGCGACGCCGACTTCGTCACCTTCTTCCGCTCCGGCTGCAAACCGTTCCAGGCCGTGCCGCTCGTCGAGCGCGGGCACGCCGAGCGCTTCGGCTTCGGCGCGCGCGAGCTGGCGGTGATGTCGGCGTCGCACAACGGCGCCGCCGAGCACGTCGAGGTAGTGCGCCGCATGCTGGCGCGGATCGGGCTCGGCGAGGACAAGCTCCTGTGCGGGATCCACGAGCCCGAGGATCCCGAGCACGCCGCCGCTCTGCGCGCCGGGCGCCTCGAGCCCTCACCCGTCTACAACAACTGCTCGGGCAAGCACGCCGGCATGCTGGCGCTGGCGGTGGCCGAGGGCTGGCCGGTCGAGGACTACGTGGCCTTCGACCATCCGGTGCAGGTCGCGTGCGTGGGCGCCGTGGCCGAGCTGTGCGGGGTCGCGGCCCGCGAGCTTCCGTGGGGCGTGGACGGCTGCAGCGCCGCCAATCCGGCGATGCCGCTCTCGGCCATGGCGCGCGGCTTCTCGCGCTTCGCCCGCGCCCGGGCCGAGAGTGCCGAGGCGCGCGAGCGCGCCCTGGCCGCCCTGCGCGCCGCCATGGCCGAGCACCCGACGCTGGTCGCCGGGCGCGGCCGCTTCTGCACCGACCTCATGGAGGCGACGCGCGGCGAGGTCGTGGCCAAGGTGGGAGCCGAGGGACTCGAGTGCCTGGCGATCGCGCGCACCGGCGAGGGCGTGGCGATCAAGGTGAAGGACGGCGCGCGGCGCGCGGTGGCGCCGGCCGCGATCGCCTTCCTGCGCGATCGCGGCCATCTGCCGCCGGTCGCCGAGGCCGCCCTCGAGCGCTGGGCGCGTCCGGTCGTGCGCAATCATCGGGGGCTCACCGTCGGGGAGCTCCGGGCCGCCAAGGCCACGGCTCCCGCGGCGGTGGCGCGCGTGCCATGAGAGTCTTCACCGTCCTGCTGGCGCTCGCTGCCCTGACGCCCGGCGCGGGCTCGGCCGCGCCCTCCGCGAGTTCCGCCTACTGGGTGCGCTTCGCCGATCGCGGCCGGCTCGAGCGTGCTCCGGCCGCCACACGGCGCGACGCCGCGCGCGCCTCGGTCTCGGCGAAGAGCCTCGAGCGGCGCCTTCGCCGCGGTGCCGGTCCGGAGGTCTTCGCCTCCGATCTCCCGGTCGAGCCGCGCTACGTCGAGAGCATCGCGGCGCGCGGGTTCCGCGTGCGCGTGGTGAGCCGCTGGCTCAACGCCGCGAGCGTCGAGGCGACCCCGGACGAGATCGCCGCGCTGGCCTCGCTGCCGTTCGTGCGCTCGGTCGAGCCCGTGACGCGCGTGCGGCGCATGGCGCCCGACGTCGTCGTGCCGGGCAGCGAGCGTGTGGGGGCGGAGCCGGCGGCGCCGAGCGCGTCCGCGAGCCCGGGCGATCCTTCGTTCTACGGGCTCTCGTGGGCGCAGAACCGCGTCGTCGAGGTGGACAGCCTCCACGCCATGGGCCTCTCCGGGCAGGGCATCCTGATCGCCCTCCTCGACACCGGCTTCCGCGAGACGCACGAGGTGCTCGACTCGCTCGCCGTCACCGCGCGGCGCGATTTCATCCACGCCGACACCGTGGTGGCCAACGAGCCGAGCCAGGACTCGGCCGGGCAGGACTCGCACGGCACCAACACGCTGTCCATCCTCGCCGCCAACCTGCCCGGTCGCATGGTCGGGCCGGCGTATCACGCGCGCTACGCGCTGGCCAAGACGGAAGAGGTGACGAGCGAGTCGACGGTGGAGATGGACTGGTGGCAGGCGGCGGCCGAGTGGGCCGACAGCCTGGGCGCCGACGTGATCTCCTCGTCCCTGGGCTACAGCGAGTTCGACAACGCGGCGGATTCCTACACCTACGCCGACATGAACGGGCGCACCACCGTGGTGACGCTCGCCGCCGCCGAGGCGGCGCGCCGCGGCATCGTGGTCGTGACCGCGCAGGGCAACGAGGGCAATCTGCCCTGGCACTACCTGCTCGCGCCGGCCGACGCCGAGAGCGTGCTGGCGGTGGGCGCGATGGACTCGACCGGCGTGGTCACCGGATTCTCCTCGTACGGCCCCAGCGCCGACGGCCGCGTCAAGCCGGACGTCTGCGCCATGGGCCAGTTCGTGGCCCTCGTGTCGCCCGGCAACGACCAGAACGTGAACCACGGCAACGGGACGTCCTACTCGACGCCGGAGATGGCCGGACTCGTGGCCCTCCTGCTCGAGGCGCACCCGACGTGGACGCCGTTCGAGATCATCGAGGCGGTGCGTGCCACGGCGTCGCGCTTCGACAATCCCGACGCCCACGCCGGCTTCGGCATCGCACGCGGGGCGCGCGCCGTGGCCCACACGCCGAGCACCGTCTTCGCCTCGACGCCTCCGGGATCGGCGGCCCTCGTGTTCGCGGGGCCGGTGCCGGCGCGGCGAGGCACGGCACTCACGTTCTGGCTGCGGGCGGGGGCGGTCTCGGGTCCGGTTTCGGTGTTCGTGTACGATACGCGGGGACGGCAAGTGCGGTCCCTGTTCCGGGGCCCGGTGCTCGCCGGGTCGCAGAGGCTCGTGTCGTGGGACGGCCGTGACGACGCCGGGGCGCAGGCGCCCGCGGGGGTCTATTTCGTGAGCTTCGACGCCCCCGGAGTTCGGCTCGGACGGCGCGTCGTTCTATTGTAGATTCCATTCTTCCGGCCGCTTGAAGCAGGGAACGTCGATTCCGCGAGGAGGCAGGGGAATGTTCGCGAAGGGAAGGGCCCGGGCGGGCTCGCTGGCGTGGCTCCTGGCGTGCGCGCTCGGCGCGACAGCGGCGCACGCGGATCCGGCGGATCTCCTGGCGCCCAAACAAGGCAATCTCAAGAACGGGCTCCGCGTGCTCACGCTCGAGGACCCCAGGGCGGCCGTGTTGAGCTTCCAGGTCTGGTACGACGTCGGCTCGCGCAACGAGCGCCCGGGGATCACCGGCATCTCGCACCTGTTCGAGCACATGATGTTCAAGGGCTCGAAGAACGTGGGCCCCGAGGAGCACGCGCGCATCATCCAGTCCGTGGGCGGCGAGGAGAACGCGTTCACCACCTGGGACGTCACCGTCTACTGGGACGACGTGCCGCCGGACCAGATCGAGCTCGTGGCGCGCCTCGAGGCCGATCGCATGTCGACGCTCCGCCTGACGCCCGAGAACTTGAAGAGCGAGCGCGAGGTGGTGAAGGAAGAGCGGCGCTACCGCGTCGACGACCAGCCGATCGGCAAGGCGGTCGAGGAAATGACCGCTCTGGCCTACGAAAACCATCCCTACAAGTTCCCCACCGTGGGCTGGATGGCCGATCTCGACTCGATCAACCTCGGCGATGTGAAGAGCTACTACGCCATTCACTACGCGCCCGACAAGGCGACCCTCGTGGTGTGCGGGCCGGTGACCCACGAGCGCGTGATGAAGGTGGTCGAGAAGTACTTCGGACGCTTGAAGCCGGGCCGGCCGTCGCCGGCGGTGACGGCGGTGGAGCCGCCGCAGACCGCCGAGCGTCGCAAGACGGTGGAGGCGGTGGTGCAGCTCCCCATCCTGATCGCCGGCTACAAGGTCCCGCCGGACCGCGACGCCGACACCCCGGCGCTCGAGGTGGTGAGCCGCATCCTGTCGCAAGGCGAGTCGTCGCGGCTCTACAAGAAGCTCGTCTACGAGGACCAGTCGGCGCTGTTCGCCGGAGGGCTGGCCCTGGGGCGCAAGGATCCGGGCCTCTTCTACGCCTTCGCCGCGGTCAAGCCGGGCAAGGATCGCAAGGCGGTGGAGGACACGCTGTTCTCCGTCATCGAGCGCCTGGGTCGTGATGGGCCGACGACCGACGAGCTGACCAAGGCCAAGAACCAGTCCGAGGCCGAGCTCGTGTTCGGCCTCGAGAACGTGCAGGACCGCGCCCAGGCCGTGGGCCAGGCGGCGCTCATCGGCGGCGATCCGGCGCTCGCGGCCAAGCGGCTCGACGAGGTGCGCAAGGTGTCGATCGAGGACGTGCGGCGCGTGGTGACGAGCTATCTCGATGCCCAGCACCGCACCGTGGTTTGGCTCGTGCCGCAGGGGAGGGGCTGATGCGCGTCTCGACGCTTCTCGCGCTCGCGCTCCTCGCGCCGGCGGTGGTCCACGCCGCCGAGGCACCGGCGACCGAGTACCGCGTGCCCCGTCCGGTGTCGCGCACCCTGCCCAATGGGCTCGTGGTCCACGTCTTCGAGGATCACGACTTGCCGTCGGTCTACTTCCGCCTCCTGGTCAAGACCGGCGCCTCGAGCGAGACCGCCGACAAATCCGGTCTCGCCGCTCTCACCGCCGAGGTCATGCGCAAGGGAACGACGACGCTCTCCGCCCAGCAGCTCGCCCAGAAGATCGATTTCGTGGGCGCGGACCTCGAGATCAGCGCCGACCGCGACTTCTCGCAGGCCGTGGCCCAGGCGCGCATCCAGGATCGCGATCTCGTCCTCGGCCTGCTCGCCGACGTGGTCGAGCACCCGACGTTCGCCGCCGACGAGGTGGGGCGCGCCAAGAGCCAGACCCAGGCCGCCATCCTGCAAAGCCGCGACAATCCCAGCACCATCGCCGACGAGCACTTCGCGGCCCTGGTCCACGGCGCGCATCCCTACGCGCGGCCGGTCAGCGGCGACGAGAAGTCGGTCGGCGGGCTCAAGGGCGAGGACCTGATCGCCTTCCATCGCGCGTACTGGCGGCCCAACAACGCCGTGCTGGCGGTGGCCGGGGACGTGCGCGCCGACGACGTGTTCGCCGCGGTCGAAAAGGCGTTCGGCGGCTGGGAGCGCGCCGACGTCCCGGCGCGGCCGCCGGTGGCGAGCCCCGAGCTCAACGGCACCCGCGTGCGCCTTCTCAACAAGCCCGACCTCACGCAGTCGCAGGTGCGCATCGGCTACGTCGGGCTGCCGCGCACGACTCCCGACTACTTCGCCGTGCAGCTCATGAACTACATTCTCGGCGGCGGCGGCTTCGCCTCGCGTCTCACCGCCGAGGTGCGCGCCAAGCAGGGCCTGACCTACGACGTCAGCACGTCGTGGTCCTACGGCGTCGATCCGGGCACGTTCGAGATCGAGACCTTCACCAAGAACGCCACCGTCCAGCAGGCCATCGACGCCACGTTCGCGGTGGTGAAGCAGTACCGCGACCTGGGGCCGACGGCCGACGAGCTGGCCAAGGCGAAGTCGTTCTACCTGGGGGCCTTCCCGTTCCTGTTCCAGAGCCCGGGCGACGTGGCGCGCCAGTGGCTCGTGGCCGAGTTCTACGGACTCGGCGACGACTACTTCGACAAGTATCGCGAGCGCATGCGCGCGGTCACGGTCGAAGACGTGAAGCGCGTGGCGCAGAAGTATCTGCGCACCGAGCCCGTGGTGATCGTGGTGGCCGGGCGCGCCGACAGCGTGCAGGCGCAGCTCGCGAGCTTCGGCCCGGTGGAGAAGAAGGACTTCCTGTCGCCGACCGGTGCCATCCCCGACGTCGCGCCGGCGGCGCCGAGCCTGACCGCGCCGGCCTCGCCGGAGTCGCGGGCCAAGGCGGCGGCCGTGGTGGCCAAGGCGGTGAAGGCGCACGGGGGGCTGGCGGCCCTGACTGCGGTGCGCGACTGGCACACGCGGGGCAACCTGTCGATCAACGTCGGCCCCGGCAATCTCGAGGGGCAGTTCAGCGAGACGGTCGAGCTGCCATCCAAGCGCCGCATGGAGATGGCGGTGATGGGGCAGACCATGGTGCAGGTGCTGGACGGCGACAGCGCCTGGGCGTCGGCCGGCGGCCGCCAGGTTCCCGTGAGCGCCGATCAGCTCTCGGCCATGAAGATCGGGACCTACTCCAATCCCGTGCGCCTGCTGACCGCGCTGTCCAACCCCAAGGCCGACATCCGCTACGCCGGCGCCGACACCGCGCTCGGCAAGACGGTCGAGATCGTCGAGTGGAGCACGCCCGAGGGCAAGCCGGTGCGCGTGTTCGTCGACGCGGCGACGGGGCTGCTCGTGCTGCTCGAGCAGTCGGAGCTCTCGCCGCTCGGCACCGGCTGGGTGCCGGTGCGCCGCGTCTATCAGGACTACCGTCAGGCGGGGAGGGTCCGCTTCCCGTTCCAGACGACCGTGTACGCCAACGGAGAGTTCGCGGCCCAGCAGTCGCTCTCCGACGTGAAATGGAATCCCGGCGCGCCGCCTTCACTGTTCATGCGGCCGTCGCATTGACTAGGCTTTCACCGGCCGCGCACGCCCCGAGGGCCGCGCGGACGTACCGGGAGGTCGCATGATCGCATCGGCGCTGGGTTCCTACCCGCGCATCGGGGAGGGGGCGGAGGCGCAGAAGCTGCGCCGCTCCATCCAGAAGTTTCAGGCTGGAGGCATGACGCGGGAAGCGCTGCGCCAGGTCGAGGACGAGGTGACGGTCGAAGCGCTCGAGGCGCAGGCCGGCGCCGGGCTCGACTGGGTGACCGACGG
>Ga0075433_10005426_pt1 | contig 10015 bp, 5 predicted proteins | sample RhiMethybrSRZTD2_FD_75299 | JGI IMG/M metagenome (GOLD analysis project Ga0075433, IMG submission 75299) | Populus rhizosphere microbial communities from Tennessee, USA - Rhizosphere MetaG P. TD hybrid SRZTD2 | ecosystem: Host-associated > Plants > Roots > Rhizosphere > Soil | place: USA... | reverse complement strand
TAGAGATCATCGAGTCAACTGCTTCCCGCGTTCATGTGCGTTGGACATATCAGTCCACCGACTTTAACTACAAGGTGTGGGGAGACTCGCCTGTCGAAGACTATTATTTCTACCCGGACGGTTTTGGGACTCGGGTCCTGAACCTGAGGAACGCTCCCGGCGCAAGATACGAAGTACAGGAAATCATTGTGTTGACGCCGCAGGCAGCTTTTCCTTACCAAGTGCTGCATCCCAACATGGTGGATATTCTATTCATCGACGGAGCCAAGCGCGAGATCACCTTTCCTCCTGCTGGAACTCCCCGGTCGTCTCCGGCAGCGATTTCCCGCAATGCTGGAGAACCGAGAGAGGTCCCAGCAGTCTACAGGGTCCGGCTGCACAAGGATGAGACGGCGACAGCAATCACGTTCAACGCAACCGATACACATCTGCCCAGGCACCTGTTCCTGCCATTTTACGATCGTGATGTCATGGTTACGCCAGCCTACTGGGGGAGCCACTGGCCGTTGGCGCGCGGAAACACCACCGGTTGGACGATTGACGATCGGATTTTCCTCACGCCCTCTCATAACAGTATTCTGAGTTGGGGCATGGACAATTACACACCGCTCCTCAGTTTTAACGCACAGTCCCTTGATACCTTGGGACATTCCAAGATCATGACGACGCAACGCTATGTCTGGCTTATTGGAATGACTGAGGCTTCAGACCACCAGGTCCTGGAATGGGCCCAGAGTTTCAAAAATCCTCCCTCGATAGAACTCAAGGGTGCCCGTTTGGAGGCTGAATCCAGCTATGTGGCAGAACGCCGGGCCATCCGATTGGTCGTTGAGGATCCTGTCGTGACCATCACCTTGAAACCCACGGTTCGCTGTGTCAACCCCGTTTTCGAGTTTCGAGCAGCCCCGAGAAACCTGAGGAATGTGAGAGTCGGGGATCGGCCACTCGCTTCCAAGGAATATGCCTGGGACGGCCACGTCCTCTGGGTTAACGCCGGCTTTGACGACGTTACTTCTCTGACGCTTGAATTTGCAAAGTCACCATGATTCTCTTCCCTTAAGGCTAGTAATGGCTTGACAGCCAGCGAGACTGCAGCGCTTCGGCCTGAAGCTTCCGCAAGAGCTATACATTAGGAGACCAGGAGGCATGTGGCCGTGGCGTGGGATTGATGGCCGGCTAAATTCTAGCTCGACAAGGTTTGCTGAAGCCGATTACGATATCTTCAATCGGTCGCAATTTCTCATGGGTCTTGATCCCAAAGGTTTTTCTTACAGATAGCATGGATGATAGTCGCCCCTACCGCGGAGCACTCGACGCCAGTCAAGTGCAGGAAATACAAGAGGCGCGGCAAGAAATGAGCGGTTCCTATTGAAGTTCGCTACGCGGGTGCTGTTAGCCTCCCGTTTGATCGCAAACCTAGGTATGAGCTGACCCACATAGGTAGCCTCGCTGAGCGTTCTCTGCAGGCGTGGGCCCGCTCGCAGGAGCATTCACAATGAGACAGCCAATTCGAACCATCTCGACTGTGCCGACCGCCACTCGCCGGCAGTTTCTGCAAGCCGCAGTCGCGGCAGGAGCGGCTGTTTGCGGAGCACCGGTTTTGCTGCGGGGACGGAACCTAAACGAGAAGCTGAATATCGCCTGCGTGGGCGTTGGAGGCCGAGGGGCAGACAATTTGGCCGAAGTAGGCAACGAAAATATTGTCGCCTTATGCGACGTTTCCCAGAATGCCCTGGACCAGGCGGCTGTGAAATACCCCAAGGCCCGCAAGTTGGCGGATTATCGCCGCCTCTTCGACCATCAGCGCGATTTTGATGCCGTGGTTGTCAGTACTTGTGAACACACACACGCCTTCGTCACGATGGCGGCGCTGCAGCATAACAAGCATGTTTATTGCGAAAAGCCGCTCACTCACAACGTCTGGGAGGCTCGAATCATTCGGGAGACCGCTTCCAAAGCAAAAGTTTCAACACAAATGGGCATTCAAATTCATGCCGGGGACAATTACCGCCGTGTTGTGGAACTGATCCGTTCCCAGTCTATAGGCGCAGTGCGCGAGGTACACGTGTGGGTGTCGCGCGCATGGGGTTGGCAAAGCCCCGAGGAAGCCGAAAAGCATCAGGACATCGTCAAAGTACAGGAGCGCCCGACCGACACCCAGCCCGTCCCGAGGGGACTGAATTGGGATTTGTGGCTTGGTCCTGCCATCAGTCGTCCTTTCCACAACATTTACGTGCCCGGGCCCAAGTGGTACCGCTGGTGGGATTTTGGCAACGGAACCATGTCAGACCTGGGCAGCCACTGGAACGATTTGCCGTTTTGGGCGCTGGATCTAAAAATACCGCTGGCGATCGAAGCCTCAGGTCTGCCCCCGCATCCTGAATTGGCACCGGCCTCAATGCAGGTCACGTACGAATACGGCCCGAGAGGCAGCTTGCCGGCCGTCAAGCTGACGTGGTATCAGGGCGTCAACAAACCAGCTATGTGGCTGAAAGGGGACGTTCCCCAGTGGCAGAACGGCGTACTGTTCGTCGGGGACCGCGGAATGCTCCTCGCGGACTACGACAAGCGTCTGCTTTTGCCCGAAGAACAGTTCAAGGACTTCCAGCCTCCTGCGGCATCAATACCGAACTCGATTGGGCATCACGCAGAATGGTTGAAAGCCTGCAAAACCGGGGCGGCCACAACTTGCAACTTCGAGTATTCCGGGTGGCTGACGGAAGCCAACCACCTCGGCAACGTCGCTTATCGGGTAGGCAAAAAGATCGAGTGGGACTCGGCAGCCATCAAGTGCCCCAATGCTGCGGAGGCCGACGCTTATCTCCATCGCAAGTACCGCTCTGGGTGGCAGCTGAAAGCTTGATCCACTGGCCAAAAAATCGCTGAGCCAGCCATTTCCGTTTCGCGCCTTTTCTCATCACTCCTTGCCATCGTTCGGAAACCTCACACCACAGACACGTTTCCGCCCGACTACCGGCGCGAACCACATCAAACGGTCGCAAACTTTTGTTCCTGACCACTAGGTCATCGGTCGGCACCGCAGAGCCCAACAGGTCATGGCATCTGAGGATGAGGTTCGACGCGAGCCACAATCTCTATCGAAACGCGGAAGTCTTCATTGTGCTACGCTGAATGATGGGCTGTGGCTAAGTTTGAGAGGAGGGTAAAGGATGCGCTGCCATCGACTGACGACTTTCTGGATCCTATCTTCGATCGTCATGACACCGTTATTGGGATCTGTACCTGCCCAAGAAATTCCTTCAAAAAAGCGCTGCGTGGCAGTCATCAGCATAGACGGTCTGCCTGCATGGGCCTGGGATGATCCGAAGCTGCCAATGCCTACCTTGCGCAGGCTCACGCGGGAGGGCGTTCTTGCCAAAGGCATGACGGTCTCGAATCCTTCCGTCACTTGGCCAAATCATACGACACTGGTCACCGGCGTCCGGCCTGCGAAGCATGGTGTTCTCTTCAATGGCTTCCTGGTGCGTCAAGGAGAAAGGGCTCCGGCAAAGTTGGAATCTGGGCACGACAAGTCCGAACTCGTCCAGGCAACCACCGTCTACGACCTTGCTCATGAAGCAGGTTTCACGACGGCCCAGGTAAATTGGGTGGCTATTCAAAATGCTGGGACCATTACCTGGGCCTTTCCTGAGGTTCCCAGTCCCAGTGGTCTGGTTGAACGGGAAATGATCGCTGAAGGAGACATTACGGCAAGCGACTTAAACGATTTTTCCAAAGGCACCACAGCGTGGCGGGACCACTATTTTACTGAGGCGGCCGCGCACATTATCAGGAAGCACAAGCCGAATCTTCTGCTGCTCCATTTGGTCAACACGGATGCCATGAATCACCGCTATGGTCCAAAGAGCTGGGCAAGCCAGTCCGCCTACGCGTACGCGGACGCTTGTGTCCGCAGGGTTTTGGATGCCCTTGAGGCAGCAGGACTCAAAGGTCAATCCACGCTACTGCTCGTGTCGGACCACGGGTTCAAGACGGTTACGCAAATGATTCGGCCCAACGCCATTTTGCGTGGTCAAGGTATTCTCAAAGTGGAAGCTGGAAAAGTGGTATGCGATGCCTACGTGATTCCGGAAGGAGGGACGGCAATGGTCTATGTGACAAACCCGGCGGAGCGGCAACGGCTCGTCGTTCGGCTCAAAGAGATCTTTGCGAAAGCAGAAGGAGTCGAACGCGTCTTGGAGCAGAACGATTTCGCAGCCCTGGGGATGCCGGACTCCCAGCAAAACAAGCAGATGGGCGACCTGGTCTTGGTAGCGAAAGAAGGCTATGCCTTTTCCGGAGACCACGAAGGGCTACCACTGGCAAAAGTTGAAGCGGGAGCGTATCAGGGCCACCATGGTTACCCCAGTACGGATCCCGATATGAACGCGACGTTTCTCGCCTGGGGGTACGGTATTCGTTCCAGCGCAGAACTTGGAAGAATCGAGAATGTGGATGTCGCCCCAACAATAGCCGCTTTGCTCGATTTGAAGATGGGAGCCGTTGAAGGTAGAGTCCTTCGCCAAATTCTGTTGCTGGGACCAAAAGACTCGAACTGAGAAGGACTCCGATGGAATACAATGACTTTGTGCTGAGATAGTTGTCCTGCGAGTCATTTCCAGGTTGCAGCACCAAAAAATTCATTCAGAAGTAACACTTCTCTTTCAAACCGTGAGGAACCCAATGAAGCAAAGTCAGTCATCCAGCCGAGCCGGAAGTGCTTCACGCCGACGCTTCTTGAAGGCCTCGATTGCCGCTTCCGCTGCTGGCGCTTTTCTGTCGCGCAGTGCTTATCCTGCTGGAAACGACCTCTTGCGCGTCGGACTGATTGGCTGTGGAGGGCGGGGAACCGGGGCCGCCGCTGAAGCTCTGGCGGCTGATCCCAACGTCAAGCTAGTCGCCATGGGTGACGCCTTTGCCGACCATATTGAAACCAGCCTCGCACAGTTGCAACAGGACGCGAAGATTGTAGGCAAAATCGACGTCCCTCCCGAGCGTCGTTTTTCCGGGTTTGACAATTTCAAATACGTGATAGACAACGTGGACGTGGTTCTGCTCGCGGAGCCCCCGCATTTTCGTCCCATGCATTTGAAAGCTGCCATCGAAGCCGGAAAGCACGTGTTTGCCGAAAAGCCGGTTGCAGTGGATGCTCCGGGGGTCCGCTCGGTGCTGGCAAGTTGCGAAGAGGCTCGCAAAAAAAATCTGTCCGTAGTATCAGGTCTCTGTTTTCGGTACTCCCACGGATTTCGTGAAGCAATCCGGCGGATCCATGACGGGGCCATTGGGGACATTGTGGCTCTGCAGGCCAACGATTTTCGTGGTCCCATCTGGGTGAGGCCCAGGCAGCCCGCTTGGAGCGACCTCGAATACCAGGTGCGGAACTGGTACTACTTTACCTGGCTCTCCGGCGATTTCATTGTCGAGCAGCACGTCCATTATCTGGATATCTGCTCGTGGGCCATGAAGGGCGAGTACCCAGTGAAGGCTGTCGGCACCGGAGGACGCCAGGTTCGCACCGGACCCGACTATGGAAACATATTTGATCACCATGCTGTGATTTACGAGTATGCCAACGGCACGAAGCTGTTCGGAATCTGCAGACAGCAGGCCGGGTGCTATAACAACACCGGCGCAATTGTTTTAGGAACGAAAGGAACTGCAGAGATCTCACCCGTCCGTCAAACCATTTCAGGTAGCAATCCCTGGAAATACAGCGGTGCGCAAAACAATTTCTATCAAACTGAACATGATGAGCTCTTCGCGGCGATACGCAGCGGCAAAGCCATTAACAATGGCGAATACATGTCAAAGACGACCTTGCTTGGCGTGATGGGCCGCTGGGCCAGCTATACAGGTCAGGCGGTCACTTGGGACCAGGTACTCGATTCAAAGGAAGACTTCAGTTTGTCCAAATACGAATGGGGTCCATTCCCGACACCCTCAGTTGCCCTGCCGGGCCAGACGGACACGCCGCAGAGCAGCTGAGGCGGCTAGGCAGTAGCTGAGGAGAGACCAAACGCTGTACCCGCTCGGCTGTCTTTTCCGGCAATGCGGCACGATTTCAATATAACGAACGGTAAGCCTTGGCCCGAAGGCAATTAAATAGAGGCCGTCATGAAAGTCTTGGACGGTCGGCTGCCTAAGAAATTCAAGCCTTCTCAAACATCCCTTCTTGCCTCCTTCAGACGTTGCTGATATCATGGCATCAGCTTTCTAGCCTAAGTCATCTTTGCGGGTTACAGATATCCATTTCTGTAACTAATGCGAAGCAAGAAAACATATTCCCTCCGGCCGACGTATCCTGCTTCACAGCAGAAGGAGAACTAACATGCAAACAACCCCTATCCAAATGCGTCCCTTCTCTTTCCTCTGCTTCATCCTAATCCTATTAATTCCTTCAAGCGCTTTGGGACAGGTCTACAGCGGTTCATTGACCGGCGTGATCAAGGACCCTTCAGGGGCCGTTGTGCCGGGAGCTGAGGTCAAGTTGACAGACGCTAACAAAGGCTACTCTTTCGACGTCAAAACCGATGAATCGGGGAGATACCTGTTGCGCTCACTTCCCCCCAGCACTTACAACCTTTCGGTTACGACTTCGGGGTTTAGGAATTACCTCCAGTCGGGAATCGTATTGGACGTAGGTCAAAATGCGAGCATCGACGTGGCGCTTCAGCTAGGAGAGCAGAGCAATACTTTGGAAGTCACTTCGGAGTCGACATTGCTGCAGACCGAAGACGCGGTCACAGGACAGACAATCAACCGCACCTTTGCGAACGATCTGCCATTGATAGGCCGTTACATCATGGACCTCGTCTACCTTACTCCCGGAATCACGCGGCCCCCAGGTAGAGGAGTCGGTTCCGAAGCTGATGGGGAAGGAAATAACTTCATTGCCAACGGAGGACGCAGCTCTACTAATGACGTTTTGATCGATGGTGTGTCAGTCAATCTCTTTGGTCAACACGGCGGAATCACTTCACAGATAGACATTCCCTCACTGGAGGCCGTGCAGGAATTCAAGATTCAAAATAACTTCAGCGCGGACACCACCGGCTTTAGTGGCGGCACCGCAGTCAATATGGTCATCCGTTCCGGGTCCAACGCTTTCCATGGAGTTGCCTTTGAGTTCTTGCGCAACAACGTCCTTACTGCCAATGACTGGTTCAACAACAGAGCGGGCGTCCCGCTGCCCGCCCGTCGCTTTAACGAGTTTGGTGGCAATGTCGGCGGACCCATCCGAAAGGACAAGACGTTTTTCTTCGTCAATTACGAAGGATTCCGCAACAGAAAGCCCACGACACTGCAGGCAGGCGTTCCGAGCGCCGCCATGCGCAGCGGCGACTTTGCCGAAATCTGTGCAGCTGGATTCGACGCCTCGGGCCAATGCAACGACCCCGGAGGACAATTGTGGGATCCCTATTCAGGTGTTTTCGACCCTAACCAGGGCGGGCCGGTACGTTCCCGGTTTATCCCTTTCAATAACCTGGCAAACTACCAGAGCCCAGGCAATCCCAAATTGAATGGGACCCCTTTTCAGCTTCCGGCTGTGCCGGGTAACCTCATCAACCCGGTTGCCTCGAGGATGATGCAGGAATATCCGAAGCCTAATCTGAACCCGGGTAGCCGCTACAACAACTGGATCCGCTCTGTGTCCGACGCAGGCGGCAGAAATCAGATGGATTTCAAGGTCGATCATATCTTCAGCGAAAAAGATAGGTTGAGCATCAGGTTCGCCCCGAGGTGGACGTACTATAACAAAGTAAATTCCTTCGACAGCCCAATGGATCCTTACAGCCAGGGACATAACAAATATGATGCCTATTCATTTGCGTTAAACCACACCCATAGCTTTAGTCCCAAGACCCTGCTCAATATCTCTCTCGGATACATTACGAATCCGGTTTTTGGCGGCAATGGAGTCCTTCCGGAATTTTATCCGGACTACGACATCTCTAAAGAGCTGGGGGTGCCGGAGTACCTGAAAATATCCGGAGCTCTGGACACACCGGCCATTATAGCTGGCAACTATCGCGCCTCAGGGGGTGGAGTGAGCCTCGGTAACATGCCATGGGGGCAGTACAAACAGACGCCTGAAACCTACCACCTGCTGGTGAGCGTCGACCGGGTTCAGGGCCGCCATGACATGAAGGTTGGTTGGGAGGGGCGCCTGCATCGAATCAGCTTCTCCCAGCCGGTCGCGCCGGCCGGAGTATTCGGCTTCGGGTTCAACAGCACCTCACAATTTCCCTCTTCTGGTGGAGGGGACGAAATGGCTGGCTTCCTGACGGGTGTATCGGTGCCGACCGGATGGGGGTCAGAATACGAAGTACCTCTCAGGCCCGCCACACAGAGTTTCCAATACGGTGCGTTTATCCAAGACAACTGGCGCGTCACTGACAAGCTCACACTGAACTTGGGGTTGCGATACGACTTGAGCCTGAATCGCACAGAGCGGCACGATCGGATGCAATATATTGACCCAGATGTGGCTTCACCTTTACAAGTTCCAGGCCTTCCGAACCTACGCGGAGGCATGGTGTTTGCCAGTGCCGACCATCGAACGGTGACTGGCGCCGACTATAATGACTTCGGTCCGCGGTTTGGTTTTTCTTATCGGCTCACCGAGAAAACCGTTGTCCGTGGTGGCTACGGAGTTTTCTATACACCGCCGAGGAACGCTGCCATTGGGAATGTTGGGGGAGGGTTTCAAGGGTTTGCTCAACACACCCCTTGGTTCACAACGTACCAAAATGATGGTGCCACACCTTGGGCGCCTCTCAGTGACCCCTGGCCCAACGGCGGTCCGAATTTGCCCATTGGGAGTTCCCAGGGACTTCTCTCCTTCATCGGCGATGCGGTCAACGGTCCGATACCCTCGCTCCACCCCACACCTTACGAACAGACCTGGAGTTTTGGTCTCCAGCGGGAACTGGCGGGTGGAGTTCTCATCGATGCCAACTACGTGGGCAAGAAAGGTACAAAGCTCTATTACGGCGGCGGCAATGAGTTCAACCATCTGGGCCCTGAGGTAGAAAGTTATTCCCCAGATCAGATCGCCGCCCTCAATACTTTCGTGCCGAATCCCTTCTATGGCATCATCACCTCAGGAAGCCTTTCTGGTCCAGAGATTCAAGCCTATCGGCTCAGATTACCCTACCCTCAATTCACCAGCTTCTCGATTGATGAGCTGCCCGCAGCCAGCTCCATCTATCATTCGTTTCAGTTGAAGGCGGAAAAGCGCTTTTCTAATGGACTTCAGTTCCTGGTAACGTACACGCTCTCCAAATCCATCGATGACTCGTCGCTTCAAGGGCTCACCGGGTTCTTGGGTGGATCGACCAGCCTCCAGGACCCCAACAATCGCAGATTGGAGCGCTCCCTTTCCCAGTTTGACTCTACTCACGTGCTGGGGATCAACTATACCTATGAACTCCCAATAGGCCGGGGCAAGGCCATCGGAACAAACTGGAATGCCTGGCTGAACGGGATCATTGGCGGTTGGAAAACCAATGGCATCTGGCAATTTGTCAGCGGCAATCCTCTCGGCCTAAGCTTGAATGACGGACTGAGTCTTCCGACCTATGGATCACAGCGACCCAGTTTGACTGGCACCTTGGAAAGAAACACGGGCCCAGACTTTATGGACCACTATTTCGCCAATCCGGAAGTGGCGGTCACGCCGGCTCCTTATGCTCTCGGCACCGCGCCCAGGACGTTATCGAGCGTTCGAGCTCCTGGAATCAATCTCGCCAATCTTTCCCTCTTCAAGGAATTTCCGCTGAGCAAAATCCGCGAAGGGATGAGGTTGGAATATCGGTTGGAGGCGTTCAACGCCTTTAACCACCCCCAGTTCGGCATACCAGACACCAATGTCCACGGCGGGAGCTTCGGCCAAATTTTCTACCTGGCTAGCTCTCCGCGCGAATTTCAAATGGGGTTGAAGTTCTATTGGTAGAGATCTCCGTGTTGCAGGAGGAGGCTTGACCTCAGCGGTGCCGATGGTGCTTTTTCTCAG
>Ga0075433_10005421_pt1 | contig 10021 bp, 6 predicted proteins | sample RhiMethybrSRZTD2_FD_75299 | JGI IMG/M metagenome (GOLD analysis project Ga0075433, IMG submission 75299) | Populus rhizosphere microbial communities from Tennessee, USA - Rhizosphere MetaG P. TD hybrid SRZTD2 | ecosystem: Host-associated > Plants > Roots > Rhizosphere > Soil | place: USA... | reverse complement strand
TTCACGCTGCCGATCGCGGTCGTGGTCGCGCTGCTCTTCCACGTGCGCCCCCCGGTCTCGCTCACCGCCGGACTGCTCTTCGTGATCTCGGCGATCCTTTCGTTCTTCCTCGTCGCCGGCATGAACTTCCTGGTCGGGCTGATCGCGATCCGGACGAAGTCGATCATGGGGATCCTGCGGGCGAAGTACCTCGTGCTCGAGCTCCTCTCGGGACTCCTCATTCCGACGACGCTCTTCCCGGAACCGCTCCGCTCGATCCTCCTCGCGTCGCCGTTTCCCCACATCAACTTCACGCCGGCCACCCTCTACCTGGGCAAGGCGACCGGAGGCACGGCCGTCCGGCTCCTGCTCGAGCAGGCCGGGTGGACGGTCGCGCTGCTCCTCCTCGGACAGTGGGCTTGGACGCGCTCCCGCCACCGCATCACGATCCAGGGCGGCTGACCGTGAACCAGTTGAAGCGCCACGCCCGCCTCCTCTGGCTGTACTTCAAGCAGTACGCCAAGGCGCGCCTGGAGTACCGCGCCGACTTCTTCTCCGCGGTGATCGCGTCGTTTCTCGGAACGGCCGCCTCGTTCGCGTTCCTCCTCATCGTCTTCTCGCGCGTGAAGTCGTTCCAGGGCTGGCGGTTCGAGGAGATGGTCTTCCTCTACGGCTTTTCGCTCCTGCCGATCGGCATCTTCAACGTCTTCTCGTGGAACCTCTGGATGTTCGCGGACCGTTACCTGATCGAGGGACGGTTCGACCGCGTGCTCCTCCGGCCGGTGTCGTCGGTCTTCCAGGTGCTGTTCGAATCGTTTCGCCTCGAGTCGATCGAGTCCATCGTCACCGGTATCGTCGCCGTCGTCTGGGCCTCGAGACGGTTGGGGATCCGGTTCGCCGCCGGCGACGCTCTCCTCTTCGCCGGCTGGGCGATCTCGGGAGGGGTGATTTATCTCGCGATCTTCATCGCGCTCACCGCGACCTCGTTCTGGATCGAAGATCGCATCGGCATCTCGCCGCCGGTGTTCAACCTGGTTCAGTTCGGCCGCTATCCGCTCACGATCTACGACGCGTGGGTCCGATTCGCGCTCTCTTTCGTGATCCCCTTCGCGTTCGCGTCCTTCTACCCGACCGCGCGGTTTCTCCACCGGCCCGAGTTCCTCGCGTACTTCTGGGCGGTGCCGCTCGTCGCCGGGATCTCTCTCACGGTCGCGCTGGCGTTATGGAAGAACGGAGTGGCGAGATACCACTCGACGGGCTCCTGACCGCTATCGCCAGGCCTCTCCAAGGCCGGCCATCAGCGCCGCGTACGCCTCGATGGCGTCCCAGAGGTTCCCGATACGCAGGTTCTCGTTGGCGGCGTGCTGGTTGTCGTCGTAGTTCGCGAGCGCGACGCCGATGACCGGCGCCTTCGCGATCGTCTCGAAGAGGTAGCTCGGGCCGCTTCCTCCCAGAGTCGGAAGCCGGACCGCCGGTGAGGGAAAACCTTCCGAGAGGACGCGCATGACGGCGCGCGAGACGGGCAGATCCATCGGTGTCCGGGCGGGGGGATAGCCGGCGCCCCAGGCGACTTTCAGGATTCGCGGGTGAGCGAGGCGGGTCGCGGCGTCCGGCGTCGATTGCGTCAGGAAATAGCCGAGCTTCCGAAGGTGCGCCTCGAATTTCGCCCGGACCTTGGCGGGGGTCTGATCCGGCACCAGGCGGAAGTCGATCGAGACAGTCGCCTCGGTCGGAATCGAGTTCGTCGCTTTCTCACCGACGTCCCCGGACGTGAAGCCGCGCACGTTCAGCGCCGGAAGCAGGATTCGCTCCTCGAGCCGCTGCCCCTGTCCTTCGGTGCGCGCGAGCCCGAGCTCCCGCTTCAAGGCCTCGTCGACTCGCGGGGTCTCGGCAATCGCGCGGCGCTCGGATTCCGTCGGCGGGCGGACGTCGTCGGCGAAGCCGGGGATTCGGATGACGCCCTCGTCGTCGCGGATCGAGGCGACGAGCCGCGCGAGCTCGACCGCCGGATTCGGCGACCAGTTGCCGTAATGGCCGCTGTGGAGGCGGCGGAGCGCGCCGTACGCGGTGACCTCGACGTCCGTTATTCCGCGGGCTCCGAAGAAGAGGAGCTTGCGTCCGCTCGGGTGCGCGGGTCCGTCGCAGAAGAACCACACGTCCGAACGCAGATGCGATGCGTTCGCCCGGAGGATGTCGGCCAGGTGGGGAGAGCCGGCCTCCTCCTCCCCTTCGAAGAAGAACCTCAGATTGATCGAGGGCGCGACACCCGCCGCCTTCATCGCGTCCAGGGCCGCCAGCAGTCCGACGATCGCCATCTTGTCGTCGCCGGCGGACCGGGCGTAGAGGCGGAAGTCCGGGTTGACCGGAGCGGCGAGGGCACCCCACGGTACCTCCTTGCCGCCGCGCTCCAGGGGCGCGTCCCGTACGACCGGTTTCCAGGGAGAGGTCGCCCACCTCGGCAGGTCGACCGGCTGGCCGTCGTAGTGGGCGTAGAAAACGGCGGTGCGCTGCGCGCGGGGAGCCGGGAGCTCTCCATAGACCACCGGGGGACTGCCCGCCGTCTCCAGCAGCCTCGTGCGCACGCCGCGCTTTTCGAGAAGCGAAACGATCGCGGCCGCATTTTTCCGGATGTTGCTCTCGTCGGAAGCGACGTTCGGGATCGCGAGGAGGTCGGAGAACTCTCGGAGTATGGCGAGCTCGTGCGCCGCTCGGTACGACCGGGCGGCGTTGACGGCCCGCGTCGTCGGGACCTCGGCGCCGGACGCCGTGGCCGGAAGCCCCGCCAGAGTCGCGACAACCGCGAGGATCGTCGCGCCCCCCCCGCGAGGGAGGGTCTCCCGCCATCGAAGCTCTTTCCCGTGCACGGGCATCTAGACCAGGCGCCTCAGCCGGACGCGAGCCTGCACGGTCGCCGGACCGCGTCGAACGCGAAACACGTACTCTCGCCCTTCCTTCTTGAACATCTCGTACAGCGCGTCGAGCGTGAAGCCGGCGGCCGGCCGCCCGTCGATCGCTTCGAGCTCGTCACCCGCCTTGAGCCCGGCTTCTTCCGCCGGAGACCCTTCGATGACGCTGTGAATCGTCCGCTCTCCTCGGCGGCCTTCCGCGCGGACGGCGATCCCGGTCATGTTGTGTTCGTAGGGCTCGCGGAAGTGGACGTTGGGCTCCAGGATGAGGCGACTGCGCGCAGGGTCGAAGATGACGGTGAAGCGACGCAGGAGTTCGCCCCCGATGATCCCGTCGATCTCCGGGCTGGCCAGCGTCCCTTTCGCGTCCTCTGAGAACGCGACGGTCGCGTTGCGAATCCGGAGACTGCCGAGGTCGAGCTCGCTCAACCGGCCCAAGACCTGAATCGTTTCCCCACCGAGTCCGGCAAACGATCGGTCCACGATCCGTCCCTTCCCGCTCGGGAGAAGGCCGAATCGCTCGACGAACGGCCGGCTGAATGCGACCGTCGTCATCGGAGCGCCCGTGTCGACCATGAACCTGCCGCTGATCGGAGGGCGGCCCGGAAGCCGCACCCGCGCGGCGACCGAGAAGTGCTCCTTATTGGTCGAGAGTGGCACGCTCGTCCCGTTTCCCGAATACCGGTAGGCGTCGAGCGGATAGAGACCGACCCGGCGTGCGGCATAGTCGATCTTCACGACGTATCGGGCGAACAGGCCGTAGCCGACGATGCCGGCGACCGCGCGGCCCGACAACGGTTCGAGCGATGCCAGATCGATGACGGCGGCGGTCGGGGGCCGCAGGACGACCCCGGAGAGATCGAGCGCGACGTTCTTCGCGAATGAAACCGGGATCCGGTTGCCTCCGGCACCGGAGGACAGTGCTTTCCCTTCCAGCGCGAGTCCGAGGCTCCTCGCCAGTCGCGCATCGACGATGAAACCGGAACCGCCGGCGCTGTCGAGAGCGAACGTGTAGGGACCCGAACCGTTGACGCGGGCCTGCAAGAGGATGCCCCCGCCGAGCAGGATCTCGGCCGGAAGGCTCGCCACGACGCCCGCCCTCTCGGGCGGCTTCGCGGCGCCGACAACGAGGCCGAAGATCGCCAGCGCACACCGGAACATGGGCATCAGGCGTCCAGCCGGGGAAGCTCCGTCGGGAGGATCTCCCCGGGAAGGCTCCGCTTTTGCCGCCGTCCGGCAAGGAGGATGCCCGCGGCGAGAAGGACGAGGACGACGACCGCCCAACCCGCCGAGCGATCCGGCGGCGCCGGCTGACCGAGAAGCTCCGCCGCCCGGTTGCCGCCGAAGTACAACGCACCGAACAGGACCCAGGCCGCCGCGTGGTCCTTGAGCAGGCCGAACGCCACGAAGCCGACCCAGGCCGCCGTCACGACCTCGGGGAGGAAAGCGGCGGCGAACTCTCCGCCCGAGCGCGCGCCGATCGGAACGAGCGCGAGCACGAGCGCTCCGAGAAAGAGGAAGCGCCAGGGCCGCTGCTGCGCCGTCGGCGTTCGCGACGCGAGCGCGACCGCAGCGGCGATGACGGCGAGTGCGAAGGTGGCGGTCGCCGCCGACCAGAATCCCGCGTAGCCGGGGAGCCAGCGCTCCAGCGGGCGTGGCAGTGTCGGGTCGATCTCGAAAAGGGAGGGAAAGCGCGAAGCCGCCACGGAAATCCAGCGGGCCAGGCCCGCCGTGCCGATGGCCGCGACCGCCGCCCGGCCGAAGGCATCTCCGAGCGAGCCGCTGCGCCGCACCGCCGCCCTCCATCCCGGCCGCGCGCCGGAGAGGATCACGAAGCCGACCCCCGCCGCTAAAACGAGAGCGATCGCTCCGATCGTGAGAGAGATGGCGATCCCGATCTGGAACAGGGAGTACGGCTGCTCGGTCGGATAGGCACGGTCGAGGCTCGGAATGGAGTTGGCGAGAGCGAGCACCACACCGACGACCGCCACGAGGAGCGGCCCCACGATCCGCCGCCAGTGGAACGCCCCGCCCCGAACGAGGCGGAGGAAAAGGATCACGCCGATCCCCACGAAACCTCCGATCGCGACGATCTTCACGGCGAGCAGGACCCAGTCGGCGGCGCTTCGTCGGCTGTAATCCCGGAGGAAGCTCTCGGGCACCTTGAGCGTCGGCAGGAGTGCCGCGAGTCGCGCGCCGTGGAAAACGGCGGTCAGCCGGGGCTTCGCGTCGCCGACCCCGGCGCGGGCCGACTCCAGCACGACCGTCGTGTCCGTCCGCTTCGGCCGGTCCTGCGTTCCGACGTCGATCGCGACATAGTCGCGAGCCGGATATCCCAGCTTGGCGGCCGCCGCGATCGCGCGCGACCGTGCGGCAGTGGTTCCGGGCGGAGGAGCCGCCGGCGCCGCCTCCTCGATCGGGTTCACGAACGCCACGACGCGGGAGCGCGTCGCGTCGACGAGGACCTTCCACTCCTCCTTCTTTTCCGGTTGGAAGAAGCGGACCACCCAGTACGCGAGCGGCAGATACTGCTTTGCGAGGCGTTCGAACCCCGGCTCACCGCCGCGCGCCAGGACGTATCGAGCCGCGGGCTCCGAGAAGGCGGGAATCCGGCCGCTGTCCTGCGGCTTCTCGCGCCGCACCTCCTCGTCCTCGGAAAAGCCCGTGCCGAGGTACGAGACCATGTGAAAGCGCTCCGGCGCCACGCCGTTGACCCGGAGGAATCGCCGCGCGGTCGCCTCCGACTGCGCGCGGCCCGCGTGGTCCTCCACCAGCGAGTCCGGTCGGTGCGTCGGCAGGAAGAACGCCGACGCGAAGAGAACGGCGGCGGCCGCGGCGACCGCGAGGTTGCGTCGGGGCAGGGGGCGGACCGCCGGCGCTTCTTCGGGAGCGCGGGCGGGCGAGGGGGGCGCCGGCACGAAACCCTCGTCGCCGTTGGTCAGGCCCTCCGGAGACAGAAACCCGCCCCGTTTCCGGTACGAGACGAACGCCGCCGCCAGAGGCAGGAGAAGGATCCCCGAGGCGATCGCTCCGGAGACCACGTAGTACAGGTTCGCCGAACGGAGGAGCAGGAACGCGGTGTACGTCGCGTCCACCGTGAAGTGCCAGACGAGCAGCGGCAGGACGCCGTAACGGAGCATGAGCAGTCCCATCAGGATTCCGGCGAATCCCACCTCGACGCCGCGGATGTAGAAGGGCTGATTCGGATACGCCGCGTGGCCGAACCCCCAGATGATCGCGGGAACGATGACGGCAGCGACCCGGCCCGCGCCGATCCGGTCGAGAAAGGAGATCGAGAACATCCGGCTGATTCCCTCCTCCGAGACCGCCGGCAGGAACCCGATGAGGAGCACGGTCGCCCAGGGAAGCGCGGTGTTGAGCAGGTCGCTGTAGGGCGTTTCCGCCGGGGCCCACGCGCCAAACCGCGCGGCGACCACGTAGAAGACCGCCTGGTACGCGAAGAAGAACGCGGTCAGCGCGTAACCGAGCACGACCGAGAGGAAGAAGCGCTTCGTTCGCAGTCCGCGGCGCGAGAACATGCCGGAGAGCGAGAGGTGCTTCGGAAACCGCTCGCGGTAGACGGGCTCCGCGGCCGCTACGATGACCGCGATGCCCGCGCCGGTGGCGATCGCGCCGAGGAGTCCGAGGACGAGCTCCTTCGTCAGGTGGCTCGAGAGCGGGCTCGACGTGTCGTACTCGTACAGCGTCAGCGGAATTGCGTTCAGCGTCGAAAGCAGCGCGAGGACGAACGCGATCGCGCCGAACGCCGCGACGAGCTTCCACCGCACGTCGTGTCGGACGATCTTCGTGATCAGCACGCCGAGCATCGCGACGAACGTGAGGAAGAGTCCGAACGTCGCCACCGTACCCGCCGTCAGGTTCTTGGATCGGAGCCGCCGGTAGTCGCGCGACCACGACTCCGGCACGTGGACGACCTCCCGGAAGCCCGTGACCTCGGCGCCCGAGACGGTCGTGGAGTAGCGGACCGTCGCTTCCGCCATCTTGAAGTCGCGCTTCTCGTCGACGAAGTTCCAGTCGGTCCGCTTCGGCCGCGTCACCGGCGAGACCTCGATCGGCTTCAGCGTGCCCGGCGCGATCCCGCGCTCTTCGAGAAAGGCGAGAGAGAGCGCCCGCGCCTCTTCCTGCGTCAACCGCGCGCCCGGAGCGTCCTCGCGCCGCACGGACTCGAAGCCCGCAAGGTCTCCGCGAGGCGTGATCTCGACGCGTTCTTCTTCTTTCACGCCGGAGCGGAACCAGCGCATCTTCCATCGCCACACTTTCGCGTCGGTGCCGTAAAACCGGCTGGCGCGCTCGAGTCCGAGCTCACGCTCGAGGTAGACCTTCGGCTCCTCCTCGACGTCGAAACGGCCCGCGAACCGGGCCCCCGAGACGTCCCGCTTCAGATCGGTGAGAAACCGCTCTCCGGCGACGCGCGCCTGCGAGCGGTTGACGCGGAATTCGATCGAGGCCTCGGGAAACGCGCGCTTGAAGAGGAGCGCGGTGAGCGCCGCCCCGACGATGATGACCGCGACGCACACGAGCAGGAACCGCCGGTCTTTTCCGTCGAACTTTTCCATGGTCTCCCTACCTGGGACTTGAGACTTGGGACTTCCTACTATCCGACCAGAACACTCCCGCCGTTGACGTTCAGGATCTCCCCTTGCACGTGCGCGGCGAGATCGGAGACGAGAAACAGGACCGCGCCGGCGACGTCCTTCGGCTGCGCGATCCGCCCGAGAGGGATCGACCGCTCGATCGCGGCGCGCGCGTCCCGGTCGGCGAGGGCGTCCGCCGTCATCGCGGTCTCGACCCACCCGGGGGCGACGCAGTTGACCCGGATGCCGCGCGGCCCGAGCTCGGTCGCGAGCGACTTCGTGTACGAGATGAGCGCCCCCTTCGATGCGGCGTAGGCGGAGTGGCGCGCCTCGCCTCTCTGGCCGGCGGTCGAGGAGACGAAGACGATCGCGCCGCGCTCGCGTTCGATGTGGGGGATCGCGGCATCGGTCACGACGTGCGCGCCGAGGACGTTGACCGCGAGCGTCCGTTCCCACACGTCGAAGTCGCCGGAACCGGCTTCGTCCTCTTCCCAGATGCCGGCGTTGTTGACGAGAATGTCCAGGCGCCCCCACGCAGCGACGACGTCGCGGACGAGCTGACGCGCCTCTTCGGGCTTGCCGACGTCGCCGGCGAGCCCGAGCGCTTCCCCGCCCGCCCCGCGAGTCCGTCGGACGAACTCTTCGGCGGCTGCGTCGTCCCGGCGGTAGTTGACGGCGACCCGCGCCCCCGCCGCCGCGAGGATCTCGGCCGCGGCGCGGCCGATGCCACGCGATCCGCCGGTGACGAGCGCGGCCTTGCCGGAGAGGTCGATCGAGACGGGCAAGCGGGCGCTATTCTCCCCTGTCATCCCGAGCGAAGCGAGGGATCTCTTCCTCGAAGAATCGAGAGATGAGCGCCGTCTCGACGACGGGATGACGGCGCTGACGCGCTCAGCTCCCCGCGATCAGGCTGCCGACGTAGGCGGTAAAAGTCTCGAGGACGGGCGCGGAGTTCTTCAGCTTCACGTCCACCTCCGCCGCGCCGGAGAGAGCCCGCGCCAGCTCCTTCGACGTGAACCGTGCGGCACGCCCCGCCGCTTTGAAGAAAGGGTACGTCGCCGCGCGGCCGCCGAACGGCGACCTCGAGAACGGCGCGACGGGCTCGTCCAGGAATGGGGCCACGCGCGCCTGGTAGTCGGGGTAGCGCATCGCGGGGTCGAAGGCGGGCGCGCCGCGTTCCTCGAGCCGCGACCGCAGGAGCAGCATCCGTCGGATCTCGTCGGTGAGCATCCCGAGGAAAATCTGGGGCCAGCCGTCTTCCGGGTCGAAGGACCGTTTACCGGCGCGGATTTCCCGGCCGTCAAAGAGCCTCTGGAGCCTCGTCAGCGAGTCGGCCGCATCGCGCCGGCCGAGCGCCTCGAAGAAAGCGTAGACGTCCTCGGACGCTTCGTCGGCGACCTGCTCGCCGACGTCCGCGGCCTTGATCCGCCCCCCCTCCCCCGCCCAGTCGAGGAGCTTTTCCAGCTCCGACGCGAAGAGGCCCGGGTCGGCGTCCGTGCGCATCAGCAGGCGCGAGACCGCGTCGGGATCCATCCGCACTTCCCGCTCGCGAGTGCGCACCGCCGCGAGCCGCCGGAGCGCGGGCTCGATCTCCTTCCGGTCATCCCCGATCCTGACCGTCAGGACGAGCCCCTGCTTTGCGACCTCCGCGAGAAGCTCCGAGCCCGCGGGAGGGTCGGCGGCGGTCAACAGCGCGACGAGCCCGTCGTTGCCGCGCTCGAGCACGAGCCTCAGGGTCGACGCGAGAGTCGTTCCGGTCGGGCCTCTCTCCTCCGGCATTTCCCGGAGGATCTCCGCGAGACCTTCGGCCAGATCTTTCATCCGGATCTTCCGCGCAGCCGCGGACGCCGCCTCGGAAGGATCGCCGTCGACGGTGACGTCCAGGGCCGAAAGCAGCCGCCGCATTCGTCGGAAGGCTTCCCGGCGACCCGCCGGCGACCTACGCTCCCACGCTTCGATCGCCTGTACTGCGAGCTCGCCCGGCGAGTCGGTTCCGATGAGAAGCGACGCGTCGATTTCCACGAGCCGCTTCGGCGAAAAGAGCGACCGGTTGAGGAGAGCTTCCGCGACGGCGCCCGGCGGGGCCTCGTCGTCGAACCGGATGACCTCGACGTCGTCGCCCGAGAGCCTCGCGCGTGCGGTGGCCGCCGCCTCTTCCACGAAGAACCGGAGCTCTCCGACGATCGCAATGACGGACGGCGCCCGATCGAAATCGGGGACGACGTCTTCGGCGAACTCCTTTTTCGGCACCCGGCCGCAGAGCTTACTTCGCGGCGAGCGGCACGATCGGCGGATGCTCCGGATCGCCCTCGCCGGGGGGATGGAGTGTCAGCCCTCGAGCAGCCCCTTTTCGAAGAGCTCCTGGCAGTCCACGCAATACGGCGTCCAGGGGACGGCGGTCAGGCGCTTCTCGCTGACCGTGGTGCCGCAGTTCAAGCAGAAGCCGTAGCTCCCGTCGTCGATCCGCCCGAGCGCCTCGTCGATCTGGAGCAGCACGGTGCGCTCGCCGTCGGTCAGAGAGTAGAGGAACTCGCGCGTGTA
>Ga0075433_10005420_pt1 | contig 10022 bp, 10 predicted proteins | sample RhiMethybrSRZTD2_FD_75299 | JGI IMG/M metagenome (GOLD analysis project Ga0075433, IMG submission 75299) | Populus rhizosphere microbial communities from Tennessee, USA - Rhizosphere MetaG P. TD hybrid SRZTD2 | ecosystem: Host-associated > Plants > Roots > Rhizosphere > Soil | place: USA... | reverse complement strand
TTGGACGACAAGCCTGTCAAGGGAGAAGGCAAAAGGGAGAAGGGAAAAATCTGAAGTTTCTGCCTTCTGCCTTTTCCCTTCTGCCTTGACAAGCGGGTGTCTGTTTTCAGCCCGCCTCCTCCCCTGCCCGCCCGATCCGTAGCACCTGGATCAAGTAGTGAAACGCTGAAATCAGCGTGATCGCCAGCGACGCGTAGACGAACGCCCCGACGATCGGCGTCTTCTGCCCCAGGTAGTTGTAATAGAGCGTCACCACGCCGGTCAGGATGTAGGTGGCGGTGGCAATCTTCCCGAAAATCGAAGGGCGGAAGGTGCGGCGGCCGACCGCCAGGTTCACGACCGCCACGGTGGCGACGATCGCCACGTCCCGGCTGATCACCAGGATCGTGAACCAGACCGGCAGCTGGTTCGCGGACCCGATGCCGGGCAGCGTCAGCACCACGAACATCGTCACCAGCAGCAGCTTGTCCGCCATCGGGTCGAGCCACGCGCCGAGCGTGGTCTTCTCCCCGGCGAGGCGCGCCATCAGCCCGTCGAGCAGATCGGTGAGGCCGGCGACCATGAAGGTGATGAGCGCCCAGCCCTGATGGCCGTAGAGCAGCAGGATGACGAACGCCGGAATCAGCAGCATCCGGAGGATGGTGAGCTGGTTCGCGGTCGTCAGGTTCATCGGGCCGGCAGGCCTCCGAGCTCCGCGAGCTTGTCGACGGCGGCCACGCCCTCGGCTCCGGTGACCGGACGCGTCAGCTGGAAGCTGCCGTCGGCGGCCGTCGTCATCACCCCCGACTCGACCGCGAGCGCGGCGGCGGGAAAGCTCAGATGACCAGGCGCGACGTCCGGGAATTTGCGCCGCGGGTTGCGCCACGCGGCGGCGAGCTGCGGCCGGCGTTTGACGACCAGCTCGAGCACTTTGCCCACGATCCGGGCGAGGTCGGCGCGGCGGACGGGCGCCTCCGGCTGGAAGGTGTGATTGGGATAGACGTCCATGACCCCGGTCCGTGCGGCCGCGAGGATGTAGGGTGAGGCCCAGTGGGACCGCGTGTCGGTGATGACTACCGCGCTCACTGTGCGGGCGCCGCTCAGGAGCGGCTCGAGCTTCACGGCCAGGAGCGCGGCGAGCTGCCCGCGCGTGATGACCGCCGCGTCGCCGATCCCGCGATACTCCGCCGGCATCGCCGCGAACGCCGCACGCGCCCGCAGGTTTTCGATCCGGAGGCTGAGCGTCTCGTCCGGCTGCAGCGCAACCGCATTCCCGAATTCTTCGGCCGCCTTGGCGAAATCGCCGCGGGCTTCGTAAATCTCCCCGAGGATGACGTGCGAGCGCGGCTCGTCGGGCTCGAGCTCGGAAGACTTGCGCGCGTGTTCCATCGCGCTGTCCAGCGATCCGGCGCGCCGTTCCACTTCCGCGAGCTCGCGGTACAGGAACGGGCTCTGCGGCGAGGCCGCGATCGCCGCCAGGTAAGCGGTCCGCGCATCCTCCAGACGATTGGCTTCGGCCAGCTCTCTGGCCCTGGCGATGTCCTGCTGCTGGCCGCGGAAGCGCAGCACTTCGATCCGCGAGCGGAGGCCGGTCAGCGACGGATCGGCCTGGAGCGCGGCCTCGATGCTCTGCAGGGCTTCCCGTTCTTCGCCGAGCGCCAGCAGCGCTTCGGCGCGGCCGCCGAGGGCCGGCGCATACCGGGGATTCATGACCACCGCGCGATCGAAATGCACCAGGGACTCCTTGTGCTTCTTCTGCGCGAGGGCGACATACCCGAGCCCGACTTCGGCGGGATAGAACGGCGGAGACTGTTTGAGCGCGGAGTTGAAGTTGCGCTCCGCGGCGCGCAGGTCGCCCGCCTGCAGCCAGCCCCAGGCGGCCTGATGGCGGTCGATGGCCGCCGGCGTGCCGACGCCGCCCGGCGGGGTCGGGTAGATGAACTCCGGAAACCGCGGTGTCGCGACGGCCGGCGGCGTCGGCACCGTCTTCGGGCCGCAGGCCGCGGCCGTCACGATCAGACAGACCAGCGCCAGACGCCTCATCGCAGACTGCTCCGCACATCGTCGAATCGTGGGACCAGCCGTCTGGGAATCTCGGCTTCGATCGAGACGTCGTGGTCGGACGCCACGTGCCGGAGGATCCGGGCCACCCGATAGAGCTCGGCGACCCGTTCCCGCGACGCGTCGCCGTTCAGCGGAAAGCTCAGGGTCACCCGCGCCGTATCCAGGCCCAGACGGGTCTCCATTGCCGCGATCACCTCGTCGCGGCCTTCCCCGGTCAAGGCCGACACGCAGAGCGCCCCCGGATGCAGCGCACGCAGCCGCGCCCGTTCGCCCTCGTCCAGGCGGTCGCACTTGTTGAAGACCTCGACGACCGGCAGGCGCCCCGCGCCGACTTCACCGAGGACCGAGGCGACCGCGTCCATGTGGCGGCCGCGGTCCGGCGACGAGGCGTCGATGACGTGCAGCAGCAGGTCGGCGCCGGCCACCTCCTCGAGCGTCGCGCGGAACGCCGCGACGAGCGAGTGCGGCAGCCGCTCGATGAAGCCGACCGTGTCCGAGACCAGCAGCTCGCGCCGGTCGGGCAACTTGACCTTGCGGACCAGCGGATCGAGCGTGACGAAGAGCGCGTCCGAGACCACCGCTTCGCCACCGGGCACCCCTCGACTGTGCTCGGAGTGACCCTGAGCTCGTCGAAGGGTCAGGAGGTTGAACAGCGTGCTCTTGCCGGCGTTGGTGTAGCCGACCAGCGCGACCGTCGGCACGGCCGACTTCTGGCGCCGGTCGCGGAGCTGCGTCCGGCGTCGCCGGACGGCGTCGATCTCCGCCGACAGCATGCTGATGCGGTGGCGGATGCGCCGGCGATCGGTTTCCAGCTTGGTTTCTCCGGGCCCTCGTGTGCCGATGCCGCCGCCGAGCCGGGACAGCGCCGTCGCCGAACCCACCAGGCGCGGCAACAGGTATTTGAGCTGCGCGAGCTCGACCTGGAGCTTGCCTTCGCGCGTGCGCGCGCGCCGCGCGAAAATGTCGAGGATCAACTGCGTGCGATCGACGACTTTCCTGTCGAGTGTGGTCTCGAGGTTGCGCAGCTGCGCCGGGGTCAGCTCGTTGTCGAAGATGACCGTGTCGATCGACGCTTCATCTGCCGCGGCCGCCAGAGCGGTGACTTTCCCGCTGCCGAGGAAGGTGGCCGGATCGGGTTTCGGCCGCTCCTGCAGCACGCGCAGACGCACGTCGGCGCCGGCGGCCGCCGCCAGTCCCGCGAGCTCATCGAGCGAATGTTCGGGATCGAAGTTGCGGGAAGGACCGGAGAAGAGGCCGACGAGTGCCGCACGCTCCCGGGGCTCGTGCGCGCCCGATCGGGAAGACGAAGTGCGCATCACTCGACGGATTCTAGCACGCGGTCCCAGGCGATCGCGCCGGCGCGATGGAGCGTGAGACGGCCCGCAATCACTTCGACGATCGTCGAGGGCGCGCCACCCGGCGCCGGGCCGGCGTCGAGCACGAGATCGATGCCGGACGCGAAGCTTCGTGCGACGTCCATCGCGGTCGACGGCGCCGTGCCGCCGGAGGGGTTCGCGCTCGTCGCGGTGATGCACCCGCCGAAGCGCAGTGCCAGCGCGCACGCGACGGCGTGGGCCGGCACCCGCACGCCCACCGTCCCTCCCGGCGCCAGCCGCCGCGACATTCCGGCCGATGCGGGTACGACGATCGTCAGCGGTCCCGGCCAGAAGGCCGCGGCGAGCCGGCGTTCGACGGCGCCGAAGCGTCCGGCCTGCTCCGCGTGCGCCGGATCCGCGGCGATCAACGCGATTGCCGCCGCGGCGTCGCGTCCCTTCAGTGCGAACAGCGCCTCGACTGCGGCATCGCTGGACGGATCGACCGCGAGGCCGTAAAGCGTGTCGGTTGGGTACGCCACGATTCCACCCCGTCGCAGGATGCCGGCGGCCTCGTCGATGACGGCACGATCGGGCGTAAGGGGATCGACGACTGCGACCCGCATCTCAGATCTCTTCGGGCGCCGGCGTGGAGGCCTTCTCCAGGCGTGCGATCACCATGAGCCGGCGCACGCCCGCGGCCACCGCGACCATGAGGAGGACGTCGAGCAGGAAAACGGCCCGGATGTTGGCGGCGCTCAGCAGTCCGGACAGGATCGGGCTCAGCGCGAGCCCGGTCAGCGACGCCGTCGTCAGCAGGCCGAAGCCGGTTCCGCGCGCGCCGGCCGGCATGACCACGCTCGCGGCCGTATAGGTCGTCGTCACGGCGGTGCCGAGCGCCATGCCGAGGATCGGCGTCGCCGCAAACAGCCAGATCGTCCTCGGCGCCACCAGGAACATGAGCGCGCCGATCGCTCCGACCGCGGCCGCCGCCGAGATGATGGCGCGCGGCGTCCGCACCCGCAGCAGGCGCGCCGACAGCTGATTGCCGACCGCGCCGCTGGCGGCCGCGATCGAGAAGACGATGCCCGCGACGAGCGGCACGCGTTCGCGGCTGGTGCCGAGCGCCTCGACATACAGCGGCAGGATCGGACCGTAGCTGCGATCGACGACCTGGAGCCCGAAGATGACGGCCATCAGAAGGACGAAGTTCTCGAACGCGAGGACGTTCTTGAACCTGACCGGCTTGTGATCGGGTGCGTGCCGCTCGTACCGGACCAGCCCTTCGTCATACATCACGAGCACGATGACGAGCGCGGCCACGTAGAACAGCGACGTCACCAGGAACGCCCGGCGCAGGCCCACCATTTGTGCGACGACGCCGCCGAAGATCGGCCCGATCGCCGGACCGAGCCGCTGCGCGGTCTGAACGGTGCCGATCGCGTACGCCGTGCGATCTCGCGGCGCCGACTCGGCGGCCATCGTGAGCGCAATGCCGCCGTAGCCGGCGAAGAGTCCCTGGACGGCGCGCAGCGCGAACACGTGCCACGCGCGCGTCGCGTAGGCCATCCCCGCCATCAGCAGGATGAAGCTGACCAGCGATCGCTCGACCATGATCTTCCGGCCGAACCGGTCCGACACCCGGCCCCAGGCCGGCGCCAGCAACGCCGTGATGGCGGGCGTGACGCCCAGGCTCATCCCCGACCAGACCGCGACTTCCCCCACGTCCTCGACGCCCAGCTGCTGCAGATAGAGGGGCAGGAACGGCATCACCAGCGTGAAGCCGGTGAAGCCGACGAAGCTCGCGGTTGCGACGGCGAAGACGTTGCGCTGCCAGGAAGCCAAGACGGCCGCGAGGCGATCAGAACCGGACCAGCGCGCGCGCGCCCTGGATGTGGATGGTGTCGATGAAGCGGATGCGCGCCGGCCTGCTCTGCATCACGACCGAGCTCGTGCGCACGCCATCGCCGAAGAACCGCACGCCCTTCATCAGCGCACCGTCGGTGACGCCGGTGGCGGCGAAGATCAGCGAGTCGCCGGACGCCAGATCGTCGGACCGGTACACCTTCCGGAAGTCGGTGATGCCCATCGCCCGGCACCGCGCTTCGTGCTGCGGCTCCTTGACCACCAGGCGTCCGAGAATCTCCCCCTGCAGGCAGCGGATCGCCGCCGCGGTCAGCACGCCCTCGGGCGCGCCGCCGATGCCCATGACCGCGTGCACGCCCGATCCGGCCACCGCCGTCGCGATGCCGGCGGCCACGTCACCGTCCGGGATCAGCCGAATCCGCGCCCCGGCCGCCCTGATGTCGGCGATGAGCGTCTGATGCCGCGGTCGATCCAGCACCATGACGACGAGGTCGTTGACCTTGCGGTTGAGACTGCGCGCGATCGCATCCAGATTGTGGGCCACCGGCGCATCGAGATCGACGGCGTGCCTGGCCGGCGCGCCGACGATCAGCTTCTCCATGTAGAGGTCCGGCGCGTGCAGCAGGCCGCCGCCGTCCGACGCCGCGAGCACCGTCATCGCGTTCGGAGCGCCGGTGGCGCACAGGTTGGTGCCCTCGAGCGGATCCACCGCGATGTCGACATGGGGCAGCGCGCCGCGTGAGGTGGATTTCGCCCCGAGCCCGACCTTCTCGCCGATGAACAGCATCGGCGCGGCGTCCCGCTCCCCTTCCCCGATGACGATGGTGCCGTCAATCGGAACGCTGTCGAGCGACTGGCGCATCGTTTCCACGGCGGCCTGGTCGGCGGCATGGCCGTCGCCCTGTCCCATCGTGTGCGCGCACGCGATCGCGGCCTGCTCGACGACGCTCAGGAAATCGAGAGAGAGGTCGGACTCCATCAGCCCCCTCAGTCGTCGGCGGCGCCGCCGACGGCCGGCAGCTCGCAGCGGGTCGGCCGATCGACGCGATAGCCGAACACGTAGTCGGCCTGCATCAGCTTGTGGATTTCGCGCGTGCCCTCGTAGATCACCGCCCCCTTGCAGTTGCGATAGAAGCGGCCGACCGGGTATTCGTCGGAATAGCCGTTGGCGCCGTGCACCTGGACCGCGTCGCCTGCGGCACGTTCCGACGCGACCGTCGCGAACCACTTGGCCAGGCCCGTCTCCCGCGTGTTCCGGCGCCCGCGATTCTTGAGGAACCCGGCGCGCAGCCAGAGCAGCCGCGATGTCTGATAGTCGGACTCCATCTGCGCGATCATTTCCTTCACCAGCTGGTGCTCGGCGATCGCGACGCCGAACGTCTTGCGCTCTTTCGCGTAGGCGGCGCTGGCGTCGCGGCAGGCCCGGATCAATCCGGTCGCGCCAGCCGCAACCGTGAAGCGGCCCTGATCGAGGGCGAACATCGCGATCTTGAAGCCCTCGCCGGGTTTGCCGACGAGATTCTCCTCCGGCACCTCGACCTCCTCCATCTTGAAGAAGCCGGTGTTGCCCGCCAGGATGCCCCACTTCTCCTTCAGCGTGCCGCTCGAGAAGCCCTTGAACCCGCGCTCGACGATGAACGCGCTGATTCCCGAGGTGTCGCGCTGCTTCTTCTTCTCGAGGTCGGTCCAGGCAAAGACGAGGAAGTTGTCGGCGACGTTCGCCAGCGAAATCCACATCTTCTCGCCGGTGAGAACGTAGCGATCGCCGCGCTTGACCGCCACCGTCTGGATGCCGCGCACGTCGCTGCCGGCCGACGGTTCGGTCAGCCCGTAGGTGGCGATCTTCGTGCCCTGCGCCTGGGGCACGAGGTAGCGCTGCTTCTGGTCCTCGGTGCCCCAGGTCAGCAGCGTCAGGCAGTTCAGGCCGGCATGCACCGACATGATGACCCGCAGCGACGTGTCGACGTATTCGAGCTCCTCGCTGATGATGCCGAGGCTGATGTAGTCCATGCCCGCGCCGCCGTAGTCCTCGGGGACGGCGCATCCGAGCAGGCCCATCGACGCCATCTGCGGCAATACGGCCGGGTCGAACCGATGCTGACGATCGAGCTCGCGGATGTGCGGCGCCACCTCGCGCGCCCCCCATTCGCGGACCGAGCTCTCCAGCAGCAGCTGCTCCTCGGTGAGGTCGAAATCGATCATGAAAACAGGCCCTCGACGAAGAAATGAACGCAGTATTGTAACTTCACCGCCTCGTCTTCGCCGCCCTGCCTGAGGCCTCCTGACTCCTGTATTCTTGGGAGTGATGCGTCCCGTTATCGCGCTCCTCAGTGACTTCGGCTCCCGCGACCACTATGCGGGGACCATGAAGGGAGTCATCCTCAACATCTGTCCGGATGCAACACTCGTGGACATTACGCACGACGTGCCGCCGCACGACGTGCTCGACGGCGCGCTGCAGCTCGCGGCCGCGGCGCGCTATTTTCCGGCCGGCACGATTTTCCTCGCCGTCGTCGATCCCGGCGTCGGCAGCGCGCGCCGCGGCATCGCGGCGGAGGCCGGCGACTACCGGTTCGTCGCCCCCGACAACGGCGTGCTGACGTCCGTGCTGCGCGAATGGCCGCCGAAGAAGATCGTCGAGCTGACCGACCGGCGCTATGCGCGGCCCACGGTGAGCCGCACCTTCGAAGGCCGCGACCGCTTCGCGCCGGCGGCGGCCTGGCTGGGCAAGGGCACGCAGCTGACGGCGCTCGGCCGCCCCGCCGCGGACTATCAGCGCCTCGACATTCCGGTCCCCTCGGTCGGCGAGGCCTCGATCACCGGCGTCGTCCTCCGCACCGACCGGTTTGGCAACGTCGTCACCAACATCGATCGCCGGACGTTCGAATCCGTGGCGCGCTCGGGAACGATGGAGGTGACCGTGGGCGAGCAGTCCATCGGACGGCTCGTGGCGACGTACGCGGACATCCAGCCGGGCGAGATCTGTGCGCTCTTCGGCAGCACGGATCATCTGGAGCTGGCGGCGAACTCGGAAAGCGCCGCCGATCGACTGCAGCTGGCGCGGGGCGGGGTGGTGTCGGTGAACCGGCGCTAAGGCTTCTTTCGCAGCAGCATCTCGCGCGTATTGTTCTTCAGCAGGAACGAATCGGCGACGACGAGCCCCTCGAACATCCGGATGATGTCGCGGTTCGGGATGCTCGTCTTCCGGCCGCCGACCCCCGGGTGGTAGCGGTGCCGCAGGTGGTGATCGTCCACGATCTCGAACTTGGTGAACTGCGCCCGTTCGACGGCGGTCGAGCAGAAGAAGCCCATGACCGCGCCGCCCGGCTTCAGCATCCGGACCACCTGCGCGGCCAGCGCCTGCGTGGCGGTCTTGTCCAGGAAGTCGAAGAGATCCCAGCACAGGATGCCGTCGATGCTGGCGTCCTTGTGCGAGAACCGCGTCGGCATGGAGCCCGCGAGATCGGTGCCCGGCACGCCGCGCAGCTGGCGGTCGACGTCGGCGAGCAGATCCTCGATGAACAGCTTGCAGCCGAGCCGCTCGCCGCAGAACCCCACGTTCGAGCCGATCACCGGTCCGAGATCGAGCAGGACCGGGGCCTCCTTCTGGGACAGTGTCGCGACGAACTTGGGGAACGCCTTCGACGCGACAACGGGCTCGTCGCGCGCAGCCGGACCTTCAGTACCGCGGCCGGAGGCATCCGGACGCTTGCCGCCCCACTTCAGCAGATCAGTGAGCATGACGGAAGGAGACCTGACGGATCAGTCGTCCGGCCAGGAGCCAGCGCTCGTGACGAACGCGGGACTCCTGGCGCAGTCGCTGCCGGGCGCTGACCGCCGGGACCCGAGCTACCGCGACGCCCCGGCGGGCGTGGGCTGCGGGGGAGCCGCCGTCGGCTGTGCGGGCTTCTGCTCGGCCTTGGCCTCGCCCGAACCACCACTCGGCTTCTCGCTCGGCTTGCCCGTCCGCTGCATGTCGATGCTGCCGCGGAAATGCGCGCCTTCGGCGATCGCGACGCGCGGAGCCGCGATGTCCCCGTCGACCGACCCGTTATCTCTGATGTCCACCTTCTCGGTGGCGGTGACGTTGCCGGTGACTTCGCCCAGGATGATCACGGACTTGGCGAATACCTGCGCCTTGATCTTGCCGTTCGGACCGATGGTCAGCACGTTCTGCCGAAGCTCGATCTTTCCTTCGACCTGGCCCTCGATGGTGAGGTCCTCGCTGCCGTTCAGCTCGCCCTTGATGATCACGGATTTGCCGATATTCACGGTCTTCTCCAGTCCGCGGGGTGTGTCTACGTTTGTGATGGGCTGAGGCCGGGCCGCCTCCGCGGCTGCCGGGGGTGCGGCCGGCCTGTCAGCTGCCGGCGCCGGCGATGGCTGTGACTGCCCACCCGGCTTTGCCGCTTCGTCCCGTTTCCACATGTGGCACTCTCCACGTGTCCGAAAAATATCCTCCGCAGGGTGTCTGACGCTTCCTCCAGCGCAGCAGTCCGGAGTATATGCAAGGCCCTTCGACCCTGTCTAGTCCTTTTACTGCTGAGAGTTAGCGCCAATGTTATGATCGACGGTCAGCCAATGCGCGTGTACTTCGACCATAACGCGACGACCCCGATGGACGCCTCCGCGGCCGACGCGATGATTCGCGTGCTCCGCGAAGACTATGGAAATGCGTCGAGCGTCCACCGCCTCGGTCAACAGGCCAAATCCATCCTGGATGAGGCCCGCACTTCGGTCTGCACTCTTATCGGCACTGAGCCCTCGGAACTTGTATTCACCAGCGGAGGCACCGAGGCT
>Ga0075433_10005417_pt1 | contig 10024 bp, 13 predicted proteins | sample RhiMethybrSRZTD2_FD_75299 | JGI IMG/M metagenome (GOLD analysis project Ga0075433, IMG submission 75299) | Populus rhizosphere microbial communities from Tennessee, USA - Rhizosphere MetaG P. TD hybrid SRZTD2 | ecosystem: Host-associated > Plants > Roots > Rhizosphere > Soil | place: USA... | reverse complement strand
CCACAGGTCTCGCGGTAAATACAAAGCGCGTGCTCCATGCCGAGAAACGGCCGAACGGACTCGTCGAAAAGCTGAATGAAGATCTTGCCGATATCGTGGCGTATCCATTCGTCAAAAATCGTGTTCAGAAATTTGCCGTAGGCCGCCGCGGGCACGGAGCGCTGGTGCGCCGGATGGTTTGGATCGCCGGTTTTCTCGACCAGCGGCAAGAATTGCAGATACTGCCCACCGATCTCTTTGAAGTAGCGATAAACCTGAGTGGGATATTTAACATTGACGTCGTGGACGACGCACAGCAGGTCGACATGCACCTTCGCCCTGCGGAGCATCTGGAACGCTTGGACGACTTGTTTATGCGTCGGCTTCTGACCTTTGGTCACCCGGTAGTGGTCGTGTAGTTCGCGCGGACCATCGAGGCTGAGGCCGATATAGAAATTCTCTTTGCCGAGAAATTCGCACCACTCATCATCGATCGTCGTGCCGTTGGTCTGAATGCCATTGATGATCTTCTTACCCTCAGGCAGGTGTTTTTTCTGCAATTCGACGGCCTTGCGGAAGAAATCGACGCCAAGCAGCGTGGGCTCACCGCCGTGCCACGAGAAACTGACGATCTCCTTCGGCGTTGCTTGGATATGCTGGATGATGTAGCGCTCGAGAGTTTCGTCGTTCAGGCGAAAGTTGGTGCCCTTTGGGTAAAGATTCTCTTTCTCCAAGTAATAGCAGTAGTGACAATCGAGGTTACAAATCGCCCCGATCGTCTTCACCATGATCTGAAATTCACGCGCGGCGGTTTCCAAAGAATGACCTCCAGTGACGTGACGAATCAGGCTCGCTGATCCCGCTCTCTCTGCATACCCTTCCTATTTGGGATTCTACTGAAAAAAGGAACGGATGTCATCAGCGGGTAGTGACTCAATTTAACACGAGATCCTTCACTTCGTTCAGGATGACAACTCCGATCAAGTGTCATTCTGAGCAACAGCGAAGAATCTCTCTTGCTGTGATCTTGCTGAAAAGCGCGCCGGCCCACCAAAATGAGTCACTACTCATCAGCGCCACGTCGACGATTTAGCCGCAACGGCCTGCCGTGAGCCCTTCCGCTTACTCAGGGTAAACTCCGTCGAGGCCGTAGGGTGTGCTCCGCGCACCAGCGAATTCGTCATTCCGGCGCACGCCGGAATCCAGGTTCTGGTTGAATTGCTCAGCATGCGTATCGCTATGCTCAACGCATCCTACAATTTGTTGTGCGTCGTGGTCGCCAGCTTTGTTGGAGGCGGCTCCCATTTCATTCGCGCCAATCCGCGATGAAGATGTTAAATTCTCGGAGTTCCTTCGCATTCCGCGTAGAGGCAAAGATTAATCTGTTGCCGTCGCGAGAAAACATTGGAAAGCTGTCGAAGCGCGCCCCGTAGGTTACTCGCTCCAGGCCAGTTCCATCGACATTGATCAAGTATAGAGAGAAGCTCTTTCGGTCCGGATCGTGCACGTTCGACGAGAAAATTATCTGCCGATTGTTGGGATGTAGAAACGGTGCCCAATTCGCCGCGCCGTTATTGGTCAATTGCCGCTTGTTCGAGCCGTCGGCGGACATCATGAAAATCTCCGCCCGCGTCGGCTTGATCAAGTTTTGCTTGAGCAGAGATTCGTATTCCCTCAACTCGTCTTTGGTCTTCGGATGATACGCTCGATAGACGATCGTCTTGCCGTCCCAGGAGAAAAATGGCCCGCCGTCGTAGCCTTTTTCAGTGGTCAGTTTCTTGGTTCCGCTACCGTCGGCGTTCATCGTGTAGATGTCGAGATCTCCGGCTCGCATCGAAGTAAAGACAATCTTCCTGCCGTCAGGGGAGACGGTTCCCTCCGCGTCGTAGCCCCGATTTTTCGTCAGGCGTTTTAGGCCAGACCCGTCGACATTCGCGCTGAAGATTTCATAGCTGGGATAGATCGGCCAGACGTATCCCTGACTTCGATCCGGCGCCGGCGGACAGGCGTCTCCGTCTAAATGAGTGGAGGCATAAATGAACCGCTTCCCGTCAGGAAAGAAGAACCCGCAAGTCGTGCGGCCTTTGCCGCTATTCAGAAGTTTGACGTCACCGCCGTCGACATTCATGCTGAAGATCTGATCGCACTCGAACGGAGGCCTGGTGGATTGGAAAATTATCTTATTGCCGTCACGTGAGAAGTACGCTTCGGCGTTCTGCCCGCCGAAAGTTAACTGATTTAAGTCTTTTAGACGTGTCTCCCGAGCGTCCGCGGATGGGTGCGGAAGCGGATCTTGGGCTCTGATCGCCGCATAACTGATGGCGATTAACAAACCCGCGAGCACCAGCCACAGGAATATATTTTTCATCTCGAATCAGCGGTTAGTGACGTAGGCAGTATTTCTTCTTCGCCAGCCAGATTACGATTACTGCCGGAGAATCTACTCAAAAAATGGGCCGCTGTCATTACCTGGAATCGTGCAGCGAAAGCGGTTTTTTTTGTGCTGTCGGTGCGATCTACCTTGACAGGTGATTGAGGAACAAAGAGAATCGCTGCGGACTCCTTGTCGGCGTGCTTAGAAGTGTGACGCGTGTATCGGGCCTGCCGGTGAAAGCCGATTACGTTTGAAAAAATACTTGGACGTCTCCGAAAGCTGGGCAATGCTGGCGAATATCAGGCTTTGGGTATGCCTGAGGTGGAGGAGGTGTCGGATATAGAAGGGGTCTTTGCCAAGGCAAGAAAGGCCGCCGCCGCAGAGCAGCCTGTCGAGCAGAAAGAACGAAACGTAATCGTAGTGACACCAGGACGACTCCTGATGCTTCAACCATGTCCGGCCCGCGGGTCGATGGCGTCGAGCCAAGTAGCCAGGGTAGAGGGGATGATCTCTCCCAGGTCAAAAGGAACATTGCGGCAATTGCCTATACCGAATTGAGCGGTTTAAGATCGGACATCTCTAAGACGATACCCTTCTTCGGAATTCTTCTCGGTTTTGCTTATATCGGACATGCCGTGTGGATTTTTGAAGGGCATAATAGCGCTTTAGTGGCCGGCTGCAGAGACGCGGACGTGCTGATCGTTGATGGGGCGATGGTTCCACACTTACAAACAGACTGGTCGGCTGTCGCTTCCAGTGTTATGAGAAGTCGCGAAATCTACGTCCACGATCGAGCGACCTATTCGCTGCGCAAGGCGACGTAGCATTCGCATTTTGCGCACTTGGACCGACGCGAATGCGGCCTTCGAGATGAGTCATGATGAAAAGCTTTGTTAACGAAGAGCGTGAAACTTTCAGCTATGAAGTTCGTAGTTCTTGACGACTTTCCTGTTTGGTCGACTTACCTTCTGGCGTTGCTTGTTCTGGGCGGCTTTTTGTTTGCAGTTGCAATGCTGATTCGCTCGCTATTGATTTCAAATCGTTTCCGTTCGGGGCGCCAATCATGGTTTTTCGTGATTGCCGGCGCGCTGGCTGTGTGGTTCTTGGGCTCTTCGATGTATCTGCGCTTTCACGCGGTCGGCATTGGACCGCGAGAGATCGAGCTGATATTTTTCTGGCCACGACCGGCGGTGAGTCTGGGAGCCGGCGATTTGGTCGACGTTAAGCTGCTGCGGGCCTCTCGCACCTGCGGTCATTTGGAAATCGCGACCCGACAGGAAATCTTTCGCAGCGTAAATTTCAAGAGGTGCGAAGGCGCCGAGGAAATTCTCAATGCAATTTCCAGTCACGTAAACAAGAATGCATAAAATTGCGCCATCATTCCTCTCGCGAACCTTAAATTGGGCCGAAGTCAAAGAACAGAACTGATCTTTCATCAATGGGATTGCGGCATACGATTAGACGGTGCGATTTCGCACAAAGGGAAACGCTCTGATTGATACATTGGAGAATTTGCTGACCGAGCTCGAGCAGTTCGGACGCGATAACGACAGGGCAACCGCCGAACGGCCGCGCAAGATGCTCAATATCACGCGCAACACCGGCGAGTTTCTCGCCGTACTGGTCAGGGCGATGCTTGCGCAACGGGTGCTGGAGATCGGCACATCGAATGGCTATTCGACACTTTGGCTCGCGGTCGCTCCTCTGGCAATTGCGCTTGTGAGTACCGTGCTCGAAGCTGTCTCACCACACGGTTGGGATAACGCAACGATGCAACTCGCGCCCGCGCTTATGGCCGCCCGTTTACTGTGAGCGTGAAAGGAAGAAGAAAAGGGAACAGGCTGATTATTCGGCAGGCCAGCGCTTGTAAAATCGGGCTTTGCCTTTGACATTTGATTCTTCGTTGTCTCGCTTTTGATCTAAAGCCATCACGTCGTGGATCTTACGGATAAACAGAAGGGTGTGATTCGCGGGGTGATACCGGCGGCGGCTTTGAGCGTCGTGGGTTTGTGTGGCGCCTCGTTATGGCTTCCGGTGAGTACGCTTCCCGCGAACGAGCCGGGCGCTCGAATTGCGTGGGCTGTTCAGTGGTCACTGCTGCCGATTCTCACGCTCATGATTGCGGTCGCGCGCGTCGGTAATCATCGTTTCTCCACGCCTGAAGACATCGACGGGAGCGGCCTCACGAGTGGGACCCAGCAAATACGTGTTCTTCGGTCGGTTCTGCAAAACACACTCGAGCAGACGGTGCTTGCTGTCGTAGCGTATGTGATTTGGGCGGTGGTTATGCCGCGAAAGTGGCTATGGTCAATCGCAATTGCCTCGCTGTTTTTCGTCGCGGGACGAATATTTTTTAGCCGCGGTTATACGCGCGGCGCGCCTGGGCGGGCATTGGGATTTGGTCTGACTGCCTATCCTACATTCGGTATGCTTGTGGTCCTGGCTGCGGTTTTGCTGTTTCGCCTAGTGATGACATAATTGCGTGGTAACGGGACTGAAGTCGATATAGAAACAATTTAGCATGCGGTGCAAAGAACCGTGACGAACACGGCGACGGAAAATTTCTTCGATGAGTGGACGATCTATGATCAGATATTGGTTCACAACTATATGCACCACGAAGATATATTTCGTGATGTGGAACGCTTCTTTGCCGACCGTTATAAAAACTCCCTGTTTTCGCTTCTCGATCTTGGTTGCGGTAGCGCGCGCCATATAGCACTCGCTTTGCGGGGACGTTCGATCAGCCGGTATTTCGGCTATGATCTCTCCGACGTCGCGCTTGGGCGCGCTGCACACAATCTGACCGTCCTCGGTTGTCCCATCGAATTGCGTCGAGGCGATCTCCTCGACGGCGTCCGAACAAGCGGAGAGACTTTTGATGTGATCTTTAGCAGCTTCGCTCTGCATCATCTTTCCTCCGCTCAGAAAACCGAGTTTTTTCAATCAGCGCGCGAGAGACTCAACGAGAGTGGAATAGTGATTGTGATCGATACGATGCGCGATGTTGGCGAGGAGCGGGCGAGCTATCTCGATCATTATTGCGCATGGCTTCGATCGAGGTGTATGACTTTGTCGCCGGAGGCGCTGGACTTTCTTTGCGAGCACATCCGGAATAATGACTTCCCAGAGACCATTATAGACTTCGGCGCGATGGCAACCAAAGCTGGTTTCTGCCAGCCAATCGAGATAAATCGATTCCGTTGGCATCACACCTGGTATTTCAACAAGCGCTGAGGGCAGATTTTACATTCGGCGGGTCAGTTTTGAGGTAGTGCACAAACTCAACAAATTTTCGAGGAGATAAGAATATGCGGCTGGTGTGTATTTCCCCGATGAAAGGTATGCGGGAGGGTTTTCGTAAGAGTATCGGAGAAATTGTCTATCGTACAATGGTCGATACCATTCAGATCACTTTGAATGAAGGAAGGGCGCTGGAACTCAAAAAGCTGTTTTACAAAACAGTTGCTGAGCGATTGCATGGCGAGCTCGGTGTTCGATTGCAAGACGTGTTTATTAACCTTGTGGAAGTCAAAAAAGAAAATTGGTCCTTTGGCAATGGAACCGCTCAGTATGCCTAGTCGCGGACAAATTGAGCAAAGCAAACGATATGATTGAGCCGTTAGAAAATTTGCTAAGCGAACTCGAGCAGTTCGGACGCGATAACGACAGGGCAACCGCCGAGCGGCCGCGCAAGATGCTCAATATCACCCGCGACACGGGCGAATTCCTCGCCGTGCTGGTCAGGGCCATGCTTGCGCGCCGGGTCCTGGAGATCGGCACATCGAATGGCTATTCGACGCTTTGGCTCGCGAGCGCGGCACGGGACATCGGTGGATCGGTGACCACGGTAGAAAAGTCTCAATACAAGATCGACCTCGCAGCCGGAAATTTTGCGCGCTCGGGTTTGATCTCTTCCATTTCGCAGGTTCACGATGACGCCGATCATCTGCTTGAAGGTTTGCCCGACGATGCTTTCGACTTGATATTCCTGGACTCGGAGCGCCCGGAATATTCCGGATGGTGGCTAAATTTACGCCGCGCGGTCCGGCCCGGCGGTTTACTTGTCGTCGACAACGCCACTTCTCATCCAGCGGAAGTCGCGCCCTTCATTGCACGCGTCAAAGCCGATCCCGAGTTCGTCACTAGTTTAGTGCCGGTGGGTAACGGCGAATTCCTTGCTGTCAGAACATGCAGGTGATGAACATTCAATCTTGCGACAAGGAGGACGGATGTCGTCAAGGCTTTTAATCGGTTTCGCGACAAGGCTTTCGATTGCGCTGGCGATAATTCATTTGGTCGGTTTCTCAGCCACAGCAGCGGCTCCCACCAAAAAACTGTCTTTGGTTTTTGCTGATTTCAGTGAGCGGGCGGGCCTCTTATTTGTCGCCAAAGATCAACGCTTCTTCGAAGAACAGGGCCTGGATGTGGATGTCGTTCAGGTGCGCAGCGGGCCGGTCGCGATTGCCGCTGTCGCGGCGGGTGAAGCACAATTCTACAGCGTGTCGGCAACGGGGGCTTCGCTAGGGGCGATGGCCGGAGGCCTCGATATCGTTTTTGTCGCAGGGTTCATCAATCGACTGGATGGCTATTTCGCCGTATCGACGAAGGTGCGCGCTCCGGAAGATTTAAAAGGGAAAACTATCGGAGTTCAAAGCATCGGCGGCGGCATCTGGATGTTTACGCAAATCTTGCTCGATCATTGGGGTCTTAATGCTGAACGCGACAAGATCCAGATTCGCGCCATCGGCGACGACTCGGTCTTGGCGCAGGCCGTGATGACGGGGGTTATCGACGGGGCGGTACTGGGCTATACCTATAGCCGAGTCATCACCCAAAAGGGCGGCCGCATCTTGGTGGAACTGCCGACACTCAATATTAAATATCAAGGAACCGGTTTGGTCGCTCCCCGAAGTTTCATCGACCGCTCGCCGGACGCAGTGGAGAAAACTCTTAGAGCGTTGATCAGAGCGAACCGATTCATTCAAGATAAGAGCAATCAGCCGGCAGTCATCCGCAGTTTGAAGAAGTGGTTGCGGCTCGCTCCGACGGATAGCGGCGAAGACCTGTACAACCGAATAAGGGTGCTTTACGATCGCAGCATTATTCCGACCAGAGAGGGAATACAAAGCGCCTTGCAACTTCTGGCTAAGACCGATGCAAAGTTCGCCAAACTTAAGGTCGAGGATCTGGTCGATGACCGCATCGCACGGAAGCTGGAGAAGGAAGGATTTTGAAAGTTGGTTCCAGCTGTTCAAATCGTTCAAGAGGTTCAAGTCGGTGCTAACGGTCGTCTAGGCAAAAAAATGAGACTCGATATCGCAGATTTTCCGGTTCGCGAGATTCGTCTCGGAAAATCTTATCGCTATCAGGGTGGTAGATTGGAATTGGCAGCTGAAGATCTCGCTCGACTCGTGCTGCGGGACCCGCGCATCCGGGAGGCGAGATTCGAAGTGGTTTCACCGGGTGATCACGTACGTATCACCGGCATTCGCGATGTCGTTGAGCCGAGAGTGAAGATTGGTAGTGAGGCTCAAGTCTTTCCGGGAACCATCGGTCCCGTGGAGGGTGTTGGCAACGGCGTGACGCACCGCTTATCCGGCATGACCGTGCTTGCCACCGCGGCTTACGAAGGGACGATTCGGGCCGGTACGGGCGTGCAGCGCAGCGCCATCCTCGATATGTGGGGACCGGGGGCTGAGGCGTCGCGGTTCAGTAAATTTGTCCACCTTGTTTTGATTGCGAGGCTCAAGGAAGGATTGGGCGAGTTCGAAGCGCACAGTGCGATACAAAAGGCCGAATTCGAAGTCGCGAAAAGATTAGCCGAAGTGACTCAAGAGCTCACGTCCGAACGAGTGCAGCGCTATGAGTTGGATGAAACCAAACGGTACCCGCGTGTCGTCTTGATCCAAGGTTGCATTACTAACGGAGGCCAGCCCCATTCGGGCGTCAGTTATTACGGGCTGCCGATTCGTGAATCACTGGCGACTCTGATCCATCCTAACGAGTTGCTCGACGGCGTGATGACGACCAACACCACGCGTGGGATCGGCTACTATCCGACGACGTGGGATTGGCAGAACCATCCGCTCGCCTTGGAACTATATCGCGAGCAGGCTGAGGGCCGATTGAGCTTTGCAGGTGTGATCCTCGAACGGATTTCCTATGACAGTTTCCACGGTAAAGAAGTCGTCGCTCTCAATACCGCTCAGCTCGCCGCGCAGGTCGGAGCCGACGCGGCGCTGGTAACGTGGCTCGGCTCGGGCAATGCCTTCGTCGAGGTTATGCTCACGATACGCGCTTGCGAGCGGCGCGGCATCAAGACCGCGTTAGTGACCTACGAATACGGCGGCAAGGATGGCGTGGATTCACCGTTGCTTTATTATGTTCCGGAAGCGGACGCGGTGGTGAGCACCGGCAGCCGCGACCGCTGGATCGAGTTGCCCGAGGCGGAAACAATCACTGGTCCTTACGACGAGATTTGCGTACTAAGCTATCCGGGCGCGCCCGCGATGCCGGCCCGTGCTGCATTGACGCTCGATGCGCGCGACATGATCATCGGCGGGGTCGATAATTGGGGCGGGGATGCCTGGACTTGCCCGGCATATTGACCGTTGCTCCGATGTTCGCCGCGGATCGCGTATTTTGCCGGTATGTCGAAAGAGCTCAACAAGCGCCAGACGTGAAAGCGCGTTCCGCAGACGCGCGCGCGAACGCATCATTCGACTCAATCGGTCCTTAGCAACTTCTTGCAGAGATAGCCAATCAAAGGTCCTAGTCAGTTTAAGAAACTCCCGTGTCCAACAAGGAAAAACAAATCATTCCCATCGGTGGCGGCGGGTTCTACCGAGACTCGGAAAATCTCGAGCTTGAGAGATACGTGATTCGGCAGACCGGCGCGGAAACTCCTCGCATTGCATTCATTCCCACGGCGAGTGGCGAGCCGGATCATTATGTGGCGAGTTTCTACTCGGCGTTTTTGAAGCTCGGCTGCCGTCCGTCGGTTCTAACTTTTTTTAAAAGAACTCCGGAGCTCCGGTCATTCTTGCTCAATCAGGATGTGATCTATGTCGGTGGCGGCAATACCAAGAGCTTGCTCGCCGTATGGCGTGACTGGGGTGTGACGGAAATTCTCCGGGAGGGGTGGGAGGCGGGCATCGTGCTCACGGGTGTCAGCGCGGGCGCGATCTGCTGGTTCGACCAAGGGCTTACGGATTCTTTCTCCGATGGCTTGCGGCCACTCGAGTGTCTCGGCTTTCTGACGGGAAGTTGCTGCCCGCATTACGACGGCGAGGTGCAACGACGGCCGTCGTATCATCGCCTCCTCGCGTCCGGTGAAATCTCAGCGGGCGTTGCCATCGAAGATTGGACGGGCGTCCATTTCAAAGGCAGTGAAATTCACCGGGTCATAGCTTCCAAGCGCGGCGCGCGAGCTTACAGCATGCGTGCGGTTCACGGTTCGGTGCAGGAAGTGCCGTTGCCCGGCGAATTTCTCGAGCCCACCACGCACGATGAATGAGCATTTCTTAACCGACGAGATGATGGAATCTTCTGTCGGTTTAGACCTGGCGCGATATGTGGCTGAAGTGAACAAATCCGAATTTGCCTCGCCCTTTGGGAGAGGCCGCCGCTCAGCGGCGGGTGAGGGTACGCGAAGAGTAACGTTTAACC
>Ga0075433_10005415_pt1 | contig 10026 bp, 9 predicted proteins | sample RhiMethybrSRZTD2_FD_75299 | JGI IMG/M metagenome (GOLD analysis project Ga0075433, IMG submission 75299) | Populus rhizosphere microbial communities from Tennessee, USA - Rhizosphere MetaG P. TD hybrid SRZTD2 | ecosystem: Host-associated > Plants > Roots > Rhizosphere > Soil | place: USA... | reverse complement strand
TCGGGGCCGGCTTCGAGGGCGCCGACGAGGTCGAGCCCGGCGAGGACGGCGCGCTCCGCGTCGTCCTCGTGGGCCACCGGGGCACCGAACAGCGCGCGAGCACCCCGTCGCCCGCGAGGTCCTTGACCGTCCCGCCGAACCGCTCGACCGCCTGGACCATCTGGCCGATCGCGACGCCGATCACCTCGCGCGCGTCCTCGGGGTCGAGCCGCTCGGTGAGCTCGGTGGAGCCGACGAGGTCGGCGAAGAGCGCCGTGACGACCTTGCGCTCCTCACGCATCCCCCCGCTCACGGCGCCATCATGCGCTCCGACGTCGGTCGCGGACAGCCGAGCCGCCCGAGGTGCTCGAGCCTCCCCTCGATGGGGTACGACCTTCGGCCCCCTGTCTCCGGCCAAGGTCGTGCGGTCCCTCCGGTCGCGACCATCGCCCTCGGAACGGGACCCGACCGACCGATGGGGGCCGACGGTCGCGCCCGTACGCTGCTCGTGTCCGCATCGGAGGTCCGACGGAGAGGAACGCGACGATGTCCAGCCTGGCCGAGTACTTCCCCGAGCTGCAGCTCCACCGCCCGACACCGCACGACAACAGCGCCCTGCGCGCCCGGCTCGCCGGCGCGAAGGTGCAGGACCGCTCGATCGTCGAGGAGCTCCACCGGGCGATGGCGGAGCGGGGGGCGTTCGCGGGACAGCGTTCGACGCGATAACGTCCGGCCCTCGGTCGGAAAGGGGTGACGTCCTGGGCTTCATCGCAGCGGGTGGCGCGGTCCTGATCCTGCTCCTGCTCGGCGGGTTCGTGATCGCCGGGTACGCGATCTGGTACCTCTTCATCAAGAAGTAGCCCGGCCCGGCGCTATCCTGGAGGGGTCATGGCGACCCCGGCCCTCACCGACCCACCCATCACCGTGACGGATGGGGCGGCACGCAAGATCCGCCAGCTCGCGACCAGGGACGGGCGCGAGCAGGCGCTCCTCCGCCTCCGCGTGGTGGCGGGTGGCTGCTCCGGGTTCTCGTACGAGCTGACCTTCGCGGACGACGCGGACGCCGACGACGCCGTCGTCGACGGCGTCGACGGCGTCCGCGTCGTGATCGACCCGAAGAGCGTGCCGATCGTCGCCGGCTCGACCCTGGACTTCGACGCGGCGCTCATGGGCGGCGGGCTGCGCGTCCGCAACCCCCAGGCGATCCACGAGTGCGCCTGCGGGGACTCCTTCAGCATCTGAACGACGACCGCCGGGATATCCTGCGCCCAGCATGCCCAAGGCCGACACGACCCAGTGGCGCGATCTCTACCACGAGGTCGTCACGAGCGGCCTCTGCACCGGATGCACCGCGTGCATCGTCGCCTGTCCGTTCCACGTCCTCGGCTACGAGGACAACCGCCCGGTGCAGCTGCAGGAGGACGGGGCCGACGTCTGCACCCACGGCGACCGCGGCTGCTCGCTCTGCACGCTCGCCTGCCCCCGCTTCCGCGATTGGGAGTCGGAGATCGACCAGCTGATGTTCGGGCAGGTGCGCAAGCCCGAGGAGTTGATCGGGCAGTACCGCGAGATCTACCTCGCCCGCGCGACCGCTCCCGAGGCGCTCATGCAGGGACAGGACGGCGGCGTCGTCTCGGCGCTGCTGATCTGGGGACTCGAGCGCGGGATGATCGACGGGGCGGCGACGTCCGTGCTCTCCGACGAGCGGCAGTGGGACTGCGAGCCGGCGATCGTCACGGACCGCGACGGCGTCCTCGCCGCCGCCGGGAGTCGATACACGTACAGCGCGAACCCGCTCGCGCTGCTGAAGGCCGCCGAGATGGGTTTGTCGAAGGTCGCGCTCGTCGGGATGGGCTGTCAGACCTCGATGACCGGCGCGATGGAGGTCCGCCGTGTGAACAAGTGGCGGAAGAAGATCGCGTGGACGTTCGGGCTGCTCTGCTCGAAGTCGTTCACGTACGACGGGCTGATGGTCGAGATCGCGCAGCGCGAGCTCGGACTCGACCTCGACCACCTGATCCGGGTGAACATCAAGGGCAAGCTGCTGTTCTACACGGACGCCGGCGATGAGATCACCTACTCGCTGAAGAAATCGCACCGCTTCACGCGGCCGGGATGCCTGCGCTGCCCGGACTTCGCCGCGGAGCACGCGGACATCTCGTTCGGCGGCCTCGGCCAGGAGGGCGGGTGGACCCTGTCGGTCGTGCGGACCGACCTGGGGCAGGAGATCTGGGATCGGGCGATCGCCGAGGGCGTGATCGAGTCGAAGCGGGCGATGGACGAGGACCCGAAGGCCGTCGAGCTGATGTTCCGTCTGGCGCAGAAGTCCCGGGAGCGCTGGCCCAGCCAGGAGGAGCTCCCGAGCGCCGGTCCGACCCCGGGGCAGATCCCTCCGCCGGTCGACGACGCCACGGACGGCGCCCCCGCCGTAGTCCATCCGGACTAGGCGCCACCCCCCGGTCCGGCGACCCGCCCCCCCGCGGTCCCGATTCATCCCCTCGATCCGTCGGCCGATGATCGACGCATGCGCGGCGCAGCCCGGGCCGCGCTCTGCTGCAACGGATCGGCGCGAGGAGGCTGGCGGGCGGATGGTGGAGACGGCTCGAGCCACAGAGATGGCGCCGCTTCGGCGTGACGCCGTCTTGGAGGCGGTGGCCTTCTCGGCCGAGCGCTTGCTGCTCGCTCGGGACTGGCGCGACGTCGCCGTCGAGGTCCTCGGGCGGCTCGCGACGGCCGCCGACGTCTCGCGCGCCCACCTCCTGCAGAACCGCGACGACGACGGCGTGCTGACGATGCACATCGCCGCGGAATGGTGCGCGCCCGGCGCGCGCTCGTTCCTCGGCGACCCGGTCGTCGACGGGCTGCCCTGGGAGCCGGCCCACGCACGATGGATCGAGCGCCTGCAGCTGGGCGAGGCGATGGTGGGCGCGGTCGAGACCTTCCCGGAGCGGGAACGGCCCGCCCTCCGGAGCCAGTCGATCGTGTCGCTCGCCTACTTCCCGATCGCGATCGACGGCGAGCTTTGGGGCTGCGTCGGCTTCGACGACTGCGAGGACGCCCGCGATTGGTCCGTGACCGATCTCGAGGGCCTGCGGACGGCGGCCGCGGTGCTCGGGGCCGCGATCGCCCGGCATCGGCAAGAGACGATGTTGGCGGCCGCCGAGTTCCGGTACCGGAGCGTCGTCGAGCGGATCCCCGCCGTGACGTACCTGGACGTGCGCGATCCCGATGGGACCGTTCGGATGGCGTTCGTGAGCCCGCAGATCGGAGTGCTCCTCGGGCACGGCTTCGAGCGGTTCCTCGCCGACCCGAACCTCTGGTTCGAGCTGGTGCATCCGGACGACCATGCCCGGATCGACGAAGCCGCCACGAGGACCGGGCAGGGAGGCGCCCCGTTCGACGAGGAGTATCGGATGCGCCACGCGGATGGTCACTGGGTGTGGGTCCACGACACGTCGACACCGGTCCCAGGTCCCGACGGCTCGTTCACCCACTTCCAGGGCTTCATGATCGACGTCACGCGGCGCAAGGACGCCGAGCGGCTGCTGCGCGAGACCGAGCGCCGGTACAGGAGCATGATCGAGGCGATCCCGGCGGTCGTCTACGTCGACGAGCTGAACGAGGATCCGGCGTCGGAGATCGGCGCGAGGATGACGTTCGTCAGCCCGCAGATCCAGCAGATCCTCGGCTACCCCGCCGAGCGCTTCACCGACGACAGCCGGTTCTGGTTCGAGCTGATGCACCCGGACGACCTCGCGGAGCTGCGGGCCCGCGAGGCCTTCAGCGTCGCCGACGTCGAGCCGTTCGACGAGGTGTACCGGATGCGTCACGCGGACGGGCGTTGGGTGTGGGTCCAGGACACGTCGACGACCGTGCTCCACGACGACGGCTCGGTCGCCTACTTCCAGGGCTTCATGTTCGACGTGACGGAGCGGAAGGAGGCGGAGGAGCAGGTCCGGATCGCGGAGGAGCGCTATCGCGCGATCGTCGAGAACACGCCCGCGATCACGTACCAGGAGGCGCCGTTCCCCGCCGGGTTCGACCATGCGACCTCGACCGCCTACGTCAGTCCGCAGATCGAGGCGCTCCTCGGGTACGCCCCCGAGGAGTGGGCCACTCCCGGGTTCTGGGTGAACGTGATCCATCCCGACGATCGGGACGCGGTGATCGAGGAGTCCCGTCGCACCGGGGACACGGGCGAGCCGTACCTCCAGGAGTACCGCATGATCGCTCGCGACGGCCGGGTCGTCTGGTTCCACGACGAGTCGCATCTGATCCGCGACGCGGACGGGACGCCGCTCGTGTGGCAGGGCGTGATGGTCGACATCACCGAGCGGATGGAGACGGAGGGCCGCCTCCGCGAGGCGCAGGAACGGCTCCAGGCGCTGATCGATCACATGCCCGCCGTCGTCTATGTCGAGTCGCCGGACAACGCGCCGGAGAAGCTGTGGATCAGCCCCACCGTCCAGCAGCTCTTCGGCTACACCGCCGAGGAGTGGACGGCGACCCCCGACTTCTGGGTGGAGCGGCTGCATCCGGAGGACCGCGACGCGATGGCCGCGTACGACGAGCGCTCGAACGAGGATCTCGAGCCGTTCATCGCGGAGTACCGCTTCCGGCGTGCCGACGGCGAGTACGTCTGGCTCCACGACGAGGCGGTCTACGTGCCCTCGTCGGAGGGTCTCGGGTTCTGGCAGGGGTTCCTGTTCGACATCACGGCGCAGAAGCGAGCCGAGGAGCAGGTCCGCTCGACCGAGCGCGTCCTCCGCGCGACCGTCGAGAACCTGCCCGCCGTGATCTACCGCGAATCGAAGGGCGCCGATCCTGGCGAGTTCTACGTCAGCCCGCAGATCGAGACGCTGTTCGGGTACACGCCACAGGAGTGGGGTTCGTCGTCGACGTTCTGGCTCGAGCACGTTCATCCGGCCGACGCTGCGGCCGTCGCGGAGGCGAACGCGCGCTCGGACGCGACGATGGAGCCGTACTCGTGCGACTTCCGGATCAGGCGCACGGACGGGACGTACACGTGGGTCCATGACGAGGCCACGTGGGTCGAGAACCCGGGCGGCGACGGCTGGTGGCAGGGGTTCATGCTCGACATCTCCGAGCGCTTCGAGGCGGAGCGCCAGCTGCGCGAGGCCGAGGAGCAGTTCCGAACGATCGTCGAGCGCAACCCTGCCGTGATCTATCGCCAGGAGTTCGACCCCGATTCGCCGACGGCGTCGCGCACGACCTACATCTCGCCTCGCCAGGACCTCCTGTTCGGCTATTCGACGGAGGAGGTGCTCGGCGATCCGACCCTCTGGACAAGGACGATCCACCCGGACGATCGCGAGCGCGTCCTCGCCGCCGACATCGAGAGCAACACGACGGGTGTGGACGAGATCACGATGGAGTACCGGATGATCGCGAAGGACGGGAAGATCATCTGGGTCCAGGACCAGTCCCAGCGGGTCGAGATCGAGGGCCAGGCCCCGTTCTGGCAGGGGTTCCTGCTGGACATCACCGAGCTGAAGCAGGCCGAGGAGCAGCTCTCGCGCGCCCTCGAGGTGGAGCGCGAGGCCGCGACGCGGCTTCGCGCGGTCGACGAGATGAAGAACACGTTCCTCCAGGCGGTGTCCCACGACCTCCGCACGCCGCTCGCCGCGATCCTGGGTCTCGCGATCACGCTCGAGCGCGCGGACGTCCAGCTCGACGCCACCGACGCGCAGGACCTGGCTCGGCGGATCGCGGACAACGCCCGGCGGCTCGACCGGCTCGTCACGAACCTGCTCGACCTCGACCGGCTCGCCCGCGGGATCGTGACACCGAAGCTCCAGCCGACCGATGTCGGCTCGCTCGTCCGCAGGGTCGTGCAGGAGTCCGATCTGATCGCGGGATCACGCCTCCGCACCGACCTCGCGTCCGTCACCATCCCGATCGACGGCGCGAAGGTCGAGCGGATCGTCGAGAACCTCCTCGCGAACACGGTCCGTCACACGCCGGCCACGTCGACGGTGTGGGTCTCGGTCCGCGAGGACGAGGGCGGCGTCGTGATCTCGGTCGACGATGACGGGCCCGGCGTCGCGCCGGGCATGGCCGAGACGATCTTCGAGCCGTTCCGTCAGGGTCCGGACGCGCCGCAGCACTCCCCGGGGGTCGGCGTCGGGCTCACGCTCGTGCGACGTTTCGCCGAGCTGCACGGCGGCCGGGCGTGGGTCGAGCCGCGCGAGGGCGGCGGCGCGTCGTTCCGCGTCTTCCTGCCGGCGGAGCCGGCGATCCCGGCGGCCGCGGTCTAGAGGGCTTCCCAGGCCGCGACGACGGGGTGGTCGACGGCGGCGGGGCCAACCTGCGCGGCGCCGCCCGGAGACCCGAGCCCCGTGACGTTGTCCGCGAACCACTCGGCGTTCACCGCGTTGAACTGCTTCCACTCACCGGGGACGTCGTCCTCGTAGAAGATCGCCGTGACCGGGCACACGGGCTCGCACGCGCCGCAGTCGACGCACTCGTCGGGCTGGATGTACAGCATCCTGGGGCCTTCGTAGATGCAGTCGACGGGACACTCGTCGACGCACGCACGGTCCTTCACGTCGATGCAGGGCTCGCAGATCGAGTAGGTCATCGGCTTCCCCTTTTCACCCGTTTCTCACGGTGTTGACCGTGAAATCCTATCGCGCCGGCTCTCGCATGCGGCGTCAGCCGTCCGGCGCGAGCGCCTCGAGCGTGGCCAGGGCGCTCCGCATCGGGGTCATACCCTGGACGAGCGCCGGGTAGACGACCGGCAGATCCGCTCCGGCCGAGCGGTACTCGTCGAGCCGCGCGCGGGCGGCCGCGCGGTCGCCGACCGCGGCGACCGCGCGGACGAACGACTCGGGGACGTCGGCGGGGCCGGCCGCGACGGCGGCCCGCCCCGCCCCCTCGCCCAGACCCATCCGCTCGAACTGACGCGCGTAGGCCGGCGAGCCCGCGTACTCGGCGGCCGGCACGCGGACGGCGTCGAGGGCGGCGGACGGGTCCTCCGCGATGGCCGCGCGGACGTAGACGCCGATCGTCACGTGCTCGGGATCGCGCCCGGCATCCTGCGCGGCTCGCCGGACCTCCTCGCGGGCCTCGGCCACCCGGTCCGTCGTGCACCAGTTCAGGAGCACGCCGTCGGCGGCCTCGCCCGAGAGCCGAACGGCCTTCGGCCCGAGCGCGGCCACCCAGATCGAAGGGGGCCGCTCCGGGACGAGCGCCAGCCGGAAGCGCTCTCCCTCCGGGGTGATCGCCTCCTCACCCGCGAACGCGGCCCGGAGCATCGTCACCGTCGCGCGGAGCCGCTCGAGCGCACCGCGCGTCGCGGGTCCGGTCCCGACGCCGAGGAGCAGGCGTCCGCCCGAGCGCTCCTGCACGGTCGCGGCCGCCTTCGCGAGCAACCGTGGGGACCGCGCCGGAAGCGGCACGACGCCGCTCGCGAGGAGCAGGGACGCCGTCTCGCCTGCGAGCCCCGTGAGCGTCGCGAGGACGTCGCGCGAGCCGACCTCCGGGAGGAACAGCGAGCGGTAGCCGACCGACTCGCCGGTGCGAGCGAGCTCCGCGAGCTCGTGCCACGGATACGGGTCGCGCAGCGCGATCGCGGTCCCGACGACTCGACGTGGGTCGGCGGTCATGCTCGGATGGTGTCAGGAAACCGTTCGACCGACCGACGGATGGAACCGATGGACCCCGTGACCTTCTCGACCGAGGACGGCGTCCGGCTCAAAGGCGAGCTCCGGATGCCCGACGGCGCGCCCCGCGGCGCCGCCGTGATCTGTCACCCCCATCCACGCCACGGCGGCTCGAAGGACCACCCGCTGCTCTGGGCGATCCGCAACGACCTCGCAGCTGCGCGGGGGCTCGTCGTGCTGGTGTTCAATTTCCGAGGCGTGATGGGTTCGGCCGGCACGTACGGCGGCGGCCGCGACGAGCTCAGAGATGCCCGGGCGGCGATCGCTCGCGCCCGCGACGCGACCCGGCTCGAGGCTCCGCCGACGTTCCTCGTGGGCTGGTCGTTCGGCGCGAGCGTCGCGCTCCGAGAGGCACTCGACGACACCCGCGTCGACGCTCTCGCGATGGTCGGGATCCCGCTCCGGCCGGAAGACGTCGAGATGCCGCCCCTGCCGGACCGGGCCGACCTGCGGCTGTTCGCCCGCCCCGCGCTCCTGCTCGCCGGCGAGCACGACGTGTACGCGCCACCCGAGGACCTCCGGGCGTACGCGTCGCTCTTCCCCCGCGCGGAGGCCGTCGTGCTCGAGGGCACCGACCACTACTTCTGGCGACGCGAGCGGGAGGCGGCCGCGATCGTCGGCGACTTCGTCGACCGCGTCCTCGGGTGAGATCAGTCGCCGGTGAACGCCCCTGCGTCCCGGCTCGTGTGCCCGTTCGTCCGAGGGTCCATGCGCGGCTCGTGGCGCGGCCGGCCGATCCAGACGAACGGCAGCACGAAGACCACGCCGCCGAACAGACCCGGCCAGACGAACAGCCCGAGCACGATCGAGACCGCGCACACGCTGACCCACAGCCAGGGATTCCCCCACCACGGGCGGTCGGGCGCGCCGCCGCGCGACGGCGGCGGCGCTGCGGCGGGCGCGGGAGGCAGCGCGCGGCGTGCCGCCGCGCGCTGCCGGAACACCACGAGGAATCCCAGCCCGAGCGCCGCGATCGTGATGAACGGCAGGATCGCGTAGATCGACGTCCCGCCGGTCGCCGCACTCACGTCCACACCGTGAGGCTACAGCGGTCGGCCGGATCGCACGTCAAAGCCGGATCGGTCTGGCCGTCGCTGCGTGATGCAGACGAGGCAGGCCGAAGTGGCGTTCGATCCCGGCCAGGACCGAGTAGTGGGTGTAGCGCCGGATCCGGCGCACACCACGACCCGCGCCCGGGCCGCGAACGGCGCAGTAGATGTGGTTGTCTCCCTCCCCTTCGTCGAACGTGATCACCACGATCGCGCCGCGGCGGAGCAGCGGCGGCACGTGCTTCTGCAACCACGTGTCTCCCACCGCAACCGGGCAGCTATGGATGTCGTGACAGGTGTTCGGCGTGATGAACGTGAAGCCCGGGATCCGTGCGGGGAGCCGGCGCGGGTAGGGGACGTCGTGACGCCTGCAGTCTCTGGGGACGAGGTCCGTGTAGTACGGCGGGGGGTTGTGACGAACCGCGTAGGGACCCGCGTTCGTCCGGAGGCACTTGCTGGGCATCGACTCCTCCCAGGCGCGCCACCGACGGTGATGCTTGCGAAGCTGGAAGAAGATGTTCTTGGACCGGAACGAGTTGGTCGGACACTTGTCGGACGTGCATCCGAGCGTCGAGCCCGACGTGAGCGCGAGGTAGTTCGGGAGCGACGGATGGCTGATCGCGTTCATGTTCGTGAACAGCTCACCGCGGTGAGCGAACCCGTTCATGTACGGGGCCGAGGTGTTCCCGATGATCTGGCTGTAGCTGTGATTCTCCATCAGGATCAGCACCACGGGCGCCCGATGATGACGCCGAACCAGTGTGGTTCTGTCGCCCGCGGCCGGCGTCTCGGCGCGGGGACGGGGCGCCGCGGTGGGGCCGCCGGCTTCGGCCGGGGCCAGGGTCAACGTGAGGAAGACCAACGTGAGGGCGACGCGACGCATCTGTTCCCTCCCTTCTCACACGATGGGATCCACATACGGACGGGGAAGGCCCGGTACGTGGACCCACTCGGCGGCGTGCCGGGAAGCCGCGAGGGTAACCGGAGCCCGTCGCCGGAGGAACCCCCATGTGACCGACAGCCGCGAACACGACACAGGGTCTTCACAGCCCTGCGGTCGTGTTGCAGATCCGGATGCAACCTCAGAGCGGGACGTGGGAGAGGACCATGATCCGCGGTTCGGTCATCTCCTCCATCGCGAAGCGCAGTCCCTCACGGCCGAACCCCGAGTCCTTCGACCCGCCGTACGGCATCTGGTCCGCGCGGAAGGCCGAGACGTCGTTGATGATGATGCCCCCGACCTCGATCGTCCGGTGCGCCTCGAACGCGCGGTTGATGTCGTTCGTGAACACGCCCGCCTGCAGTCCGAACCG
>Ga0075433_10005412_pt1 | contig 10029 bp, 9 predicted proteins | sample RhiMethybrSRZTD2_FD_75299 | JGI IMG/M metagenome (GOLD analysis project Ga0075433, IMG submission 75299) | Populus rhizosphere microbial communities from Tennessee, USA - Rhizosphere MetaG P. TD hybrid SRZTD2 | ecosystem: Host-associated > Plants > Roots > Rhizosphere > Soil | place: USA... | reverse complement strand
TCTGCTCGCGGCCTCGGTCTTCGTCATCGCGGCGTCGAGGCCGCTGGCGGCGCAGACGCTTGTCTCCGGGGACCTTCAGCCGAGATACCGCTTGCTCGACACATCATGTGTTGGATCACGGGATCAAGGAGCTTGCGCGCATCCTCGGGGTCGCGGTCGGCGAGCAGCTCCATCGAGCCCTTCAGGTCGGCGAAGAGCACTGTCACCTGCTTGCGCTCGCCTTCCAGGGCGCTCTTGGACGTGAGAATCTTCTCGGCGAGATGCTTGGGGGTGTAGGAGTCGGGCGACGGGAACTTCACTGCCGCGGCGGCCACGGACATCATTGGCTGGCCACATTTCTTGCAGAACTTTGCGCCGAGCTGATTGGCGGTGCCACAGCCGGGGCAACCCACTTCCAGCCGCGTTCCGCATTCCTGGCAAAATACGGCGTCAGCGGGGTTCTCGTGCTGACACCGGGAACACGTCATCCGAGCCTCCCGATAACCAGACCGCTGACGGGTCGCAACAGTGGAGCGAGATTAGATCGCTCTCCGCTCCCTGGTCAATTGGACTTGCAGGCCTACTGGTGCTCTATGAAATTTCGCGCGTTTTTGGCGGGGCGGGGCTTTCTTGACAGGACTGCCACGACGCTGCACAGTGCGACGCGAGGCCTCGTGACGTGAACGGCATCCACGACATGGGCGGCATGCACGGGTTCGGGCGCATCGAGCGTGAGCCCAACGAACCCGTCTTCCACGAACCCTGGGAAGGGCGAGTCTTTGGGCTCACCGTCCTGAGCGGCCGCCAGCGCCTACGCAACATCGACGAGTTTCGCCACGCCATCGAGCGAATGGCCCCGGTTGACTACCTCGGCTCGAGCTATTATGAGCGGTGGCTGGATAGCACGCTGCGGCTGCTCGTCGAGAAGGGTGTGATCACGCGCGAGGCGCTGGAGCGCCGCATGGCCGAGCTGGCCAGTGGGCCCGATCCGGCGCCGCCACACTCAGACCCCGGATTACTCGCTCGGATGGTGCAGGGGCTGACGGCACGCACCCGATTTCGCCAACCCGGGCCGCCACCCCGTTACGCGCTCGGCGATCACATCGTCACGCATCATGACGCGCCGGTCGGACACACACGGCTGCCGCGCTACGCCCACGGCAAGCTCGGCGTCATCGTTTGTGTGCACGGGTCCTTCATCTTTCCCGACACGAACGCACATGGAGAGGGCGCGCAGCCCCACTCACTCTACAGCGTCCGCTTCGAGGCCACCGAGCTGTGGGGTGCCACCGCCGAGTCGTGCGCGCCCGTCCACCTCGACCTCTGGGAGCGCTACCTCGAGCCAACCCCACACAGCGGATACTTCAAGGTCACAGTCGCCGAACGTGGATAGGGTCGCCATTCGCGTGACAGGACTGCGTACCGATGTTTGGCGTGTCGCATGTGTCGATCCGGATTGATCCGCCGGAGCGGCAGCATCCGTCAGCAGGACACCGAGGACGAGGAGGCACCGGATGCGTATTCCGCACTACTCGTCGGCGCGTTGCGACTCGGATCGAAAACGTCCGAAGTGTAGTGCGAGCGTGGGGAGCACGAGAAGATTCAGCAGCGTCGAAGTCAGCAGACCGCCGAGGATCACGATCGCCATCGGTCCTTCGATCTCACGACCGGCTTCGCCGCTTCCAGCTGCCAGCGGCAAGAGGCCGAGCGCGGTCACGAAAGCCGTCATCGCAATCGGCACGAGGCGCTCTTCGGCTCCGCGGAGCGCGGTCTCAAGTCCCCAGTCAAGATGCTCAACCGTCACGAGATGTTCGTAATGCGACACAAGCAAAATCGAGTTGCGGATAGTGATACCGAACAACGTCACGAACCCGACCAGGGATCCGAGCGAGAGCAGCCCGCCGGTCGCGAAGACCGCCAACACGCTGCCGACCAGCGCGAACGGGACGTTGGCTAAGACGAGCAGCAGATTCCGGCCGCGCCGCAAGACGATCGCAAGTAGCAGAACGATCCCGACTGCGGCGGAGGCCGAGTGGAGCAAGAGCTGCCATCGCGCCTCGGACTGCGCTTGGGCGGCGCCGGCAAACAATATGGAGACGCCAGGAGGGAGCGCAACGTGCCTCGCGATGCGCTGCCGCGCCTGCGACACGAACGCGCCGACGTCGCCCCCGGCCACGTTCGCGGTCACGATCTGAACGCGACGCGCGCCATCGTGAAGCACCGCATAGCGGCCCGTCGTCGAAGACACGTTCGCGACCTCGGCGAGCGGCAGCCGCCCGCCATCGTGACGACGCAGGACGAGCTCCCGCACGAGCTCCGGATCCCGTCGAGCTGCCGTGTCGAGAATTACGGTGACGTCGAACACGCGATTGCCTTCGTAGGTCTGCGCGGCTACGCTGCCCTGGTACGCCGTCTGAATCGCTTCGAGTACCTCCACGGGCCGGAATCCAAACTGCGTCAGGCGATCTCGCCGAAGCTGGACGCTGACTTCGGGCACGCTGGCTGACGATTGCACCTGGACGTCGGTGGCTCCGGTAACCTGTGAGAGCACGCTCGCGACCTCCCCCGCCTTCTCATCGAGCACATCGAGGTCGTCCCCGAAGATCTTGACTACCACCTGGGCCGTCGATCCGGCGACCGTTTCCTCGATGCGTTCAGTCAGGAACGGCTTGATCGCGAACGAGACGCCGGCGAATTCCGCGAGCCGCTGTCGAATCCTCGCTGCGGTTTGTTCAGCCGCGTCGCCGGAGAGTGGCTTGAGGTCGACCTCGAACTCGCTGTAATGAGGCCCGTTGGTATCGTCGGCGTCGCCGGCCCGTCCAGCACGCTGAGCGACGGACCGAATGTCGACATCCTGGAGCAACGCTGCCGTGACGCGATTGCCCAATCGCAGCGACTCCTCGAGCGAGGTGCCGGGCACAGCGACCATGTGGATGACCAAATGGCCTTCGTGGAACTCGGGAAGGAACGCGCTGCCGAAGAAGGGCAGCGTCGCCATGGCGGCGACGCACAGGGCTGCCGCTCCGCCGATCACGACACCGGGTCGGCGATTGAACGCCTCGAGCCAGCGGCGGTGATGATCCTTGAGAGCGCGAATGTAGCGCGGCTCGGCGCGCCATCGCGCTCGCGCGAGCAGCAGCAGGCACAGCGCGGGCGTGACCGTGACCGCGACGACGAGCGAGGCGAGAATCGCGAGGATCGAGGCTGCGGCGAGCGGGGCGAACAGCCGCCCCTCCACGCCAGACAGCGTGAGCACGGGGAAGAAGATCAGCACGACGACGAACGTGGCGTAGACCACGGGACCGCGCACTTCGAGCACCGCGTCCCGGACGACACGAAACAACGGCGGTGACGGGAACTGCTCGCGGCTCCCACGAAGCCGGCGCCAAACGTTCTCGACGTCAATGACCGCGTCGTCGACGACGATCCCGATGGCGATGGCGAGCCCGCCGAGCGTCAGGGTATTGAGCGACACACCGAGTTGCTCCAGCGCGATCACGGCCGCGAGGAGCGAGAGCGGGATCGCGGTGAAGGAAATGAACGCAGTTCTGAGATTCAGCAAGAAGAGAAAAAGAACGACAGCGACGAACACGGCGCCGAGGAACAGCGACGACCGCACGTTGTCGATAGCCGTGGTGATGAAGTTCGCAGGCCGGAACAACGCCGGATGCAGCACGATGCCGGCTGCCTTGATCGCCGGCGCAAGTTCCGCCAGCGCGCCCTCGACGGCGCGCGTGACCTCCATCGTGTTCGCGCCGTACTGACTCGAGATCGCCACGATGATGCCGGGTCGGCCGCCGATCGAGGCGTCGCCAATCTTCGGCGCCGCCGCTTCGACGACGCGCGCGACGTCCTCGAGGCGGATGCTCAGCCCGCTGTGATGGCCGACGACCGCCGATGCGAGCTGGGTCGGCGTCAGCGCCTGCCCTTGCGTGCGAAGCACGACGCGCTGAGGGCCCGTATCGACGAAGCCGGCCCCTCGAATGCCGGTGGCGGCACGGGCGGCCTGAAGGACGTCGTCGATCGCGAGGCCGTAGGCCAGCAGCCGGTCGGGCCGCACTTGGATCTGGAGCTGCCGCACGTCGCCGCCGAACACCACAACCTTGGCGACGCCGGGGACGCCCAGCACCCGTGGCCGCAGGGTCCAGTCGGCGAACGTCCGCAAATCCATCGATGACCCCTGCTCGGCAGTCAGGCCTAGGATGAGCGTCGTGCTCGTTGCCGACGTGAGCGACGCCATCGTCGGCGGCGCCACGCCCTGTGGGAGCCGGGGCGCCGCCTCGAGCAAGCGCTCGGCGACGAGCTGTCGCGCGCGGAGAATGTCCGTGCTGGCACTGAAGGTGGCCGTAATCAGCGAGAAGCCTTGAATCGATTGCGATCGGAGGGCCTGAAGGTCACGAACGCCGTTCATGGCCCGTTCGACCGGCGTGGTCACCAGCGCCTCCACTTCCTCAGGGGAAAACCCGGGCGCTTCCGTCAGCACGCTGACCTGTGGCGGAGCGAATTCCGGAAAGACATCGAGCTTCGCACGAACCGTCGCGAAGATGCCGTAGGCCACGAGCATGCACGCAAGCGTCACAACGACGGCGCGGAACTCCAGCGAGAACTCGACGAGACGTTGAAGCATTGTGCGACTATTCTGTCGTGCGAATCTCGGATCGCAGTTCTTCCGAAAGCAACGCCTCAGCGCCCGTCGTGACGACGCGATCACCAGGCGACCAGTTCCGGGTGACGAACCATCCCTCGGCGGCCGGGCGGTCGACCGCGAGTTCGCGCCGCGAGTAACGATCGCCGCTGCCTTCCACATACGCCCAGGTCCTTCCGGCGAACCGGACGATCGCCGAGCGAGGGACGATGACGCCGCGCTCTGACACCGCGGACGTCGGCAGGTACGCGGTGATCGGTTGACCAGGCCGCAGGAGCAGGCCACCGGCCGGCACACGGAAGAGGATTGTTTGCCCCAGCGTCTTCGGGTCGGACGGCGCGAGCGCGATGCGCTCTCCGCGAAGCGGATGATCCTCGTAGCCGAGGGCGACGATTCGCGCCGTCGAGCTCGGATGATCGATCCGCTCGCCAGCGGGCATCTCGACCTTGGCGAGAAGCGCATCGAAGCGGCCGACCTTGAGAATTGCCTGTCCGCTCTCGATCGATTCTCCGGGCTGCGCCATGACCTCGAGGACCTCGCCTCCGCGAGTGAGTCGCATCGGCATCGGCCCCGTCGGCCCGGTCGATGCCTTCAGAGATTCCCCAACCAGGCGGACGTGTTCCGTCGCCGCGGCGAGCCGCGCCTCGCTCTCCTTCAGGCGCGCCTCCGATTCTTCGACCACCCGGTCAGCGACGATCTTGTTGTGCGCGTTGAGCTCCTTGTTGCGCTCGAATGACGCACGCGCCGCGCTTGTTGTCGCGGTCGCCGCGGTGAGTTCCGATTGAGCACTCGCGAGCCGCGATTCGAGGTCGATCTTTGTCGTCGGCGGGACGCGCGGCTCGATTGCGCCGATGACTTTTCCATCGGCGAGAGCGACGCCGATGCGAGGCCAGTCCGACGATTCGCTCGCGCGGAGTATCCCTGCGATCGGCGCACGGAGTGTGAAGGTCCGGGAGGGATCTTCCTGAAGATTTCCGGTCGCCACGAGTTCCGGCTGAAGCGCAGCTGCGGCCAACGCCGCAACTTGCAGCCCGATGCGCGCCCGCGATGTCGGGTCAAGGGCGACGATGATTTCTCCGGCCGGCCCTCGCGTCACGCGCTGCGGAGCTGCGATCGCCCGCTCGCGGTCGCGCTCGTCACTCTGCTCTCCGCGCGATGCGAGAAACGTCCAGACCAGAAGCGCTCCGATCACCATGGCGACGACACCGCCGACGATCCATCTCAGCACGTGTTTGGATCTCTCCTTCCGGCCGCGATTCAGGTTTGCACAACCGGGTATCGCGTCACCGAACCACCTTATTCCGCATTCCGAGAGACGCAGTCGAGCGACGCGGTGTCAAGCGTCGTTCCAGACGGATCTTCGCGGCCGTCAACGCCCGATGGTCACGGGCCGACAGCCGCGAACAGCTGGCCGCGACGCGAAGATTAGGAGAGCGGCGGACCGCGTGTCTGAGGAGCAGGAAGAAGGACGTCGATCGCCGACGTTTGATCCGATAGGGCGAGTAGACCAACGATGACCAGCGCGCCGTTGAGGTTGAGGCTGAGACTGGAAGGAACGGGCGCGACGTCCTTCTGCCCGACGACCTGGAGGATTTCGTCGGACTCGTAGTCGTAGATGCCGTGCGTCCAGGTTTCTGCAGTGCTGGCCCACACGAACGGTGTGAGGAGGAGGACGGCGACGAGAAGGGCGGTGATTGGACGTTCAGCCCGCGACATGGACAAAAATTACGTCATCGGTTGTCGCGCCGCAACTGTGGTGGAGGGTCGGCCCATCCTCTCAAGCCCTTAAGCTGATCCATTTGCTGGGCCAACTGCTGGGCCAACGGTCTTATAGTGGCGTGAATCGGCGCGACGGTGGGACGTCCCGCTCTCGGGCCGCATGGCACCGCGCTTCCGCGCTCAGCAACTGGCCGTGTGACTGGCCTGTGTTCGCACGGGCACGTACCAGCGCGTACGGCGTATCGCGCAACTTATTGAAATGACACGAGGTCAGTAGCCGCACGTACCCCCGAGGCGTCTCCTCGCAGTGTTTCGTGTGTTGCGCAGCAAGAGCGCCAAAGGATTGGCGAGCGGGTCCGCGCCGGACCACTCTCAGCCCTCTGTATGTCACGGCGTACATCTGATCGTCGAGGTCAGGATCGTCAGGTGTCATGCCAATCCGGGCCATGCGGGTTTTTATGAACTTGGCATAGCATCCGTCCGCGCGACGGAAATGAAATAATGACATCAACAGCCGCTGCACACGTGAAGCCGAGCAATCCTCCCGCCAGCTTTCTACGTCATGATTTCCGACGAGCACCTTCGTACGGCGGTCGGTCGTTTTGAGGGGCTCGCCAACTTTCAGCGTGCCGAAATGCCAACGCAAGAACCAACGCAAGAGCCTCCCGAACAGGTGAGGTTGTCTCAGAACTCCTCGAAGTAGTTGGCTCCCCGGGCTGGGCTCGAACCAGCGACTTCCTGATTAACAGACGAGGGGCGGCGACGGGCCGCCCCTCAGCTTTTTCAGGCATTTCTTCATAACTGCTCGATTCACCTTGCTCACTCGCGCTGAAGCTCGAGGACTCAAACGGACTCTCGTCTCTCTCGCAGACCCAAATCGTACTCGAGGACGGGATCGTTCAGCACAAATCAGCGCAAGCGATCAAGCCGTGACCTCAGTCCGTTCCGATTATTTCTGTTTTTTCCGCCATCGGACTAGAACGGCCCGACGAGCGATCTCGCGCCGCTCCTCTGGCGGCACGCCTTCCCAGCGGGCCTTGCCACCTTTGGAGCCGCCCTTTTTGCCCCCCTTCCGCCCGAGGGCGACCGCGTGGGGATCTTTCTTGCGCGCCATCGTCCGGCCGATTCTAGCAAGCGTGAAGCCCCGGCCTGTTGACCTCTTGTTTTACGAATAGCGCTTCTCGTATAATGGATTTGCGAGCTGAGAAGGATCACTCGCTCTGGACGCGCCAACGGCTCGTCGAGACGGGGGTGGAGGGCGCCCGGGGATGAGGACATGATCGTGTCGTCCAGATGCGCAAAGGCCGAACAACGGCGCCAGGACATCTCTTGCGAGCGGAAGGCCGAGGCGTAGTCGATCCACCAACCCAGTGTGCCCACCGCGATTTCCCGTTTGAAAATCGAGGAGGAACGAGTTGGCCGCGTACCGATACGCCATCTAGAGGATGGCGCCGCCCGACTGCCAGTCGTCGGCATTGGACGGAATCCTCGGCGACGCGGGCGTCAGACGCGAGGGATGATCCGATGACGCTGCGCGAACTTGTCGAGACACTCAAATGCCTCGGCCTCAAGCTCGCGCTCCACGATGGTGACACGATCACGGTCGAGCCACCTGATCTGCTTACCCCAGCCCTCCAGGCGGCCCTCGCCGAGCACCACGCCACGCTGGTCGCGCTCATCCGCTCCGGGGTTTGTTCGACGAGTTCGTTCGACTCTCTGTTGACCGGTCTCGATGGGTTGGGCGCTGGCCCGCCGGCCGAGCTGCTTCAGGAACGCCTGAGGACCCTCGCCGACAGGCTCGTTAGTGCAGATCCCCTGGTCCGGGAGCTGGTGCGCGCCGAGGCGATTGCACGGCTCACGACGCTCGGAGTGCGCGCCCCTGCGCGGATCGTCGACGCGGCCCTGACCGCCGACCCGGCGATTCAGGCGGAGCAGGATCCGGACGGTGCTTACTCTTCGCCGACCCCGAGCTCTGGCCAGAGCTTGTCGACGGCGCGGCTCTACTTGACGAACTCGCTTGCACCTACCGCCGTTTCGTCAGCCTGCCGGATGGCGGCGCCGAGGCGCTGGCCCTCTGGATCATCTTCACCTACGCCCTCGAGGCGTTCGACGTGGCCCCGATTCTCGCGCTCTGCTCGCCCCTTAAGCGCTGCGGCAAGACGACAACGGAAGAGCTGACGGCCGCGCTGGCCAAGCGCCCGCTTGCCGCGGCCAATATCTCGGTCGCTACCCTCTACCGGACCGTCGAGCAGTTCGCCCCCACGCTTATCGTGGATGAGGCCGACACGTTCCTCCTGTACAATCTGGCCCTGCGGGGCGTCATCAACTCCGGCCACACCCGCGCCACCGCTTTCGTCATCCGCACCGCGGGCCACGAGCCACGGCTCTTCTCGACCTGGGGCGCGCGCATGATCGCCCTCATCGGTCGCCTGCCGGCGACGCTCGAAGACCGCGCTATCGTCCTGCCCCTGCGCCGGCGCGCACCCGGCGAAACGGTGGAGCGCCTCCAGCACGCCGGCCTCCTGCGCCGGCTCGAGTTGCTGCGTCGCCGAGCCGTCCGTCTGGGCTCGGGGACCGTCGCGGTGCGGTAGTGATGACGAATCCCCAGACGCCCCCGGGGCGGCTAAATGATTGACGGTGCCGTGCGGCATACTCGAATAGTGAGAAGAGGTCGTTAATGTCGCGCGCCACCGTCACGCCGGGAGCTGGGAAAGCCCTATCCCGGGTCTAACCTGGTGGCGGATGCCCGGCTCGGCGTCCGAGGCCGGAGCGGGCCGGCCGGGCGGCGCGTGGCCCTGGGCCGTTCTCCTCGCACTGACCTGCGCGGGAGTCTACCTGGCATGGGCGGGGCCGCAGGGCCGTCTGGCCTCGACACCATGGCTCCTGGCCGCCGGCCTGGCCGTTACCGTGGCCACTGTCTTCCACCAGGCGGCGGCGCTCCTGGCTGCCGCCGGCTGCGGCGCGCTGCTCCTCTCCGAGCGTGGGCCGTGGCGTCGGCGCCTCTTGCGGAGCGCCGCCTTCGGCGCCGGGATCGCGGCCGCTGTGCTCCTCGCCTACGTCACCATGGGCGCGGCCCTGGGTTTCCGCAGCCCGACCGCGCTATGGGGCTGGATGACCACGTACCTGGAGACCCAGCACAGTCTCCAGTTCCGGTTCCCAGAGTCCCTGGCTCAGACGGTAATGGGACTGGTGCGGACTGGTGTCCAGGTTGAGCGGCTCGAGTGGAGCCTGGCCAGGCACCTCCCTTTCACGGCGATCCTCTACCTCTACATCGCGTTGGGCGGGGTAAGCGCCTTGGTCGCCGCGCTCTTTGCGAGCCGGCCGCTGATGCGAGCCCGCCTACGCGCCCTATGGCCGGACGAGCCGCTCTTTGTGGTCAGCGTCCTCTCGGTGCTCGTCTGGGGCGCCTTCTGCGTGGGCTGGGAGCCCATTACCTACTACTGGATGGTGGCGCTCTTCCCCGGACTCGTCGCTCTGGGTCTTCTCCTGCGCGGGCGACTGCTGGCGATCCGCGTCCTCCTGGCGGCATCCGTAGCCCTCGCCGCCTGGAACGTGCGGTTCAACCACGACTGGGACCGCATTTACGCGCGCAACTTCCCCGAGCCTCTCGCCGACGCGATCGAGGCCCAGCTGGGCCCCGGAGACCTCATGGTGGTGCTCGGTAACCGTGACTGGTTCGGAAATAT
>Ga0075433_10005408_pt1 | contig 10032 bp, 8 predicted proteins | sample RhiMethybrSRZTD2_FD_75299 | JGI IMG/M metagenome (GOLD analysis project Ga0075433, IMG submission 75299) | Populus rhizosphere microbial communities from Tennessee, USA - Rhizosphere MetaG P. TD hybrid SRZTD2 | ecosystem: Host-associated > Plants > Roots > Rhizosphere > Soil | place: USA... | reverse complement strand
GTAACCCCGCCCGACTCCGGCGAATTGCATTCGAGACTGCCGCTAGCGCACGTTCCTGGCCGATCACCCTTCCTCGCAAGCGTTCTTCCATATGGACGAGCTTGCCGATCTCACCTTCCAACATCTTTGCCATTGGAATGCCTGTCCACTTGGAAACGATTTGAGCCACGTCCTCTTCATCCACTTCTTCCTTCAGCATTCGTGAGTTCTGCTGAAGTTCGGACAATCGTGTATTGGCCAGATCGAGTTGCTTTTGCAATTCGACTCTGGCCCCATAGCGGATCTCTGCAACCTTGCCCAGGTTTCCTTCGCGCTCCTGCTTTTGCTCCTCAAGCTTGGTTTGCTCGATCTTCTCCTTCAGTTCGCGAATCCTTGCGATCACTTCCTTCTCGTTTTGCCAGCGCGCCTTCATCTCGCCCGACTTCTCTTTCAGATTGGCAAGTTCGCGCTCCAAAATAGTCAAGCGCTCGAGCGAAGCAGTGTCGTCTTCCTTCTTCAATGCTTGCCGTTCGATCTCCAACTGCGTCATGCGACGTTCAACTTCATCAATCTCCACAGGCAGCGAGTCAATTTCCATGCGTAGAGAGGCTGCAGCCTCGTCTATCAGGTCAATCGCCTTGTCAGGAAGAAAACGATCAGAAATATAGCGCTGTGACAGCGTTGCGGCAGCAACAATCGCTGAGTCCTTGATCCTAACACCGTGATGCACCTCGTACCGCTCCTTGAGCCCGCGCAGGATTGCGATGGTATCTTCGAGAGTTGGTTCACCAACATAAACTTGTTGGAAACGTCGTTCGAGGGCCGCGTCTTTTTCGATGTACTTCTTGTACTCGTTGAGCGTTGTGGCTCCTATGCACCTCAATTCGCCCCGGGCGAGAGCCGGCTTCAGCATGTTGGAAGCATCCATGGATCCTTCGGCAGCGCCTGCACCAACTAGTGTATGGAGTTCATCGATGAAGAGCACCACTGACCCCTCAGCTTCGGAAACGTCACGCAGTACGGCCTTCAAACGATCCTCAAACTCTCCTCGATACTTGGCGCCAGCAACCAATGAACCGAGGTCGAGGGCTACCAGACGCTTGTGCTTCAAGCTTTCCGGCACATCACCGGCAACGATTCTTTGTGCAAGACCCTCGACAATTGCCGTCTTCCCAACTCCGGGCTCTCCGATCAACACAGGGTTGTTTTTGGTCCGGCGGGAAAGAACCTGGATGACGCGTCTCACTTCTTCGTCTCGTCCGATCACGGGGTCAAGCTTTCCACGCCTCGCCAGGTCCGTCAGATCCCTGGCGTATCGCTGCAGTGCCTGGTACTTGTCCTCGGGATTTTGGTCTGTGACGCGCTGGCTGCCACGGATCGAAACCAGCACTTGTAGAATTCTTTCCGGCGTGACTTCGTGTGACGCAAGAATCCGCTGTGCCTCGGTGCTCTTCGTCTGAGTCAAGCCGAGCAACAGATGTTCGGTGCTGACATACTCATCCTTAAGGCGGTCGGCTTCGCGAAAAGCTGCTTCGAAGACCCTGTTAAGATTGGGAGAGATTGGTCGACCTGCAAGACCCTGAACTTTGGGCAGCTTGGCCAAGGCTTTTTCAACTTCGCTGAACACGGTTCCTTGCGCCACACCCAACTTGCTTAAGATTGGCGGAATAATACCCTCTTCTTGAATCAGAAGTGTCTTCAAGAGATGTTCGGGTTCGATTTGCGGATTCGACTGCTCTCCGCAAAGCCGCTCGGCTTCCACCAGGGCCTCTTGACCTTTAATTGTGAGTTTGTCATACCGCATGATGAGTCAGATTCCTTTATCTGGGATGCCGGCAGATCGGGGTCATTCAAATCCAGCTGGGCTACCCTCGTTCCCTTGGCCTCTGTTCTGGCGCGCTCACGTTACCGACACCTTGATCTGCTTAGGTTTGGTTTCTTCGCGCTTAGGCATGACGACCTTTAGAATGCCATCCTTGTAGTCAGCTCGGATCTTTTCCTGGTCGATCGTCGTCGGTAGAGTGAAAGATCTCGCGAATGCCCCGTACGAGCGCTCAATCCGATGGAAGTTTTCACGTTTGGCTTCTTTCTCAAATTTCCTCTCTCCACGCAAAACCAGGGTGTTGTTTTCAACCTGAATGTCAATGTCTTTCTGATTAATTTCCGGAAGCTCAGCCTTCAAAATTACTTCATTTTCGGTCTCATAGATGTCTACGGCGGGACTCCAAAGCGCTGAGCTGAGAGCTTCTTCCCCGGGGCGAATCCCTCGCACAGAGTCGTCAAAGAGCCGATTCATCCGATCTTGGAGTGTGAGTAAATCCTTGAGCGGTTCCCATTTCGTGATTGGCATAGGTTCATTCTCCTCTGTACAAAACCTGAGACGCCGATAGAATAAAATGTGCGTCTAACGGTGTCAAAGTCCCTAACCGTAAAACCTAGGCCAGGACCCGAAGAAACAAGCATTTTAGGTAGAAAGTCTCTGGCATTGATAGAAGGAAGGGGTGATCTTGGGACTGGGTTCGTTTTTGAAGTACTTGCACTCTCCTTTGTGCGTCGGAGGCTGCCTGGGTCAAGAGATTTAGGAATAGAGTTTCATCAATCAATTGAGAGCAGCTAGCAGTCACCAACAGTCCTCCAGGGTTCAGCAACCGTAAGGCACGGAGGTTAATCTCACGGTAACCACGCAAAGCCGCCTCGACGTGCGAGCGGTTCTTCGCAAAGGCGGGAGGGTCAAGAACAATCGTGTCAAAACGCTTTTTCAGTCGGTCATATAATTTCAGCCGATCGAAGACATTTTCAGTTTCAAAACGAACGTTGTGCAAGCCATTGAGCGCTGCATTGCGCCGACCGAGTTCAATGGCGGCTTCGGACATGTCAATCGCCTCGACCTCTTCACACCTTGCTGCTAGGTGTACCGCAAAAGAACCCGCGTAGCAAAAGCAGTCCAGCGCTGAACCACGCGCCAGTCTGGCCGCTAAAGCTCGATTCTCCCGCTGATCGAGGAATGCCCCTGTTTTTTGCCCGGTCAATGGCTGATAGTAGAACGGCAACCCGTTTTCGCGGCAAACGATCTCTCCGGGGTCCGAGCCATGAAGGATCGAGGTAGTGCGCGACATTCCTTCCAGGGCGCGAACCTTGCTATCGTTACGCTCAACGATCGCTCTGGGCTGGAACCGCTCGAGCAACAGCTCTGTCAAGACCGGTTTGAGCTGTTCCGCACCCTGACTTAAGGTCTGGATCGAAAGAACTTCTCCATAGCGATCGACAATAATGGAAGGCATCCAATCACCTTCGCTATGCACCAGTCGTAGTACTTCCGAGTTCTGCACGACTTGCTGGCGCAACTGAGCAGCTTGTTCAATCCGCTCTCTCCAGAATTCCCTGTCGATGCTGCGATCTTCATGAGTGATCAGCCGTAACGTGATCAGCGAGTGGGAGCTAAAGAAAGCTCTACCAAACACGCGACCACTCTTGTCTTTGACCGAAACGATAGTGCCTGGGTCGGCCTCGCATCCCAACACGTCGCTTCGGTAGATCCACAGGTGGCCTGCTCGCAAACGTTCTATAGCTTTCGGAGAGACTACGGCGGGCGGGACACTCATTCACGCGACTCTAGCATACATGGGTTGCCCGGTGAATGTGGTTATGGTTTCATCTCGCTATGAACCTGTCCGACTTTGAGTACACGCTTCCGCCCGAACTTATCGCTTTACATCCGGCGTACCCGCGCGACCAGTCCCGACTGATGCAGGTGCGGCGCGCAACCGGCGCAATCTCTCATCACGTCTTTGCCGAGCTTCCAGAGTTACTTGAGCCTTCTGATCTGTTGGTTTTCAATGACACGAAAGTGTTTCCGGCGCGCTTGTTTGGACATCGTCTTGGCATGGCGTCGCAGAGTTATCCCAGCGACAAGGCTCCGACTGCCGCGATTGAAGTTCTGCTGCTGAAGCCACTAGGCAATGACTTTTGGGAGGTGTTGGTGAAGCCCGGACGGAAAATGCGCGTGGGAGAACGGGTGAGATTTGGCAGCCGACTCGAGTGTGAAGTGATGGAACGAGGAGAGCTCGGTTCTCGCACGGTCAAATTCTCATACCAAGGGAACTTTGACGATCTAGTCGACGCTTTAGGCCATGTCCCGCTGCCGCCTTACATAGGCCGGCCCAACCAAGCCACAGACAAGGCCGACTATCAGACTATCTTCGCTAGAAAGAGAGGCGCTGTGGCGGCGCCCACGGCCGGACTACACTTTACGCCGGCTGTTTTGAGGCGGCTGCGCGAGCGTGGCATTGAAACTTGTGAGATAACGCTACACGTCGGACTGGGAACATTTCAGCCGGTCCACGTAGACCAGGTTGAGGATCATCAAATGGAGGCTGAGCGATTTGAGATATCCGCAGAGGCTGCAGATGCCATCCAGCGAGCTCAAGAACAAAAACGGCGCGTAGTCGGCGTTGGCACAACCGCTGCGCGTACGCTGGAATCATCTGCAGCGCGTCACAACGGCAAGGTTAAAGCAGAAACTGGAGAGACGCGTCTCTTTATCTATCCAGGTTTTGAATTCTCCTGCCTTGACGGCTTGCTCACAAATCTTCACCTGCCCAGATCGACTTTGCTCATGCTGGTTTCGGCCTTTGCCGGTCGAGAGGCCATCCTCAAGGCCTACGAGATTGCGATCGAAGAGAAATATCGTTTCTACAGTTATGGCGATTGCATGCTCGTCGTATGAGCTATCTATCGGAAAACCCTAAGTTCACGGTGGAATATTTGAAGAGTGCGCAAGCCCTGAGTTGAGTTGATGACTGTAGCCCTCAAACCCGTTGACGCGTGGCGGTTTTTCCGACAGAATCGTGGCCGTTAGTTGTGCCAAGAGGCGGGTTCCAAGAGAATGAGAACAGGTGCATTCCGGGATTCTGAGACCGCGGAGCCATTGCTCAGGCGTCTGCGTCGGCAGTGGTGGGTTTTTTTAGTTCCCCTCTATCCAGTCGTCTGGCTTTGGGTGGCTACCTTTTTACTGGGGCTCTGCATCAGCAAACCTATCGAATGGAAGCAACTGAATTCTACGGATAATTCCTACGTGATTGTTCAGGTGCACCCCTACAATGCGTGGCCGGCAAAGAAGCCATTCGGGACTTTTGCTGGCGCTGCTCTAACACACAATCTTGCTGGATTACTGGAAGCCGCCGACGTGAAGGAATTCTGGCTCGTGCCTGTACATTTGCAGATTGCCCGCCGCCTCGCTGATCAGTCTGGCGGGGTTCCTCTGTCCGCGTTTCTTCGCGCTTCCAGAGGGACTAATAACTGACTGGCCGTTGCGGGCGGACCTCCGCAGGGTTCCTCTCGACCGGATCATCGCGGTGCGCAGAGGCAGCCTGATCATATCTCCTCGACATATAACGAGTGTTAATGAACGGTGCTCGACTCTGAGCGCCGCAAGATCAGTACGCTTTCTAAAGTTAGTTCCCGTTGGGGTCGAGTAAGCTTGGTGCAGTTATAAAAGTGGGGTTGCCGGTTTCATGTTAGTGGATGGGACTTTTTCTGATCAGAGATCCAAACTTCAGCTCTTTTTACGAATGGCATGGATTGCCGCAGCAGTCTGGTTGTTTGTCAACCCGACATACACTTGGGCGGGAGTAAGCAAAACCCTACAGCGCCCTTCAACCCGCACCGCACTGCAGTCAAATTCCAGTTCCAAAAAAAGGGCACAGAAGAGCTCTGTGACAAGGAGGCGTCATCGAAGGCTAAGAATCAGTCGTTCGCTCCGACCTATGCCTGCTTTGAGCGAGGCACCTTTTGGTGCCGACGTGCTTCTGATCAAGATTATTGAAGACGCCAAGTCACAGCTCGAAAAGGAAACAGTTACGTACACCGGTGGGAGCCGCAAATCTCCGGCTCGCCGAGACGTGAAGTTGGCGCTGGCCCATTTCAAGACTGGTGAACTCCAGATCGTTTCTGGCACCGAACAGAATCAAAAACTCATGCTTGACGATCCAAACATACAGTTCGGAGTCGACTGGTGGAACGGCTTCAATTCCTCCATCACAATCATCGACCCTCCCTACACGGGTGTGGTTGCCATGTTGTACGCCCTTGAGCCAGAACGGCAGAGATTCCTCGGTCAGGACGCCATTATTTACACTCCCTATTCCAGTGCGTTGCTGCAAACCGAGCTGGTAGAAGCGGGAAGGAACTATCTCATGGAGAAGATTCGACAGGCGCGGCAGGACCTAGGACATGTGCCCTCGCGCGCCTTTCCAGGATCTTCTCTCGCCAATTCCCCGGGCTTTAGCGATGAAGATTACTTCAACTTGATCCTGACGGAACAGATGGATCCAGGACGCTTTCGATCGATAGCGGCCGGCTCTTTTGAGCTCAACGAACAACAGGGGTTGAACTTGAAGAGACTGGCCGAGCGGATTCTGGTGATCATCGGAGCAAACCAAGAAGATGCTTATAGGTTTACGGGAAATTATGCTAGCGCCCGCGGCTTAACGCAGTTTACGCCGATGGGAATGAGTGTTGTCTGGGGCAGCTACCCTCAAGCCGGCATCCCTCGTGACTTTCGCGAAGCTACCAGCCAGCATTTGAACGCGATTAAAGCTGAAATTTGTTTGCTTGACCATGACTTGGCAGGTCTCGCCTCAAGTCATTCAGCCCTGATCGGTTCTGGGATGGAGATGTATGCCGCTGGAGCCGCCTACAACGGAGGGCCGAGCCGGGTTCGGTACGGGCTGGAAAATTTCGGTCTCGCATGGCTCCACCCAGCGTCCAGATTAGCAGAATTGGAAAGCAAAAGTACCTTGGTAGGTTCCCAACGGAAGGAGTTGCTTTGGTTGAGACGCAACCGCGGGCACGAAACGTTTGTTTACCTAAACAAAATTCATGCGATCCGGCGCTCTAACGAAATGACGTCAAACCGCGGTACAGATGCGCCAACGGGCGGTTTGGTAGTGGAAAGTAAAGCTCCGGAAGAGGCCTCACCTAAGCCCAAGTCCCTTAATCCCTAGGGATTTGCCACGCTAGAGAACCCATAGTCAATTCAACTTTTCAGTGGATTCAGATAGTTCGATTGGGTAGCATCTTGCCTCGTGTTGCAGCATTTTTCTGCATGAGAGATCCTTCTATCTCTACAGGAGTCTTCGTCGAGCTGCGATGAATATTGACTTTGCGACTTTTTACTTGATCTCAGTCCCAGGCTTCCTGGTTGGACTAACGGTTGGTAGATTCCTGACGAGCCGACGTTGGCAGGCAATCAAGGAATCGCTAGGGGTAGTTGGCAGGCTATTGAGCGCAGCGGGCATGATAGCTTTCGCTTTCGTCTCCTTCGTCGTCTTGGGGATCATGCTAGTCTACCTTCGCAACTTGCCCGAAACCGCCAGTCGCACTAACTATTGGGTGACCTTAGCTGTAGGTTTCTGGATACTCATGAGCCTCATTTTCGAAATACGCGATCTGCGCAAACGCCGAGACCTCGAATCTAGGCGCAGTTAGATCCCTTGTAAGCTTTCCGATTATCTCCCTTGATTTGATTCACCTGGTTTCGAATCCCCAGCGGCGTCTCATTCCCTTCTCCAATCTCGTGAACACCAAATAATCAGTGCACAGGCCGATGACGATTATGATCAACATCACAGCAAGGACTTGGCTCATATCATTCAACTCGCGCCCAACCGTGAGCAGGTTTCCCAATCCGACGCTGCCATAGAGTAGTTCGCCTGCCATCAGCGATCGCCACGCAAAAGACCAGCCCTGTTTCATTCCAGTGATGATTGATGGAAGGGCTGCTGGGACAATGACCTCAAAAAGCAAACGTGGGCCCCGTGCTCCCATGTTCTGGCCAGCCTTGATCAGAAGCGGTGGGGCATTCTTGATGCCGCTCTCTGTCGCCGTGGTGATCGATAAAAGTGCGCCCATCACCACGACAAAGATGATCGCGGATTCGTTCAATCCAAACCACAGCAGCGCAAGCGGAAGCCAACAGATACTGGGGAGCGTCTGAAGTCCGAGAATGAGAGAGCCGATGGTCTCGGCGACGAACCTGTTGCGGCTGATACCCAAGCCAAGCAGCACCCCAGCAATCAAGGATATGGCGTAGCCTAGAATAATTCGACGCAAGCTTGCCAGAATGCCAAAGATGAAAGTATGGTCGGCGAAACCTTGCAGAAGTGTCTGGAATACTTCGCTCGGAGCCGGAAATAAGAAGCGGGGCCAGATCCCCATTCTAGATGCCACTTCCCAAGTCATGATCACCAGCACGTAGAACGAGCTTCTTCTGGCCGGTCCTCCAATCATAGTCCAGCTCCTCCTGGGCCACTTTTTCCACTTCAGCTTTCAATTCCGTCAGAATGTTCTTGGCAAAAGTGATCAAATTTGGATCTTCAAGATGGCGGGGCCGAGCATAGTCAATTTCGAACTCCCGCTTCACCCGCCCGGGATGCGTCGAAAAGACCAGGACACGGTCTCCCAAGCAAGCAGCTTCCCGCACGTTGTGGGTCACAAAAATGATTGTCTTTCGAGTCGCAACCCAAATCTCCTGCAGTTCTTCATGGAGAATGTCGCGTGTTTGAGCATCCAGCGCGGCGAACGGTTCGTCCATGAGAAGGATCTCCGGGTCGATCGCCAGTGCCCGGGCCAGCGCCACTCGCTGCTTCATTCCTCCGGAGAGCTCGTGGACGTAGGAATGCGAAAAGCGCGTCAAATGAACCATCTTGAGGAAATGTAAAGCTCTCTCTTCTCTTTCCTTTCTCGCCACGCCTGCCATTCTCAACCCGAACTCCACGTTTTTCAGCACAGTCAACCATGGGAAAAGAGCCAGCTCCTGGAAGATAACGACCCGATCGGTGCCCGGCCCGAGAATCGGTCTCCCGTTCACCAAGGCCTCGCCCCCGTCGGGCGTCTCCAATCCAGCAATGATGTTGAGCACCGTGCTCTTGCCGCAGCCAGAGGGTCCTACGATGCAAAGAAATTCTCCTTCGTTGACGTTCAGAGTTATGTCTTGAAGCGCATTGAACTTTCCGGTCTTAGTATGAAAGTTCTTCGAGACGCTGCGGAGAGACAGCTTCGGGGCATTCGCAGGAACCAGACTTCGTAGTTCGATCATGGAGATGGACGCTGAAATGTCCCCGTCAGCTTCGATGCTGCCGCAAAATGGATTGGGGTGCTACGGTTAGAAACCGGTCTAGAATGAGAATTGTTCCTCTCTTAGACCGCCATCCCCTGGGGCGAGTTTAAGTCGGCAAACAAAGCAGTGCTCAGATACCGTTCTCCCGTGCTGGGTAGTATCGTGACGATAAGCTTGCCTGCGTTTTCGGGCCTTCTGGCAACCTGAAGCGAAGCCCATACAGCCGCTCCCGAGGAAATTCCGACCAATAGTCCTTCCTCACGAATCAAGCGGCGGGCCGTATGGATTGCTTGTTCGTTTGTGACTTGGATGATTTCATCGATGACTTTTGTATTGAGAATGTCGGGGACAAAGCCCGCGCCAATGCCTTGTATCTTATGAGGCCCTGGTGGGCCTCCTGAGAGCACCGGCGAATCAACAGGCTCGACAGCAACAATCTTGAAGTCGGGTTTTCGAGGTTTGATGACCTCGCCGACACCAGTAATTGTTCCTCCTGTCCCCACGCCACTAACGAAAATGTCCACTTTACCGTCGGTATCGTTCCAGATTTCTTCGGCCGTGGTCGCTCGATGGATCTTTGGATTCGCAGGATTCTTGAACTGCTGTGGAATCCAAGAATTTGGTGTTCTGGCAGCTAGATCTTCGGCGGCCGAGATTGCGCCGCGCATTCCCTCGGCACCTGGCGTCAGTACAAGCTCTGCGCCAAATGCCCTCAGGAGCGTTCGTCGCTCCATGCTCATCGTATCCGGCATGGTTAGGATAAGGCGATATCCTTTCACGGCACAAACGAATGCCAAGGCGATGCCGGTGTTTCCACTGGTGGGTTCGATAATCACTGTGCTTTGACTGATGGCACCAATCTTTTCCGCTTCACTGATCATGCTGATGCCAATCCGGTCCTTCACGCTTCCAGCAGGATTGTGCGACTCGAGCTT
>Ga0075433_10005404_pt1 | contig 10040 bp, 2 predicted proteins | sample RhiMethybrSRZTD2_FD_75299 | JGI IMG/M metagenome (GOLD analysis project Ga0075433, IMG submission 75299) | Populus rhizosphere microbial communities from Tennessee, USA - Rhizosphere MetaG P. TD hybrid SRZTD2 | ecosystem: Host-associated > Plants > Roots > Rhizosphere > Soil | place: USA... | reverse complement strand
GGATCCGTTCAGCTCCTGCACGGGTGTCCAGCCGTCGTAGAGGAATGCGGTCTGGGCCGAGTCAATAGTCTTGCTCGTGCGGCGCCCCTGGGCATCGTACTGAAAGCTCGCGACACTTCTGCCGGCAATGGACGCCAGACGATTGCGGTCATCCCACGTATAGGTGTTGATCCCGTCTGTGGTCAGATTACCGTTGAGATCGTATGTTAGCGCAGCATTCTCGAAAGTGACCTGCCGATTGGCCGCGTCGTACGTGGCGCTGGTCATGGCGGAGGGCAAGCCTGTACGGGCCCAGGTGCCTCCCAGGACCGTCCGGTTGCCGGCAGCGTCGTAGGCGTATGTGAGCGTTCCGAGGGTCACGGCGCCGAGCTTGAAGGCCAGGCGCGTGAGACGCGAGGCCGCATCGTAGGAGTACTCGGTCAGGATGCCGTTCGGCAGCGTGAGGCTCGTCCGCCGATTGGCGTTGTCGTAGGTGATCGTGATGGTGACCGAGCCCTGAGTGATCTGCGTCAGGCGGTCGGCGTTGTCGTAGGAGTAGCTCACGCTCGCCTGACCGAGCACCGTCATGGTGGTGCGCCGCCCCGCCGCATCGTAGGCGTAGGAGATCGTGCCCTGCGGAGTGATCTCCTGGATCAGCCGATCGAGCCCGTCATAGGCGTGTGTGATCGTACCTGAGAGCGAGTCGACGATCTGGGTGAGGCGATTGCCGGCATCCCAGGTATAGCTGGTCGTCGAGTTGTCCTGATAGGTGACCAGCACGGGTCGATCGAGCGCGTCGTAGTTCGTGTTGGTAACCTGGCGCTTGCGATCGGTGAAAGAATTCCGATTGCCGTTGCTGTCGTAACCGTATGACTCCTGGCGTGCGAGAGGGTCGGTGCGAGTCGCTACGCGATCCATGCTCGAATATGTGTAGTTCGTGGTGTTGCTCCGCGCGTCCGTCACTGAGAGCACGTTGCCGTTACCATCGTAAGAGAGCTGGGTCTGGCCTCCGAGAGCGTCCGTGATCTTCGTTAACCGATTCAGGGCGTCGTAGTCGTAGCGGGTCTGCTGGCCGAGCGCGTTGGCGAGGGCGATCAGGCGACCGCCGCCGTCGGCGAAGCGCGTGGTGGTCTTGCCGGTGGGATCAGTAATGGTCGCCAGAGAGCCATCGTAGTAGCCGAGGGTCGTGGTGCTACCGAGCGCGTCAGTGATCGTCTTCAGCTGCCCCTGACCGTTGTAGGTCATCGTTGTCTGATGCCCCAGGGCATCGGTCATGGTGCTCAGGTTGCCACTCGTGTCGTAACCGAAGCTCGTCATGTGGCCTAGCGGATCGGCGATCGAGGCCACCTGGTTGAAACTCGGCTCGTACGCGAAGCTGGTGGTGATGGCGCTGCCCGTGCCGGCCAAGCGAGTCGCCGTCAGTACCTTTCCCTGACCGTTGTACGTGTACGCGGTTTGCCGGCCCAAGGCGTCGGTCATTGAGCTGACGAGGTTGCTTGCCGCATCCCGGGAGTAGGTCGTCGCTTGGGCAACGGCCGTGCCGTAGGCCCATGTATCCGTCAACGGATACCCGGCTGCATTGAACGTCACGCGACGGACATTGCCCTTCGGGTCGGTCACGTCGGTCTGGGTCACCTTGCCCTGGCCGTCGACGGTGTAGGCGAGCTGATAGAAGGTGCCGTCAGCCTGGGTTTGCCGGATGACTCGTCCCTGCGCGTCGTATGCGTTGGTCAGCCAAACGATGTTGCGCGGGTCCTTGATCGTGGCAATCCGACCGGAGCTCCACGTGTACTCGGTCACGCCGCCGCCGGCGTCGGTCACCGTCTTGAGTAGGGGCGAGCCGGGGTGATAGGTGTAGCTCACCGTGCGGCCGAGATTGTCGCGGATCTGCGAGATCAAGGGCACTGTGTTGACGGCGATGTAGCTGAAGTCGACCCAGCGCCCATTAGGCGATGTGATCCGCGTGATCGGCACGTTGTTCCCGGGCATCGCGCGGCTGATCGTGAGCTGATTGCCGGCCCGATCGCGTATACCCATGAGGTAGGGGCCGATTTCCCCCGAGGCAGTGAATTGATAGACCGTGCCGTCGACGAGGGTGATGTCCCAACCGTTGCGCATAGCGTTCCAGGTGAGGCGTGCCTTGTAGTAGCCCGTGGGCGTCGCGGTGTGCTCCATGACCGCCCCGGGCTTGTCGGTGCCTGGTGAGATGCGATTGAAGCGAAGCTTGGCGCCGTCGGGCAGGACGAGCTGCGCATAGCTGAAGGTCGTCTGGTCGCCCACGAGGTACTGCATGTAGGTGTGGGTCATCGAATCGCCGAACAACCGGGGATTGATGTTCCCGGGCCGGTATTGACGGCGAATCACGATCGGAATCACGTCCGGCAGCATCAGGTCGACCTTCTCCATCGTGAAGAGCCCGGTGGCCAGGTCGACCGGATCAACGCCACGCACCCCTCCCGGGATCGGAGCCGGGGACGCCTGGTCCGGCCCCAGAACGTGAGCACACCCGAGGCGTTTGAACTGAACGCCGGGGTCGGGAACGATCTGCCGCCCGTCGGTGCTGACGGCACCCTCGCCATACGTGGTCCAGCCACCTCGGTAGTAGCTGTAGTGGGTGAGCTCTAGACGCGTGCCGGGTGGCAGTTGATCCACGTTGGGCAGAATGATACGGACGCCAGCGGGACTCGGCGCGCCATCAGCCCGGAGTACCTGCGCCCCGTGACCCTGCGGGGTGAAGAAGAACGTCGTCCCCGGCGGGAGCGGATAGGGTGGCCGGTCTACCGGGATCTGCGTAAGCGAGATCACCGGAAGCGGACCATCGTCGGTCTGCAAGATGACGCCGGCCGGCACGTGTACCTCGAGCCCGGGAATGCGAGGGCTCCGGGCGACGATCTCGTGCGGAGTCGGTACCGGCAGGGGTGTCGCGTGCTCCATGTCGAGCAGCGGCATCCAGATGGTGAACGGAAGAACGGTGGTCATCTTGTTCGTGATGTCGACGCCGTAGTCGAACGTCCCGTACGTCCGTCCAGGTTGATTGGCAGTCGACCCGTCCATGATCAGCTCCTGCCGGCCCTCGGTGAGCCCCGCCAGCAGAAATCGCCCGGTGTGATCGGTCACGGCCGCTTGAAGGCCGATCCGCAATGTCACGTCCGCGAGCGGCTGGCCGTTCAAGCGAAGAACTTGTCCCGCGAGAGCGGTCACACCCGGCGGCGCGGAGAGAGGCGGTAGGTCTTGCCAGCGCGAATACGGCTTGCCGTCGCGTCGTGGGCCCTTCCACTCGAGCTCGTCCGTCTCGGACCTCGTGCCCGGCTTCACGGAGCGGGCTGCGTGATGAGCATGACTCTCGGAGCCATCGGAGCTCGAGCCGGGCGGCATCAGCGCGCTCGAGGCGGCCGGTCCGGTCGTCATGAATTCGACGCGAGTGAAGGGCAGCAGATATCCGTTGGGATCTTCCGGGCCGTTGAGCACCAGGCTGTAGCGCGAGCTTGGGATCATCGGCGATGAAGGCGTGACGAAAGCGAGCATGCCGCCTTCGGCCGCCACGACGCGGAGCGGCTCCGGCCCCTGAGGTCCGGCGAGTGTGACGGTCGCGTCACTGAGGCTATCGATGCGGAGAGGTTTGGAGAAGCGAAGCGCGATAGAACTGTCGATGGGAACATCGGTGGTGCCCGTCGAAGGAACTGACGCCTCGAGACGAGGTGGATCGAAGGCGTGCGACTCAGAAGGAATTGTGGTGATGCGACTGAAGGTCGCAGTCTCCGGATCGAAGATCTCACCGCTGTCGATCAAAGCGCCCGTGCCAGCCCAGAGCAAGACGCGCCCGTCGCTCAGGAGCGTCGCGGTGTGTCCTGAGCGTCCGGCGCTCATCGTGACCGTATCCAGCGCTCCGGTCTCTTGGGTCCAGACCTCAGCGGCCGCCGAAGCGTTCCCTGAAGCGTCGGCACCACCGGCGACAAGTACGCGTCCGTCTGTGAGCAACGTCGCGGTGTGATGGGCCCGCGGGGTCATTTCCGGGATCGAGAGTCGCTGAACAGTACCGTCATCTGGATCGAGGATCTGCGGCTCGGCCACGGGCTGACGATTCGAGCCGATACCACCGAGGATCAGCACGGTGCCATCGGGCAACATGGTGGCCGAATGCCAGGCGCGCGCCGGGCTGAGCGGCGCGAGCTTCGTCGTCCTGCTCGATCCTGGGTCGTAGATAAAGGCGGTTCCCATCGCTCCTCGTGATCCCCATCCGCCCAGGATCAGGGAGCTGCCATCGGAGAGCGGCGTCATCGTCTGCCCCGGCGCCAGGCCAGGGCCGGCGCTCTGTGGACCCGACGAAGCAGGCAGGAGGAGGAGCGCTGCGGCGATGAACAGGAGAAGTCTCGACAGGAGGCGACGAGCTGTCATGGTGTTCTGCGCCTCAAGGGAGCGTGATGCTCAAGGTCACGCTACCGGTGTTAGGCCCCGCTGGATCGAAGATGAGGGTGTGAGTCCCGTTCTGCAGCGTCGCGCCCATCGAGAACGTCGCCGCGCATTGCTGAGTGGCGCTCACGCTCGTGCTCGGAAAAACCAGAACCAAGCCGCCGCAACCAATCGAATTGCCGGCGCCGCGGAGAGTCACGACCTGACCGGCCGTGCCCGTGAAGGTCAGCGCGGAATTCTGGCCTGGAACCTCGATTGTGACAGGCGCCGCCGGTCCGTTGATGGTCAGCGTGCCGCCCACGTCCGGCGGTACGTTGTAGAGCGTGAAGGTCGCGCCCGCCGAGCCCGTTCCGCTCGGAGCCAGAAGGACAGCGTAAGCGGTCTCCGTGGTGGCCAGGGCGTAGGTGCCGAGGAACCCAGAGCCCGGGCCAAAGAAAGTCGTCTGCGACCAGTTGGGGAAGCCGCTGATCGGCGTGCCGTTGGGCTTGAGCAAGCCGACATAGGCCGTGGTACTGACGGTCACGCCGGTGATGTTCAGGCTCACGCGTTGAGCGACCGTCCCACCGAAGGTCAGCCGTGCCTTCTGTCCGGGACGGGTGATGCTGACCGACACTGGTGCGCCACCCATCGTGATGGTGCCCGCAATCTCTGCTGACAGGATGAGCGTCAGGCTGCCGGTGTTCGTGGCGCCCGGATCGAGAACAATGGTGTAGGTGCCGGTCGTCGGTGCCGGCCCCGTGTCCACCACAGACCCGTTGCTTACGCCGGCGGTGATCCAGCTCGTGCCATCGGGCTTGAGGATCGTGAGGGCCGTCGAAAGAGCAGTATTCGTGACCGCCAGGTTAAGCCGCTGTCCGGCAGTTGCCGTGAAGGTCACGCGCGCGATCTGCCCCACCCGGGCGAGCGCGAGCGTCAGCGCGCTGCCGTCGATGACGATGGAGCCGCTGATCTCCTCCGAGAGGGTCAAGGTCATGTTACGGGTGTCGGCGTACCGCGGATCGACCAGAATTCCATAGGTGCCGGTGGTGGGCAGCGGGGGCATCACGACGCTGAGGTCGGTGTTGCCTGGAAACGTCGCGAAGGTCGTCCCGTCGGGCTTGGTGACGGTGATGGTGTCGTAGGCGCTTGCCCCGGGGAAACCGAGGTTGAGCTTCTGCCCGGCCGTCCCGGCGAAGGTGAGCCGCGCCCGCTGGCCGGGCCGGGTGATGTTCACGGGAACGGAGGCGCCGCCCACCACGATGGGCCCCACGATCAGGTCTTGCGAGAGCGTGATGGGCTTGGTGCCGGTGTAGAAGCCGCGCGGGGCGAGTCGGATCGTATAGGTGCCGGTCACGGGCAGAGACTCGAGTTGGATGTCTCGGCCATTGTTGTCCGAGTAGACCGTGGCGATCAGGGAGCCGTTGGGATGAAAGACCCAGGTGTCCGTCTCGACGACGCCGCCCACGCCGATGCCAATACTGACTTGCTGGCCGGCGGTGCCATCGAAGACGATCAGGGCGATCTTGCCCACGCTCGTGATCGCGGCATTCACGGTCGCGCCAACGGTGGACGCCCGGCCGGTGAAGGAGACGTCGGCGGCGGTATTGGGCGGCGGCGGTACGAAGAAGTCGTCGGTGCTCTGCGTTGATCCGCCTGGAGTCGCCAGGGACAGCCGGCCCGAAGTGGCCCCGCCGGGCACCGGAACCGAAATGTTCGTAGCGGTCGATGACGCGATCGGCGCGGGCACGATGTTGAACTTCAGGCGGTTGTTGGTCGGGGTCAGCTCGAAGTTGGTGCCGACGATCGAGACGGCCGTACCCGGCGTCGCGATCGTGGGGGTGAAGCTCGTGATGGCCGGTGCTCCATTCGAAGTCGTCACCGTGAACGGCGCGCTGCTTGCGGCGGAGCCCGCAGAGGCGGTCACCACGATCGCACCGGTGGTCGCACCTGGTGGCACCGTGGCCACGAGCTCCGTCGGGCTCGCCGACGAGATGGTTGCCGCCGTGCCGTTGAAGGTCACGGCGTTCGCGCCCGGCGTCGGGTCGAATCCCGTGCCGAAAATCGCGACGACTGTGCCAGCCGAGCCGGCCGCGGGGTTGAAGTCGATGAGAGAGACGAGCGCCGAGCTCTGTCGAGAGATGCTGGTGAGATTGCCGACCGCGTCGTAGTTGTACACCGCGGTGTCGCTGGCCGGATCGACGACACCGATCAAACGGCCGATCCGGTCGTAGACGTAGTTGATGTCCGCGCTCGCAGCGCCTTTCGTCAAAATCAGCCGGCCGTCTTCGCACGCCGGGATCGGCCCGAAGAGAATCCAGCCGATGGCGAGAACGCCGAGCGCGAGTCGCTCCCTGAACGCTTGCATCGTGTCACCCCTGGGGATGATCGGAGTACGCTCCGTGATACCGGCGAGAGCGACGGAAGCTCCCGGCCTGCCAGCGTCGAACCCGAGTCCGAGAGGAGGGCAATTCGTGGACCAAGCTCAGCGAAAGCGCCATTGGCGGGGATCCAGGATCGTCGAGACAACGATGGGTGCACGAATGCCCAGCACGAGGGGCACCGTGCACTGATGCTGCGGCGGACTACCGGGAGATCAGGCGATCGAGACGAACGTCAGGCGCTTCGAGCGTAGCCTTCGAGCACATCGCGCGCGATCAGCTCGGGATCGCGATCGATCGGCGGCCCGTAGCCCCCACCACCCGGCAACCGAACCTCCACGAGCGCACCGGGCGGCACGAGCTGCTCCGCCTTCGGATTCGCGGGCGCCACGCCGTCGATCAGCACCGCCCCGCGGGCGCCCGGCGCGCCGCCGAGGAACCCGGCCGCCGGATGCACCGTGCGATCGCAGAGAATCGAGGTGAGGAAGGGCTCGCGCGTGCGCACGCGGAAGGCGATGGTCTGGCCGAGACCGCCGCGGTATTTGCCGGCGCCGCCCGAGTCGTCGCGCAGGCACTTCTTCTCGACGATCAGTGGCGAGAGGTTCTCGATGACCTCGACCGGCGTGCCGAGGACACCCGACGGGAACGCCGTCGCTGACAGGCCGTCCTTGGTGGCGCGCGCGCCGGTGCCGCCCGAGGAGAAGAAGATGTAGCTGAAGGGGTCGCCTGCCAGGTCCTTGCCCGACACCTGGATGCCCCAGATGTTTGCCGAGCCTTCCGCCATCACGCGGTCGGGCAGTGCCTGACCGAGGGCGCCCGCGATCACGTGGGGCAGGAAGTGGCCCACGATGTGCCGGGCGGCCACGGAGGCCGGGCGCTGCACGTTCAGGATCGATCCGGCCGGCGCCGTGATGCGTAGGGGCCGGAAGGCGCCCTCGTTGTTGGGCACGTCCGGGCTCACGATCACCTTCACGCCGTAGGTCGTGTACGCTTCGGTGTAGTTCATCACCACGTTCACGCCCCGCCGGCTGGCCGGCGACGAGCCGGCGTAGTCCACCAGGAGCTCGTCGCCGCGCACCTCACAGCGCACGCGGATGGTGATGGGTTCGTCGAAGCCGTCGGACGTGATCTCGTTCGTGTACACGCCGGGCTTGAGCGCGCGAATGGCCCCGCGCATGGCGCGCTCGGTGCGGCCGATGATCTCGTCGGCCAGAGGCTCGAGCCGATCCAGCCCGAATTCGGCCATGAACTCCAGGAGCCGTTCGCCGCCGACGGCGCCGCCCGCGATCTGGGCGTGGAAGTCGCCCAGCACCATGTCGGGCAGACGCGTATTGGCGCGAATGATCGCCATCAGCGCGTCGTTGGGCCGGCCGCCCTCGTAGAGCTTCATGATCGGAATCTGCAGGCCTTCCTCGTACACCTCGCGCGCCTCGGCCGAGAGCACGTGGCCGCCGATGTCAGCGGTGTGGCAGGTCGAGGCGAAGAACGCGATGCATTCCTTGCCCCGGAAGATCGGCGAGCAGATGGTGACGTCGTTCAGATGACCCGAAGTGAGCCACGGGTCGTTGGTGATCAGCACGTCATCCGGCCGCAGCGTCTCGAGCGGGCAGGCGGCCAGGAAGTGCTTCATCGCGAGCGCCATCGAATTGATGTGGCCGGGCGTGCCCGTGACCGCCTGGGCCACCATGTAACCGCGGCGGTCGAAGACGCCCGCCGAGAGATCGCCCGCCTCCCGCACGATCGACGTGAACGAAGTCCGCTGCAGTGCCGCCGCCTGCTCGTTGACGACGCCAACGAGGCGGTTCCAGCAGATCTCCAGCGTGATCGGGTCGGTTGTAGCGGGGGCCTTGAGGCCGGCTTTGACCGAGGGTGGCCTGAGAGAGATGCGGTGTGGCTCCGCACGCCCGTTCTTTTGCGACGCGCGTCGTGATTCTGCAGGCCGCCCGGTCACCGCGACGTCTCCACGATGAGGGCCAGGCCCGCGTCCACGCGGGCGCGACCTCCCGGGCCGATGACCGCGGTCGATTCGCGCTCCTCGACGATCGCCGGGCCCTTCAGCGTCATGCCCGGGCTGAGCGCGTAGCGGTCGTACACGGGCGTCTCGACGAAGCCGCCGCGCTCCGCGAAGTACGCCCGTCGCGTTCCCTTCACGGGCTTGGCCTTCGAAGCGGCGCGTCCGGCTCGATCAGCCCGTGCGTGGCTTCCCAGCCGGGTCTTCGGATCGGGCCCGGACACGGTGACGCGCCAGTTCAGTGCCTCGATCGGCACACCCTGCGGCAACCGATGGTAGAGCGCGCGATACGACTTCTCGAAGCTGGCGGTAATCTTCGCCAGGCTCGCGGCCGAGAGTTTGCCGAGCGGCACCGCGGCCTCGACCTCGTGCCCCTGGCCCAGGTAGCGCATCTCGGCGATGCGCGACACGGCTACCTTGTTCGCGGCCACGCCGGCGCGCGCGAGCAGCGCGCGGCCCTCCTCTTCCATCTCGGCGAAGAGCCGGTTGATGGCGACCCAGTCCGCGCCGTCCAACCGCTGGCGCCCGGTGCGCACGAAGTCGAACGCCAGCGGCGCGGCCAGCAGGCCGTAGGCGGACATGGCGCCGGCGCCGAAAGGCAACAGGATGCGCGGAGTTTTCAGGATGGCCGCCACCTGCCAGCAGTGGACAGGTCCGGCACCGCCGAAGGCGAAGAGCGGATAGGACCGCAAGTCCTTACCCCGCTCGATCCCGTGAATGCGCGCGGCGGCCGCCATGTTCTCATTGACCACGCGGTGAATGCCCCAGGCAGCCTGCGTCACGTCGAGCCCGAGCGGCCGGGCCACGTGCTCCTCGACCGCGCGCTGCGCCGCCTGGCGGTCGAGGCGCATGCGCCCACCCAGGAAGAACTCGGCGTCCAGGTAGCCGAGCAGCAGGTCGGCGTCGGTCACGGTCGGCTGGCGCCCGCCCAGGTTGTAGCAGGCCGGCCCGGGGTCCGCCCCCGCGCTGTCGGGGCCGACTTTCAAGAGGCCCATCCGATCCACGCGCGCGATCGAGCCGCCGCCGGCGCCGATCTCGATCATCTCGATGACCGGCACCCGCACTGGTAGCCCCGAGCCCTTCTTGAAGCGGTCGGCGCGCGCCACCTCGAACTCGCGGCCAACCAGCGGCGCGCCCTCGTCGATGACGCACGCCTTGGCGGTGGTGCCGCCCATGTCGAAGGAAAGCAGCTTGCGCTCACCGCGTTCGCGCGCGGCCTGCGCGGCGGCCAAGGCACCGGCGGCCGGTCCGGATTCCACGAGGCGAATCGGCAGGCGCCGGGC
>Ga0075433_10005400_pt1 | contig 10043 bp, 10 predicted proteins | sample RhiMethybrSRZTD2_FD_75299 | JGI IMG/M metagenome (GOLD analysis project Ga0075433, IMG submission 75299) | Populus rhizosphere microbial communities from Tennessee, USA - Rhizosphere MetaG P. TD hybrid SRZTD2 | ecosystem: Host-associated > Plants > Roots > Rhizosphere > Soil | place: USA... | reverse complement strand
GCTTCACCGGCGATGGTCTGGCACGGCGACAGTGAGCTTCCAGAAAGCGACCTGATCGTGCTGCCGGGCGGCTTCTCTTATGGCGACTACCTCCGCTCCGGCGCCGTGGCCGCGCATTCGCCGGTGATGCGCGAGGTCATTGCCCGCGCCCGCGCGGGTACGCCTGTGCTCGGCATCTGCAACGGCTTTCAGGTGTTGACCGAGGCGGGGCTGTTGCCCGGTGTGCTGATGCGCAATTCGACGCTCAAGTTCATCTGCAAGGACGTGCATCTCCGCGTGGAGCGGAATGACTCGATCTATACGCACCGCTACCAGCGCGGCGAGGTGGTGCGGTTCCCGATCGCGCATAAGGACGGCAGCTATTTCGCCGACGACCAGACACTGCAAAGGCTGGAAGGCGAAGGGCTCGTGGCCTTCCGCTACTCAGATCCGTCTGGCGCGATCACGCCTGACGCCAATCCCAACGGCTCGCGCAACAATATTGCCGGCATTTACAATCCATCCGGGACAGTGCTCGGGCTGATGCCCCACCCTGAGCGCCTCGCCGATGCCCCTCTCGGCGGCACCGACGGCGCCAAGATGTTTCTCTCGCTCGTGGAGACGCTGCATTGAACCTCGTGGCGCTCGCGATGCGAAAGCAGGAGGGGCTCACGCCCGATATCATTGCCGAGCACGGGCTATCGCCCGACGAATATCAGCGCCTTGTCGCGGCGCTGGGGCGCGAGCCGCGGCTGACCGAGCTTGGCATCTTCTCCGTAATGTGGTCGGAGCACTGCTCCTACAAATCCTCCAAGGTGTGGCTCAAGAAGCTTCCCACGGAAGGCCCTCAGGTCATCCAGGGGCCCGGGGAGAACGCCGGCGTGGTCGACCTCGGGGACGGTCAGGCTGCCGTGTTCAAGATGGAAAGCCACAACCACCCCTCCTACATCGAGCCTTATCAAGGCGCGGCGACCGGCGTCGGCGGCATCATGCGCGACGTGTTCACCATGGGCGCGCGGCCCATCGCCAATATGAATGCGCTCAGGTTCGGCGCCCCTAACCACCCCAAGACCCGCCATCTCGTTGCTGGCGTGGTGTCCGGCATTGGCGACTACGGCAACTGCATGGGCGTGCCGACGGTCGGCGGCGAGACCAATTTCGATCCCCGCTACAACGACAACATCCTCGTCAACGCTATGACCGTGGGGCTGGTCGATGCAAACCGCATCTTCAAGTCCGCGGCCAAGGGCATCGGCCATTCCGTCGTCTATGTGGGCTCAAAGACCGGGCGCGACGGGATTCATGGCGCCACGATGGCTTCGGCAGAGTTCGACGAAGCCTCGCAGGAGAAGCGCCCGACCGTGCAGGTCGGCGATCCCTTCACCGAGAAGCTCCTGCTCGAAGCCTGCCTTGAATTGATGGCCGAGGACGCGATCGTCGCCATCCAGGACATGGGCGCGGCAGGGCTCACCTCCTCTTCGGTCGAGATGGCCGACAAAGGCGGCGTCGGCATCGAGCTCGAGCTCGACCGCGTCCCGACCCGCGAAGAAGGCATGACGGCCTACGAGATGATGCTGTCCGAGAGCCAGGAGCGCATGCTCATGGTGCTGAAGCCAGGCGCCGAGCCCCTCGCTGAGCGCGTGTTCCGGAAATGGGGGCTCGACTTTGCCGTGATCGGCTACACCACGGACACTGGGCGGCTCGTGGTGCGCCATCGGGGCGCGCTGGAGGCCGATATTCCGCTCGCGGCGCTCGCGCACGAGGCGCCTGTCTACGAGCGCCCCGGGACCAAGCCGGCGGGGCCCGCGCTTATCGCGCCGCAGGAGGTGCCAGCGCCGAGTAGCATTCTCGACACGCTCGAATCCATGATGGGCTCCCCTCACCTATCCTCGCGGCGCTGGATTTGGGAGCAGTACGACCACATGGTCATGGCCGACACGATGCAGCGGCCGGGTGGCGATGCGGCCGTGGTGCGCGTCCATGGCACGAACAAGGGCCTTGCCATCTCCTGCGACGTGACGCCCCGCTATTGCGCGGCAGACCCTTATGAAGGTGCCAAGCAGGCCGTGGCCGAATGCTGGCGTAATCTCTCTGCGGTAGGCGCAGACCCCCTCGCCATCACCGACTGCATGAATTTCGGCAATCCCGAGCGGCCTGAGATCATGGGCGAGTTCGCAGCTGCCGTTGAGGGCATGGCCGAAGCTTGCGCCGCGCTCGCCTTCCCCGTCGTTTCGGGAAATGTCTCGCTTTATAACGAGACGAATGGCGTGGCCATTCCGCCGACGCCCGCGATCGGCGGCATCGGGCTCATCCCCAATATCGATGCCATGGCCACCATCGCCTTGAAACGCTCTGGCGATATCTTGATGCTGCTCGGCGCGGAGACTGGCCATCTCGGCCAGTCGCTTTACATGCAAATCATGCTGAACCGCAGCGATGGCGCGCCTCCGCCCGTCGACCTCGACGCCGAGAAGCGCGCCGGAGATTGCGTCAGAGGCCTGATCAGAAGCGGTGACGTTTCGGCCGTGCATGACGTCTCTGACGGCGGGCTACTCGTCGCCATCGCCGAGATGGCGCTTGCCGGCAACCTTGGTGTCGAGCTCGACGATCTGCCGGCTCCCTTGCCCGCTCATGGCTTGTGGTTTGGCGAAGACCAGGCCCGCTTCGTGGTCGCAGCCTCTCCGGAGAAGGCCGACGCGATCCATAAGGCCGCTGCAATGGCAAAGGTGCCTGTCAGGCTACTCGGCAAGGTCGGAAGCGACTCGATCAAGCTTCAAAGCGAAGCGCCTCTGCCGATTGCCTCGCTTAGAGCTGCGCATGAGAGCTGGATGCCGCGGTTCATGGCGCATAACTAGCTCGCGGCAGGTGAGTGAACGATGGGCATGGCGGCTGAGGATATCGCGCGGATGATCAAGGAGAGCTTTCCCGATGCCGAGGTCCGCATTGAGGACCTTGCCGGCGATGGTAATCACTATGCCGCGACCGTGATCTCCGAAGCCTTCCGCGGCAAGTCGCGAGTTCAGCAGCACCAGATGGTCTATGACGCGCTTAAGGGCAACATGGGCGGCGTTCTGCACGCGCTTGCGCTTAAGACCGCGACACCATAACTACGCATGAGCGTAGGAAAGGATCGAACGATGAGCGCACAGGACGTTCAGGACTGGATCGTCAAACAGGTCGCCGGCAACGACGTGGTGCTGTTTATGAAAGGCACCAAAGCCATGCCGCAATGCGGCTTCTCCATGCAGGTGGCACAGATCCTCCAGCATCTTGGCGTCGACTTCAAAGACATCAACGTGCTCGAGGACATGAGCGTACGCGAGGGCGTTAAGGCTTACTCGAACTGGCCCACCATTCCGCAGCTCTACGTCAAGGGCGAGTTCATCGGCGGGTGCGATATCGTGCGCGAGATGTTTCAGGCGGGAGAGCTGCAGGAGCTCCTGACTGCCAAAGGCGTCGCCCATAACAAGCAGACGCTGACAGCATAAGCTCCCCCGCCGAGTTCCCCGCTTCGGAATGACGCGCGGATAACTGCCGTAAATCTGCCGCGAGCCCTATACACTTCACTACCCGAATGCGGTGTGGAGGAGGGCATGCCATGATCAGGTGGGAGATCAAGGGGCGCGAGTTCGGCAACTGCAATTGCGATTATGGCTGCCCTTGCCAGTTCAACGCTTTGCCAACTCACGGCCACTGCCGGGGTGTGGCTGTCTTCGACATTGAGCAGGGCTTTCACGGCACGACGCGGCTCGACGGGCTGAGATGCGCAGGCATCTTCCGCTGGCCGGGTCCTATCCATGAGGGCAAGGGCGAAGGCCTCCATATCATCGACCGGCGCGCCACGCCCGAGCAGCGCGAGGCTCTGCTACGCATCTTGCGCGGCGAGGACACCGAGCCTGGCGCCACCGTTTACCAAGTGTTCGCCTCGACCTGTGACACTTTCCACGACCCGATCGTCGCCGACATCGATTTCGAGCTCGACATCGACGGTCGGCGGGCGCGCGCCAAGGTCGAGGGATTCGTCGAGATGCACGGCGAGCCGATCCTGAACCCCATCACCGGCGCGGAGCACCGCGTGCGCATTGTGCAGCCGAACGGCTTCGAGTTTGCCGAGGCGGAGATCGGCCGCGGCTGGGCCAAGATCACGGCGCCGATCAGCTTCACGCTGGAAGATACCTATGGGCAGTTTGCGCGCATTCACTTTTGTCAGAGCGGCATGGTGCGCTGAGCTCATGCCCAAGACAGCCATAGAGGCGATGTTGGAGCGTGAGAGCGCGGTCGTCCTCGCCGCACTCGTCCTCCTCATTTTACTCGCCTGGTATGCCGTTTTGGCTGGCGCCGGGACCGGCATGGATCCTGTTTTCATGAGCGGCTTGTGGCTCTCGAGCGCCGCCGCGCCTGCCGTAGGCTCGGGCTGGACGCCGGGCTATTGGGCCATCGCCTACTTCATGTGGACGGCGATGATGGTGGCGATGATGCTGCCGAGCGCCTCCCCTATGGTGCTGCTCTATGCGCGCGTCGTGCGGCAGGCCGAAACCCAGGGACGCGGCCAGAAAGCATCGGCTTCAATTGCTGCCTTTGCCGGCGGTTATATTGCCTTATGGAGTGTCTTCAGCCTTTTGGCGGTTGCCGCGCAGTGGATGCTCGAGCGCACCGGAGCGTTGTCGGTCTTGATGAACTCACGCAGCCTATCGTTGTCAGGCGCGCTCCTTATTGCCGCTGGTATCTATCAGCTGACGCCATTCAAGACCGCGTGCCTTGAACAGTGCCGCGCACCAGCGGTCTTCATCGCCGCGCATTGGCGCCGCGGGGCTCTTGGCGGCTGGCGGATGGGGCTCGAGCACGGCCTCTACTGCCTCGGCTGCTGTGCCGTCCTGATGCTGCTCCTCTTCGTCGGAGGCATCATGAATCTGGTGTGGATTGCCGGGCTCACGCTGTTCATCGCGCTCGAGAAGCTTGCACCGTTCGGAGCGACAGCGGCGCGAGCCGCAGCGGCCCTGCTTATCGCAGGCGGAGCCGCCCTTATCGTTTTCGGCTGATTAGCGCGAGTAGAACTCGATGACGAGGTTGGGCTCCATGATGGTGGGATAAGGCACGTCGGAGAGCGTGGGTATGCGCGCGAGCTTCGCCGTCATCTTGTTGTGGTCGACCTCGATATAGTCGGGCACTTGGCGCTCCGGGCTCTGTGACGATTCGAGCACCATGCCGGCGTCCTTGGCCTTGTCCCTTACTTCGATCACGTCGCCCTCGCGGCAGCGATAGCTCGGGATGTTTACGCGCCTGCCGTTGACGCGCACATGGCCGTGGCTCACGAATTGCCGGGCCGCGAACACGGTCGGGACGAATTTCGCGCGATAGACGATTGCGTCGAGCCGCCGCTCCAAGAGCCCGATCAGCTTCTCCGAGGTGTCGCCCCTGAGCCTGGCCGCCTCGCGATAGATCGCTTTGAACTGCTTCTCGGTGATGTTGCCGTAATAGCCCTTCAGCTTCTGCTTGGCGCGGAGCTGCTGGCCATAGTCGGAGAGCTTGCCGCGGCGGCGCTGACCGTGCTCGCCCGGACCGTATTCGCGCTTGTTATAAGGGCTCTTGGGACGGCCCCAGATATTCTCGCCGAGCCTCCGGTCGATCTTGTGCTTGGCGTGAATGCGTTTGGTCATGCCTTTACAACTCCAAAGTCAAATAAGCTCGCCGCGGGCTTCATTCCCGCGCCTTGCGATAAACCCTTCCTGGGTGAAGATGATGACCCAACGAGGTCGACACGGCGCAGCCGAAATCCAAAGACTCCAGGGCTTCGCCCGCGCTCTGTTACACGCGAATAAAGGAAAGTGTCAATTGGCGCCGGAAGCCGCCGGGGCAGGCTGTGAGGCCTGCGTCGCCGGCTTTGCGACTGGTGCAGGAGGGGGTTGTACCGCCTGTGCTGCGGGTTTTGCGGTCTCCCCCGCAGCGGATGCGGGTGCCGAGGCTTTGGCCGCTTGGACATAGGCGTTGATCGCGTTCGTCACCTTCTGCTTCTGCTCAGGGGGGCAATCGGGTCGCTTCGGCGTAACGATTTGGGTCGGCGGATCGTCTGTCTCCGTCTTGGCCGCTTGCCTGGCCGAGGACTTTGCGGCCGCACCAGCCGCGCCAGCTTCGGGAACTCGCTGGGACGGCGGTATGTCTTCCGCCTCCTCCTGCGTTGTCACCTTAACGCTGCCGGTGAAATACGACACCGCGAACATGTGCAGCGCATTGATGAGGAGGAGCTGATCTTGGCTCCAAACTTTCCTTGCCTCCTCGCCCTTCATCAAGGTCTGATAGTTGGCTCGCTCCAGCTCCGGAAGATCACAGACCTCAGCATAAGCCGAGCGCGTCGCCACCCGGATCACCCGCCGTGCGTCCTCGGTCGGAATGACAAACTTGTTGGGATCGGATTTGTCTACCTTGGCCTGCTTCCCGTCAGGGCCCGGTGCCTCGTCGGGGATGATCGAGAAGGCATAGGTCATGAGCACGCGCACGGCACTGTCGCTCAAGCCTCCTTTCTGCTCGCCACCAGCCGCGGCGACGGGAGGCTTGGTCCGCTGGCCGAGCTCCTCGGCAACGGGCCTTACGCCATCATTGTCGGCAGCTTTGAGAGGCGCGCCTGCCAGCAGCGTCAACACCGCGGCGGCCGCTGGCCCGCTCCAATGAATCCACGACTTTTGCATGAACTACCCCTCTCCTCCCGTGGCGGAAGCTAGCCATCCTCACGGGTCATCGCAATAGGAGAAACGGGGCGGAACTATGACACCTTGTTTCGGCTAGCGCGCTGACGTCGCGAGAGCGCGGCCACGATCCCCCGCCATGTGCGCACGTCTTGCTCGGATGCGCCCATGCGATGGAACATGTTGCGAATATTGCGCACCATGGAAGGGCGCTTCTCGGCGGGATAAAGGAAGCCGACACGGTCGAGCTCGGTTTCAAGATGCGCAAACAAAGCAAACAGCTCTGCGCGTGTTGCCGGCCGCGTGTCGGTAAACGCGATACCCTCCTGTGCTGGCCCGTCGAATTCCGTGGTACGTCCAAGTTGCGGCGTGAGGCTTACCGCCTTGAGCCACTCATAGCCGAATAACAGCACGGCCTGAGGCAGGCTCAACGAAGCGAACCCGGGACTGACCGGCGCGGTAAGGATCGCATCGGCAAGCGCTATCGTGTCGTTGTCAAGACCACTCCGCTCCGGTCCGAACAGAACACCGGTCCGCTCACCCCGCTGCCCCCGCAATTTGAGATCCGACGCGGCGCTTTCGGGAGAGAACACCGCCTTGACCATCTCGCGCGGCCGCGCCGTCGTCGCGAGCACGAAATTGAGCTCACCGATCGCTGCCTCGACACTCGGATAAACCCGAACACCCTCGACGACAAACGCGGCTCCTGCCGCCGCCGCATGCGCCTTGTCATTGGGCCAGCCGTCGCGGGGAGCGACTAGTCTGAGATCGGCAAGCCCGAAGTTCGCCATGGCCCGCGCGGCAAAGCCGATATTCTCGCCAAGCTGCGGCTTGACCAGAACGATTGCCGGCGCCGGCGGCGCGCCGGCTGATGCAGAATTGGGCAGCGCAGCCTCGGCAGGCGCGCGTTTTTTGCGCTCAACCCTTGCTTTCACCATGGAAGCACGATGCTATAGAGGGGCGGTCACCTGCAATGGGGCGGGAGCCGTCTTTCGCGCGCATCACGCAAGACTTCTCGTCCGCGCCGGAGATTTCGGACGTGAACAAGATCAAGGTGAAGAACCCGGTCGCAGACCTCTCCGGGGACGAGATGACGTTGGTCATCTGGCAGATGATCAAGGAGAAGCTGATCGAGCCCTATCTCGATCTACCGCTGCTCACCTTCGATCTCTCCATCCAAAACCGCGACGCGACTCACGACCAGGTCACCATCGATGCCGCCCATGCGATTCAGGCCTGCGGCGTCGGCGTCAAATGCGCGACCATCACTCCCGACGAGGCACGAGTTAAAGAGTTCGGGCTGAAGAAGATGTGGAAGTCGCCGAACGGCACCATCCGCAACATCCTAGGTGGAGTGATCTTCCGCGAACCGATCATCTGCAAGAACGTGCCGCGGCTCGTGCCCGGATGGACCAAGCCGATCGTCATCGGCCGCCACGCCTTTGGCGATGTCTACCGGGCGACGGACTTCCGCGTGCCGGGCAAGGGCAAGCTCACTATCAGCTTCGTCGGGGAGGACGGAACAGAGATCGAGCACGAGGTTCACGAGTTCAAAGGCAGCGGCGTCGCGCTTGCCATGTTCAATCTCGACGATTCGATCCGCGACTTCGCGCGTGCCACTTTCAACTACGCGCTTGCCCGGAACATGCCGGTCTACCTCTCCACCAAGAACACCATCCTCAAAGCCTATGACGGCCGCTTCAAGGACATCTTCGCCGAGATCTTCGCTGCCGAGTTCAAGCCGGAGTTCGACAGGCGCGGGCTGACCTATGAGCACCGCCTGATCGACGACATGGTCGCTTCATGCCTGAAATGGTCTGGAGGCTATGTCTGGGCGTGCAAGAACTACGATGGCGATGTGCAGTCGGACACCGTGGCGCAAGGGTTCGGCTCGCTCGGCCTGATGACCAGCGTACTGATGACGCCCGACGGTAAGACGGTTCTCGCCGAGGCGGCCCATGGCACGGTCACCCGACACTACCGCCAGCATCAGCAGGGACGCGCCACCTCGACCAATGCCACCGCGTCGATCTTCGCCTGGACCGGCGCGCTCAAGCATCGCGCCAAGCTCGATGACAATGCCGAGCTTCTGCGCTTCGCCGAGACGCTCGAAGAGGTGGTGGTGGGCACGATCGAATCTGGCTTCATGACCAAGGACCTCGCCCTTCTCGTTGGCGCCGATCAAAGCTGGCTTTCGACGAGCGGCTTTCTCGACAAGATTGACCACAATCTCCGCAAGGCCATGGCCGGTCGTGCCGCGGCTTAGCTGGTTGTGCTTGCCTTGCGCTTGCGGCCTTGGCGTCTCGTCGGCTCATTGGCCAACGCCCGCGCCTCAGCCATCTTGCGAATGTGCTGCATGATCTCGGGATGACGGCGCTTTAGCCGGGCCAGCGACGTGCTGTCGAGGACATAAACGCGGCAGCGCGTTTTGGCGACGACATCATGCTTATGTCGCCGATGTTCGAGCAGCGCCATCTCGCCGAAGAAGTCGCCTTCCTTCAGAAGCGCATGCTGCCCTGGGCTGATCTCGACGACCGCCTCGCCGCTGGCAATGATGAACATCGCATCGCCAGCGTCGCTCGCGCGCACTATGGGCACGCCGGGCATAAAGGTCCGGGTGTAGAGCACCTTGGTGATCTCGGCGATCTCGCTGTAATCCATGGAGCCGAACAGCGGCACGCGGGCAATCATGCCCCAGGGTGACCACGAACTGATGGCGGGTCGATTCCTGGCTGAAACCGGTGGCGATGATGGCAACGGGGAGCGCGATCATGCCGACACCGAGAAGCATCACCACCCTGCCGAGCATCTTGCCCAGAGGCGTTACCGGCACGACGTCACCATAACCGACGGTGGTCAGCGTGGCGAGCGCTCACCAGGCGGCTTGCGGAATCGAGCCGAACTTGTTCGGCTGCATATGGCGTTCGATCAGATACATGCCGGACGACGCGAACAGCAGCAATATCAGAATGACGAGAAGCCCGCCGAGCAGCGCCCGGTATTCATCGGCAACGACCCGGCCGAGCGTCTGCAGCGCCGGCGAGTAGCGCACGAGCATGAGGAGGCGGCAGAGCCGGAACACCCGAAGCAGGCGCAAATCCAACGGATACAGCCAGTGCAAATACCAGGGCAGAAACGCGGCAGCCTTGCCTGCCAGCGCGGTAGCCGGCTCAGCATCGGGATCTCGACGGCGCTCCATATCCTCAAGGCGTATTCGACGGTGAACACGATCACCGAGAACGCGTTGAATGCAGCGAATTCCCAGCAATACCGCCCGGCGAGCTCGGCAACCGTATCCGCGGCGAACGCGATGGCGTTGAGGAAGATCAGGACGATGATGAAGCCGTTGACGCGACCCATCGGATGGGCATCGCCGCCGACCTC
>Ga0075433_10005397_pt1 | contig 10046 bp, 6 predicted proteins | sample RhiMethybrSRZTD2_FD_75299 | JGI IMG/M metagenome (GOLD analysis project Ga0075433, IMG submission 75299) | Populus rhizosphere microbial communities from Tennessee, USA - Rhizosphere MetaG P. TD hybrid SRZTD2 | ecosystem: Host-associated > Plants > Roots > Rhizosphere > Soil | place: USA... | reverse complement strand
GGTGCCGCCGCCGGCGGCGTTGGCCGCGTTGATCGCCGCCACCAGCGCGTCCTGCGTGCACGGCACGGCGCCACCGGCCTTGGCCGCCGCAGGTGCCACACCCGAGGTCAGCAAAACAAGCACCGCTGCGACCACGGCCGTGACCAACCAAAAAGATCGATGCATCCTCTTCTCCTTCCTCGTTAGACCCACGCGGGAGCCAGTCGCGCCGAACAAAGCCGACCCCAAGCCGCAGAAGTTTCGAAAGACGAGGCTGGCAATCCGCAGAGGCGCATCCTAGCGACGTTCAAGCGGCACCCGGCCTAGCCCGCTCGCGGGGACAAGCGCGTGAGGCCGGTCTCACGCGGCCGCGTTGCCTCCTTGGCAGACCTGCGATGAGAGCGGCGCCGAGCCGTGAAGCCCGCCGCGAAGTTGGGTGCTGGTCAGCCAAGACCTTGCGAGGGGAGGACGGCTCTCGCCGTCCTCCCCTCATCCGCTGACGGACGTTGCGCCCTTAGTCGTCGTCGTCCGGGCAGCCCGTGTCGACATTGCCGACAAACTGAACAGTCAAGTTGGAGGGAATTGCGACCGGGTCTGTCGTAGCCGGATCACGGAATAACCCACTGATTTCAATGGGACCGCTGGTCGGGTCAGGAACTCCGAGGCCGGTGAAACCTCGAGGCACTGCACCAAGGTTCTCGCCACATGCGCTCGAGGTGATCGTGAAAGAGATGGTCGCTACGCCAAAAAACGGGCCGCCGGCAACAGTGCTCCAATCGGCCGTGACGATGTCGCTAACATGAGGCTTCTTCCCACTGTGAGCGGGATTGCCATGGCCGTGGCCGCAGCAATCAGGCCCCTTACTACCAGGGAAATCAACGAAATAGATGATGCCAGTTCCCGGGTCGGGATTGCCCCAGCAAATTCCGCCACACGGCACTGGGTGACCTAACTCCAGCGCTCATTGATGCCTACTCAGAGAAACCTCCGCTAGCTGCCCGATCTGGCCATCGCCCGCTTAGCGCCCCGGTGCCGCCGCGAGCGTCAGCCGAACGTGCAGTCGACAGTGATCTTGTCGAGGGCCTTCCTGAGGCTGACGAGCTCCCGCTCGTTCAGTTGACCGACGAACAGCTCGGCGACCCCTTGGAGGTGGACGGGGGCGGTGTCGGCCAAGCGGGCGACGCCGGCGTCCGTCAGGGCGACCACCACGCCGCGTCCGTCCTCATGGGATGCGGTACGGGTCACGAGTCCCTCGTCGACCAGTCGCGCGACTCGGCGGGTCATGCCCGAGCGTGAGCTGAATGCACGGGCCGCGAGATCGGTCATCCGCAGCTCACCACCAGCGTTCGCCAGCTGGGCAAGTACGTCGAAGTCGCCCAGGGAAAGGCCTGTCTTCTCGGCCAGATCGCTCGCGAGCCTGCGCATGAGCGAGGCGTGCGCCTGCAGGAGCGACCTCCACGCCTCGCGGCCGCTCTCGCTGGGGAGCGACTCGGAGACAAGTCGGTCGAGGAGGGCCTCGACGTCGCGAGCCCGAGTTGTTTGCATTTGCAACTACTTCTCCGGTAGACTTGCTTGCACATGCAAGTATAGGCGAACGGAAGGGACGGCACCATGGTCACAGAACGCACAGCCTCTGTCGACAGCTCGCTCAGCCGCTACGCGAGTCCTGCGGACGAGGAGCGCGTCATCCGCACCGCCGCCGCGCTCGAAGAGAACGGGATCGGCGTCCTCAGAGCGAAGGACGGCGGCGAGGCGAGGCGAATCGTCCTCGACCTGATCGCCGACGGAGCGCAGGTGCACCACGGCGCGTCGGTTTCGCTCGAGGCCTCCGGGATCGTGGCCGAGCTCGAAAGCTTCGGTCGCTACGACCCGCTCAAGCCGCGGATCTGGAGCATGGACCGTGAGACGGAGGCCGACGAGATCCGGCGCCTGTCCGCGGCGCCGGACGTGATGCTCGGCAGCGTCCACGCGGTCACCGAGGGAGGAGCGCTCGTCACCGCCTCGGCGAGCGGCAGCCAGCTGGGTCCCTACGCCGCGGGTGCCGGGAAGGTCATCCTCGTCGTCGGGACGCAGAAGATCGTCTCCGACCTCGACGAGGCGCTCCGCCGCATCGAGGAGTACGCCTACCCGCTCGAGGACGCGCGTGCCGAGGCCGCCTACGGCGTGCACAGCGGGGTGAACAAGATTCTGATCGTCAATCGGGAGTGGACACCCGGGCGCACCACCGTCGTCTTCGTCGACGAGCCGCTCGGGTTCTAGTCGGAAGGAGCAAGCACGATGGCAACGCAGACTCAGACAAAAGCGCGAGACGTCGTCCTCGTCGAGGACGCAGCGAGAATCCGGATGATGGGCTTTCCGATCCTCGAAGCCCTGCCTTCACGGCAGGTACCGTACGAACGGGTCGATCCATTCATCCTCGTCCACGAAGCTCGGTTGCGGCTGGCGGATGTGAGGGGCGTGGACACGAAGCATCCGCACAGGGGCTTCGACAATCTCTGGTACGTGATCGAAGGCTCGGCCAGCACAGGCCACAGCACGGGGCCGGGCGGCGCGATCGAGAGAGCGCGGCTGTCCGCGGGGGCGCTGCTCGCGCTTCGGACGGGCCGCGGGGCGTGGCACGCCGAGGCGATCGGAGCGGACGAGCTCGACGAAGGTCAGGAGGAGGCGGAGTTCCGCGGTGTCTTGTTCTGGGTGAACCTGGCCCGCAAGGACAAGCAGGTGGCGCCGGGCGCGCAGGTGCTGGAGCCGGGCCAGGTCCCGGTGCGGAAGGAGGGGGACGCCACCGTACGAGTGCTCGTCGGGGAGGGGTCCCCGATCCAACTGGGAACCCCCGCGCTCGTCCTCGACGTCGAGCTGACCGGGGGCGGCGAAGTGACCTTGCCCGTTCCAGCCGCGTTCCAGAGCTTCATCTACATGCTCGAGGGCGAGGCCGCATTCGGAGCGAACAGGAGGACGGCGGATCCGCCTCAGCTGGTGCTCCTCGGAAGCGGTGACGAGGTCAAGGTCGCCGACGCCGTACCCGGGACGCGGTTCCTGCTCATGGCGGGCAAGCCGTATGGCGAGGCGGCCGTGTTCAACGGGCCCTACGTGGACTAGGGGGGCGGATCCGGTGTTCGGCGTCGACGAGCTAATTGCAGCGGGTTCCGACGGAAGGTCGCTCGTGATCGTGCTCGCCGTCGCGATCCTGCTCGGGCTCCGCCACGCGACGGACCCGGATCACCTCGCCGCGGCCGACGCTCGGATCACGCAGCCCTATCGCCGTGGACCGGACGAGCACGAAATCATCGTCGATCGAGCCCTCGACGCGGAATCCTGCGACAAGCAGACAGCCGTTTCGGGTGCAGGGCCCCGGCGGTTGCCACCCAATGCTAGCCCGAGCCGGCCAACGGGTCGAGCACGAGCGCCGAGTCGATCTCGTCACGATCGGCGGCAACGCTGGGCGGCTGCAGGGCTTTGAGGTCTTCACTGGAAGACCACACGAAGGTTCGACGGGTTGATCGTTTGGGCACCGCCGAACGACGATGAGAGTGCGCCGCTCGGTCAGCCGGTGACCCGAGCGGCGAGGAGGGTTTTGGTGCACTTGGCTCCGACAAGGTGTTCCTTTTGCTGGTATGTCCGCCCGGCTTGTTCTAAGACCTTGCGGGCCTCTACGAGACCATCGGACCGTTCTAGGACGTCCGCTAGATCCATGAGAGCGTCGGCGCGGGCCCAGAGCGAGTCGGTGTCGGCGGCTGTCGCGACTGCCTGTCGAGCCAACCGGCGGGCCTCGGCATACGCGCCGTTGAGGCCAGAAAGTCGGGCCTGCAGGCGGCGGAGGCCTATGAGCCAATACCACTTGAGAGACGCCTCCTCGGTGCGTGCGATCGAGGCGAAAGCCGCAGCCTCGATCAGGTGTCCCTGCTGTGAGAGCGCTTGGCCGATCATCATCGCCGCCTCAACGACAAGGGAGCGCTCTCCGGTTGCTACCGCCGTCTCGTACGTCTGTCGGGACTCCGACTCGGAGGCGGGCCAGTCTCCGGCCAAAGCCTCGACCGTCGCCAGGTATCGTCGCAGTTCGGCGGTATCGCGGATATGCCCGGATTCCTCGAACTCGACGATTGCGTCGTGGATGAGCGAGCGCCCCTGCTCCCACTCCCCACGCATCGCGTAGAGGACCCCGAGCTCGGCCGAGATGAAAGCGGCCGTGAGCCGGTCGTCACCGGCCCGCTCGAGCAGTTCGAGCCCGCGGGCGATCGCAACCGAGGTCGGAGTCGGGCCGAGGCGGTGAGCCATGACGACGTTCGGCAGGTCGAAGCGGAGGAAGACGTCCCCCGCCCGGCGCGCAGGCTCGAGGCCCCGCTCCTGCACAGCGGCGGCCGCGCCGTACTGCGCACGCGTCTCATGCACATGGAACAGGAGTCGGCATGCGCGAGCGATCCCCAGGTCGTCGCCGACGTCCTCGAAGCGTTGGAGCACACCCCTCCCTTGCTCGAGCGCAGCGTCAAGATCGACGACGGCAGGATCGAAGACCACGCGTGCGGTCAGCATCGATAACTGGGCGATCAGCGCGCAGCGATCGTCGCGACCTTCCGTGGCGACCTCCGAGACTCGGGTGAAGGCTTCCTCCATCTCGTCGTAGCGGCCAGACAGGATCATCGCATCGCCGATGTCAAGCAGCAGCATCGCCCGGCGCGGGTCGCCACCATCCATGAGATCGAGCCCGCGAGTCAGCAGCCCGGAAGTCGCGGCCACATCGCCCCGCCGCCAAGCGCGCCGCCCCGCCCGGGTGAGGAGCTCGCACGCGCGCGCTGCGATCGCGCGCGCGCGCGCGTCCGCCGGGTAAAGCTCGACCAGGTACCGATGCGCCTGCTCGAGGTGGTAGCCGACGATCTGGTCGTACTCCGAAACGCGATAGCCGCCCGAGCGGCTGAGCCAGTTGCCGAAGCGCTCATGCAGAAACGCGCGCTCGTCCTTCGTCAGCGTCTCGTAGGCGACGTCACGGATGAGGAGATGGCCGAAGGCGTAGCCCTGGCCGGCGCCCGGCCGGCGCACGATCAGCCCCTTGGCCGTGAGCGTGGCGAGGAGCGATTCGAGGCGAGCGGCGCGGACCTCCGGAACCAGTTCGCGCACCGCGTCAAGTGCAAACTCCTCGCCCGCGACCGCGGCCCGCGTGATCGCCCTGTACTCGTCGGGCGCGAGCCGGTCGAGCCGCGCGGCAAGCAGCGCTTGAAGCGTCGGCGGAACGGCCACGGCCGAGAGGTCGCCCCCTACAAACCAGCCTCCCTCTTCGCGGCGGAGCAGGCCTTCGTCGATCAGCATCGAGGCCATCTGCTCGCAAAAGAGCGGGTTGCCCCCGCCCGCGCGGACGATCAGCTGCAGGGCCTCGGCGGGGATGGCCGCCCCGTGGAAGAGCGCTCGCACGAGCAGGTTCGATTTGTCGTTGGAGAGCAGGTGCAGGTTGATAACGCCCGGCCAATCGGGACGGGCATTGAGCAACTCCGGCCGGGAGATGCAGACGATCAGCACCGGCGCGGTCGCCCGAGCACTCAGGTACTCGAGCAAGTCGAGCAGGGTCGGCTCGGCCCACTGAACGTCGTCGAAGACAGCCACGAGTGGCCGTCTCTCGGCCAACCTCTCGATCAGCGACCGGACGGCATGCGCCACCTCCCCGGGTGGCGGCTGCCGATCGGTCAGGCCCATTAGGCCGCTCACATGCTCCGCCACCTGAGCGTCACCGACCAGCGACTGCAGCTTCTCGAGCGCTTCAGCCGCAGTGTCCTCGTCAGCCACCGACGCCGCCTCGTTGACAATCTCAACGAGCGGCCAGTACGTGATCCCGTCGCCATAGGCCAGGCAGCGCCCGTCCAAGACCCTGGCCTTGTCCCCGATACGAGCAATGAACTCCCGCACGAGCCGCGACTTCCCTGCACCGGCCTCGCCGACGACCGTCGCCAGACGGCAATCGCCATCGTCCACTGCGCGCTGGAACTCGAGGCTGAGCCTCTCGAGCTCTCTTTCACGCCCGACGAGTGGGGCGTCCAGACGCCGCGGCATCGCCTCAGCGTCCGCGCGCACCCGCAGCAGCCGGTAGGCCGTAACCGGATCAGGCTTGCCCTTCAGCTGCAGCGGCGGCAAAAGCTCCGCCTCCACAGCGTCGCGCACCAGCCGATGCGTCGCCTGCCCGAGCAGGATCTCACAGGGCTCGGCCGCGCCTTGGAGGCGCGAAGCCGTGTTGCCCGTGTCACCCGCGATGAGGCTGCCATCGTAGGCGAGACCCCTCCCCGTGACCGGCCCCGTCGTGATGCCGGTGCGCGTCTCGATCACCAGGCCCCTTGTGCGCTCGAGCTCGGCGTTGAACTCACCCAGCCGCCCGCGCATCGCCACCGCCGCGCGACAGGCGCGCAACGCGTCGTCCTCGTGCGACTCCGGAACGCCGAAGACGGCCACAAGCGCATCGCCGATGAACTTCTCGACCCGACCGCCGTGCTGCTCAACAAGCGGCTTCATCGCCTCGTAGTAGGCGCTCAACACGTGCGAATGCACCTCCGCGTCCACCCGCGAAGCAAGCGCCGTCGAGCCAGCAACATCGCAGAAAAGCATCGTCGCCACCTTGCGGAAACCCCTCGAGCCCTCGGCGCTTGCCTCCGCCAACGGCTGACCGCAATCCACGCAAAAGCGCGCGCCCTCACTATTGTCCTCACCGCAACGCCCGCAGACCCGAATGCCGCCAACTTCGGGCTGGAGGATGTCAACGCCCCCCTCAGCGTGAGACCGGAGTCTCGACACCCTTCAAGGCCCTTCTTGAGACGTCAAATCGAGACTTAGACGAGATTCTCCGATCGCTCGCACGCACTGCTGCTCCCAACGCTTGTGCCCTCTACGATCCATCTCCGCCCCTCCTGTTCGATGAGCGACCGCGTCCCGGTCGCGACTGCCGGTTGACGTACGACCGGTTGTGAACCGGCACCGGCCCCCCAGACACGTGGCGTGAGGATGCAGATAGCGCGGTCGGCTCCGATGCCGGCCCCGTGGCCTGCACCGAATCCGCAGTCCGCCTCAGCGTCGTCCCTTCACCCGGACCCAACCACACCGAAAGGAGTAAATACAGCTTACAGCACTTCTACCTGCTCAATACTACGTGCTGTTGTTGCGTCCAGGCACGCGGGAGTACACCTGTGGGTGCCAGAAATCGAGATCCAAGTGATCACTGATCGCGGACACGGGCGACGCACTGGTATCCGGCGTCGGCGGAGACATCACGTCGCTGCTTCGAGGTAGTCGCGCGGGTTGTGCCCAGGAGCGGCCAGGCGCGGACGCGCTACGCGGCGAGCTGGTATTCGTGGATCAGCCCGCCGAGCAGGTCACGGCGGCGGATCCGGCCGAGGTCGATCACGTCGCCAGTTGCTTGCTCGTCGACCGGCGGCAGCTTGCTGAGCGGAGGCTGCTGCCGGAGCGAGCGGTGCGGCCGATGCTCGTTGTAATGCCACGTGTAGGTCGTGAGGACGTGGTGGAGGTGGCGGCGGCCGACGATCAAGAGCCGGTCGAGGCATTCGCGGCGGACGCTTCCGACCCAGCGCTCGGCGTGCGCTCGCGCTTTCGGCGCCCGTACCGGCGCTCTGATTACCCGGATCCCCTCTGAGCGGAAGACCTGGTCGAAGTCGCGAGTGAACTTGCCGTCGCGATCACGGACGAGGAACCGCGGACGGACATCCTCGTCGTCGAGCTGCATCAGCAGGTTGCCCGCCTGCTGGGTCACCCAGCGGCCATCCGGGTTGGTCGTTATCCCGGCCAGGTGAACCCGGCGGGTCGCCACCTCAAGGAAGAACAAGACGTAGAAACGCTTCCCGAAGAGGGTGTCGACGGTGAAGAAGTCGCACTCGAGAATGCTCGCCGCCTGCTGGCGGAGAAACTCCGTCCAGCTCGGATCGACGCGCCTCGGTGCCGGCTCGATCTCCGCCTTTTTGAGGATCGTCCAGACAGTGCTCGCCGCCAGCCGGATGCCGAGCGCGGCCAGTTCGCCCTGAATCCGCCGATAGCCCCAGCCCGGGTTCTCGCCCGCCAGCCGCACAACGAGCTCGCGTACCTCGAAGGGCGTCTGAGGGCGACCGGGACGGCGATGCGGATACGTCCAACGGCGCGCGACCAGTTCGCGGTGCCAACGCAACAGCGTCCCCGGACTGACGAACAGCGACCTCTTCCAGGCCTGCCGTGGCAGCACGCCGCCAAATGCCGCCACCAGCGCCCGATCGGCCTGCGTCAGCTGAGGACGAGCGACCTGACGCTCCAGCACCCGCAGCTGATGGCGGAGCAACAGAATCTCGATCTCCTTCTCGCGCTCCGAGCGACGGCGGAGCACGACCAACTCGAGCAATCGCCGCAGCGACCAGTAGAACAACGAGACCGCAATGCGCTCCGACCGACCCGCCACGATCGCTGACCCTACCGGGTCAACCGCCGCGCTCGAATCGAACTACGCCGGGCGCCACCGCGCCGGAGTTTCCGGCACCCACAGGTTTCAAGATCACGGTGCGTCGGTCTTGCTCCGCCTCAAGGCTTGCGTTTGCGGGCCTTTTCAATCTGCCTCGCCCGGCCCGCTGTTTGATGACGGCTTGCTCCCGAAGTGGCGTCGCGGTCGCGGGGAGGGCCGCCATGCCAATCGAGACACAGCGCCGTGGCGTCGTCGCGGAGCTGGCCGTCGCTGGCCTGGAGGACCGCCTGGGTGAGGTGCTGCACCGCCTCGCGGGGATGCATGTTGATGCTGCCGGCCAGGATGGCGGCGATGTTCATGCTCGCGGCGTCGCGCTCCAGCATGCCGTCGGTGACGAACATCAGCCGGTCGCCCATCTCCAATGGCAGCGCTTGCACCCGGTAGCCGCGTCCGGGCTGTAGCCCGAATGGGGGGTCAGCTTCCAAAGGAACGTGCTCGACCCGCCCGGCCCGAAGCCGGATCGGCGGAGGATGGCCGGCGTTGACGATGCCCGCCGCGGCTCTGGCCAGGTCAATCCGTACGAGGAGGCCGGTGACAAACTGGCTCTCGCCGGCCTGCTCGGCAAGCGCATCATTCGCGAGCCGCGCCTGTTCGGCCAGCTCAACTCCACGCCGGCGCGCGTTGCGTAGACCCCCGACCAGCACGGTGGCCAACAGGGCGGCGTCCATCGTGTGACCCATCGCGTCGGTCATCGACACATGCAGTGTGTCTCGCTCCAGCGAGAAATCGAAGGTGTCACCACCGATCTCACCCGCCGGTTGCAGCCAGGCGGCGAGCGTGAACTGCCCAGCCTCGCACGTAAAGGAACCAGGCAACAGCCGATGCTGGATCTCCGCTGCCAACGACAACGGAACCGACCGCTGTCCCCACTCGAAGAGATCGGTGTACCGGCGGTTCGCAATAACCACGTACGCCAAGAAATGCGCCGCTAGAGCCACATCGGCCACCGTCTGCGCAACCGGGAAGTGCTCCAGCCCCAATTCCAGAACGCCGACCGCTTCGCCGCGGCTGGTCACCGGCGCGAATAGCCGAGCCCCGCCATCCTCGACGATCACCTCGACGGCCTGGGCGGCCAACGCCCGCCCGTGCGGCGTCCCAACCAACGGCACCCGCTCCGCCGTCTCCTTCCCCTGCAACCGCAGTGGCCCCTTCCCGCCGGAGTGGCCCAGTCGGATCAGCGACCGCCCACTGAAGTCGGCGATCAAGAAGTTGACCTCGCGGGCACCGATCGCCTCTGCCAACGCGCCGGCGAGCACGTCGACCGCCGCGACCGGCGGCGCCGCCTCGACCGCCGCCAACAGCGAATTCAAGTTCAACGGCGATTTCCGACCCTCACCCACGTCGCCCTAACCTAACCCGGCTATTCGTCAACGCCGCGTTTCGCCGCCCGCACCAGTCCCAAACCGTCAGCGGCGGGAACCGCCCGCGGGCCGCCACGGCCCGCGCCGCAAATGCAGACGGATCCCCCTGGAGCGACGCTTTGACGAGCTCGGGCTCGCTTTTCAAATCCACTAGTTGCGGCCCGTCACGAGAAACGTTACTCGCCAAATGAGGGTCGGCTCCCGACGCCTCGCATCAGCGCGCCTTGCCATCGCTTTCG
>Ga0075433_10005396_pt1 | contig 10047 bp, 12 predicted proteins | sample RhiMethybrSRZTD2_FD_75299 | JGI IMG/M metagenome (GOLD analysis project Ga0075433, IMG submission 75299) | Populus rhizosphere microbial communities from Tennessee, USA - Rhizosphere MetaG P. TD hybrid SRZTD2 | ecosystem: Host-associated > Plants > Roots > Rhizosphere > Soil | place: USA... | reverse complement strand
CCTACGAATACCGGGTCGCGATCGACCAGAAGGCGCAGACGCTCACACTGAACGGCATCGCGACGACCGAGGCGACCTATCTGTGGCCGGAGATCGACGCGCTGGTCTGGGATGCCGAGAAACAGGCGTTCACGACCTACCCGCTCGCCGACAAACAAACGTTCCCGACCTATGCCACCTACCACTATCCGATAACGATCCCGCCGCTGCCGTCGCGCTATCGCTACCGCTTCACCGATCGCACGGTCACGCTCTACCAGAGCGGCGCAGGCAGCGTCCGCGTCAGGCGCAACGAAAATCTGGGCGAGCAACAGGGCCAGACGGTCGTGAGCGACTTCATCTACCAGACGCCGATGATCGGCTTCTCGACCGCGTTCACGCCGCTGATCATCCACAGCGAAGGCGTGAACATCAAAGTCGGCGGCGAGACGCTCGACCAAGCGCTCGACAACCTGTTCAGCTACCTGCTGTTCGGCGACGAGCCGCTCGGCGGATCGATCAATGTGAAGATCGCCTGTCGCTATGGCTACGAGCTGGTCGCCACGCCCACCGATGCGGCTGCGAGCGCGAGCGCGCCGTCGCCACTGAAGACCTACCTGCCGCTGCGATTGCTGCCGCGCTTCGACTTTCAGCTGAACGATCAGTGGCGCAGCGCCTTCGCCAAGCAGCTGGCGCAGGTGCTGACGGATTGGCAAAGCACGACCAAACCATCGGCGAAAAACGGTGGCTTCTACTTCGATGTCAGCGTCTACGCGGGCGAGGAGGGCGAGGTCGATCAGCCGCTGCTGGAGCTTCGTAACCTGTACTACCCGCTGGAGTGAGGCTGGGGATGGCGCAATGAGGTGTCATAGTCTTTCCATGACGGGTCATAGTCTTTCTATGATGCGTCATGATCTTTCGAGCAGATGCCATCCCAAATCCGCCAACCTTCCGGGAAAGTTCCCACGCTGATGAATAAGAGGATACATCGTGGTATTACGGCGCGAACATCGCAGCCAAGACCCGTAAGACGTCCTGTTCGGTAGGCGTCGCGATCCGTCCGAGTCGCTTGAGCAGGCGGCGCTTGTCTACCGCACGAATCTGATCCAGGATGATCTGGCCCTCTTTGCCCTGAAAGTGACAGGCGACGCGTGACGGATAGGGTTGCCCGCCGGTCGTCAGCGGGGCGAGGATAACCGTTGCAATCGTGCGGTTCATCTCATCTGGCGAGATGACCAGACATGGACGCGTTTTCTGGATCTCGCTCCCGATCGTGGGGTCGAGCACCACGAGATACACGTCGAAGCGTTCGATCACCATTCCCACTCCTCGTCATCCCAGGAAGTAAGGCTGACGATATCGCCGTCGAGGAGCTGATCATCACCATGCGCGGCCATCTCGCGAAATTGCGCTTCCCAACCATGGCGTGGATGCTGTAAAGGACGAATCACGAGATTATTCTGCTGCACCGTAATTTCAACCTCGGTTCCAAAACCGAGCTGATCGAGCAACAGTTTGGGAATGCGGACGCCTTGCGAGTTCCCAATTTTGATAATCCGTGTCTTAATCACCGTCTCCATAGATGCCTCTCGTCGTATGGTCACGCTAAAGTGGTCACATTGTAATCACATTCGTTGCTAGTTGTCAAGCCGCCGCACGCCGCTCACTCCTCGCCGCGCGCTCGTCGCCGTGCCTGCTCCTGCGCCGCACGCAATCGCTCCAGATCGGTGGCAGGCGGTGCTGGCGTAGCGGGCCGCGCTGATCAGAAGTCGAGATCTACGGTAGGGTTTCACCACCAAGACACCAAGATACCAAGCCTTCGTGTCGCCCAGAGGGCACCCGGTGTCTTGATGGTGAAACTATCAGCATATTTCGGCCACAGCGTACCAGCATGTTACAGATCGGGTGCCGACAGCCCATGCATGCCGAGCGTCAGCGAAATCTCGCCGCCGTGGTGCAGATCGTGTTCAATCAGGTGCCAGAGCACCCACAGCCGCGTGATGGTTGCCGGCTCAGAGGCGTCTTCGCCGGGGTAGGTCTGCTGCCAGTCGGCTGCGGTCCAGCGGCTGATCGCCTCCTGCATGCCCTGCCACGTCGTCTCCAAGCCATACACCAGCTCAGCCGCAGTGCGGGTCGACATTCCCTTGCGATCCCATGTCCCTAAGATCGCAAACGTGTCGCCGCCCTCGCCCATCAGCTGATAAAACCAGCGCGCCCGTGCGCCGATCATGTGCGTCGCCATCTCACCAATCGAGCGCAGCGTTGGGGCCGCACGCAACGCCAACTGATCGGTTGAAAGAGGTGCCAGGGCAGTGGTCAGCAGGGTTTGGTAGGTCTGCCACCCGCCGTAGATAGTTGACAAGGGTGATTGAGCTTCAGTCATAGATAGCCTCCATATACCTGTTATGAGCGTGGGCGCAACCAACAACGGCTGCACATGCCACAGTATTAGCCACTTCGTCGGCAACGCGCGACAAGATAGACCGGCACTGGACCAACGTTCGGTGGTTCAGCAAGCCAATCGGAAGGCGGCGGCGGTTCAACGATCTGCTCAATAGTAAGCTTATGGCGCGCGAATGTATTGAGGTAGCTCGAAAGCATCCGATGATTTGCGCCAACCTTTGGGCGGAGGCCATGTGCAGGCGTAGTGGCACGCCACCATCCTTCTGCATAATACCCACACGCAGGCGACCAGCTCGGCTTCGCCTGCTTCGCCTCCCAGCCTGGAAAGCACGGGTGCAAGATCGAGAACGCGAAGAACCCACCTGGATGCAGCACGCGCGCCACGGTCGCACTCACCCCGTCCAGATCATCAATATCCGACAGCCCGAAGCTACACACGACACCATCGACGATTTCTCCCGCCAATGTCTCCGGCGACGCAGCATCCGCATGCACATACGCAATCTGCAATGGCTGCTCCGTCTCGCGGGCGCGGGCCAGATCGAGCAGCGCTGCCGAGATATCCACCCCGACGACACGGCCACCACGACGCGCCAACTCGCGTGCTAACCGCCCGTGTCCGCACGCAAGATCGAGCAGACGCAGATCTGTGACATCACCAATAAGCTGTAGAAGCGCGGCCATCGGCGGATCATCGTACACATCAGGCGCAAATCGTTCATAAAAGTCCGCGACCGCGTCATAGCGAGCTGAGCGTATCATGACTCCTCCTGCGCGCGGCTCACTCCTCGCCGCGCGCCCGTCGCCGCGCCTGCTCCTGCGCCGCACGCAGCCGATCGAGATCGCTGGCTGGTGCCGCCGGCAGCGTAGGCGATGCTGATCGCTTGTTGGGCACCGGCGGCGTCGTGCTGATCGCCGCCGCTGGCACTGATCGCTCTGCGGGCGCTGGGCGCGGGCGTTCAGGCACTGGCGTGGGCTGGCCGCTCGCCGGCCAAGCGCGAACCAGCCGTGCCAGCCCCAGCCGGCGCAGCGCTGCCGCCACCTGATCGCTCCCGAACAGCAAACGGCGCACCGCCACGTCGAGCGGCAGCAGCAGCAACGCCAGCCAGAGCAGCGGCAGCCCGATCTCCTGCACGGCACCACGACTAACGCCGTTGACATCGAACAGCGCCGCCGGCAGCGGGTTCAGCCGACCGCCGGTGCCGCGCACTAGCGCGTCGAGCAGCGCCGGATTCGCGCCACGGCTGCGATACTCGGCGCTTTGCGGCACAACCGCGCCGGCGGTGACGGCACCAAACGGCTGGCCGCGCGCATCCACGGCGACGAACTGGGCCAGGTACGCGCCTGGTCGCGCCCCGCTGACGACCGCGCGATACTGCCCCGGCCCGACCTCGCGCAACGCTATATCGGTCGCAGAACCATCGGCACCGATCAGCCGCCCCGCCAGGTGCAGGCCAGTCTGTGGCCGACCGAGGTCGTCCTGCGCTTGAGCGACTAGTATCAGTTCGCCGCCCGACGAAGTCGCCTGGAGCGTCAGATTCTGTGCGGCTTGCGCGGGCAGCAGCCAGCCGAGCAGCTGCGCGCTCAGGCGCGGAAACTGATCCCAGGCGACCCAATCCTTGCCCCACTGGCCCTTGAAATCGCTGGTCCAGGCGACTGCACGCCCCAACCCATATTGCCATGCTGCCAGCACCGGCTCGCCATTGGGCGCGGACAGCAGCACCTGAGCGGTCTGGCGTGGCGTCGTCAGCACGTAGCCGTGCAGCGGCGGTGCCTGCTCGAAGCCCTTGAGGATCGGATGCGGTGCGCCGCGCGTCGGCGTGAAGGTCTCTTCGATGATGTAGGGCTGAATGACCGCCTGGGCCTCGTCGGCCAGAATCGCGGGAATGTTAGCGGCTTGGTTGGTGAGAAACGTGCGGCCCGCGCCGATACGGGCCATGTCGCGGATGAACGGCACATGCGGCCCATCGCCGACCGCGACCGACGAGAGCGTGACATGCTCGTCGTGGAGCTGCCGCACCAGGTCCAGCGCGCCCTCCTGCTGCACGGTATCGCTGCCGTCGGTGATTGTGATGATGTGGCGCGACGGCTTATCAGTCGCGCGGATGTACTTCGCGGCCTCGGCCAGCCCATCGTGAATATTGATCCCGCCGCCGCCCGGCTGCACGCGGCTCAACGCGGCGATCGCCTCGTCGCGACGGCTGCCGGGCAGCGGCCCGATCACATGCTCGGCCTGCGAGTCGAACGGAATGATCGTCAGCTCGTCCTCGTCGCGCATAAGTGCCGCAATGCGTTGAGCACCCTCAGCCGCCAAAGAAATCTTGCTGCGCCCGCCCTCCTCTTCGGCCATGCTGCCCGACACATCGATCAGCACCACAATGCTGACCGGCGGGAAGCTCAGCTGAGACGGGATGTCCATGCTGACCGGCAGCGCGGCCTCGACCGGCGTGCGCCGCCAGCCGCCCGCGCCAAACGATTGCTCGCCGCCGACCATCATAAGGCCGCGACCGAGATCGTGGACATACGACGACAGCAATGTCTGCGCCCGCTCCGGCACGGCGCGCTTGGGCACATCCACCAGCACAACCGCGTCGTAGGCGCTCAAGCCGCCCAGGTCAACGGGCATGCGCGCCGGCGCGACCGTGGTCACATCGATCTGCGCCGCCGCGAGCGCACGCGCCAGGTTGACGGCCGCGCCGGCTGCGCCCTCGACCAGCAGAACGCGCGGCTGGCCGCTGACAAAGCTGTAGGACTCGGCGGCGTTATTCTCGGGCCGCGCGTCGTTGGGCACGTCGAGCCGCACGACGTAGCGGTTGAAATAAGGCAGCGCCTCGGGCAGCGCGACCTCCAGCTGCTGCGCGCCCTGCGGCACCTGCACCTGCTGATCCACCAGCGTCGCGCCGCCCGGCCCAACGACGGTGAGCCGACCGCTGGTCGCGGCGTTGCTCTCCACGTCGATGCGCATGCGCAGGCGCTGCCCGCTCCGGCTCGCGGACGGCAGCGTGACCGAGCTGATCTGCGCGTCGAGGCCATCGGCGGCACCGTTGAGCGCGATCACATCGATCGGCACGCCGCGCGCCGCCGCGATCTGCGCAGCGGCCTCGGCATCGCCCGCATTCTGGCCACCGTCCGAGAGCAGCACTAGCCGCTGATGCCCCTCGGCGGGCAGCAGCGCCAGGCCCAGCTGCACGGCATTCTGGATGTTCGTCGCATTGCCGTCGGGTCGCGCCGCCACCTGGCCGAGCGAGCGGTCACTCGAAGGCGTGCGCTCGACCAGCGCCTGCTGACCGAACACAATGATCGCGGCGCGATCGTCGCGCGGCATCTCGGTCAGCGCCTGCCCGATAGCCGCCTCGGCGCGGGCACGCTGCGAGAGCGCGACCGAGTCGGAGCCGTCGAGCAAAAACACCGTCGTCACCGCGCCGACTGGCCGCACGAGCTGCGCACCTGCGAGCCCCAGGATCAAGGCTATTACCCCTAGCGTGCGCAGCAGCAGGCTCGACCAGTAGCGCCAGCGCGCGAGGCGGCGTGGGACGAGCAGCGCCAGCAGCCACAGCGGCGGCAGCAGCAGCAGCAGCCAGAGGAAGTATGGGAAGATGAAGGAAAGACGTGGCATCGTGCTTCCCGTTTCGCTTGGAAATCGCGCAAGAGCTTGCGAACCAATCCAGAGTAGTATAGCATGACCAAGTGCCAGCTTGAAGAGGAGCGGGAATGATCCGCGAAGGGACGCGAAGTAGTAGAGCATGACCGGGTGCCAGCTTGAGGAGGAGCTATACTATGCCATTCAGCCGTATTACCGTCAATCCTCAGCAAATGGGCGGTGTTCCGTGTATTCGCGGGTTACGTATCCCGGTCGCTACGGTCGTTGGTATGATCGCAGAAGGAATCGACAACGAGGAGATCTTGCGTTCGTACCCAGATCTTGAATTGGCAGACATCCGTGAGGCACTGCGCTATGCAGCGGAAGCCGTTCGAGAGCGCGAACTGCCGCTGGTGACTGCGTGAAGTTTTGGAGGAGATCTACCTCATGCAAAGAACGAACGATATATCCGCTTCAAGGCTTGACATTTCACCGAATGACATCCAGGCATTCTGTCAACGCTATCAGATACGGGAGCTTGCGCTGTTTGGGTCAGTCCTCCGCGATGATTTCCGTACTGATAGCGATATAGATGTGTTGGTTGAGTTTGAACCAGAGGCCCAAATAGGTTTCCTGGCATTAGCCCGTATGCAACGCGAGCTATCTATGATCTTTCGCCATCCCGTCGATCTCGTAACGAAACCCGGCTTGAAACCAAAGATTCGCCAAGTTGTACTTGATAGCATGCAGGTATTGTATGCGACGTGAAGAATTATATCTGGCAGATATGCTAGAAGCAGCAGATGCTATACAACAATTTCTTGCCGGTATTGATCGTAACAGCTTTCTTGAGAGCGATCTGCTGCGTAGCGCAGTACTCCAGAAATTGACCATTATTGGCGAGGCCGCAGCTCGATTACCCAAAGAGTTCCGAGATCGTCATACAGACATTGAGTGGACCGATATTATCGGTTTCCGCAATATAACGGTGCATGCTTACTTCGCAGTCGATTGGTCGATCATTTGGGTAACAGCGATCCAAGATACGCCAGAACTGCGGCGTGTGGTTGCGGATATTCTTTTGCGGGAATATCCTGAGGCGAAATGACAGCTTCGGAGAGCGTTTAAGAAGAGGTCTTCATAATCAAGCGACAGCAACATACTTCCCGTATGAAGCGCCACATATGCTATCGGCGCATCGCAAGTACCGTTGCCGTCAGCGTATCCATGTCTGAATTGTCAGTCGCAGCCAGGGTATCGCCGATGCGAAAAAACTCCTGCCAGGGATCGTGCGGTGGCGAAGTGATCAGGGGCTGTGACGCTGTCGCTTCTGCGAGCGCACGAGTGATACGCGGCGTCAAATATTCGAGTAACTGTACTTGCTCAAGCGGAGTCAGTTTGTCAACCAAACGCTCTACTTGTTCCAGTGTTGTTGTTGTCATGTCCGCTTTCCCCTTACTGAGACCGATATTGTACCATTCGATAAGACACAATGTCTCAGGATAGCGATTAGGTTACCGCATATTCGGTATGTTGGCGTATTTCTGGCGGGCGGAATCCTAAGACGATCTGATCTTTTGGTATCCCAGCTTCCACGAGCGTGGTCGCGATGCCCGCTTCTGTCCCGTCGCGCTGAATCCATATTTTCTGATTCAGAATCTCGATGTGGACAAGACAGCCGTGAATCCGTCGCTCGTGATCCCACCCGACGTTGACCAACAAATACTGATCATGCACGCGATCAAAACTGGGGCGGATTGCGATCTCACCATAGGCATAAGGGATCGTGGTGTAGTCCAGTAAGGTCGTTTCAATCAGGTCGCGGTAACGCGCTAGTCGATCCTGGGTAGCCATTGCACAATCTCCTCTGTGGTTGGATTGAAGCCAACCAGAGCGACCGGGTAGGTTTTTCGCAACAATTGGCCGAGTGGTTCCTCGAAGACGTTGACAAGCACGCTGTTCGGTATCGCTAAGTAGAGCCGCCGGTTCGGCTCATTTTCCGCCAACACCGCACGATACACCAGATACTGCCCTAAGGCTTGTTCTAAATCGTTCATCTCCGAGGCGTTCGTAAAACTTTTGATTTCGACCGCAATCTGCTGACCCGCGCGTTCAGCCGCCAGCAACCGTTCAGCACCCAAATCAACGTACATATCTTTTCCGCCCCACGACAACCGCAACGGATCATGGGTGATCGTCCATCCGGCTTTCATGAGGGCGTGTTTGACGCTATCGTGATAACTGTCCCGCGCTGGCATGCGTGTGCCCTTGTCAAGCTATTGTCATATCGATGTCTATTATACTTGGAGCAAGCGGTTTTGTCGTGGGCGATTCGTTTGAAGATTGGTAGGGGTTGCCGTCCAACGGCTAGCATTCAGCCGCACCTGTGCGAGGGTCACATTGATAGGCCAAGAGCGCGATCGTCAAAAAAAGCAACGATCTCGCGCGCGAAGCTGTTGGCTGGAACGCCGAGTTAGCCTACCGCTTTGCATCTGCTTTGAATAAACTCTATTCAACTTTTCCTATTGCTGCGAAAAGGAGTGATTGATATTTCTCTATTTTATTAACATATTCTTGCTGAATTGATATATTCCTACTGATATAGTTTCTCAGAGAAGGATCGTGATGTGGCTCTAACCCATCATGACAAGTATTGCAAAGTGTAACGAGATTTTCCTCTTCTGTAATACCTCCTTCGCCCCAAGGAATTATATGGTGAACATGTAATTCTAAATCAACGTAGTGAAAGGGTGAACGCCCGCAAATCGCACATCGTTTCCCTTCTCTGTTCAGGATTTTCATTCTAAGTTTTTTGGAAGGAGCATGTTGTAGTTGATTTTCTGATAGAGAATCAATATCTACAAATCCCATACCTGATGAGTCTTTTGCAAATTCGCGAGGTTTTATTAGATCAGGGAAGTGTTTTTTTGCAATGTTAACTTCAATAATAGTGTGACCTCCAAAATAGGAGAATATAATCAGATCTTTAATTGAATTAACGAGAACACCAGGTTCTCGAATGACATCTAGAAGACGAAACATTTTTATGGGATCTACTTCTCTTGCTTCTCTAATTTCGCGACGTGGTTTGCTTTTTGTAAAGCCACACCACTGGGTTTGGCAATATCTATGAACTTTGCCGTCTTCTCCTCCAAGAAGCGAAATAGCATAATAGCTGTAGCCATCAAAAGATTCCTGAGTACTTAACTTCGTTAGCTCATTGGCGAAAGCATCTCGACTGTTCATTATCGCTCCATTACTTTATAAATTGACATGACGTAATGAAAAATTCACTAGTATACTACTCCAGATGGCAATTTTAGCACATTTCTCAATACGAGATTCATGATGTTCTAATAATGGAAATGCTTTGATAAGCAGCGGTCTAACATGTTCTTCACCCGTATTACGGTCAACTCTCAGCCTCACTTCGCCGGTAGCTCCACCTTTCGCCGAGCGCGCCAGCGCTGCCGCAGATACGCGATGCCGTTGCGCTGATAGATCAGCCACTCGATCACCAGCACGATCAACGCGAGCGCCGCGAGCCAGCGCCAGAATTCCTGCCGACCAACCTGATCGCTCGTCGTCGCCTGCTGGAGGCCGCTCACCTGCGGCACGTTCAGCTCGGCCTGCGGCGCGATCTTCGACTCGTCCGGCGCGAACAGATCGACGGCGTAGCGCCGCCGACTGAGCAGTCGCTCGCCCTGGCGCTGCTCGACCTGGTACGCGCCAAGCGCGTCGGTATCGGCATAGATCGCCTGGCCGTTCTGGACCGGCACCGCCATTGTCGCGCCATCTGGCCGGATCACCCGCACATCGTTGACGCTCGCATCGACCGGCATGGCGATCGGCTGGCCGGGCGCAAGCTGCGCCGCCTCAGCGCCGCTGCCCGGCGCGAGGTAGCCGATGATGTTCGACAGCAGCAGCGGGAAGGCGATCTGGAGCGGCAGATCGGACTTGTGCAGATCGAACGCCAGCACCACCACCCGGCGACCATCGCGCTCGCCGGCCAGCAGCTGCGACCCGCCATCGCCAGCGACCACCACGCGCGCCCACGCGCCAGGGACCAGCTTGACCGACCTCAG
>Ga0075433_10005395_pt1 | contig 10048 bp, 8 predicted proteins | sample RhiMethybrSRZTD2_FD_75299 | JGI IMG/M metagenome (GOLD analysis project Ga0075433, IMG submission 75299) | Populus rhizosphere microbial communities from Tennessee, USA - Rhizosphere MetaG P. TD hybrid SRZTD2 | ecosystem: Host-associated > Plants > Roots > Rhizosphere > Soil | place: USA... | reverse complement strand
TAGGCTGGGGGCTTGACCGCTACGATCCGCCGCTACCGTGACGGTGACCGGGCCGCGGTGTATGAGGTACATCACCCCGGTACCACCGGGCACGGCAACCTCGTGACCCGCCCTAGCTAGACCGCCGCGGAGGAGCGCGCCGGGCAACGGCGGGCGACATCGGCTGGCACCACCGGATACCGGCCGGGAAGCTCAGGCTACTGGGCGGGCACGACTACACCGGCCATTCGCGCTTTGAGTTCGTTGCCTGCATGAACTGCCCGCCGCATAACGACCAGTTCGGGAACCACGCGACAACCAGGTCACACTGCCGAGTCGAGCGCCATAACGGCGGGTCGGCGTGCGGTTATCAAGAGCTCGCCGCAGCGTTGACAATCCCCGACTAGAGCCGGGCCGGGAAGCGGCGAGGCCGTATGTTTATGCATCGGCCGCGCTTGACGCGAACGTCCACATCTGCCGCGGTCGGATCCTCCTGGCAGCACTGTCTGCCTGCCGGTTAAGCCATGGGCCATGCGAAAGCTGCGATGATGGCTGCGCTGCCGATCAGGCCGCAGAGGATTCCGCCGTAGGTGGCGCGGGTGCTTCGCGCCCGCAGCTTGTAATACTCTCCGATGGTCACGATCTGCGCAGCTGCGGTACGGAGTTCGAAGAGCCGGGCAGCGCGCGCAGTCTCGGCCTCGCGCAGCCGCTCGCTGGTTTGCTCATCTGGGTCATGTCCCTGCGCTCGGGCCAGCGCCATCAGGGTTGCTTCCTCGATGATCATCGACTGGCGCAGGCTGGTCAGGCACTTGACCCCGCAAGGCAGGTACAGGTCTTCGTGCGATTCCACGGTTTCACGCCACTTGCTCAACGGCGGCTGGAGCAGGCCCCGGCGGTGGGGGGCGTTCTGGATGTCGGTGTAGGACACCGACTGGGGCCGCATGACCTGCATGACCAGGAACAAGGTGATGGCCAGAAAGACCAGCCCCGTCAGTCCCAGGACGATGGCCATCGTGGCAGGGTGATGTTGCCTCATCACGGCGAGCGGCGAGGTGCCGACCACGGCGGCCAAAGCCGCGCCGAGCACTGCAGCCATCCACTTCGCCGAATCTCGCAGCCGGTCGCTGGCCCTGCGCCAGCGCTTGTGCACTCCCGCTAGCGGAGAGCCGAGCGATGCGTTCTCATCCGTGGGCCCGGCCGGCCAGGTCGGCCAGATAGTGCCTTCACACTGCCAGCCTTCCCAGGCCGGATCCCACGGGACGCCATCGAACCAGATATCCCGCCGGATCCGGTCACCATCTGTGGACAGGGCGACCGTCCAGCAGGCCGATGACGATTCAGGCGATGGGCCAGCATGGTACTCGCCGGGTGATCGCGTCGGCCTGCCGCTCGATCTATTTAGCGAGTACGCAGCCAGCCTTGATGGCAGTTCTTGCCCATCTCGCAGCAGACCGTCCTGAATCAAGTTGCTGACGGCGAACATCCCCTATCCCCCCAATCACACGTGCAAAGGAATACACACACGCCTGCAGTAGGTTGCCTGCCGCCGCAGCGGCGAAATGGTGGCCTTGCTGACTCTCGGCCCAGACGCGCACGCAAGTGCAGCGACTGGCTCCATGGTTGTCAGGACACCTGGGAGAAAGCTGAAGGTATACTGACTGTTACCTGGATCTTTCCTGACGATCGGCGAGCGGCTGGCTGTGCCCGGCCCCTAGCGTGACGATCCGGCTGGCTCGCCTAATTTGCGCTCTATGCCTTGGCAGCATCCCGGCTAAACGCACTCTTCTGCCGCATTGAGTTCGTCAGCTTGGTGGTGACGCCGGTCGCGGGTCGCGGCGGAGGGTGATCGGCCGGAACCTCGACCAGGACGATCTGGATGCCATCGGGGTCCTGGATCCACATCTCGCTCAAGCCCCACGGCTCGGTTACGGGCCCCCGGATGATGGGAACCCCGGCCGCGGCCAGCCGGGTGTGCTCGGCGTGGACATCCCGTACCTGCATCCAGATCATCACCGACTGCCCGGCAGGGCCGGGCCTGTGGCCGGAGACCTCAAGCAAGCCGGGGCCAAGGAAGAACACCACCCCGGGATCGTCCGGAGGGCCGAACTCGCGGTAGATGGCCAGGCCCAGTACGTCGCGGTAGAAGCGGCGGCTACGGTCCAGGTCGCCGGGCCGCACCAAGATCCGGCTGCTCAGAGCGTCCATGCGGCTATTTCAGCAGCACGTTGAGTGACACGGCAGGTCAACGAGAACGCGCGCCGAGCCGCCGTTAGGCGCGCCGACTAGCGCTTGACGCCGTCGGCCACGGCGGCGACAGACCAGGGCGATCTGCGCGACTGCATAGTCACGGCCAACGCTCGCTCCTGCTGAATTGAGTGCGGGTGCGGGCCGGTACAGGTATGGCCGGTGGGTACGGCCGGGGTGGCTGTCTTGTGTTGTGGCCGGGGTGTCTATTTGGGTGTCCAGCCGGTGCCGGGGGTCTGGTCGTCTTCTTTGACGAATAGCCTCGGGCCGGGCTCGGGGTCCACGCGCTGGTAGACGTCTCCGAGGTTTCCGGCGAGCTGGTTGTCATTGGGGTTGCCTGTTCCCATCAGGACGCGGCCAGCGCCTTGGCCGGGGTCGTTGCCGCCTCGGCTGGCCGCACCGGCGACGACGACGGCGCGCTCGGGGAGGGTGGTGAGGCCGGCCAGTGGGGTCGTGACGTCGGCGCGGACGCGGTTGAGCGCGCAGATGGGCGTCTGCTGGAGGGTGCCGCCTTGGAACCGGACTCCGGTGCCCGCGCCGCCGATCGCGTTGCCGGTCACGGTGATGTGCTGGACCGTTTCGCCGCTGCCGATCAGGATGCCGGTGTCCCAAGAACCCGCATCTTCGGTGGTGATGTCGTTGTCGCGGACGGAGACGCTGCTGACGTCGGACACGCTGCTGGCCTGCACGGCGATGCCCTGGCTGCATCCGCTGGTCGCGACCAGCAGGTTGCCGTCGACTGTCACGTCTTCGCAGGACCGGACCTCGATTCCGGATCCGGCCCGGGTGAAGCACAGATTGTGGGCGATCATCGCGCGGTCGACCGGCCGGTTGTTGACCTCGCTGATCACGATCATGCCGCGGGCGGCTGGGTGTTCGTTGACGAGCAGGTTCCCGGTGACGACTAGCCCGTGCCCACCGCGCTGGACGTGGACCGGGATCCGGCTGACCCGGTGTGGGTCGTCGGTGTTCACGATGGTGTTGTCCTGGATTGACAGGTCATCGACGTCGGTGCAGAACACCGTGCCGCCGCGCACGACGTTGTTGACGAACTTCACCCGGCGCGCCGGGTCGGGGCCGCTGATCCCGCTGATGGACACCGCGACCGCCGGCGTGTCGTGGTCGATCATGTTCGAGTCGAGGATGACGTCGGTGGGCGCGCCGTTGCCGGACGGTTCGAAGTCCACCGAGGAATCGGAGCTCGGTGCTCGCATCTCGATGAAGCAGTCGCGTACCCACACCAACTCGGAGCCTCGCTGGAAGGCAACGCCGGTCCGCTTGTTCTGCATGAGCCGGCAGTTGTCGATCCACACCTTCCGCACCTTGTTGTCTTCCGCGCCGAGCAGCCGGATTCCGTCGCCGGCCGACTGGAACACCGCGACCCGTTCGACCACCATCTCCTGCGTTCCGGCGTTGAGGTTGATCCCGTGCATCTGCTCGTTGGTGTTACCCATCGTCAGGTAGGCGCCGTGCACGGACAGGTCGCGCAGAGTGAGTTGGCGGCAGTCGCGGGTCTGGATGACATGGGTGTCCGGCCCGTGCAGGTCCTGGTTCGGCATCAGCCGCAGGATCGTGGCGCCCGCCCCGGAGCCGCGAAGCGTCAGATTCCGCAGGCCACGCAAACCGATCGCGGCCTCAGGCATCGGGTCATTCCCCTCCGGCGAGATGCGTTTGAAGTCATAGACCCCAGGTCCGAACCGGATCTCGGCAGCCTCGGTGTCCAAGCCGGCCAACGCCCCAAGGAGCTGCATCAACCCAGGACGCGAGTCGGTCCGCCAGACATCGGCCGCGACGCCCGCCACAGCCCGAGGAGCCGGCGCGGCGAGGGTAACCTGCTGGCTGCTGTCCACCGACGCGATGGTCGTCACGAACAGGCCGGCGTCCCGCAACGTCACTGTCTTGCCCAGGTCCAGGGAGGAGAACCGGGCGGTGTCGCTGACCAACCCGCGGCCCCCGATCTGCACCGCCGCATCACTCACCGAGCGGTCACCGAGATCGACCAGCAGACCATCCAGGGTGCGGCGGGCGTAGTTGCTCAACCCCACCCGGGCCGGATCGTTCACGATCACTTCAACCCCGGACACCGCGGCCGAAGCCGCGTCGTCGAGGATCACCGTGGTGGCGTCCACAACCTGGTGGATCGCGCTGAGGAGCACCGCGCCGGCCGGGCCGGCGCCGGCAACTGTGATCCGGCGGCCCGCATGCAGATCCTGCCGGAATGGCAACGGTTGCCCAGGCCGGACCGGGTCGACCAGAGTCCCGGTCAGTTGTTTACTCCCCGCGGTCATCGACGCGGCCAGGACCTCCTGCCGGTCGGCCAGATCCGCGATCACAGCGACAAGATCAGCTGCGCCGGGAACGGCAACCTGTTTACCCACGTCGACCGGCCGCAGCCCACCACCCAACGCGGTCAACGCGGCCGAACCCTCAGAGACCGACACCTCCTCCAGAAACCGACCGTCCGCCACACACCCGAAATCATTAACGTCCAGATCCATACCGCACCCCTCCCACTCCACCCGGCCCCACAATGGACGGCCGGCGGCCACGCACAGACCCCAGATCTGCCTCCACGGGGCAGAATCCAAACCATCTAGATCGTCGAGAGACGCGCGCCGTCCCTTCGTAGATACGCCGAGACGGGCACCGGCTACCTGCCCAAGCGGCTCGAGCGCCTGCGGCTCAACGGCTGAGGACCGGGCCAGCACGCGCCGCCTCCTTTCTTTCTGGCTAGCCGCGGCTCACAGGATTGGCCCACTCTGTAGCCCACAATCCACTGTGCTCCCGCGGTCCACAACGGTGCCCGCACGAGGGTGTTGCCTGGCCACCCAGGTGCCCTGGCCGGTGAACCTGGGCACGAGACCAGCGGCCTGTATGGCCGCTGCGGCCTTCGGTTGCGAGCGTTCTAGGACGTCGGGCACGATCGTCTGTTCTGGTAGCGGGGCGGTCTTGTGGGCAAGCAGTGCCGCGTGGTTGCAGTTCAGCAGGTAGGGCTGGGGTGTCTCGCTGTCGCTGACGAAGCGCAAGGTGACCTCGCGGCATTTCTCATAGATCTGGGCATCCTCCCGGGCATCGTCGCCAATCAGGTCCAGCCAGCCGTCGCACTTATTGTTGTATTTGCCCGAAGGGTCGCCGGAGCCACCGTCGACGTCCCACGCCAAGTCGTGTCCGCGTCCGACCTTCTCCAGGAATGTGCGCCTTAGCTGTCGTCGCATGAGGCTCAGGTCGATCGGCTCCTCGCCGGGAGGCAGCGCGCGGTTGATGCGCTCGCTGTTCCGGTGCAGCACCCCGAGGTAGCGCAGACTGAATCCGCCGTGGCTGGTGTCCTCGGTGCCAATGAACCTTTTCGGGACGCCATCGGCGCCGTGCCAGGAGAGCCTGCCCCCGGGTCCATCCGGAGAGTGCGTGTTGCGCGCGAACCATCGGTAGGTCCGCTTGATCTGCATCGGAAAGGTCTTGGCCCACTCCGCCAGCGGGTTCTGGCCGCCCCGTTGTGCGTAGAACGCGCTGTCCACCGCTCGCCACGCCTCGATCATGACCATCAGGAGGGCGTGGCTCTGGTTATGCGCCAGCGGATAACCAGCCAGCTCGCGGTTGCCGTAGCAGGCGCGCCACTGCCCCTTGAGCCAGCCGGGCTGGGGGTCATCGTCGGTGACCGCCCAGCTGTCGGGACCAAGCCCATGCTGGGCGTCTCTGTACGCCTTGTTGCATGGCTTGCGTGTCAAGAGGCGGTATGTCTTCGGATACACGTAGAACCTGCTCGCAGGGTCGTCGTCGGGACGCGACTGCTCGGTCGAAAAGCCACTCAGCGTCTCCAAGGTCGCGTTGGCGAACAGGATGGCGTCCCCTCCGTACGCCCCCCAGAGCGGTGGATGCTCCGCCACGATCCGGGCAAAGGCCGCGATCCCGTAGGCGTAGACCCCGGCAATGTCGATGCTCGTATGGTGCAGGTAGCCGGAGGCGACGCCGGGTGCACCCCAGGCCGGCATGACCCGGCCGCGGAACGCGTCCCGCCTGCCCGCCTTGTTGCCGGTGCGGCGGTCGTCGCGAGACGAGAGCACGAGCTTCGCGAGGCGACGCAGATGGTCGAGATACGCAAAGTCATGGGTCAGGTCGTACATACGGACCATGGCAACCATGTCCTCGCCGGTGCCCCACGCGTTGCGCAGGTAATCGAAGGTGAAGGCGTACTGGGCGTTATCGATGTCCTGGTCCCGCGCAGCCTTCGTCATCCAGGCCTGGTTGAACGCTTGCAGGTCCTCGGCGCTCACCACCGAGCCCGGAGAAACCGTTATCAGCGGGGACACTCAGACCCCGCGGTGACCGTCGTCATGTAGCCCACCGGGGAAAGCCTGTCGGGCCCCTCGGGCACGGGTGAACTGCTAAGAGATTCTGCACCATCTGCAGTTGAGCCGGCCGGCGATTCGTTCCATCCAACGCTATTTCTTCGGCTCCCGCTCCGTTCATAGTCCTCATAGGACAAGGCGATGGATCCGACAAAGTCCATTACGTCTTGCAGGGACTGGGGTACAGCGGCGTGGTCAGCAGGCATTGGCCCCCCCCAAGGGTTCCGCCCGTTAGGGCGCTCAAGCGAAGTTGCCCGCCAGAAAGAACGAACCGGCATGCCGCAGCCGGACCATGCCACAGATTCCCCCTGCGGGACCTTAGCGCTGTCACGAAGCACCGCAACTCGCGCTTGCGCAGGAGCCATGCAGAATGCGTGCAGATGGTATGGAGATCTTCCACTTCGGCGCCGCCGCAGGCACTAAGACGAGGTGCGAGCTTGCGGATTGGGCACCCAGATCCGTGTCGGACGAGAACGACTGCGCGCGCAGCGGCCGTGCTCCCAAACAACCGGCTCATCGGCGCCTTCACCACGGAGCGGATACGCTGCGCGGGACGTCGTGGCGATCCGCGCACGGACGGCGACCGTTTCTCGCCCGCGCACGCAGAACCAGATAATCTGCGCACGTTCACGGCAGTGATAGACATGCCGGCCCAACGGCGCCGAGTCGGCGATCGGCGCGGCATTGCCTGACTCTTCCTGCTCACGGTGCGTGATCAGCCCTCGACTCGGGCCGGGCGCGCAGTCCCGCCGTTCGGCGCGGACATCGGCTGTATTTCGATCAAGACGCTGGCTGCCCAGATCCGGGTAGTCTGTGCGCCGCGAGCCGGGTCGGGCAAAGCGATCGCTTGCAACTGGGGCCACCAGGTGCGCGCGGGCGATCAGGGGGTACCGCAGGGCGCTGATGTGCGGGCGTCCAGGTCAGATCCCGGTTTCGGAATCTACGCGGGTCCGCAGCTGGCCTGCCGCATGGCTAGTGCTGAAATCCGGCTCCTGCAATGATCTCGGTGGCGAAAACGGTGGCGACGAGCCAGCCGGTGGCGGCGCAAAACGGTGGCCACCGCCGTGTGCTGGCAACGTGGCACCTTGGCACGTCGATCTTATCGATTATCCCGCGTCTGGCCTTTCTTGCTCATTCTCAAAGAGCCGTTGCTGGTGGGCCCGTACCCAGGCCGAAAGCTGGAACCACATCAGTGCCGCCAAGACAGCGACGCCCACCACCCCGCCGGTGACGAACCCGGCGACCGCCGAGTGGCCAGCGGCAATGGTGGCGAGCAGGCCAGCGGCAGAGCCAGTCAGGACCGCAGTGACCACGCCGATCATTCCGGCGGTCGTCCGGAACGCAGGCCAGTACCCGCTGCGCAAGCCCAGGAGGGCAAGCCGCCGCGATGGCGGGACGCTGGCCAGGTAGTGAGTCAGCTCTGGCGCGAAGTCGAAGTAGTAGGCCCTCAGCCGCGCGATCCGTTCGACGTAATGAAGCTCTTCGATCCCGGACTGGAGCACGCGGTCGCAGGTGACGAAGCCAATGAAGGACAGCGTCGACAGCAGTATCAGGCCGAAGGCATAGAACGCGGTGCCGATGCGGGTGGCTGTGGCGATCAGCCCCAAGGCAACGAGCCCGGCGGACACCGAGCCGATGAAGATCGTTGCCCGGCTGGTCGATTCGGCGATCGCCGCGGTCCGTGCTCCCTGCAGGGTGAGATGCTCGGTGGTCACGAACGCGACCGTGCCCGGCCGCGGCTCCGCGCCGCCTGCCCCCGTTCTCGCGTTCTGGTCGCTACTCGTAGTCTCTCCAGCTTTCAGGCGACGGCCAGGGAGCAATTATCGCAGCAGTCACGAGCCGGGCGAGCCCGATAAGCCGGGCCCTGTGACCTGTGCTGAGCGGGTCCACACTGACATGCACGGCGGGCGTCGAAGCCCCCGCCATGGCCGGGGAGCAGGTGTGCGCCGCTGGTGGGGCAAACTCAGCCGGTCAGGCCGCCCTGCACCTAGGCAGGTTCGCCGCCCGGGTCACGCTGCAGGTGGGGGAGCCGCTGGCCGCCAGCATGTCCGACTACCTCATCACCTAGCTGAAGGCGACCCCCAACATCGAAGTCCGGCTCCGCACCCGAGTTGCCGACGGCCACGGCCAAGCCCGCCTGGAAGCCCTGACGCTCGAGGACGTCCGGACCGGCCAGCTGAACAGGTCCCCGCCGCGGCCGTCTTCGTAATGATCGGCGCCGAGCCGCGCACACGATGGCTCCGCGATCTCGTCAAGCTGAACGATCGTGGATTCATCCTGACCGGCCGCGACGTACCCGGGCGCATTGCCGCTGCCCCGTCCACCCCTGCTGTTCGAGATGAGCCTGCCGGGCGTGTTCGCGGCGACGTGCGGTACGGCTTCGTCAAGCGCGTCGCCGGGGCCGTCGGCGAGGGGTGTCCAGGTCATATCCCGGTCTCGCAATCTACGCGGGTCTGCCGCTGGCCTGCCGCATGGCTAGTGGTGAAATCCGGCTCCTGCAATGATCTCGATGGCGAGAACCACGGCGACGAGCCAGTCGATGGCGGCGCAGAACGGCGGCCACCACCGTGTGTTGGCAACGTAGTGGCTGCGTTCTTGCCAGAAGTCTTTGAGACCATGGCCTGCGTAGCCAAGGACCAGGAGCCAGGCCGATCCGGTGACGCCTGCGGCGGCAAGCAAGACGAACGCGACCGCGATGGTGCTCTCGACGGCGATCACCTTGGGTCTTCCGTCTGCCACCGCGAAGCCGACGTAGACCGCTGCGATCGCGGCTAGCAGCAGAGACTGGACGGTTGCCTGGTCGAGCCACCGGAGGGCGAGCGGCGACGCGGCCTGGATGGCGCCGAATGCCAGTCCCCACAGAACCGGTACACGTATCGACTCCTCCCGCTGTGGGGCAGGCACGGGCGTGGGTGTGTGAGTCATGGCCGGTGCCGGCGGGCCGGGCCCGCGGTTCGTTCTTTCATCCGTTCACCGGCGGGCGATCTGCCCGGCCAGGAACGCCGCGTCGCTGCCGACCCAGCCGAGCAGCGCGGAGCCGCGGGTGTGCTGCCAGGTGAGGCCGAGCATGTACAAGCCGGGCGAGAGCGTCACGCCCCGCTGGTGCACGATGTGTCCCTGGCCGTCCTTCGCCTCTTGGATGTCGATCCACGAGTGGTCCGTCGCGAACCCGGTGGCCCACACTACGGCGTCGAACTCTGCGGCGGTGCCGTCGGCGAAGGTCACGGTCCGCCCGGCCGCGCTCGCCGCGCGGGGCCTGGTCTGGATGCCGTGGCGGCGGGCGAGCCGGCGTGGCCCGGGCCCGATGACCTGGTCTCGCCCGGCCAGCCGCTTTCCTAGCCGCGAGCCCGCGGTCACTGTGTCCAGCCGCAGCGCGGTCGCCCATGCCCAGATGTCGCGGCCCAGCGGCCGCTGGGGGATCGCCGGGAGCCGCTGGCCGACGGAGAGCTCCACGCGGTGGGTGGCCGACAGTTCCTGGG
>Ga0075433_10005388_pt1 | contig 10052 bp, 8 predicted proteins | sample RhiMethybrSRZTD2_FD_75299 | JGI IMG/M metagenome (GOLD analysis project Ga0075433, IMG submission 75299) | Populus rhizosphere microbial communities from Tennessee, USA - Rhizosphere MetaG P. TD hybrid SRZTD2 | ecosystem: Host-associated > Plants > Roots > Rhizosphere > Soil | place: USA... | reverse complement strand
CTGCTCTGGCTTTCGGCGTCGGTGAGCTGGTCTTCCGCTCCCGATCCTCCGGCCGCTCGGACGACGATGTCCGCCTGGTGCTTGCGGTCGGATTGAAACGCGACTCGAGACCCGTCCGGAGACCACACGGGGCCGATGTTGCTGCTCGGACCGGACGTCAGTTTCGTCTGGACGTCGCGCGCGACGTCGCCGATCCACACCTCCGAGAGATTGGTTCCGGGGTCGTAGAGATCGAAAGCGATCCGGCTGTCGTCCGGCGAGAGTCGAAACCCGAAGTGCGCCCCGGGTTCGCCGAAAGTCCCTTTCGACTTCCCTTCGCGGTCCAGCCATTCGAGCCGAGTCCGAAGGAGGAACGACGAGTAGAGGAGCGCCCCATCCGGAGCCACCGAATACTTGCCGATTCCGAGATAGTCGCCCCAGACGCCGATCTCGGACGCGACGCCGACCGGATCGCCCGTCGTCTCCATCCGGACGGGATCGAACGGCTGTGCGAACAGCGTTCCGGCGAGGTCGCCCCGGATGAAGAGCAGGTATCCGTTGGCGAATTCGGCGTTGTAGTTCCCCGGAATGACCGGCTTAGCGGGGGCGCCGTCCATGGAGCCGACCCAGATGCGATTTGCGGGGTCCCGCGTGTTGCCGGAGGCGTTGAGAGCCAGGTAGAGGAAGTGGCGTCCATCCGGGAGGAAAAACGGATACCGGTGAGTCGTCTCGTGGCGCGCGGCGTCGATCCGGGTGACGGGTACGGGCTTTCCTCCGGCACGGGGGAGCCGGAGGATCGGGCCGCTCGCGAGCGCGAAGAGGATGTCGCCGTTGGGCGCCCACGCTCCGCCCACTCCGTCCCCTTCGACGAGGTCGATCACCGATCCGCCATTCGCTTCGACGCGCTTCAGCTTCTTGTCCGCAAAGAAACCGATCAACCGACCGTCGGGCGACCAGAATGGAAAGATGCCCCCTTCCGCGCCGGCGATCGGAACGGAGTCGTAGGAATCGAGTGACCGCAGCCACAGGTGATCTCGGCCGTCAGCGCCGAGGCCCGAGAACACGACGCGTCTTCCGTCGGGCGAAAGGACGGCAAGATGGAGCTGGACCTTTTCCGGCAGCAGGATGTTCGTGCGGAGGACTTGCGGGGCCGACGCCGTGGGAGCCCGCCGGAGAGAGAGCCCGAACCCTACCGCGGCGAGGATAGCGGCCGCGGCGAGCGCCCAAGCCAGCCGCTCCCGGAAGCGAAGGCGGGGCGCGACCGCGGCGGGCGCCCCAACGGCGCCGGCCGACCCCTCGCTAATCCACCTCAGTTCCTTGGCCACGTCGCCGGCCGACTGCCAGCGCTCCTCCGGATCCTTGGCGATGCAGGTCTTCACGACACGATCGAGCGCGGGCGGGGACATCCGTTGCGCCTGTGAGATCGACTCCGGCTCGTCCCGGAGGATCGACGAGATCAGGGAAGCCTGCGTCGCGCCGGAGAACGCCTTGTGTCCCGTCGCCATCTCGTAGAGGACGACTCCGAGCGCGAAAATGTCCGTCCGCTCGTCCGCCTCCTTCCCCTCGAGCTGCTCCGGCGCCATGTACTGGAACGTTCCCAGGATCGCGCCCTCCTGAGTGAGCCCCTGCTGCGTCGGCAGTGCGGTCAGCGTTCCCTTCGTCGAAGGCGCCACCACCTTGGCCAGCCCGAAGTCGAGCAGCTTGACGCCGGACTTCGTCAGCATCACGTTGCCGGGCTTCAAATCGCGGTGCACGACTCCCTGCCGATGGGCCTTGTCCAGAGCGTCCGCGATCTCCTGCCCGAACCGCAGCGTCTGCTCGAGCGGCAGCGACCCCTTGGCCAGGCGGTCGGAGAGCGTCTCTCCCTGGAGAAGCTCCATCACCAGGTACTCGGTCCCGTCCTGGTTGCCCACGTCGTAAAGCGCGCAGATGTGGGGATGCGAAAGCTGCGAGATCGTCTTCGCCTCGCGCTCGAACCGCTGGCGCAGGTCGGCCGAAGACGACAGGTGTTGTGGCAGCACCTTGATCGCGATCAACCGATCGAGCCGCGTGTCCTTCGCCCGGTACACCTCGCCCATGCCGCCCGCGCCGATCGGCGAGAGGATCTCGTAGGGTCCCAGGCGAGTGCCCGCGGGGAGCGTCATGGATCGCGGCGGAACTCTATCCTGCGACGGTCACACGACAGTCGCGCCCTTCGTGCTCCTCCTCGCCGTGACCGCTTTCATCGCGCTTGCGCACCCGGTTCCGGCTCTGGCAGGATGCGCGCTCGTGCTGATCGGCCTTCCGCTCCATCGCGTTCTTCTCTCTCGAGGAGCGATCCCGTGACCTGGATCAAGACGATCCCGCCGTCGGAGGCGCAAGGGAAGCTGCTCGAGGCTCTCGAGCAGCAGCGCGCGCTGTACCCGCCCGAGTACGGCCCGCCGAGGAACGTCACGGGAGACGAGTCCGGCGGAATCGTCGCCTCGCACTCGCTGATTCCCGACGCGCTGTTCCACGCCTTCGCGACGTTCGGCGTGCTCATGTCGCCGGAGCTCCCCCTGACCCGGCGGCAGCACGAGATGATCACGACGGTCGTCTCGCTAACCAACCGCTGCCACTATTGAATCGAGTCCCACGCAGAGTTTCTGCGTCGGGTGACCCTGGACGAGGAGCTGGTCGAGGCGATCCGGCGGGATTACCGGACCGCGCCGATCGAGCCCCGCGACGTCGTCATGCTGGATTACGTCGCGGAGCTCACCCGGGACGCGACGCGGGTGACTCCCGCCCACCACGATCGCCTGCGAGAGGCCGGATTCGACGACGTGGGGATCCTCCAGATCACGCTGATCGCATCCTGGTTCAACTACATCAACCGGGTCGCGGACGCGCTCGGAGTCGGGCGGGGCTGACTCGGGTCAACGCCCGAGCTCGGCGCTCCAGTTCAGGACGACCGTCGTCGGTGTCAACGCCTCGCGCCCGAGCGGGGCGACGAAGAGAAACCGCTCTCCGTTGCCCGAGACCACGTACTTGTTGCGGGCGATCCCGGGCTGGACTCTCGCCGGGAACAACGCTTGCGGGATCCCCGCCTTGAAGCTCTCGCCCGCGTCGATGTCGACCGCCATGAGCTTCTGGTCGGCCGCGCGGTAGAAAAGCTTCTTACCGTCGGCGCTCCAGGCGGGGTCGGACCCGCCGGAGGTCGACACCTGCCACTTACCGCTCGCGATCGGAAAGGACTGAACGTAGATTTCCGCACGCCCCGACTCGTTCGATTGGTATGCGACGAAACGCCCGTCTGGCGAGAACTTCGGCATGAGCTCCGCGAACGCGCCCACGACGATCGGGATCGGCTTGCGGTCGCCGAACGTCGGGAGCGCCCAGGAGTTCCAGCCCGTCTTCTGGCTCTGCGACGCGAACGCGAGGTAGCGTCCGTCACCGGACCAGTCGGTCGCGATTTTCGCCTCGTCGCTCTTGAACAGAATCTTCTCCTCGCCTTGTCCGCTCGCCGGCTTCTCGAAGAGGTCGGGCAGCCCGTTGCGGTCCGACCGGAACACGACCGTGGTGCCGTCCGGAGACCAGATGGGGATCCCGTTGTTGCCTTCGCCGAACGTAAAGCGGGAATTGACCCCGCGCGCGAGATCCCGGATCCAGATGTCGGTTTTCCCACTGCGAGGATCGTTCAGGTCGAAAACCAGCCGGTCGCCGGCCCGGGAGAGAGCCGGATTGGCATACTCGCCGCGATCGCCCAATGCGTCGAGCTCCTTGCCCGATCGGTCCACCCACAGCAGCCTGGAGCCGGCGTCCCCCGTCCGATACGCGAGCGTGCCGTCCCGCGAGACCGAAAAGGTCGCGAGACCCACGCTGTCGGTCCCGATGTGCTCGGCGAGCGGAACGGGTTCTCCGAGCGTCTTGACGGCGTTTGGATCGAAGCGCTGCGCGACGAGAGTCTTGTCGCGGACGAAGAGAAGGTAGCCGGGCGGAGCGTAGGTGACGAGCGTCTGCGCGGGGGCGAACGCCTTCGAGTCGGCCGAGTCGACGGAGCCGACCCGGTAGGCGCTGTCCTCCGGCTTCACGCCGATGGCCATGTAGAGGAAGTGGCTTCCGTCGGGCAGAAACTCGGGCCATCCGACCTGGCCGTCCTTTTCCGGCTTCACCGCGACGGCCGGCGTGCCGCCAGCGGCCGACACGCGGTTGATGGGATCCTTCCCGGTGCCGTCGAAAAGGATGACTCCCTTCGAGCTCCAGCTTCCGTCGGCGCCCGTCGGCGCATCGCAGATCTTCTGCGCCGGGCCGCCCGTCACCTCGATCTTCTTCAGCTTCCCTTCGGCGATGAAGCCGAGGAACCGGCTGTCGGGTGACCAGAACGGGCGCCCGGTTCCCTCCGTGCCGTTGAGAGGCTGCGCCGCAAGCGCGTTCATGGGGCGCACCCAGATCCGGGTCTTTCCTTCGGAGTCCGTCGCGTTGAAGGCGACGTAGCGACCGTCCGGAGAAACGCGGGGGGCGTCGATGGCGATGATCCCCTCGGGCGCCGCGATCTCGAACCGCACCGCACGCGGGGGCGCCGGCGCGCGGCGTACGAAGAGGAGCCCCAGCGCCGCTGCCGCGAGGATCGCCGCCGCCGCGACGGCCCACGCCAGCCGCTCCCGGCTCTTCCTTCGCGCCGCGACCGGCGCGGGGACTCCCGCCTGCGAGCCGCCTTCGGCGACCCACTGGAGCTGCAGCTTGACGTCGTGCGCCGTCTGGAATCGGTCCTCCGGGTCCTTGGCGAGGCACGTCTTGATGACGCGGTTCAAGGCCGGCGGCATCATCGGAGCGATCTCGGTGACGGACGTCGGGTCGTCGCGCAGGATCGAGCCGGCGAGACTCGCCTGGCTCTTGCCGGAGAAGGCTTTCTTTCCGGTCGCCATCTCGTAGAGCACGGCGCCGAACGCGAAGATGTCCGACCGGGCGTCGGCCTCTCCGCCCTCGAGCTGTTCCGGCGCCATGTACTGGAACGTCCCGAGGACCGTGCCCCGCTCCGTCAGAGGTGCGCTCGCCTGGGCCTGCGTGCCGAGGCGCGAGACGCCGGAGAGCGACTCACCGCGCGCCGCCGCCTGGAACTTCGCGAGTCCGAAGTCCAGGAGCTTGACGCCGGACTTCGTCAGCATGACGTTGCCGGGCTTCAGATCGCGGTGGACGATCCCCTGTCGGTGCGCCTTGTCGAGGGCGTCCGCGATCTCGATGCCGTAGCGCAGAAGCTGTTCGGATGGAAGCGCGCCCTTGTCCAGGCGCGCGGCCAGTGTCTCTCCTTCGAGGTACTCCATCACCAGATAGTCGCGATCTCCCTCGCGGCCGACGTCGTAGAGCGCGCAGATGTGCGGGTGGGAGATTTGCGAAATCGTCTTGGCCTCGCGCTCGAAGCGCTGGCGAAGGTCCGCGTCGGAGGTCAGATGTTCCGGAAGGACCTTGAGAGCGACGGTCCTTTCGAGCCGCGTGTCCCGCGCCTTGTAGACCTCGCCCATTCCGCCCGCGCCAATCGCCGAAAGAATCTCGTAGGGTCCGAGCCGCGAACCTGCTGCCAGAGTCAAATTGCCTCCTGTCCGGGTTTGGTCGGCGAATCATACGTTGACGATCGGGGACGATCGACAGGACGAGAGGAAGTGCGGGACGAGGCGAGCGGGCACGGAGGGACGGGCGCGCCGACGATGCGAGGGACTAGTCCTCGTCGAGGTACTCCTGCGGGACGTCGTCCTCGGGAACCTGGCGCGTCCGGACTCCGCCCTCGTCGGCATTGCGGGCGTTCTCGACGCCGCTCACGATGCCGGCCTCGAAAGCCTGGCCCTCTTCGAGCAGTTCCTCGACGCTCTCCGAATCCGCGAGCTCGGCTCTCGAGAGTCCTTCCGTATCGCCCGACTGCCCGCCGGCCTCGGGGCCCAGGCCGCGAGTCGTCGACCTCAGACGGTCAAGGGAGCGTGCCGCACGTCGGCTCCGACTCGCGGCCGGACGCACCGCCGCTTTTCTGCGCGGCGCCGCTTTCCTGCTCGTCTTCCTCACTGCCTTCTTGACTCGCGAGGTTTTTGCTCGGGGCGGAACTCTTCTTTTCCGGGCGATCTTCTTACGTCGCGTCGTCGTCTTCTTGCTGCCGGTTCCCGTCTTCTTCCTCGCTTTGGCCATGTCGCGACTCTACGGCCAAACCGAGTCTTCCGTCGATCCCTCCCTCGTCAAATCGTCGATTTGCGCAGCCTCCCTCGCGGCCACGGCCCGAAGCGTCGCACCGCCAGCGCGATCGGCAACCCCACGCACGCCATGTGCACGAAGAGAGGCAGCGGCCAGAGCGCCGGCAGCGATCGCTTGACGTTGTCGAGGTAGAGCGTCCGCAGCGCGATCGTCAGCGGGATGACGCCGCGGTACATGACGAGGAGCCAGAAGACACCGAAGAGGATTCCGCTCGGCACGGGAAACTCGACCATCGCGGGAATCCGACGGCTCAGCCGGTAGAAGATGGCCGCGGCGGTGAACGCGACGCAAAAGTGCATCGCGAGACCGAGCGCCGCGGTGGCGGCGCCATACTCGAAGCTCACCGGACCCAGAAGAGCGCCCGCGATGCCCTGCAGCATGTGAACGGGCGAGCCGCCGTTCGCGAGCGAAATGATGACCGCAGAGCTGATGTCGAGCACGCCGCAGGCCAGGCCGCCCCAGAGGATCGCGCGCCCGGCCGATCGGCGCCCTTCCCCCGCGGTGAGGAGGGCGGTCAAACGCCCAGTGCTCTCGAGGCCATCCCGGTGCCGGCGACGCGCGCCCGGATCTTGGCGAAGGCGGTGTCCCGCGAGGTCGACGTGTCGTCGCCGAACGGGGAAAAACCGCAGTCGTCCGTGGTCCCCAGGTGCGCCGGCTCGATGAACTTCGCCGCCTCCAGCACGCGGTCGCGGACCTGCTCGGGGGTCTCGATCCTCGGATCGATCGGATCGGTCACTCCGACGAAGATCCGGCGATCTCCCCGGGCGTGCTCGCCCAGGATTCGGAGCACGCGGGGTCGATCTTTCTCGCTCGAAAGCTGGACGTAGAAGTTCGAGACGTTCAACCGGAAGAGGCTCGGCAGCAGCTCGGCATAATCGACGTCGGCGCTGTGCGTGGAGTCCTGGTCCCCTCCGGGGCACGTATGGACGCCCAGCCTTCCCCGCTCCTCATCGCTGAACGCCGCGACCACCCGATTGTTCAGGTCCACGAAGGAATTCAGCAGGTTCTTCGAAGGATCGAGCTTGACCGCGAGACGGCCTTCCGTGAAGTCGATCTGGACCGTGGCGCCCGAGTCGAGGCACTTCCGGATGTCGGTCTGCGCCTCGGCAACGAGGTCGTCGAGGAAAGCCTCGCGCGGGTATCCGGCAATGCCGTCCTGCGGATAAAGAAGACTGAGAGCCGAGGCCGCGATCACGGCCTGCTTGACCGGGGTCCGCGCGTACTTGCGGGCCGCGTCGAGATAGCTGGACGCGTATGTCGCGTAACGAAAGGGACCCCGCGTGAGGACCGGAAGCTGCCTCGTGTGGCCGTCTTCGAACGGGATGGTCACGCCCCCGGGACCGAGGTTCTCCGCGCCGTGAACCGGGTAGGTTGCGAAAGAAGGCTTGCGCTGCTCACCGTCGGTCACCACGGGTGATCCGGTCTCCTCGAAACGCCGGATCGTGTCGCGCACCGCGGCGTCGAACAGCGCCTCCATCCGGTCCGGCGGCAGGCTTCCCGACGCGAAGGCCGTCATCCCCTGCATCAGCTCGGGTGATCGCGGAATGCTGCCGATGGGTTCGGTCGGAAGCGGCACGGCGCGAAGCTAGTCGAATCGCCAGCGGCTGTCAAAAGCGCCGCGGGGGACGAAGCGAGACGACTCGTCGGGGCGGGGCCGGCGGATGGGCGAGGTCTGGCGCGCGAGAGTGTCGGAGCCTCCCAGCTGGTCGAGCGCCCCGCATCCTCGGCCGGCCGCAATGCGCCGACTGCTCAGGAACCGCCCGGTGTAGGCTTCCGGACTGTTCGCGATCGCTCCGACAATGTCTCGCGCTTCCGACTGGTGCCGCCGTTGAGTACGGGCGACGTATCCCTGCCGCAGCCGGAGGGACGGGGAGCCTCCGTAGCTCTTTCTGACGCGGGCGATACGCGGCTGGGCCGCGGGATCGGTCCGAAGGTCGCTGCTCATCCCGGTCAATCCGGCATCTACCCGCTGCCCGACGCGAAGGAAGCCTTCGCCGCGAGGGTGCTGTTGGCGCGGGCCGCCGACCGGTCGCTGGATGTCCAGTATTACATCTGGCACCAAGACCTGACGGGCACGCTCTTGATCGAGGCTCTGTGCGCGGCGGCCGATCGCGGCGTTCGGGTGCGGCTGCTGCTGGACGACAACAACACGCGCGGGCTGGACAAGGTCCTGGCGATGCTCGACTCTCATCCGAACGTCGAAGTTCGCCTGTTCAACCCTTTCGTCACCCGCCGTTCACGCGCCCTCGGCTATCTGACCGACTTCGCGCGATTGAACCGGCGGATGCACAACAAGTCGTTCACGGCCGACAACCAGGCAACCGTCGTCGGCGGCCGGAACGTCGGGGACGAGTACTTCGGCGCCACCGACGACGTCCTGTTCGCGGACCTCGACGTTCTCGCAGTGGGACCGGTGGTGGACGAGGTGTCCCGCTCGTTCGAACTCTTCTGGTCCAGCGGATCCTCCTGCCCCGTCGATCGGCTTCTGCCGACGGTCAAGCCCGCCGCACGCGAAGAGATCGCATCCGCCGCCCGCCGAACCGAAAGCAGTCCGGAAGCCGCGTCCTACACGCGGGCGGTGCGCGACTCGATCTTCGTCCGCGAGCTGACGCAGGGGACCCTGGAGATGGAATGGGCCGTCGCACACGCATTCAGCGACGATCCGGCCAAGGGTCTCGGAAAAGCGCCGGCCGAAGCCCTCCTGGCGAGGAGGCTCGAAGAGGTACTCGGCCCGGCCGCTTCCGATTTCGAGCTCATCTCGCCGTACTTCGTGCCGACGGCCGCCGGGGTCGCGTGGTTCGAGGACATGGCCCGACGGGGCGTGAAGGTCAAGGTGCTGACCAACGCGCTCGAGGCCACCGATGTCTCGTTCGTGCACGCCGGCTACGCGAAGCGGCGTAAAGCGCTTCTGAGAGCCGGTGTCACACTCTACGAGCTGCGCCGCTCGTCGGACGCGGGATCTGGAAGGCGCCCGCGGAGCGCCGGCGGCTCTGGCAGCTCCGGGTCGAGCCTCCACGCGAAAACGTGCGGGATCGACGGCGCACGCCTGTTCGTCGGCTCCTTCAACTTCGATCCGCGATCCGCAGAGCTCAACACCGAGATGGGTGTCGTCATCGAGAGCACCCGGCTCGCGAAGGTCATCGACGACGTCTTCCGAGATCGCATTCCGATCGACTCCTACGAGGTGCGGCTGTCGGACGGCGGCGGGTTGATCTGGATGGAGCGCGGTGAAGAGGAGTCGATCCGCCATGATCGGGAGCCCGGCACGAGGCTGTGGCAACGGGTCTGGGTTCGCTTCCTATCGGTGCTGCCGATCGAGTGGTTGCTGTGACGCATCCCGAGCCCGATCGGCCGGAAAGTTATGTCCTTCAGGCGGTTACGATCGCGCCGCTTCTTCACATCGAGGCGATAGCGTTCGCGCAACGAGGCCGCTCGACGTACGGGAGTCCGATCTGGCGGCACGGAGCATTGCAAGAGCGGTTCGAGCGCCGTGCCCGCGATGCGAGGCCGGCCCAGGAAACGTGACGTGGAAGCGGAACCGTCGAGTAGCGTCCCCGAGATTCAGCGTCTTCGACGCGGGATGAACGACCTCGTCGGCGTTCTGGCGCTGAGTGCCGTCTGGACCGGGGGCGACGAGTCGCTCGTCGCGACGACGCTTCTCGACGCCCTCGTCCGGATGATGAACCTCGACTTTGCCTATTTGTGGCTGGGCAATTCTGTCAGGGCATCGTCGAACGAATGGGCTCGATTCGGCGACGGGCGGAATCAGGGAATTCGAGCGCGCGAGGTCGGCGAAGCGTTCCGCCCATTCCTGGCCGACGTCACGGAAGCGGCGAGCCTTCGCGTCGCCAACCCCTTGGGTGAAGGAATGGTTTCTCTCG
>Ga0075433_10005384_pt1 | contig 10054 bp, 11 predicted proteins | sample RhiMethybrSRZTD2_FD_75299 | JGI IMG/M metagenome (GOLD analysis project Ga0075433, IMG submission 75299) | Populus rhizosphere microbial communities from Tennessee, USA - Rhizosphere MetaG P. TD hybrid SRZTD2 | ecosystem: Host-associated > Plants > Roots > Rhizosphere > Soil | place: USA... | reverse complement strand
GCATCATCACCAGTTGGAATAAGGGAGCGGAGCAGCTTTTTGGCTACACGGCTCAAGAAGTGGTGGGTCAGCCCGTGACCGTTCTCATTCCGCCGGAGCGTTTGGATGAGGAACCCTCCATCCTGAATCGCATCCGCCAGAAAAAGCCCATCGAACATTATGAAACGGTGCGACGTTGCAAAGACGGCACCTTGCTCGAGATTTCTTTGACAGTTTCCCCCATCGTGAACAGCGACGGCGAGGTTGTGGGAGCATCGAAAATTGCCCGGGACATTAGTGATCGGAAGCGGGCGGAGAAAGCCTTGCAGGGGACCAACGACGAACTTCGGTCGCACGGGGAGGAGTTGGAACGCTTCAATCGCGTCGCGGTCGGGCGCGAGCTGCGCATGATTGAGCTGAAGAAAGAGGTCAACGAACTTTGTCAGAGGCAGGGCCAAGGCGCGCGGTATTCACTCGAGTTCGAGCAGGATGAAAAGGTCAGCGCTAGCTGAGCATCCCCATCGTGAGAGCACCTAATCCCATTGGGATTCACAAGTGCGGTTCGGGGCACAACCGTCGCGTTGAAAGGAAGTGACCGATGAAATCGACCCAAGATGAGTTTCCGACCGAGCTTCCGACCGACAGCCTTGTGCCACTGGAATCGATTCTGTGCACCGAGGAATTGAATAGGCGACCGACCCGTCCACCGGATTACGAGACCGAAAACCGCGCTCTGGCAGCACTGGCTCAGGGGCTGGCCGAATCGCCGCGCCGCATTCTACAGAGATTGGCCAATCAGATCCTCGAAACCCTCCAATCCGACTCAGCTGGCCTCAGTCTCTTGACAACAGAAGATGGCGGGAAAAGATTCTACTGGCCGGCTATCGCCGGCATGTGGAAACCGCACATCGGCGGCGGCACGCCCCGTGACTTTGGCCCTTGTGGCGACGTGCTTGACCGCAACGCCCCGCTCTTGTTCAGACACTTTGAACGGCGTTACACCTATTTCCTACCGGTGACGCCTCCGGTCGAAGAGTGCCTGCTCGTTCCGTTTTACGTCGAGGGGAAAGCGGTCGGCACGATCTGGGCGATCTCCCATGATGACCGCCGCAAGTTCGACGTGGAGGACATGCGCCAGCTTGTCAGTCTGGGCAGATTTGCATCATCCGCCTACCAGGCGGTGATGTCCTTGAACGCGTTGCAGGAACAAGAGGGAGTGTTGCGGCAAAACCATGCGGACCTCGCCCAAAGCATGGCCGAACTCCGGACGGCCAACATGCGGGCTCAGGATTCCCGCCGCGCCGCACTCAACCTGATGGAAGATGCGGTCCGGGCTCACGAGGCGATAGAGACGCTCAACATGGAATTGCGGGAGAGCGAGGAGCGTTATCGCACCTTGTTCGATTCAGCACCCATGGCCGTATTCGTTTGCGACCGCAACGCGGTAATTCAGTACTACAATCAGCGCGCAGTAGAGCTTTGGGGCAGAGAACCAGTATGCGGGGTCGAGCAACACTGCGGCTCGGCGAAGCTTTCGCTACCGGATGGCACTCTGTTGCCACATGCCCAGAGTCCGATAATGGAAGTGCTGCGCACCGGCATGCCTGCGCGCAACGTTGAAGTATTCATCGAGCGTCCCGACGGTTCGCGCCTGCCTGTGCTGGTCAACTTTGCGGCGTTGAAGAACGCCCGTGGAGAGATTACCGGTGCGATCACTTCTTTCATAGACATCGTGGACCGTAAGCAGGCGGAGGAATTCTTAAAAGAAGCCGACCGCCGCAAGAATGAGTTCTTGGCGATGCTGGCCCACGAACTTCGTAACCCCTTAGCCCCAATTCGCAACTCCCTGGAAGTCCTGCGACGGACGGAGGGGGACTGGAGAGTCGTCCAATCAGCGTCCGCGATGATGGAACGTCAGATCGGCCAGGTGGTCCGGCTCGTGGATGACCTGCTCGATGTGAGCCGTATCAGCCGGGGCAAGATTGAACTTCGCAAAGGGTCCATCGAATTGGCATCCGTCCTGAATCACGCCGTCGAGGCGGCCCGCCCGCTGCTGGAGAGCAAAGGTCTCGACTTGACAGTCACGTTGCCGCCGCAGCCAGTATACATGAATGCCGACCCAACCCGGCTGGCTCAGGTGGTGGGCAATCTCTTGAACAACGCTACTAAATTCACCGACAAGGGGGGCCGCATTTGGCTGACGGCCGAGCAGGCAAGCGAGGGGCACCAGTCTGTCGGGGAAATCTCGATTCGAGTGCGGGACACGGGCATCGGGATCGCCGCCGACCAGCTTGCCCGTATCTTTGATATGTTCATTCAGGTCGATACCTCGTTGGAGCGTTCGATAGGTGGGTTAGGCATCGGCCTGACGCTGGCTAAGAACCTGGTGGAGTTGCACGGCGGCAAGTTGGAAGCCTATAGCGATGGCGTCGGCCAGGGGAGTGAGTTCGTGGTGCGTCTGCCGATTTCGGTTGAAGCTCCGAAACCGCCGCAGCCCCAACCTGTCGTCGGCGAACCGCCGGTCACGACAGTGCGCCGCATCCTTGTTGTGGATGACAATCGCGACTCTGTAGAATTTCTCACGATGCTGTTGAATCTCACTGGCTACGAGACGCAAACTGCCCAAGACGGCCTTCAAGCGATGGAAACGGCGACGACATTTCGGCCTGACGTAATTCTGCTCGACATTGGTTTACCCAAATTGAACGGCTATGATGTCGCCCGCAAGATACGAGAGCAGCCGTGGGGGAGGGATATGATATTGGTGGCCTTGACAGGCTGGGGTCAGGAAGAAGACCGCCGCCGCTCCCAGGAAGCAGGTTTCAATCAACACCTGACGAAACCGGTTGACCCTGACATCCTTAGGAAGCTGCTCGCGCGCTTGCCCGTTGGCGAAGGTGCTGGCTAAATCCACGCCTCGACACCAAAAGCAACATTCGTTCAACCTTGGTCCATTTGCCGACTCCTTGTTTCCAAGACCTCCACACAGCAACATCGATCACGATCCGAAGAACTCAGCAAAACCTCTCTCCCCCTGCCGGATTCATCAAGCTTTCTCGCAAGGTTGGGAGGGATTCTCCCTTTGCTTAGGCCCACTCATCGAACCTATAGGCAGCGAGGCGCTGGCAAGCGACAGACTCCAAGCAAGACAATTGATGGTTGCGCCGCTGACAGCGAAGAGACCTACACTCCCGCCTGCTTGATACCATCCCCACCTTGGCCGAGAAAGTCCCTACCACGGCCCCACGACGCCCAGCAGCATGGTCACGAAAATCCCACCCGGGAGTTTTGCAGACGTGAAAAAGTTGGCAACGGCGCCCACAATCAGACCAGGATCAACAGCAAGACAATTGACACTATTTCTCCTTTTTTAGCAAACGGTGATCGAGCAACTTGCTTTAAAGGCTCATGGACATGGGGTCTCCGACCGTTGACGCCACGGAACAAAGCGATTGTTTCAACTGTCCCAAGTGCTCCAAGCCTTGAGCGAACGAGGTGACTGTAATGTTGAAGGCTGATGTGCGTTACGCAGCGGAGATTGTGTGCCGGGAGGTAAGCCGGGAATTTGGCGCTAAGCAGGTCTTGGACACGCTATGTGCCAAACTCCCGGGCTTAGTTCGGGGTTTTGTTTATGAGAAGTTAAGCCTTGCAGGAGTCTCCAATGAATGATCGCACGTGCCCTTGGGGCACCATTCAGCCTTGAACATTGTCCAAGAGTAAAGGGGGAGAACTTCTAAAAGGTGAAGGTCCCGCCTTCTTCTACAGATTCTGAGCCGACCTTCGTCCAGTGCGAAGTTCCAAGTGCACTACCAGAGAAGGACTGCCGCTCGTGGCTCAACCCAGCCCCATGGGCACCTGCTGCGCTCCTTGGAGAATCCCCGAAGAGCGGTTGCAAGGTTGCGGGACTCCAGCAATTTCGCTCCCTTCATCGATCTTTGGGATCGATTACCGATTCACTTCGACTTCCAAGAGGTTGTCCACTCGGGTGACACCGGCCACCTGTTTCGCCTTAGATTCAATTGCTGCCTTTTCCTGCACGCTTTTGACAGGGCCTCGCAACGTAACTGTCCCACCCGAAGTAATGATTTTGACGTTGTGGGCATTCATCGACAACGAATCATCTCCCACGACGGCCTGACGGACAGTTGCCGTGATCTGCCGATCAGTTTCGTTTTCCGCTTGATCCCCCGACGTCTTAGTTGCTCCATCGCGGTCGCGACTGTTGCGAGCCGTATTATCGGCGTCAGTGGTTGCAGTAGATTTCTTGTCTGTATTTCCTTGTTCAGCCGTGGAAGTACAGGCCACCTCCATAAGTAAGAAGGCAGACAACACTACCAACAGCATGAAATTCTTGTTCATATCATCCTTTCATTTTTCCAGTGTGATTGAGCTGCTGATATTCAGTAGCTGTGATAAGTGACTGATCTGGCTGCCGGCGCGCGGCTCGGATTTGTAACGCTGAGCCGCGATCCGAAGCAGCAGTCGTTGATTCAATTGTTTTCGGACCCCAGGCTCTGCCCCGGTACACCACCTCCGAAAGGTCTTTGCAGATCCTGTTCCTAGGGACAGTTACATCACCTTGGTGCGTGCAACCGGTCGATCGCTTTTGGCATAGTCAGAACTAGCCTCTCCAGTCGAAGAGACATCCTCAGCACCTGTACGTTCCAGAATTTCCTTGGCTCTCTTGGTCCAAGAAGAGTCGTCGCAATGAACTGAGAGAAGAATTCCGCCGTCTTTGACACGCCCTTCATACCGCTTGGCTTCATATTCGGGAATACCCATGCCTACGAGGGCCCCTGTCAAGCCTCCTACCGCACCTCCCACACTGGCGCCTGCCAGAGCGGCCATGATGGGACCGGCAGCGATGAAAGGCCCTAAACCCGGAATAGCCAGCGCGCCGATACCGACCAGCCACCCTAAGCCTCCACCGACCACCGCTCCCGCACCCGCTCCGGTGGCAGCACCTTCAGGCGCTTTGGTGTTTTTCTCATGAGCAAAATCCTTCGACCCCTCGTTTTGGGGGAAGAGTACCGAGATGTCCGTATTGCGAAAATTCTCGGCCTTTAGCGTATCGACAGCCCTATCGACACTGGCTCGAGTAGTATAGATTCCGAAAGCGGCTGTGTTTTTTCCTGCCATGATAGTTCTCCTTTTTCATAATGATGTGGGGTAGATTACTGCTCCTTCGTTTTCTGCTCTGGTTGCTTCTCTTCCCGGCCTCGATCGCTATGTGGCCCGCCCGGGTTATGATTCGTTCCGATCAGGCCCGACGTGCTGCCTTTTGGGCGGGTGATTTTTTCGCCTGATTCCCTTCCGGTTCGACCGCCTCTGTATTAATTGAACCAACCGCCAACTCAGTCAGCTTTTCGTCCGTGCGTCTTTCCTCATCCAAGGTCTGCTGAAGCAGCTTGGTCGCTTCACTATGCCCAAGCAATTTGGCATACGTTCTCACACATCCGTAGCCGGCAATTTCATAGTGCTCAACCCTCTGGGCCGCGGCAATGAGAGCAGCATCTAAGACGGAAGGCTCAGCATCTACTTCCAGGAGCTCAGCACCTTCCTTGAGAAGCCCCTCCATGGCCTCACATTTCTTTCCCTTCGTAGACTTCCCCAGATCCGCGAAGATCTGATCGAGGCGATCCACTTGACCTTTGGTTTGTTGCAAATGCTCCTGGAAACCCTTCTCGAGATCAGGGGATGAAGCTGCTTTGGCCATCTTGGGAAGAGCTTTCAGAATTTGATGCTCTGCGTTGTATAGATCACGCAGTTCTTCGACATACAGTTCTTCTAACGAATCTAGTTTCATAAGAGTCCTCCTCGACTCGGACTTAAGGATCAGAATGTTTCTTCGTTGCTTAGCTACGAAGGGGGGTAGTTGCAGATCCCAGACTGCCTAAAACGGGACGCCTGGTCGGGAAATGGGGCGATCGTTAGGAACAGTGTGAAGATTAGAACACCTTCAATGTGAAAGAAATGCTCAATATTGCACAAGACGAAAATAATAGTCAGATCTTGATAAGATGTTTTGCTCGCCCGATCAAAACCTGTCGTCTCGTGATCATGCATTGTCCATTTGATGCGCGCCCTTTATGAGTGCATCATCGCCAAGACTTCCGACCTTGATCACCCCTCCTGAGGTTCATGGAGAGAGGAGTAAAGCTCAGTGGAGCCATGAGTCTTTGTGGGGGGAATCACTGGCTCGACCCTCTACGCTGTGAATCCCCAGAAGATTTCTCAATTTGGAAGACAAAATCGGGACCACCTGCGCAAGCAGAGCCGAGGCCGTCATGTCAATAACTCGACGAAGGCCCGAATCCTCGAGAGAAAGCTTAGGCGGAAAATCCTGTTCCCTGTCAAAGACGGCAGCCTGCTCGTGAATGTTCCTCACCCCCCGAGAGGAGGCCGATCCTGTGAGGGCACGGCCAATAATGAAGCCCAGTGCTCCCCCTCCGATCAAGAAGGCTCCGGGGTACCTTTTCAAATAGGTTTGCCAGTCCAAAGCTTCAGAAATTTCACCTCTGATTTCACCCACTGTTTCCGACAGAGATTGGCGGGTTCGTTCCATCTCCCTCTGTAGTTCTTGCTTTGAGTTTATCTGACCTGATGAGTCTCTCTGGTTATCCATTGTTGGTCCTTCTCCAATTCTTCCAGCGTCTGATTTAAGACGGGAGGTTGATGGGTCATCCTTTTTACTGTGACCAATGCTGAGATAAAACCGAGGATGAAGTAGGTTCCTCCCACACAACCGAATGAAATCGCCAAATTGGCGGTGTGCCCATTGACCCAGAATACTAGGCCCAGACTTAGGAAGGTGAACCCTACCAGAGCAATGAGCGTGCAGGACATCGCTAAGATAAGGTGCTTCGCATAAATCTTCACACCTGCGTTCAGCTCAGCTTTGAAGAGTGCAAGCTGGGTATCAAGCAATCTAAGCAATTGATCGCAAAATCGCTTAAGAAGCGAGGGGAGTTGGGAAAGTGAAGATTCATGGCGAGTTCTTCCCTCAGTCTCACTAAACACGCACCTACCCCCTGGCTCTTTTCGTCAACAAGCCTAAAAGCAGACCAGCGCCAACGGCCATAAGCAAAGCATTGAAAGGGTCCTTCCGGGTATACTCCAACATTCTTGCTTTCGTTCCCTGCCAACCCTCTTGGCGTACCTGATCCAAGGTTTGTTTGGCGCTTTGCTTCGTACTTTCTACGTAATCGACCGCCGCATCTAGCTTCTGGCCTGCGACCTCGACAGCGCTACCAATTTTTTCTGCCGCGCGCTTACCAAATCGCTCGCCTTCGTTCCCACTGAAATTATCCATCTTCGTTTCCTTTCTTTAGATCGGGATCAAAAATCAAACCATCCAACTGTAAACACTGCACGAGTCATGTCCGTGCCGTTTTGACCAAGTATGCGCGTTCCATAACACTATTCCATTCTCTATCTCCTTTCTCTCAGACGAACTTACTGGGATTCGTCCAACGTTATTGGCTGCGTAATTCCACGCCCATCAGCTTGGCAGGATAGGTGCCGAAGTTTTCGATATCCAAGTTGTCAGGATTCTTCTTATCGAAAGAGACTTTTGCCAAGCCGATCAGCGATCCTTCCCCTTTGCCATTGTCATTGATGAACAGCTCGATGTAGGAAAAGGGGTAGTCTTGAGACCTCGTTCCGTAGCGCACCTCAAACATCTGCAGCCAGCGCTCAAACAGGATGGTGATCTTGCGGCCATTCTCCGTTTGAGTTTCCAAAATGAAATTGAGATCGCGGCCCACCTGCCCCTCGAAAGCAAAGAAACCCAGCTTCCTGTTCTTGATGGTCTTCATAAAGTCGTCCTGCCCTTGCGTTCGCAGGACTTGAAAGTCTTGCTGCACCTGTTCATTCGGCGTGTAGCTGGTGACCTCAAGCGTAAAAGGTCGCGAAGCTCCGCCAAACTGGCCGCCGACGGCAACCGCCGTTCCCGAGTAGACTTCCTTGGCGGGCAGATTTCCCGGCTGCTGCTGATTCTGGCTTTGAAAGTTTGACGGCGACAGAGATGCTTCAACCAAGACAATGCAGCAGATCATCAGTAGCATAACCGCTGTTTTCGTTTTCATGCTTCCTCCATATGCTGAGTTAGACGTTACAAGATCTGCTTTGATGGCCGATTCGTTCCGCTATCGCCGTTCACCAATAACCACCCACCACTCTTTCAGTTCACCGAGCCCTTGAAATCTCCCTCAAGCCCCTGTGCGGTGAGGGAGAAAGTAGACATCGCTGTTGATTTGACTCTTCCCCTATTCGGGGGCCGATCTGCCCCATATCTTTGGTTGTACAAGAAAGGGGACAACTGGAGTTTGTCGGGCAACGCCGGGGCCACCGTGGCTGCTGCTCCGCCGGAAATGGAAGTGATTCCGAGGCGCGAGAACGCAACCACAGTTAGTACTTTTGCTTCACGCTACAGACCGACGACCGCTGAATAAATTGAAAAGAAATACAATCGCCGCAATGACCAGCAGGGCATGAATCAACCCGCCCCCTATATGCATGGAAAAACCCAACAGCCACAACACGAGTAAAACTCCTATGATGGTATACAACATAATTCTCTCCTTTAATTGTTCCAATTCGAGACTGGGTAGCCTCTTGACACCCAGGTTGTGCGCAAGATTCTAATTTATTGCCAAGTCTTTGACCCATAACCGCCGCGTGAAGTCTAACGAGGCTGCTGTCATCTTGGTTGTTCCATCCTCGCGCATCCGAACTCGGTAGTTGTTGTGGTAAATGGTCAAGCTGTTTTTCCCAAATATCCTGATCTCAGCGGTCGTCTCGTCCTTTAAGGGTAACCAACAGCCTCCAATTCTTTGGTACTGGCGCGTGAAAGCAGCGTTTTTGATCCAGAATGATGGGTTCCTCGCGGGTTTTCCGACTATTTTGACGATCGCAAACTCTCGCGCGTCAATCCAAACTTTTCCTTCAAACAGACATATGTCTTTTCGCTTTGGAATAGCTCGGACCACAAAACAAGGGAGGCCCTCGATCTCTTCATTGCCCCACAAAGCGAAGGTATAGTTGGCGGAAGTAATCGAGCTACTAAGACTGCTTCTCTCGGAAGTAGCTTTAACTTCCGATTTCAGTAACGTATTCACTAACTTCCGAATGACGCTGGGCCCATCTTCAGAAACGACCTTAAACTCCTTGCTATCGGGTGCCTTGTAGGTCAAGAAAACATGTGACTCTGAGCGGAGCTTTCCGCCGTCGGTCTTGACGAGGTAGGTACGGTCCACAGAATATTGTTGCAGCAAACGAGCTCTCATTTGATCGTGCAGCACAAGGTTTGCTAGAAGGCTTTCACCAGTGACGCTTGAACTAGCAAAGAGATTTTGATGTTCCGTCTGTGCAGGCTCTGCGGCGGTTTGGTTCAAAGGCAAAGATCCCATTACCACGAGCCCTAGAGTGCCGGCTAAACCAGTTAATCGCCCAATTGAGCTACCGTGTGCCCTCATAGCTATCTCACCCTTTCAGCTCTATGATTAGCGCAGGTGGACAGCCAAACTGGTTGGTCGTTCGCAAAGCTAGGTTTCGAGAGGGAAACTGGGACCATCTATTCAAAAGTAAACGTACCCAATCCAGGTGCAGGAGCCGTGCGAAATTCCCCCGCGGGGGAATATTTACCTGCGCGGCGTTCCTCGCCTCCGCCGTTCTCTTCCTCGACCATTCTGGAGATTGGACCGCCCCCAGAGCGTTATTATTTCCGGCGTTCCCGAAGCGGACGAGCAAGGTCGGATTGGAAGCTCTTGGGGTCGCACTTGCTTGGATGCCGGTAGACTCTAAGTTTGCAGACAGATTGAGATAGACCTCCGGAGTGAATGTGCAGAGTTGCTTTCGACTTTTACCGACCATTCGTACTTGCATTTCTGAGATTTGATGACTCTCATGCTGTCTCCTCGTCGAGGTTGCTGTAGATTTCTCCTTTGTACCCGCAGAGCTGTCCTCTGCCGTTTTTGATTGGTTCTCTGTTCATGCTTTCACCTCTGAATAGAAGAAGCAGAGGTAGTAGAAGTATTTAATACTTTCGCAACGCTAGATAAGCAAAATGGTGGGA
>Ga0075433_10005383_pt1 | contig 10055 bp, 10 predicted proteins | sample RhiMethybrSRZTD2_FD_75299 | JGI IMG/M metagenome (GOLD analysis project Ga0075433, IMG submission 75299) | Populus rhizosphere microbial communities from Tennessee, USA - Rhizosphere MetaG P. TD hybrid SRZTD2 | ecosystem: Host-associated > Plants > Roots > Rhizosphere > Soil | place: USA... | reverse complement strand
GAGCGCGATTTGCCCTTGCTCGCGCGGCGCGTGGTCAGCGGGGGGCTCGATCTTCTCGAGCTTCACGAGGAAGTCTCCGATCTGGAGACGATCTTCCGGACCGCCACCGGAGCCGGCGATGCGTAGCGTGCTCCTGGTCGCCCGCCGCGAGTTCGTCGGGTACTGGACCACGCCGGTGGCGTACGTGGTCCTGGTCGTGTTCCTCATGCTCTCGGGGATCTTCTTCTTCGGCCAGCTTTCGGAGTTCGTGGCCGCCTCGCGCGCCGCGCAAAACACCCCGGTGGACGTCAATCAGGAGCTCGTGCGTCCGTACCTTTACAGCGCGTCGGTCATGCTGCTCTTTCTTCTGCCCTTGGTATCAATGCGCCTCGTGGCGGAAGAAATCCGGTTGGGAACGCTCGAGATTCTACTCACCTCGCCCCTTCGGGAAAGCGCGCTCACCCTGGGGAAATACCTCGCTTCTCTCGGCCTCTTGGCCGTGCTCCTCTGTGGGCCGCTCGCCCATGTGCTCGTGTTGTTCATATTCGGAAAACCGGAGCTGGCCCCCATTCTCACCGGATTTCTGGGCCTCTTTCTGACCGGCGCCGCGTACTTGAGCCTCGGACTCTTCATCTCCGCGTTGACGCAGAACCAGATCGTGGCGGCCACGTCATCGTTTGCCCTCTTCATCAGCCTCTGGCTCGTGCACTGGCTCGGCGAGAACATGCATGGCGTGCCGGCGCGGATCTTCACGTATGCGTCGTTCGTCGATCACTTCGATTCGTTTGGCAAAGGAGTCCTCACCACGCAGGATTTCATTTTCTATCTCTCCTTGATCGCGCTCGGCGTTTATGGCGCGACGCAAGCCATTCTGTCCCGGCGGTGGAAGACCTGATGCGGCGGGTGGAGCTCTGGGGATATGCGGGCTTGGTCGCGCTGGGTCTGGCCCTTCTCTTTCGAGTGCTCGTCATCGGATCGGGCGCTCCCGCGCTGGGTCTGGCCGTCTTGGGAGGACTGCTTCTCCTCGTCTATTTCGTGCGCGCGGGTCAATCCGTGGATCGCTTCCTGTCCCGCCGAAGCACGCAGGCGGGCGGCACCGTGCTTGGCACGACCCTGTTCGTGATCGGCATCGCCATCCTGGTGAATGCCATTGCCTCGCGGGTGGGGGCGCGCGTCGACCTCACTCGGGATCGCATCTTCACCGTCGCGCCGGAAACGCGCGCGGCGCTCAAAGCCGCGCCCGTGGCTCCAGAAGTATGGGTCTTCTATCCCGAGGATTCCGGACCCGCCCAGGCTTGGCGCACCCTTTTGGAAGGCGCCGAGGCCGCGGACCCGCGGCTTCGCTTTCATATCGTGGATCCGGCCCGCGAGCCCATCCAGACGGTCAAGTTCGACTTGCGCACCTACGCCACCGTGGTGACGGTGGGAGATCGCTTCGAGACCGTAACCACGCTCGATGAGGAATCGTTTCTCTCCGCGCTCCTGCACGCCTCGCGCCGAGAGCGTCCCCACATCGGTTTTTTGGAGGGCCACGGCGAGCGGTCCATGAGTGGAGGGCTACCCGAAGAGCTCCGTACCGCAGCCATGGCGTTGGACAAGCGCGGCTACCGCCCCTCGAATCTCGATTTGTTGCGCGGAGACCGGCTGGATTCGGTGGCGGTAGTGGTGATCGCCTCACCCGAGACCCCGCTTTCCCGCGCCGAGCTGGATACGTTGCGCGCGTTCGAGAATCGGGGGGGACGTCTTCTCATCGCCCTCGATCCGGCCTCGCCGCTCACCGTGAGCGAGCTCACCGAACCGACGGGACTTCGTTTCGTGCCGGCCTTCGTGAGCGATCCGGACCAACGTGATCCCGAGCTTCTGTACCTGGAGGACTTCACCGCCCACACGGTGGTGAAGCTCTTGGACGAACGCCGCATTCAGGTGTTGTTCGCGGGGGCAGGAGAGATTCAGTTGGTAAGAACGGGATCGGGATGGAAACAAGCCTCGCTTATCTTGTCGGGGCGGCGGTCGCGCATTGCCGGAGATCCCAATTCCGAGCCGCGCTCTCGTGTCGTCGCGGCAGCATCCGAGTCGCCGGATGCCCACCGGGCGGCGCGGCTTCTCCTTTTTGGAGACGTGGACTTCTTCACCAATCGCTACTTCGATCTCATCGGTAACGGCGATTTGTTCCTGAGCTCGATCGAATGGCTGGCCGATCGTGAGCAGGCGATTGCGCTTCGCCCGCGCCCGAGAACGAACCGCCCGGTCGTATTGAGCCGGCAGCAGGGACGCGCGCTCATGGTGGTGATGGCGGGCATCTTGCCTCTCGGGGTGGCGGGGGCTGGGTTCATCACGCTGTGGCGCCGGAGGTAGCGATTTGGGGATGCGAGCCCTCGCGGCGAGCGCGGCCGCGTTTCTGGTGCTGGCCCTCGTCGCGTGGTGGCTTCTCGGCCGCACGCCCGCGCCGCCGCCGGGGCCCTTCTTCGCCATCAAGCAACGCCTGCCGGATACCTTGATCGTGATTGCGGAAGGCGACACGACGACGATCGTTCCGGGTGGATCGAAGGGCTGGGAAGTCGTGCGACCGGTGCATTATCCCGCCGATCAAGTGCTGGTGAACGCCATCGTGCGGCAGCTCTCGGATCTAAAAGTCGATCGGCGTTTCCCGCTCACCCCCCAGAAGATGGATACCTACGGCATGCGATTTCCGCAGGGAATCGTGCGCGCGGCGTACCGGGACGGCCGCGCCGCGGACACCCTCGTCATTGGCTCCTTCACCTTCGACGACAAGTACGAGTACGTGAGAAACGGGTCGCGTCCCGAGGTGGGTCTTTTGCCTGCCCGCACCTCGCGTGGATTCTTGCTCAAGGGTACGACCGAGCTCCGGGACAATGAGATCCTTCCATTCTTGGAGAACCGGGTGGTCAGCTTCTCGACCCTCGATGCACAGGGGGATACCGTCCTGACCCTAGAACGCGCCCGGCCAGGAACCTGGCGGATCCTTCGACCGTTCCCAGGGCCCGCCCAGGACGCCAAGGTCCGGGAATACCTTGAGTCCCTCTCCCATATGCATGTGGGCGTGTTCGTTCGGGAGGAAGATGGCCCTCTGGACGTCTACGGCCTGGTTCGGCCCCGGGCCGGGGTCCGCGTCCGCCTGGAGGATGGCAACCTGCTGGGACTCGATCTGGGGACGCCCGTGCCCAAAAGCGATCTTCTCTATGCCCGTACGTTGGCCCGCCCCCAGGTGCTCGGCGTGTCGGGGAAGTATCTCCCGGTGCTCGAGTGGAGCGCCGACCGTCTCCGGAGAACCGCGGTGCTGGATTTCGGAATGAAAGACGCCTCGCGGGTCACCCTCCTCGATACCGGCCGCCCGGTTTCGTTTGCGGTGAACGACAGCCTGTCTCGTGAGGTCAAAGACTTGCTCGGGAACTGGATTCTCATCGAGGCCCATCGTTTCCAGCCCGCCACGGCCGCCAATCTCCGCGCCGCCGGTCTGGATCGAGCGCCGCGGTCCATGGTGTGGCTAAGGGGCGAGCGCGTCCTGGCACGGGTCGAGATCGGATCGGAGGCGGGGGAGGACGTGGCGCTTTACGTGCCTGAAGGAGAGGCCGCCCGGCCCGCCGAGATCCTCTTTGCTCGCCGCGACGCTGTTCTCCCCATTTTCAACGCCCTGGAACAACATGCGACGGGTTCTCCTTGAATGCGTCCCATCCGAGTTGCTAGCATTTTCGGCCCGGCAAAACCGGCCCATGATGGTGGCAGAATGACCTGGTTACGATCCCCACGCTTTCACGCTCTGGCGGGCCTGGCGCTCGCGGTTTCTGGTCTCCTTCTGGGCGCCACCTCGGCGTTCGCCGAAACCCGGGTTGGCGGTACCCTGCAGGGCATGACCACCTGGACCAAACAAGGTAGCCCCTACATCGTGACCTCCGATTTGACGGTGGGTCGCTCGGCCACGCTCAAGATCGGCCCCGAGGTCACGGTCCGTTTCAAACCCAACATCCCCAGCCGCGGCGGGATCAACGAGTTCGATCTCGAACTGTGGGTGAAAGGTACCCTGATCATCGAAGGAGCGGACGGGGATTCCACAAAGGGAGTGATCTTCACCAGCGATGCATCGACTCCGCGCTGGGAAGATTGGCAGGGGATCGTGATTGACGGACCCACTGCCAAGCTCGTGGCCAAGAACGCACTGATTGAGTACGCGTTGCAGGGTGTGCGCACCATGGACGGCACGGTGGACGCGAAAAAAGTCACCGTACGTCATTGCATGCAGGATGGCTTCCGGTTCATTCGTGGGAAGGGAACGCTGGACGGAGTGATCGTCAGCGATATCGGCAACACCGGCGGCACCGGCATGGGCATCAACCTGGAAAGCGCGTCTAAGGTGGACATTTTGAACTCCTCGGTGATCAGCGTGCAAAACGGCATCGCCTACTCGCAGGAATCGGGGGGCAAACTTCACGACAGCACGGTGACGATGTGCATTTCTCGCGGGGTCATCATCCACAACGCCAACCCGGACGTGCACGGCTGCACGATCACGGGTAACGAAATTGGGATCATCGTATCCGGCGGCGCCAACCCCACCGTCCACGGCAACAACCTCTTCGAAAACCACATGGCGGACGTCGAAGTGAAGCCGTACGACACGGATGTGAAGCTCGACTTCACGCGAAATTGGTGGGGGGAAAGCACGGTCGGCTTGATCGAGGAGCGCATTCTCGACGGCATGGACGACCCGTCCAAGAAAGCCGTGGTCCTCGTGGATCCCGCATTGACCAACTCGATCACGGAAGGCGCTCCGGCCGGAAAGCCTTGAACACCCCGGCCGAGCGCGACTCCGCTATCCTGGTCTTGACCACCGCTCCGAGCGGTGAGGTGGCGGCGCTGTTGGCGGAGACGCTGGTCGAAGAACGCCTGGCCGCCTGCGCGAGCCAGATTCCCGGCGTTCTTTCGCGCTACCGATGGGCGGGGAATGTCGAAGAAGCGGCGGAGGTGCTGGTGCTCTTCAAAACGCGGGCCATGCACCAGGACGCGCTCATGCGGCGTCTGGCCGAACTTCATCCCTACGATGTGCCCGAAGTACTCGTGCTCCCGATCATAGGCGGGCACATTCCGTATTTGGACTGGATCAGCGAAGCCACCCAAACGGACGAGTGAACATGCCCGCTCCTCTCATTACCCTGACCACCGATTTCGGGGAGACGAGCTACTACGTGGGGGCATTGCGGGGCGTGCTCTACCGCATGTGCCCCGACGCGCGGTTGGTGGACGTGACCCACCAAATCGCCTCCTTTTCTCCGCTCGAAGCATCCTTCGTGTTGAGTCAAGCCTGCCCGGAGTTTCCTTCGGGAACGATTCATCTCGCCGTCGTAGACCCCGGGGTGGGCGGCCTCCGGCGACCCTTGATCATCAAGACGGAACGCTATGCCTTCGTGGGACCCGACAACGGCATCTTCACTCCCTTTCTGGATGGAACGGAACGCGTCTACCGCATCCGAACTGAAGGTGAGGAGAGCCCGACGTTTCACGGGCGGGATGTATTTGCGCCCGCGGCGGCTCGGCTCGCCCGAGGAGAACCGCCCGAGGCGATCGGGGAGCCGACCTCCGGGGCGGTGCGGTTGCATCTACCCCGGCCACGCCGGGAAGGGCAGACCCTGATCGGCCAGGTTCTCATGCTCGATCGATTCGGCAATCTCATCACCAACGTGCATCGACGGGATATCGAGTTTCTCGGGCCTTCGCTCCACGTGCACATGGGCACGGTGCGCGTGCGGGGTCTGGCGGGGAGCTATCACGAAGGAGTGGTCGGGGAGCCCCTGGCTCTGATCGGAAGCTCCGGGCATCTGGAGCTCGCCGTCGTGCAAGGCAACGCGAGCGCGCAGCTGGGAGTCGGGCGCGAAGCGCGTGTGCGCGTGAGCCCCCTGGCCGACGCGTGATCCTGACCGTCGTCGGATCGGGAACGTTGGTTCCTTCGGCCCGCCGTTCCTCTCCCGCCTTAGCGATCACCTGCGATGGATTTCAGGCCACCGTGGATGGAGGGAGCGGGACCCTGCGCCGGCAAGCCGAGCTCGGCCTGGATTTTCGGCAGACCTCGGTGCTCTTTTTCACGCACGTTCATCCCGACCATACGCTGGATGTCCTGGCGTTCCTCTTCGCCACGAAATTTGCGGGAGGGAGTCTGCCCCCAGAGCCGGTCGAGATCGTGGGACCGCCCGGGTTCGAACGCTATTTGGATCATTTGCGCGATGGGGTCCGACCGTGGACGGATGGGGGGGAGCGTGGCTTCCGGGTCGTGGAGCTCCAGGCGGGGGAAACACGTCGGTTTGGGCCCGTGGAGGTTCAAGCCATCCAACTCGAGCACTCGGTCGTGGACCACGGATATCGGTTCCGGTCGCCCACCGGAAGCGTGGCGGCATTCACCGGTGACACCGCTTGGTGCGAGAGCCTCAACGCGTTGGCCAAAAATGCCGAGCTCCTGGTCGCCGAATGTTCGGGATCGCGCGAGCACAATGCCCCGAATCACCTAACCGCGCCCGAAGTGGGGCGGCTGGCCGCGGATGCAGGCGTGAAGCAAGTCGTGCTCACCCACCTGTATCCCATTCCTGACGATCGCGTACGGCTGGCCGAAGTGGCCGAGCAATATCAGGGACCGGTCCTTCTCGCCGAGGACGGAACTCAATTCTGGGTTTAGCCGTCTGCTCGTTTCCGTTAGCCTCCACGCCCAATCATGAAGATGCGTAGGACCCTGAGTCAGGTCGAAGCCGAGGCGTACCTCCTGGGCTTCGTCAATTACGAGACGATTTCCAAGTACCGGCCGACGACTCGCACCCACGATATCGAACGTTTCAAGGCCGAGCTCGTGGACCAAGGTTGGCGGCCGGGCGTCGTTCCCACCGTCCACATCGGCGGCACGAACGGCAAGGGATCGGTAAGCGTGCTCCTGGAACGAGTGCTCCGGGCGGGCGGTCTGCGCACGGGCCTCTACACGTCCCCACATCTCTGCTCCATGCGAGAGCGCATTCGGCTCGATGGGCAGCCCCTGGCTTCGCGACGCTTTCGCGAAGGCGTGGAGCGCCTGGCCAGCGCCAACGTGTCGCCGCGGGAAGGCTTTCGCACCACCTTCGAACATTTGACCGCGCTGGGCTTCCTGGAATTTCAAGACGCGAAGGTTGATGTGGCGGTCATCGAGGTCGGCCTGGGGGGGAGACTCGACGCCACCAATGTCTTGCCTCACGGCCGGGCCGTGTTGACTCCGATCTCACTCGATCATCGCCAGATCCTGGGCAGCACGGTGGCCCGGATCGCCGCCGACAAGGCGCATATCTTGAAACGCGGCGGACGCGCGTTTCTCATGCCCCAAAGCCCGACCGCCCAAAAGGTCATCCTGAGCCGGTGCCGTCGGGAATCGCTCGAACCGGTGTGGACGAGCGAACGGGTCAAGGTCGAGAGGTTGAAGGCTACCGCCGAGGGATCCATCTTGCGCGTAGAAGGGAGCCGGGATTATGGCGCGATTCGAACTCGGCTTTTGGGGGCGCATCAGGCGGCCAATGTCGCGGCGGTGGTGACCATCGCGGAATCGTTCTTGTCCGGAGCTGCCCTCGATCAGGGGGTCAAAAGGGGCTTGGCAGGAGCGCGCGTTCCCGGCCGCCTGGATGTGCGCAGTACCTCGGTCGGGCGCGTTCTATTGGATGGAGGGCACAACCCGGCTTCAGCTCGCGCCGTAGCCCGTGCTCTTCACGATCACTTTCCAGGCGCGCGCATCCACGCGGTGGTTGGAATGGCTCGAGACAAGGACATGCGCGGCTTCTTGAAGGCTCTGGATCCCTGGATATCTACGTTTCATTTCACGACGACCGCCTCTCCACGCAGCGCAACCGGGCAGATGTTGCAGAAGCGGTCACCCCGATCCGGGCGCGTTCACGACGGCGTGAAGGCCGCTCTCGAGGCTGCGGCGAGACAACATCCGGATCTCATCCTCGTCACCGGATCCTTTCTCCTCGCTGGGGAAGCGATGCGCGCTCTGAACCTGGATCCCTGAGAAGGGCACGCTTTCGAGCGAACGGCGGGAGCAAGCAAAAAAATCCCGGCGGGAAACCCCGCCGGGATTTTCGTATCAGAGCAAAGGTGATCTCAGTTGCTGTTGTACAGGTTCTTGAGATTGCCCCACGTGGTTTGGCCACCAGCTAGAACGCCGTATCTGCAGAAGTTATACCCTTGGCGGTTCGAGCAGAAAGTGGCGGCACCCTTTCGCGAAACGGCTGCCGAGGTCAGGTCATCCTCGATCGCCTGGCAGTCCGCGACCTTGAGGTAACCAGTGACCGGGCGGGGGGTGACTTCCAGCTTGTCCTGGCCGTAGGCCGTGACGTGGAAGACACCCAACACCGCGAAAGCGGCCTTGGTGAGCGTCGGGAACAGATTGGTCACCTGGCAATCGGCATAGGTCTGGAGATTGCCCGAGCCCGATGCTGGCCAGTCGTCGGAAGGGAACTCGAGGTCCGAGCAGGATCTCCAGGACTCGACGTCCGCACCGCTTCCCAAGGCGCCGTCATAAGCGATTCCATATTCGGCCCCGGCGATACCCACCGAGTCCGAACCGTTGCAAACCACCACCCACACGTCGAAAGAACCCAGGCCGTGGGGGCAGGGTTGGCCCTTCACGTCAAACGGGTTGGCCTGATCGGTGCGATGCGTGAACGATCCGCACTGAGCAGCTTTCGTGGTGGGTTTGGTGACATGCAGGGAGATCGCAGCGTTCGCGTTCTCCCCGGCCAGCGCCACCGAGGCAAGCCCCAGCGTGGTACAGGCCACAAGCAGTCCTAGCAAAGCGCGCTTCATGGTGTCTTTACCTCCTTAGCAAAGTAGGCACGATGCGGACACAAGGTTTGCAGTGACAGTAAAGGGACTCCCGGGGAAAGGGGGTTCTGCCACGACCGGCGCAAGTTGTCCGGCTGGGCCCAAGCGCGATTGCCCAGACCGCTGGCCTCAAGGCCTTACGCACATTGCACCGGGGACAAGTCTATCACTGCATTGGGTTCCATGTCAAACGCGGTCAGCGCATCGCTATTGGAACTCAACAGCGCCATGCCCGCCCGCAACACATTAGACGAGGTAAATTGATCGAAGTTTCGCGAAGTTTTTCATTGAGGCGGAATTCTGCATTGATTTAAAAAAAAGAGGCGGCGGACCGAAGTCCGCCGCCGGTTTTCCGAGAGAAGTGTATCGTTCCTTAACACTTCACCTATTGTTCATAAAGAGTTTTGATACTTCCCCAGGTGGTCGGCTGAACCGCGGTCTGCGGCCCTAGGCACGGGTTGTAGCCCGCCGTGCTTCCGAAGGCGATTTTGCCCAGCCGGCTCGGAACCAGGCCGGTCAGGTCGCTTTCGACCTGGTCGCAGCCGGCGACCTTGGCAAATCCGTCCACCGGACGAGGGGTCAGCGAAAAGACATCACCGCTGTAGATGGCGACATCGAACGCGCCCGCCGTCAGGGGGATGCCCCCGGCCCGCTGGCAGTTGCCTGACCAATCCCACGTGATCAGGTTGCCGGTGCCGGAGGCCGGCCAATTGTCCTCGCGAAATTCGAGGTCGGCACAGCTCTTCCAGGTCATGATGTCGGTGCCCGAAGCGCCGGTACCGTCGTAGGTGACGCCGAACTGCGCGCCGGCCACCCCGACCGTATCGTCGTAGTTCGCCACGGTCAGGTAGATCGTGTAGAAGCCGGAGTTGCTGGTCGAGGTCGTGAAATCGTTGCAACTCCCCGGCACGGCAGTGTGATTCGTACACGCGTTCTTCGACGTGCGGGTGGCCACGTGGAGGGCCAGCATCGCTTGGCTGTTGTCGCCCGCCCACGCCCCCGGAGCGACGCATGCGCCGAGAATCAGCGCAGCGGAAAGAGGCAGTATCCAGAGTTTCATGGTCGTCCTCCTCGTTCGTGCTTTTGTCCCGGTGGGACTAATGCACCCGCCGGTCGTCCAGGATGATCGGGAACGGGGGGACCCCCCATGAGCAGTTCCGAATGCACCTGGGGGGGAAGACGCAATTCGGCCCCTCGGGTGAAACGACCCACCCTCAAGTGGCCTTGCCGCTGTC
>Ga0075433_10005382_pt1 | contig 10056 bp, 7 predicted proteins | sample RhiMethybrSRZTD2_FD_75299 | JGI IMG/M metagenome (GOLD analysis project Ga0075433, IMG submission 75299) | Populus rhizosphere microbial communities from Tennessee, USA - Rhizosphere MetaG P. TD hybrid SRZTD2 | ecosystem: Host-associated > Plants > Roots > Rhizosphere > Soil | place: USA... | reverse complement strand
GATCGCTCACGGTTGTCTCCTGTGGCCAGGCCACACGACTCTAGGACGGCTCCTGTGGAATGTCAACAGGAGGCCGGAGCGGGTCAACTGGGTCAGGTGGCGGCGCCTGCGGCCTTGGCGAAACGCGCAAGCGCATAGAAACGCGCGAGTACGTAGGCCCGAGCTTTAGCTCGGGCGAGATCGGGGGCCCGACTCGAGGTCGGACCTACGTACGGATCGAGTACTCTATTCGGCGGAGAATCCGCGGTGTCCCTCCACGACGACGAAGTCCTCGGCAAAGCTTACGACGCCGTCCTGATGCGACGGCTGTTGACGTATCTCAAGCCGTACTGGCGCCAGGTGGCCGTCGCCTTTGGCGCGATCGTCGTCGGCACCGCGGCGGCGCTCGCTCAGCCGTACCTCATCAAGATCGCCATCGACGATCACATCGCGGTGCGGAGGTTGGACGGCCTGGCCGGGCTCGCGGTTCTGTACGTCGGCATCCTCACGGCAGCGTTCCTTTCGGAGTACATCCAGACCTGGACGCTGCAGTTCACCGGGCAGCGGATCATGTTCGACCTGCGGATGGCCATCTACGGCCACCTCCAGCGGCTCGACCTGAAGTACTACGATCGCAACCCGGTCGGGCGCCTGATGACGAGGGTCACATCGGACGTCGACGTCATCAACGATCTGTTCACCGCCGGCGTCGTGACGATCTTCAGCGACGTGTTCACGCTCGCCGGCATCATGGTGATTCTGCTGGTGATGAACTGGCGGCTGGCGCTCGTCGCGTTCACCGTCCTGCCGCTCATCGCGCTCGTCACGCAGTGGTTCCGGAAGAACGTCCGCGAGTCGTACCGCATCGTGCGCGGCTGGATCGCGCGCATCAACGCATTCCTCCAGGAGAACATCACCGGGATGATGACGGTGCAGCTTTTCCGGCGGGAAGCGCTCAACTTCGCGCGCTTCGACGACATCGACCGCAAGCACCGGGACGCCAACATCGAATCGATTTTTTACTATGCGGTGTTTTATCCGGCGATCGAGGCGATCTCGGCCCTCTCGCTGGCGCTCATCGTCTGGTACGGCGGCCTGCGGGTGATCGGCGGCGCGCTGACGCTCGGCGCACTCGTCGCGTTCGTGCAGTACTCGCAGCGGTTCTTCCGGCCGATCAGCGACATGTCGGAGAAGTTCAACGTCATGCAGTCGGCCATGGCCTCATCCGAGCGGATCTTCAAGCTGCTCGACGAGCCAGTCATCGTCAGGCCGCCCGACCATGCGGTCGCGAGGCCGGCGCCGGCCGCGGGCCATATCGTGTTCGATTCGGTCTGGTTCGCGTACAACGCCGAAGACTGGGTCCTGAAGGACGTGTCGTTCGACGTGCGGCCGGGGGAGCGCGTCGGCATTGTCGGCGCCACCGGGTCGGGAAAGACGACGCTCATCAATCTGTTGCTGCGGTTCTACGACGTGCAGAAAGGGCGCATCACCGTCGACGGCGTGGACATCAAGCGGCTCGACCTGGCCGACCTGCGCGGTCTCTTCAGCCTCGTGCTCCAGGACGTGCATCTCTTCTCAGGCACCATCGCCGACAACATCCGGCTCGGCGACGGGACCATCGACGACGAGCGAGTCAAGCGCGCGGCGCGCGCGGTGCATGCCGACAGCTTCATCGAGCGGATGCCCGGCGGCTACGCGGCGCCGGTTGCGGAGCGGGGATCCACGTTGTCCGTCGGCCAGAAACAGCTCCTGTCGTTCGCCCGGGCGCTGGCGTTCAACCCGCGGGTCCTCGTGCTCGATGAAGCGACGTCGAGCGTCGACACCGAAACAGAAATGCTGATTCGCGACGCGTTGGCGGTGTTGATGAAGGGACGGACGACCATCGCCATCGCGCACCGGCTCTCGACGATTCAGGACATGGACAAGATCCTCGTGCTGCACAAGGGCGTGCTGCGCGAGGCCGGCACCCATCAGGAACTCCTCGCCGCGCGCGGCATCTACTTCAAGTTGTTCCAGTTGCAGTACAAGCAGGAGCCGATGGAGAAGTCGGTCAGGTAGGTCAGGTGGGTCGGGTAGGTCAGGTAGGCCAGGTGGGTCGGGTAGGTCGGGTAGGTCAGGTAGGTCAGGTAGGTCGGTAGTGGTCTAGCGCGAGGTCTTAGAGCGAGCTGGGGGTGGGGCCCCAGCGAGCGGAGTAAAAATGTCGCCTATCGGCTGCCGCCCATTGGCAGGGGGCGAGAGGGAAGCGGCTGCGAATCCTTGGAACCCGGGCCCTTGAACAGACGCTGCATGAAGGTCGGCGTCGTCGCGCGGGGGTTCCAGCCGAGGCGCAGCACGGTCACGTCGACGGGTTTGACCCCGAACTGCAGCGCCTCGTAACAGCTCCACATGTAGAAATCGAGCTCGTTCCCCTGGATTTCCGGTCCTGTGTCGAGCACGGAGTAGACGCCGTCGTACTTCGATTCAGGGGCGTCGATCTGAACGATCGATCCGATTGGCAGAACCGCGGGGTCCGAGGCAATGACGCCCGACTGAGCGGCGACGCCAGCGTAGGTGACCAGGCCCTTGCAGTACGCCGTTGCCCTGAACGTGAGCCGCGTCCCCGGCAGCGGCGCGTGCGACACCGACTCGGCGGACGCCGGCCGCAGCCACGGCAGATTCTGCGAGTCGAGCATCGTCACTTCGAGGACCGACACGAATCCCACCGCCGCGATCAGCGTCACAAACGCCTTTCTCCAAACGGAGCCGGCGATAATCATGAGCTTCTCTGGCATTGTAGATGGCAGCAGTCAGATTAGCCGACTGATTTCAGATTTCAAATCTGAAATCGCGTCTCTCTCAAATCTGAAATCAATCGTCAATCTAAAATCGTAATCCTGAATTTCACGCGAAGTGACTGTACCCGCGTGGCATAGGCTTCTCGTCGGAGTTGTATCTGATCGTGACGGCCGGCTCTGCCGTGCAGATACCGATTTTTGTGATCGTCGCGCCAAGGGACTGAAGGCGTCGCGCCCGCTTCGGGTGGGCCGTGAACAGCAATTCGTAATCGTCACCGCCCGTCAGGGCGGCGACGATCGGATCCTCGCCGCGCGCGGTAAACCACGCGCGCACGTCGGGATCGATCGGCAACGCTTCCTCATCCACGCGGATCCCGACGCCGCTCGCCGCAGCCACTTGCGTGACGGCATCCGCCAATCCGTCGCTGAGATCCATGCAGGCCGACGCCGCGCGGTTGCGCGACAGCAGCATCCCGGACCGAACGCGCGGTTCGGGGTACAGGTATCGACGTACGCAGCGCTCGCTGATGCTCGCTGCCGGTCCGTGTCGTTCGGTGGCTTTCGTGGTCGCCCCATTGGCGCGAAGCATCTGCAGTCCGGCGGCCGCGGCCCCTAACGAGCCGGTGACGTACACCGCGTCGCCCGCGCGAGCTCCAGCTCGCCTCAGTGCTTGCCGTCGTTTGACGGCGCCGCTGACGGTGACGTCGACCACGAGCGGACCGGGGGATCGCGTCAGATTTCCGCCTACGACCTGCACGCTATGGCGCGCCGCGAGCGCGGTGAGGCCGTCGATCATGGCGTCGAAATCGGTGCAAGGCAGCGCCGCCGGCAGCGCCAGGGACACGAGCGCCAGCCGTGGCTCGGCGCCCATGGCCGCGAGATCGCTGAGATTTACCGCGAGCGCGCGATGGCCGATGGCGGCGGGAGGCGTGAAGGCGCGGTCGAAATGGATCCCTTCGACGAGCGCATCGACCGTCAGCACCTCCTGGCGATTACGTGCCGGTTCCACAACGGCCGCATCGTCACCAATGCCGACGGCGACCCAGTCGGGCGCTGGAGGAAGGCGCGACCGGATGCGGTCGATGAGCTCGGCTTCGGTGAGATCGGAGACGTTCATTTGCGATTTGATGATTCTCGATCGGCGATCTATTTTCGATTAATCGACCAATAAATCGACAATCACCAAATCACCAAATCGAAAATCCTCTGGCCCCTACTTTGCGTAATCGACGGCGCGTGTTTCCCGGATGACGGTCACTTTGATTTGACCCGGGTACTCGAGCTCGTTCTCGATGCGGCGCGCGATGTCCTTTGACAGCCAGATCGCTTCCTCGTCGGAGATTTTCTCGCTCTCGACCATGATGCGGATCTCGCGTCCGGCCTGCAGCGCGAACGACTTGGAGACGCCCTTGAATGAATCGGCGATGCCCTCGAGCTTCTCGAGCCGCTTCACGTAAGACTCGAGGATGTCGCGGCGCGCGCCGGGACGTGCGGCGGAGATCGCGTCGGCGGCCTGCACGATCATCGCCTCGAGCGACGGCCAGTCGATGTCCATGTGGTGCGCCGCCATTGCCATCACCACGGCTTCGTTTTCGCCGTGCTTCCGGAGATAGTCGATCCCCAGCTCGAGATGCGTGCCCTGCATCTCGCGATCGATGGCCTTGCCGATGTCGTGCAGGAACGCCGCGCGCACCGCCACGTGGGCATCGAGCCCGACTTCCTTGGCCATGATGCCAGCCAGCCGTGCGACCTCGGCGGAATGCGAGAGGACGTTCTGCCCGTAGCTCGTGCGGAACTTCAGCCGGCCCATCAGTCGCAGGATCTCAGGGTGCAGGTCGTGAAGACCGAGCTCGAACGCCACCGCCGCGCCTTCCTTGCGGACCGCCTCGTCGGTTTCTTCCTTCACCTTCTGCACAACTTCCTCGATCCGCGCCGGGTGAATGCGGCCGTCCTGAATGAGCCGCTCGATGGCGACCTTCGCGATGTGGCGGCGGTAGGGATCGAAGCCGGAGAGGATGATCGCGCCCGGCGTGTCGTCGACGATCAGGTCGACGCCGGTGGCGAGCTCGAGCGCGCGGATGTTGCGCCCTTCGCGGCCGATGATGCGCCCCTTCAAGTCGTCGCTGGGGAGGTCGACGACCGAGACGGTGGTTTCGATGGCGTGCTCGGCGGCCGATCGCTGAATCGCCTCGGTGATGTACTGTTTCGCGCGATCGGCGGCGAACTCGCGCGCTTCCGCGTCGAGCCGCTTTACGAGGTTGGCGGCCTCGTGCCGCGCGTCGCCCTCGATCTGTTTGAGGAGGAGTTCCTTGGCTTCGTCAGCGGTCAGGCTGGCAACGCGCTCGAGCTCGTGCTGCTGCTGCGCCACGAGCCGCTCGTATTTCTCGGAAGCCGCCTTTGAAGTCTTTTCACGCTCGGCAACGGTTCGCTCGCGCCCTTGGAGGTCTCTATCGAGGCGCTCGGCCGCCGACTTCTGGTCGCTCAGCACTGCCTCGCGCTTGTGGAGGGCCTGCTCGAGCGTCTGCGCCTCCTGCCGCTCCTGCCGCGCCTGCTTCTCGGCCTGGGTCAGGATCTCGTGCGCTTTTTCCTTGGCTTCGAGCAGCGCCTCTTTCTTGCGCGCTTCGGCGTCGCGTTCGGCCTCTTTGAGGATCCGCGCCGCGCGCTCGTCGGCCCGGCCGACGGTGTCGGCGGCGATGCGCTTGCGATTCGCCACCCAGACCATGAAAACGATCACGGCCGGAATGAGGGCGGCGAGCGCGACGATCAGGTACCCGTATATCGGTAACACGCGCGTCCTTTCCGAGCCGCCGGGGTCAGACCCCTGTCGAAGTCGGAGGAGGGAATCCCCTCGGCCGTCCGAAGCGGCGCCGCGCGCGGGCCATCCCGCGGAGTCACCTACAACAAAAAAGGATGGAGCCGGCGAAAGGGCCCCGCTTTGCCGTGTGGGGAGGTCGATGAACCTGCGTAAGCAGGTGGAACCGCTGTAATAAACCGCGCTTCAGGCTTCCTCGCACAGAGGCATGCACACCACGCGGCCGTCGCGACTCACTTCATTGGAACGTTGGCTCAAACGAGCCTGCCACCATCACGCGCAAAGCAGGGAACTCAATCGAATCTTAGTCGGAAACTGCAGCGGCGTTCAAGGCGTCCCGGAGGCCGCGCATAGGACACCAGGCACACAAAGGAAAATCCATGTAGGTTTGGACCTCTGCGTCCTTTGTGTTCCTAAGGCAGGCGCCCCATCACGCCATGAGGAGCCGATCGAGCAGCCGCTCCAGTTCTTCGGCCCGCTCGGCGAGCTGGCCGTCGCGGTCGCGGTTGGCGTCCCGGCACCGGAACAGCTCATCGGCAATGTTCAGCGCGGCGAGGACCGCCAGGCGCAGGTTATCGCCGGTCGGCGTCGTTTCGGCGGCTGCGCGCATCTTCTCGTCGACGTAGAGCGCCAGCGTGGCGACGTATTCCGGATCCAGCGTGCTGCGGATCGGATAACGCTGCCCGCGGATGTCGACCGGGATGACGCGGCCATCTGACATAGTCGTTAGTCGTTGGTCGTTGGTCTTGGTCGTTGGTCGTTGGTCCGTGGTCGTTGGTCGTTGGTCCGTGGCCGTTCGTCGTTGGTCCCAGTCCCCGAACGACCAACGACCACTGACCAACGACCAACGACTAAGACCAACGACGAAAGACCAACGACCAACGACTATAAGTTCAGTGCTTCCAGCTGGTCGAGCATTTCGCTGACGCGTGAGCGGATCACGTCACGCTCCTGCTTCATCGAGGAGAGCTCGCTCGACAAGGAATCGCTGGCCGAAAGCCTGGCGCGCATCGACTCGAGCTCACGCGACAGGCGCTGGTTCTCTTCGGCCGTCCGGGCCTGCTCGGCCTTCATCCGCTCGACCATCGTGACCAGCCGTTTGATTTTTTCTTCGAGCCGGTCGATCGGCTCGAGCTCGACGCCGCTGCGAATCGCTGTTTTCGCCATCCAGTGCTCCTGCCGGTAGAAAAGACCTGATGTGAATAAAGTCAAAAGCCTGCCAGCTATCGCTGCACGGCCCGGTGCTCGCGCACGAGCGCGGCCAGAATCCTGTCGAAGCTCTGCTGCACGTCGGCGTCGGTGAGCGTGCGATCGGGCGACTGAAACGTCAGACGCACCGAAACGCTGACCGCATCCGCCGCCACGCCTTTGCCCTTGTACCGATCGAAGAACGTGCACGCGACGAGCGGCGCGGCCCCGCCCTCGCCGGCCGCCTGAATGGTGCCACGAATGATTTCGGCAGGCAAGGCATCGGCGACAACGATCGACAAATCGCGAACGACCGCCGGATATCGCGGCAGAGGCCGCACGCTCTCGGCGCGATCAGGACGCGGCAGCGGCAGCCGATCCAGCGCGAGCTCGGCGACGAAAATCTTGTCCTGCCGCGGCGCGCCGCGCCGTTCGGCGATCTCCGGATCGACGAGGCCGACAATGCCAACCGCCGTCTCGTTGGCGATCACGCGAGCTGCCTGGCCGTCGACGAGATATGGCAGCCGCCAGGGCTCGAAGCGCGGCGACACGCCGAGCGCGTCGCAGATGCGCTCCACCGCGCCCTTCGCGTCGAAGAAGTCGACATCGCGGGACGGCCCCGACCAGTGCTCAGGCACCGGCGAGCCGGTCCACGCGATGCCGACGCCGCGCGTTTCGCCGGCGACAGTGGTGAAGCGCGCGCCGATTTCGTACAAAGCGACGTCGCGCCTGCCGTGCCGGCGATTGTGCGCGACCGAATCGACGAGTCCGGGCAGAAGCGAGGGGCGCAGCGTGTCGAACTTTGCCGACAGCGGGTTGGCGATGCCGACGACCGTGTGGGCCTCACCGTCGGCGACGAACGCCCGCGCAGCCGCCGACTCGATGAATCCAAACGTGATCGCTTCGGTCAGGCCGGTCGCAGCGAGCACGCGGCGGACCAGCTGATCGCGCGGAATGCGCGGGTCGGGCTCCGGCGCGGCCTGCGTCACCGGTGGGAACGCCGCCTCGAGCCTGTCGAAGCCGTGATGCCGTCCGACTTCTTCGATGAGGTCCACCTCGCGCGCCAGGTCGACGCGGAACGTCGGCACGACCACGTCCCAGCCGTCGGCCGCGCGCGTGACCGTCAGGCCAAGCTGGGTCAGGATCCGATCGACCTCGGGATCGGGCACCTCCATGCCGAGCAGCGCTTCGAGCCTCGCGCGCCGAAAGTGCAGCGTCTTCGGGCCGCGTGGCTTCGGATAGCGATCGATGATCGGGCCGATCAGGCGGCCGGCGCCAATCTGCTGCATCAGCGCAAGCGCCCGCTGGAGCGCGAGGACCGGCGCATTGATGTCGGCCCCCCGCTCGAACCGCGACGAGGCCTCGGTCTTCAGGCCGAGCCGTTTGCTGGTCCGGCGGATCGAGGCCGGCTTGAAGTACGCGCTCTCGAACGCGACCGTTCTTGTGCCGGACACCTCCGAATCGGCGCCGCCCATCACGCCGCCGATGGCCTGCGGGCGGCGTCCGTCGGCGATGACGAGCATGTCGGGATCGAGCTTCCGCTCGATGCCGTCGAGCGTCGTGATCACTTCCCCGGATCGAGCCCTCCGAATCCGCAGCTCGGCGCTGGCCAGAGTCGCCTGATCGAAGGCGTGCATCGGTTGGCCGAGCTCCATCAGCACGTAGTTCGTGATGTCGACGAACGGGCTGATCGGCCGGATGCCGGACACCTGCAGGCGGTCCGCCATCCAGGCCGGCGTCACCGTCGGCGTGACTTCGGCGACGGCCGCCGCGTACCTCGGGCACAGGTCGGCGTCTTCGAGGACGACTTTGAGGCGTTCGGACTCGCCGGTCGTGACCGGCGCGAGTGCGACCATCGCCCCCGTGTCCTGCGACGGATGGCCGATCGGCAGGTTGTACGCGGTTGCGATCTCGCGGGCGAACCCGAGCACGCTCAAGCAATCGGGGCGGTTTGCCGTGACCTCGAAGTCGATCACGCCATCCCCATCGTCGAGCATCTCGACACCCGCGACCTCGAAACCGCGGACCCCGAGCCGATCGGCGATCTCCTCGGGAGACGCTTTCACCTTGACGAAGTCACGGACCCACGACACGGAAAGACGCATTGACGTTCTGCTTGCTGCTTGTCGTTCTGCCTGCTGCTTGTCGTTCTGCGTGCTACTTGTCGTTCTGCGTGCTACTTGACGTTCTACCTGCCGCTTGTCGTTCTGCTTGGCCGACTAGTACGGGAACTGTTCCAGAAACCTCAGATCGTTCTCGAAGAACATCCGGATGTCCTGGACTTGATGGCGCAGGATCGCCACGCGCTCGATGCCAATGCCCCAGGCGAATCCGGTATAGCGTTCCGCGTCGTAGTTGACAGCCTCGAACACCGCAGGGTGCACCATGCCGCAGCCGCCGAGCTCGATCCAGCCGGTCTTCTTGCACATCTGGCAGCCGGCGCCATCGCATTGCCAGCAGCTGATGTCGACCTCCGCGCTTGGCTCCGTGTAAGGGAAGAAGCTCGGTCTGAACCGTACGCGCGACTTCGCAGAAAACATCTCGCGCGCGAATGCGAGCAGCGTTCCCTTGAGATCGGCCAGCGAGATCCCTTCGCCGACGGCGAGACCCTCAACCTGTCCGAACGCCGGCGAGTGCGTCAGGTCCAGATCATCGCGGCGGTAAACGCGCCCTGGCACGACAATGCGGATCGGCGGCTTGTGCGCCTGCATGTAGCGGATTTGCATCGACGAGGTGTGCGTCCGAAGGAGCGTACGTAGATCATCCTCGCGGCCGGTCTCGGCTTTGATCGGCGTTGAGAGGTACAGCGTGTCCTGCATGTCGCGCGCCGGGTGCTCCGCCGGGATATTGAGCGCGTCGAAGCAATGCCACTCGTCCTCGATCTCGGGCCCTTCGACGGAGGTGAAGCCCATGCGCGCGAAGATCGCTTCCATGCGATCGCGGACGACCGTCAGCGGATGCCGGCGGCCGAGCGCCGGCGCCCGGCCCGGCAACGTGACGTCCACAGCATCGGCCGGCAAGGCCTGCCGGCCGGATAGCTCGCCGTACGCGGTCCAGCGCGACTCGATTTCTTTTTTGAGCTCGTTGGCGTAGCGGCCGATGTTCCGCTTCTCTTCGGCGGGCGCGCTCGCCAGCAGCTCCATCCACGAGGCGACGACGCTGTGCTTCCGGCCGAGATACTTGTCGCGGACCGCCTGCGCATCGCGGGGAGACGACACCGCGGCGAGGTCGGCCTCGAAGCGCGCGACCTCGGTCTGGACGGCCTTGGCGTCGGGAAGAGGTTGAGAAGACATGTAGTCATTA
>Ga0075433_10005380_pt1 | contig 10057 bp, 7 predicted proteins | sample RhiMethybrSRZTD2_FD_75299 | JGI IMG/M metagenome (GOLD analysis project Ga0075433, IMG submission 75299) | Populus rhizosphere microbial communities from Tennessee, USA - Rhizosphere MetaG P. TD hybrid SRZTD2 | ecosystem: Host-associated > Plants > Roots > Rhizosphere > Soil | place: USA... | reverse complement strand
GTGTATCCGGACGTCCGCGTGATCATGACGCACCGGGAGCCGCTCGAGGTGCTCGCATCCGAGGCGAGCCTCCATACCGTCCTTCGCCGGACGTTCAGCGACGCGGTGGACCCCGCCCAGGTCGGGCGCGAAGTGACCGAGCTGACCGCGGACGAGATCCGGGCCGGCCTCGCCGCCCGCGACGACGAATGCGCGCCGCCCGAACGGCTCTTCGACGTTCGATACCGCGATCTCGTGAAGGACCCGATGGGCGCCGTGCGCACCATCTACGACCGGTTCGGCATGTCGCTCACCTCGAGCACCGAGACGCGCATGCAGCAGTACCTAACCGAGACCCCGAAGGACAAGCACGGCGCACACGAGTACTCGCTGGCGCAATTCGGCCTCGATCCCGAGGAGGAGCGGGCGCGGTATCGCGCGTATCGCGAGCGGTTCCTGCAGGGGGCGGAGCGGTGAAGATCGGATCGGAGGCGCACAAGCGGCTCTTCTGCGGGACGTTCTTCGACCATCACCGGCCCTACGAGCCCGAGCAGCTCGGATGGCCGGCGCTGGATGGGGAGACGCTGGCGCTGCTGCGCGGACTGCCCTTCTGGACGCACGCGCTCCAGGCCGAGGAGGACGCCGGGCCGATGATCAGCGCGTGCGCGGCGCTGGAGCCCGACCCCATGGTGCGCCGGGCGCTCGAGCTCCAGGCGTTCGAGGAGGCGCGCCACGCGCGCATCATCCGACACATGATCGAGCGCTACGCCCTCCACGCCGACGAGATTCACGTCGAGGTGCCGGACGATGCGGTGGAGGCGTTCATCGACTTCGGGTTCGAGGAGTGCCTCGACTCCTTTGGGGCGTTCGGCCTGTTCAAGCTCGCGCGCGAGCATCTGCTCGTCCCCGAGGCCCTGTTCCAGATCTTCGATCAGGTCATGCAGGAGGAAGCGAGTCACATCGTCTTCTTCCTGAACTGGTTCGCGTACCGCCAGGCCAGCCGCGGGGTGCTCTCGCGGGCCTTCCGTCACCCCAAGGCGCTCCGGCACTACCTGCGCGCCGTGCGCAAGCTGGCGGGACTGGCGTTCTCGAAGGAGACCGACGAAGGGAAAGACTTCATCGTCACCGGCGCCGATGCCTTCGTCGACAATCTCACTCCCGGAGTGGTGTTGACCGCATGTCTCGAGGAGAACACGCGACGCCTGGCCGAGTTCGATCGACGGCTTCTCGCGCCTCGGTTCGCCCCGCGCATGGCCCGGGTCGCCCTCGGCATCATCGCCCGGCTGCCGCGGCGTAACGGACACCGGCTCGCGGAGCGGCGCTGACCGTGGGCGGACGGCTGGGCCGTCTCCTCGCGGCGGTCGTGCGCGCGAGCGTCCGGAGGCCGTGGTTGACGGTGGCGGCCTCGCTCCTCCTGGCGGTAGGCGCCAGCGTCTACACGCTGTGGGCGCTCGACTTTCTCGCCTCTCCCCTCCGGCTCCTGCCTCAGCGCGCTCGCTACGTGGTACTCCTCAATCAGTACACACAGGATTTCGAGGAGCTCGATGACATCATCGTCGCCGTCGAGGCGCCCAGCCCGTCACGAGCCAAGCGATACGCCGACCGTCTGGTGGACGTCCTCCGGCACGAGGGCCTGACGTCGCGCATCACATACCGCATCGACCCCCGCTTCTTCGACGGGCGCGGCCTGCTCTATCTGCCCTCCGATGACCTCGCCCGATTGCGCGATCGACTCTTCGACTACGACGAGCTCATCGCGAGCTATGCCGCGCGCCCGACGCTGGCGGGACTCGTCGAAGACCTCAACCTGCAGTTCGCCAACGCGATGGCGCTCGGCTTCCTCGACCTCGGACTCGGGGACGACGGCAACACGGACCTCCGATTCCTCACCGCGGTGGTGGGCGAGATCGACGGACGCCTCGACGACGATGCGCCGTACGCCTCACCCTGGGGCGCGGGATTCACGTTCGGCAGCCTGGACGACCCCGACGGGGACTACTTCTTCTCATCGGACAAGCGGATGCTCTTCGTCTTCGTCGAGGAGCACGTGGACGAGAGCGATTTCACGAACAACCGCGGGCGCATCGAGACGATCCGCGGCGCGATCCGAACCCTCGCGCCAGAGTTTCCTGAGGTGCGCGCGGGGGTCACCGGTGGCCCTACCATCGCGGACGACGAGATGGGGACCGCTCTCCGCGACAGCACGGTCGCCACCGCCCTGGCGGCGACGCTCATCCTGGTCTTCTTGCTCCTCGCATACCGCCGGACCGGGGCGCCCCTCCTCATGCTGGGCGCCCTTGCGTCGAGCCTTCTCTGGGCGCTCGGTTTGATCACCCTGTTCGTCGGCCACCTCACCGTCTTCTCGATCATGTTCATCTCGCTCGTGATCGGCATCGGCATCGACTACGGAATCTACTTTCTCTACCGTTACCAGGAGGAGTGTGCGCGCGGCGCCCCCATCGCGCAGGCGCTCGAGCGTACGGCCCGCCATACCGGCCCGGGCATGCTGCTGGGCGCCCTGACGGCGGCCGGGACGTTCCTCGTGCTCGTGTTCACCGATTTCCAGGGTATTCGAGAGTTCGGGATCGTCTCGGCCATCGCCATTCTGATGGCCTTCGTCTCGATGCTGACCTTCTTCCCCGCCCTGCTCGCGCTCGAGCGCCGGTGGCGAAGGGTGCGCGCGCCGTCGTCTTCGCCTCCGCTCCGAGGCGGCGCGATCGAGGAATGGCTCGCCCGTCTCCGCGCGTACCGCTGGACGACCCTGATCGCGGCGGGCGCGCTGAGCGCGATCGGGGTGTGGGGCATTCGCGGCGTGACCTTCGACTTCAATACGCTGAAGCTCCAGGCGGCGGGCGTGGAGTCCGTCATCTGGGAGCAGCGCATGCTCGCGAGCGCTGGGCACTCGGGTTTCACCGCGCTGGCCACCGCGCAGAGCTTGGACGAGCTGCGCCGCAAGCAGGAGGCCTTCACCCGTCTGCCGTCGGTCTCCGAGGTGGAGAGTGTGCTGCGGCTGGTGCCCGACGCGCAATCCGAGAAGGTACGCCTCATCCACCAATTCGCGCCGCTCGTGGCCGCGATCCGGGTGGCGGCGCCGCCGGCCGTCCTCGATGGGGACGCGCTCCGGGCCGCGCTCCTGGTGCTGCGACGCCGCCTCGGTCTGACCCTCGAGAGCATCGCCGACCCGGCCGGGCGCACCCGGGTGCAACGGCTGTACGAGGGGGTGGATCGTACCCTCGCCCGGATGGAGGGGATGGGACCGGATGCCCTCGAGGGGCTGCGGCGCTTGCAAGGCGAGCTCTACACGGATTTCAAGGGCAAGGTCGAGCGCTTCCAGCTGAGCCTCGATCCCCACCCAGTCCGCGACGGCGAGGCGCCGCCCGAGCTTCGGGGGCGGTATGTCGGCCGCAGCGGCCGGTTCTTGCTCCGCATCCACCCCGGCGTCGACATCTGGCAGGAGGTCGGGGCGCGCCGCTTCATCGAGGACCTGCGCGCGGTCGATCCCGACGTCACCGGGCCCCCGGTGACGAACTTCGAGGCGACCCACCTCATCGAGCGCGGATACTTCGAGGGCACTCCCTACGCGCTCCTGCTCGTCGCCGCAATCACGTTCGCCCTTCTGAGATCCGTGCGGGGCACCGCCCTCGCCCTCGCTCCGGTGGGCCTGGGCGCCCTGTGGACCCTCGGCGTCATGCGGTTGCTCAATCTCGAGTTCAACCTCGCCAACGTGTGGGCTCTCCCGCTCATCGTGGGCACCGCTGCCGAATACGGCCTCAACATCCATGTACGGTACCTCGAGGCCGTCGACCGCGGCGGCCCGCGGTTCCCGCGAAGCGTGGTCCTGGGGGTCGTGCTGAGCTGGCTCACGACCATCGCCGGCTTTGGGAGCTTGCTGGTGGCCCACCACCACGGCATCTTCACGCTGGGGCTTCTGCTCAGCGTCGGCTCCACCGCGAGCCTCCTCGCTGCCGTTCTCGTGTTGCCGGTCTTGATCGAGCTCTTCGCTGAAGGGGCACTCCGGCGAGAAGAAGCGCTCGCGTCGCCGCCGGCAGCAGGCACTCGTTGACGCATGTCGCGTCCGTTGCGCCCCCGTCTGGCAGGGCTTACACTCACACGGCACGCGCAGGAGGGATCGCGATGATCTACAAGGCGTGGGTCGCGAAGGTGGCGAAGCAGCCAATGGCGTTCACCACCGTCGAGCCCGGTCCCCTCGGGACCGAAGAGGTGGAAGTCGCCGTCGAGCACTGTGGGCTGTGTCACTCCGATCTGTCGATCTTCAATGATGAATTCGGCATCTCGCAGTTCCCGGCCACGCTCGGCCACGAGGTCGTGGGCCGCGTCACCGCCGTCGGTCCGAGCGCCAAGGGCGTCACCGTCGGCCAGCAGGTCGGCGTCGGCTGGTTCTCGGGCAGCTGCATGCATTGCCGCCAGTGCCTCTCCGGCCGCCAGCACCTCTGCCCGCAGGCGCAGCTCACCATCGTGGGCCACCGGGGCGGCTTCGCCTCCCACATCCGCTGCCACTGGGCCTGGGCCATTCCGCTACCCGAGGGCCTCGATCTCGCCGAGGCCGGGCCGCTACTCTGCGGCGGCATCACCGTGTTCTCGCCGCTCGTCGCGCACGCCAGGCCCGTGGATCGCGTCGGCGTCATCGGCATCGGCGGCCTCGGGCACATGGCCCTGAAGTTCGCCGCCGCCTATGGCTGCGACGTGACGGCGTTCACGTCGAGCGAGAGCAAGTTCGACGAGGCGAAGAGCTTCGGCGCGCGCCACGTCGTCTCGAGCAAGGACTCGGCGGCGATCAAGAAGCTCGGCGGCAGCCTCGATCTCTTGATCAGCACCGTCAGCGCGCCGATCGACTGGAACGCGATGATCGGGACGGTCGCGCCGAACGGTCGGCTCCACGTGGTCGGGTTGATGGTGGAGCCCATTCCGGTGTCGGCCTTCTCGCTCATTCTCCAGCAGCGGGCGGTGTCCGGCTCGCCCACCGGCTCGCCGGTGGGCATCGCGACCATGCTGGACTTCGCGGCCCGCCACCGGATCGCGCCGCAAACGGAGCACTTCCCCATGAGCCGGATCAACGAGGCCTTCGCCCGGCTCGAGTCGGGCAAGGCCCGCTACCGCATCGTGCTGGACACGGCCTTCTGAGCCACCCGAGCGGGCTCGAGGGAGGCGAGGGCTCGGAGCGAGATGCATTCGACCTCGTGGTCATCGGGGCCGGGCCCGCAGGGCTCGCCGGCGCCATTGCGGGGGGCGTTCTCGGGGCCAAGGTCGCGCTCGTCGAGCGGTCATCGGTCCTGGGGGGCGCCCTCATCAACACCGGCACCATCCCCAGCAAGACCCTGCGGGAGACCGCGCTGGCGCTGTCGGGTCACCGCAGCCGCAATCTCCACGGGGTCGACCTCTCCCTGCGTCGGGGGGCGCGCGTCGCCGACTTCCTCTACCACGAGCGCCACGTCAAGGCGACGGCGCGCGCGAACGTCGCCGAGCGGCTTGCCCGCCTCGGCATCACCCGAATCAGGGGATCGGCGCGCTTCCTCGCGACCGACCGCGTCGAGGTCGTGCCGACATCGCCCTCGAAGGGCCGGCCGCGCGAGCTGCGCGCGCGCTTCGTCCTGATCGCGACCGGAAGCCGGCCCGCGCGGCCGCGCGAGTTCCCGTTCGAGCACTCGCAGGTCTGGGATTCGGACGAGATCCTCGAGCTCGGGCGGCTGCCTCGACGGCTCGCCGTCATCGGCGCCGGCGTCATCGGCAGCGAGTATGCGTCGGTGTTCGCCGCGCTCGGCACGAAGGTGGATCTCGTCGATGGACGCGAGGCTCTGCTCTCGTTTCTCGACCGCGAGATCGCGCGCGAGCTCACGCGGGCCATGACCACGCTCGGCATTCGGTTTCGCTGGCGCGAGCGCGTGACGGCGTGTCAGGCGCCCGGGCGCGGACCCCTCCGGCTCAGGCTGTCTTCGGGCGCGTCCCTCCGCGTGGACGCCGTGCTGGTGGCGGCCGGACGTCGCGCGGTCGTCGAGGATCTCCGGCTGGAGGCCGCGGGCCTCTCCACCGACGAGCGGGGTCATCTCCAGGTCGATGCGCACTTCCGAACCCGGGTTCCGAACATCCTCGCCGCCGGCGACGTGGTCGGCTTCCCCGCGCTGGCCTCCGTGAGCGCCGAGCAGGCGCGCCTCGCGGTGTCCACCGCCTTCGGCTACCGCTTAAAGGAGGCGGCGGACCCTCTCTTCCCCAACGGGATCTACACGATCCCCGAGGTGAGCACGGTCGGCGCGACCGAAGAAGAGCTGCGCACGCAGGGCGTCGACTACGTGGTGGGACGTGCCCGCTACGCGGACAACGCGCGCGGCGCCATCATCGGCGACCGCGCCGGGCTCCTGAAGCTCCTTTTTCGGCGCGAGGACATGAAGCTGCTGGGCGTCCACATGCTCGGCGAGCAGGCGACGGAGCTGGTCCACATCGGCCTGATGACCCTGCTCCACGGCGGCGGCGCCGAGGAGCTACACCGGGCGTGCTTCAACGTGCCGACCCTCGCGACGCTCTACAAGGATGCCGCCTACCGGGCGCAGATCGCGCGCGACCTGCGCTGACTATCTGAGGCCTCCGGCCACCAGCAGCGCCTCCCCCGTCATGTACTTGGAGTCGGACGACGCCAGGTACACCGCAGTCGGCGCGATGTCGTCCGGCTGCCCCATCCGCGCCAGCGGCGCCTGCTCCTCCACCATCTTCTGAAAGTCGCTGCCCACGAAGCCGGCGGCGTGGACACCCTCGGTCTCGATCATGCCGGGATTGATGGAATTCACGCGGATGTTGCGCGGGCCGAGCTCCTTGGCGAGGACGCCCGTGATGGCGTCGACCGAGGCCTTGGTCGCCGTGTACACGGTGCTATTCGGAGGCCGCATTGAGCTTACCGCGGAGCCGATGTTGATGATGCTGCCGCCCTCCGGCCCCATGCGCTTCACCGCTTCTTGCGTGGTCAGCAGCAGGCCGAGCACGTTGAGATCGAAGTGGCGGTGGAACAGCGTCTCCGTCACCTTCTCGAGGGGCGCGAGCTCGTAGACGCCGGCGTTGTTGACCAGGATGTCGAGCCGTCCGAAGGCGGCGGCCGTCTCGGAGAACAGGCGCCCGATGTCCTCCGCCTTCGACACGTCGCCCTGCACCGCGACCGCCGTGCCGCCCTTGCCCACGATCTCGGCGACCACACCCTCGGCCGCCGCCTTGCTCGAGGAATAGTTCACGACCACGGCGGCGCCCTCCTCGGCCAGCGCCTTCGCGATGCCGGCGCCGATCCCCTTCGACGCGCCTGTCACGACCGCCACTTTTCCGTGCAGTTTGTTGCCCATGGTGCTTGTCCCTCCTGCCATTCAGACGGGGCGCGAACACGGGAGGATGCGCGGGGGGCATCGGGCAAAATGCCGGATCGTCACGGTTTCGCGCGCTTGAACGTGACGAGGACGTAGCCGGACCTGCTCTTGGCCTCGAACGCGGTGGGGCGGCTCTTGCCGACCTCCGGGGCGTTGTCGCAGACCGTCAATGTGTCGCCGTCGATCGCGTAGATCCCCTTCCACACGGTCCCCTTCAATGAACCTTCCGTGTGCTGGAAATCGATGGCAGCGGGCTTCACGCTGGGATCCATCTTAACGGTACCCGCGTAGAGGCGCGTCCCGTCCTTGGAATGGATCTGGAATCGGTTGGCGGTCAAGGACAGCCGATTGCCGATCACATCATCGGCGGCCTTGCCGTCACGCTCCGCTCGTGTCGCCGTCCAGGTCCCTTGCAGTGTCCTGTCATCGCGGGCCGGCTGCGCAAGCACAGGCGCGAGCCCGGCGCCCAGGACCATCCAGCACATCAACGCGATCAGCCGATACATGGTCCATCTCCCCTCCGCCAGCGTGAGACCGCCAGCGGAATCGCGAGGGCGCAGAGCAGCGCCATGACGAGAAAGGCCTGGGCGCCCAGGCGCGCATAGAGCGCGCCGGAGAGGAGCATCAACGCGGCACTCGCGCCCGCGGCGCCTAGAGCATACGTCGCCTGGGCGGTGGCGGCCAGGCCAGGCGGGACGGCGGCCCCGATCACGCGCATGCACGCCAGGTGGAGGGCCGCGAACGTGAGGCCGTGGAGCGGCTGCACCACGGCCAGCGCTGCCACCGCCGTGGTGGATCCCACGACCACCCAGCGGACGAGGCCCGCGGTTGCCGCGAGCGCCATGACGCCCCGGGCGCCCAGCCGCGTCACCAGCGCGGGGCCGACGAGGAAGAACACGAGCACCTCGGCCGCCACCGCTTCCGACCACAGTACGCTGACCAATGCCGGGCTGACGCCCGCGCCGGACCACCGGATGACCGCGAACGTGTCGTGCATCGCATGGCTGCCCAGCACGAGCGTGGACACGATGAGGACCCGCTGGAACTCGGGGATCCGCAGCAGGAAGCGCACGTCGTCCGTTCGCGGGGGCGCGCGCTGGCCTTCCCGGTGCGCAGGCGGCGCCGGCGCCGGGACGAGCAGGACGACACCGGCGGCGAGCGCCAGCTGTAGCGCGTGCAGCCAGAGGATGGAGTCGAGCCCCCAGGCGCCGACGACCTGTCCGCTTAGCAGCGTGCCCAGGATGAAGACGCCGGAGCCCGTCCCGCGCACCCAGCCGTACTCGAAGGGGGCGCCGCCCCGACTCTCGGACGCCGCGCGCAGGGTCAACGCGTCGCCCAAGGTGGTGATCGGCGCCAGCGCCGCCGCGTGGAGCAGGCTGATGGCAAGCAGCGCGGGAAAGCCGGCGCCCACGAGGAGTCCCAGCGCCACGGCGGCCGCGAGGAGCGCACAGACCGCGAGCACCTCGCGGAGGGCCCCCGTGAGATCCGCGAGGCGGCCGCATAGCGGGCCGGAGACGAGGCGAATCGCCGTCCCGGCGCCGAACAGAAAGCCGAGCTCTCCCGCGGTCAGCCCACGCGCTTCGAAGAACGCGGGCATGAACGGCGAGGAGACCCCGAAGGCGCCGTACGTGAGCGCGTAGAGCGCCACGAAGGGCAGAAGACGCGTCACCCGGCGGTCACCGAAGCCTGGACGTCGAGGCGATGTCCCAAGCGGCCAGAAACAGGGCCGCGATGATGGGTCCCACGACGATCCCGTTCGCGCCGAAGACGGCGAGGCCGCCCAGCGTGGAAATCAGCACCACGTAGTCCGGCATGCGGGAGTCCTTGCCCACCAGCACCGGGCGCAAAACATTGTCCACCAGGCCGATCACGAGGACGCCGTAGCCGATCAGCAGGAGGCCTGACCACACGGCGCCGGTCACCAGGAAGTAGACCGCTACCGGCACCCACACGAGGGCGGTCCCGACGCCGGGGAGCAGCGAGAGCAACGCCATGACCACGGCCCACAGCAGCGCGCCCCGGATGCCGAGCAGCCAGAACATGAGCCCGCCGAGCACGCCCTGCGCGAGCGCCACCACGAGGGTGCCCTTGACGGTGGCGCGAATCACCAGGGTGAAGTTCTCGCCGAGCGCGCGCTGATGCTCGGCGCTCAGCGGCACCGCCGCGCGGATTCGCCGCACCAGGTCGTCCCCGTCGCGCAGCAGGAAGAACAGGAGATAGAGCATGACGAAGAAGCTGACCACGACGTCGAATGTGCGCTGCCCGACACTCAGGGCCTGCGTGGCAACGAACTGACTGCCGCGCAGCAACCCTTCGGAGATCCGGTGCTGCACGGCGGTCAGCTCGGCGAGGTCGAAGCGCTCCAGCAGCCGTACCGCCCATCCGGGCAACGTGTGGACGATGCGCTCGAAGTGCTGCGCCGGATTCAGCTCACCCGATTTCACCCGCGTGTAGACGTCGGCCGCCTGCTCGACGAGGAGCGCGCCGATGACGGTCACGGGCAGGATGACGATGACCACGACCAGCACGAGCGTCACCAGAGCGGCGGCGGTCCGGCGGCCGCCGAATCGCCCCGTCAGCCGCCGGTTCAGCGGGGCGGATACGACCGCCAGGATCGTCCCCCAGAGAACCGCGCCGTAGAGCGGCCAGAGTATCCACGCGAAGGCCACCGACACGAGGACGAGGAGGAGCAGGAACGCGCGGTCCCTCAGGACGGGCGG
>Ga0075433_10005378_pt1 | contig 10058 bp, 8 predicted proteins | sample RhiMethybrSRZTD2_FD_75299 | JGI IMG/M metagenome (GOLD analysis project Ga0075433, IMG submission 75299) | Populus rhizosphere microbial communities from Tennessee, USA - Rhizosphere MetaG P. TD hybrid SRZTD2 | ecosystem: Host-associated > Plants > Roots > Rhizosphere > Soil | place: USA... | reverse complement strand
TGATTGATCACGTCAGCGGTGAGGTTTGCACAAACGAGATCCGCCGAGGCCGTTGACTCGTCGATCGAACCAACGTGAAACTCGATAGTTGCGACGTCGTTTGCCGTCGCATTCTCGCGCGCGATCGCAATCGCGGCTTCGTCAGTATCACAAGCCTCAACACGCGCATCGGGAAACAGTTTCGCCGCCGCAATCGCGAGAATGCCGGTGCCGGTACCAACGTCAAGAAAACTGCCGCCGGAAAAATGTTTTTGAATCGCGTCAAGGCAGAGACGTGTCGTTTCGTGAGTGCCGGTTCCAAAAGCCATTCCTGGTTCGATGCGGATGATCAAACGGTCCGGTCGATCGTCAAGATTGGACCACGGTGGGGCGATCACGAAACGCCCGATCTCAACGGGCTGCCAGCTTTGTTTCCACTCTTCGAGCCAATCGCGGTCGTCAACTTCGCGAACGTTCATGTCGCGCACGGACGACGACGGCAGTTCGTAGATGCGCAGCGCTTCGAAAAGTTCTGCGCGAACACGCTCGCGGTTCGGCGTGTCCACGAAATAACCGGTCACAGTTTGATTGTTGTTTTCAGTCCCGAGCGCGCCGGCTTCCATCAACCCGTACTCGACTGCTTCGCCGGCCTGTGGTTCAAGGTCAACGTCAAGCGCGTAATAGCGGCGTGGCTGTTCTTTTGCGGTGCTCAATTCCCACTCAGCCCATATTCATCGAGCAGTTGTTCGCGGTTGCGCCAGTCTTCTTCCACTTTGACAAACAACTCGAGGTGACAGCGATGGCCCAACAGCGCTTCGATCTCACGGCGCGCGCGAATGCCGATCTCTTTCAAACGGCTCGCGCCCTTACCGATGATGATTTTCTTTTGCGTGTTGCGCTCGACGACGATAACGCAGTTGATGCGGGCGAAATCCTCACGGACTTCTTCATAACGTTCCGTAACAACGGCGGTAACGTAAGGAATCTCATCGCCAGTGACGTGCAAAACTTTCTCGCGCACAATCTCGGAAACGAGCACGCGCAAGGTTTGGTCTGTCAACTCATCTTCGGAAAAGATCGGCTCACCTTCCGGCAGGTGTCGCAAACAGTTTTCGACCACGACGTCAGTCATTTGCTCTTTTAGCGCGGAGATCGGAATTACCTCGCGCCACTCATATTCCTTCCGGTACCAGTCGATCAGCGGCAACAACTTGGATTTGTCTTCGAGCTTGTCGATCTTATTCAACAACAGCAGCGCCGGCTTTTCAGAACGCTTGACGAGATCGAGAACAAAGCGATCACCGTTGCCGGTCGAGACTGAAGCATCACGAATCAGGCACAGGAGATCGACGCCCATCAACGCGTCCTGGACCGCGGCCATCATGCGGCGATTGAGTTCATAACCCGGCTGATGCACGCCCGGCGTATCAACAAACACCACCTGGCCCTCGGGCCGAGTGATGATTCCCTGAATCTTGAATCGGGTGGTTTGTGGTTTGTCGGAGACCGCAGCGATCTTCTGGCCCACGAGTCGATTGAGCAACGTCGACTTACCGGCATTCGGCCGCCCGATGAACGCTACGTATCCGGTGTTCATCCGTGTAATCCGTCTAACTCTTTTCCGCGAAGATCTGAACGAGGTTGACCAGCGTCTCCGTAGACTTCTCCAATCCGCGTCGCGAGTTGAACTCCAGCTTCCCGTGGAAGTTTGTGCCGCCCGTGAACAAGTTTGGCGTCGGCAATCCGCGGAACGTCAGATTCGATCCATCAGTGCCGCCGCGGATCGGTTTCAAAAACGGCTTCAACCCCGCGCGCTTTGCCGCTTCCATCGCATTATTCGTCAGCTCCGGATAATTCTTGAGCACTTCCTTCATGTTTTTATAGTTCTCTTTGACGTCGATCGTGATCTTCACTTCCAGAAACTTCGCCGCCGTCTGCGTCACCATGTCGCGCAACAACTTCTCTTTCGCGTCAAGGCCGCTGACGTCGAAGTCGCGCAGCAGAATCTTGAGGCTTGAAGTCTCAACATCGATCACGCCCGCATACGGATGAACGAAGCCCACGCGACCTTCAGTCGTTTCCGGCAACATGTCGTGCGGAAAGCGTCCGAGATAATCCGCGATCGCGTACATCGCGTTGATCATGATTCCCTTTGCCGTGCCCGGATGCGTGCTCTTGCCCTGGAACGTAACCGTTGCCGTGCGCGCGCTCCACGTCTCCTCACTGATCTCGCCCAGCTCTTCGCCGTCCACCGTGTACGCGAACTTGGCCCCAAACCCTTTGACGTCAAACTTCTCGATGCCGCCTCCAACCTCTTCATCGGGCGTGAATGCGATCGCGATTGTGCCGTGTTTGAGCTGCGGATTCTGCCGGAAGGTGTCGATCATCGTCATGATCTCTGCGCAGCCTGACTTGTCGTCCGAGCCGAGCAGCGTTGTTCCGTCTGCGGTGATGATGTCGTCGCCGATCAAACCTTTGAGCAGTGGATTCTTTTCGACCGTGATCACCTGCGTCTTGTCGTTTGGCAACACGATATCGCCGCCCTGGTAATTCTTGTGAATGATCGGGTTTACGTTTTCACCGGAAACTGCCGGCGACGTGTCCATGTGGGCGATAAAGCCAATCACGGGCACCTTGGAATTGTCGGCGAGATTTCCCGGCACCATCGCGTAAACAATTCCAAACTCACTGACGCGCACGTTCTGCGCCCCCAGCGCAGTCAACTCTTTTGCGAGCAGGTTCGCGAGGTTGAGCTGTTTGCGCGTGCTGGGCGTCGTCGTTTGATCTTCCTGCGATTGCGTGTCGATCTTCACGTAACGAAGAAAGCGGTCCATGGCCGACTCAGTCGGCGGCTTGAGCTGAGCCTGTGCGTAAGTCATGCCGGCCAGCAACAGACACAGGACAGAAGCAAAAATCGATTTCATTAGTTCATTACCTTTCAGACACGGAAACTTTCGGAGAGTCGGTTTAGATGGTCGAGCGTTTGCTGGAGTTCGTCGCGTTTTGCAGAAAGTGCCTTTTCGTCCGCGTCCGCTGGCACATAAATCGGCGGCGCGACGTAGACGCGCGCGCGGGTAAATGGCTTCGGAATCTGGAACAAATCCCAACTCGGCGTCATCCAGTAACGCTGCAGCGCCATCGTTACCGGAACGATCGGCTGGCCTGACTTCTTCGCCAACAGCACCGCGCCCATTTTCGCGACGTAGCGCGGACCTTTCGGTCCATCGATCGTGAATGCCGTGGTACAACCGGCTCGCATCAAACGCGCCATTTCCACCACGGCTCCGACGCCGCCGCGCGTGCTCGAACCACGCACCGCGCCGTAGCCAAAACGTTGAATGAACCGGGCGATGTACTCACCATCGAAACTGCGCGACGTCATCACGACAATCCGTCGTTTCCGCCACCAGTAAGTCGTCAGGAAGATGCGATCGTGCCAAAAGACGTAAATCGGCAGGCCGCCGTTCTTCTCTGCTTCCTCGTGATTTTCCCAACCGATAACTTCGAAACGCGCCGTTCGTCCGATGAGATTGATGAGAAAGTAAAAAGCCAAATCGGCGGCGCGAATGAGCAGCCGATCTTTAAAGGAGTAATCGGAGAGGTCGGCGAATTCATAGGCGCGCTCCACGCGCGTTTGTGAAAAACTTTGTTCGACAGAAGCTTGCATGAACGTGAGGAGTATAGGCCCACCTGCGTCCATCCGCGAAACCGGGGCTAATAGATCTTCGGCTCGCCGGGGGGCCGTGTTTTCCAGCGTTTGTGGATCCAGAGCCACTGCCCAGGGTACTGGCGGATCCGGTTCTCGATGCGGCGCGTGATCTCGATTGTCACGCGCCTGACGTCCGCCTCTTCGTCGCCGGTCGATTCAATTGGAATCAGCGGTTCAATGATGAGCAGGTACTTTCCTTTTTCCTCACTCCACGGCGCAAAGATGGGAAGAATCGGCGTGTTTGTTCGCAAAGCGAGTTTGGCGACGATGAAAGTGGTGGCTGCGGGAACACCGAAGAAATCGACGAAAATGGCTTCCTCGTCGAGCGTGTTCAAATCCGTCAACAAGCCAAGGGGTTTTTCACCGGAGCGCAGGATCTTCAACATTGACCGCGCGGCGGAGAGTTTGTCGACAGTCTCGTTACCGAATTTTGTTCTGACGCGATCGACGAGTTGCTCGATGCGGGGATTGTCGATTCTGCGCACGAGAAAAGTGAAAGGGTGTCCAAGTAATGAAAGTCCAAAGCTGGTCAGTTCCCAGGCGCCGATATGGCCGGTGTAATAAACCAGTTTCTGACCATGAATTGCTTTGGCCGCTTCGAGATTTTCCAGGCCGCGTACCTCGATGAGTTGCTTCAGTTCTTCCCGAGATCTCGACGACATCTGACTGAAAAAGCCCATCAGGCGGCCCAAATTTTCGAAGGTTTCGCGTAGTAGTTGAGCCCGCTCCTCGTCAGACTTTTCCGGAAATGCGAGGCGAAGATTGGTAGCGCCCGTGCGGCGCAGATCGCCCGCGAGGAGATAAGCCATACCGCCGATTGTCTTACCAACGCCATAAGCTAGTGGCGCGGGCAAAAGCCCAAGCGTCGTAAGCACGGACCGGGCAGCGGCGTATTCTAGAAATGTTTGGAGCGTTCCGTTTTTCGCCATTTACTGGGACAGGATTACAGGATTTCCAAGATTATCAGGATAAAAGCCGTACGTGATATATTTCGAACGCGTGGCGATAGATTTTCGTACAGCCAACGATAGTTATCTCTCCTCTGAACGCCCGAATAGATTGGAGCTTGATGGAAAAACGCCGGATTCTCATCGTGGATAATAACGATGAGTTGCGTGTTCTCGAAGAGGCACTCACAGGCCTCGGTCATCAAGTAGTCGTGACTGGAGGACGCGAAAACGCAATCCGGCGTCACGACCTCGACAGCTTCGATCTCATCATCAGCGATCTTGCGGAGGACGAAGTCAGGGCTTTCAAAATGGGCGCCGCGAACTATCTCAGGCTGCCTTACAACCGCGACGAACTGCGTGAAATCGTCGAACAGACCCTCTCTCACAAACTCCGCTACGTAGACGATCCGAGCCTGCTTTCGCACGTTCACGAGAAGATCGAGTTTGAACTTCCCAGCGACCTCGCGCTGATGAACGGCGTGCTCGAATATCTTCAGGAACGCGTTTCAAAGCTCGGATTGATTCGACCCGAACGCTCAAATCTCTTCGTCGCCCTGGACGAAGCGTTTGTGAACGCAGTCAAACACGGCAACAAGAACGATCCCAGCAAGTTGCTCAAGATCACTGCGGAACTCTCATCGAAAGAAGCGAGTTTCACTGTCGAAGACGAAGGCGAAGGCTTCGACATTCGCGAGATTCCCGATCCTTGTGACCCGGCGAATCTCTTCCGCACCTCGGGTCGCGGCGTGCTCCTTATCTACAACATCATGGACGAAGTTGAGTACAATGCGCAGGGTAATCGCGTAAAGATGGTGAAGCGACCGGAGGGAACGGTCGAAACTCAACTCGTTGATCCAAACACACCTGACGACAAACACGTCTGAAACGTTCCCGCTCGTAGATTCCAGTACCCCGACTGGTGCTGCAACATTTTGGCGCTCATGGCGCTGGTGGTTGCCGCCGGCAGTTATCGCACTCGCGCTGGTGCTTTGCTTCGTTGATCCGTTCATCGGGGACTGGGACGGCATCGACTACACCATGTTGTCACTGGACGGCTACCCGTCGTCGATGGCACTGGGCCGCAACCTCTTCATCTTCACTAACCACGTTCTGTTCGTAATCTGCCACACGCTGTTTCACGTCGACACTGAGCACGCGTACTTGATCTTCAAGTATGCGGTGGTGGCCCAATCGCCTTTTGCGGTGATTGCGTGTTGGATACTGGCGCGCGACATCAGTAATTCACTTTACACAGCGACTACCGCCGCGCTGTTGATTGCGTTTTCGCCGGTGTTTGTACTTTACGGCGGGCAGGTGATGACCGAAGTGCCCTCGGTTTTGCTGCTGGCCACAGCGCTAGTCATTCACTTACGTGGCGTGCAACAAAAGAAGTTTTGGATGGTGTTGTTGGGTGCGGGTCTGATGGGGTTTGGCGTCAACCTGCGCGAGACGATTGGCTTCTACTCACCGTGGTTGGTGTTTGCGCCGTTTGCTTTGGGCTGGAAGTTCACGCGCCGAGAAGTTTTGTATGTGGCGGCGTCGTGCGGTGTGTTTCTGGTGTTTGCGTTGGGTTGGTTTGCGTTTTGGTTCATTACCGATCCGCACTATCGCTGGGGTTGGCATGGATGGCGCGAGTCGATGCGTGAGGAGTCGTCGCGACACCCGGTCACGCTCGCCAATCTTGGTCCATATTTTATGTATTACTTCATCAGCGCGCCGCTCGTGTTTTTGACTGTTTGGGTGGCGCCGATTTTCGAGTGGCGTGAACACAGACTCTCGCCGATGTTGATGCTCTGGCTGGTGGCGTTCGTGGCGAACGCGCTTTTGTTTTTTAACTACAGCACGACTGTTAACTGGCGCTATTTCCTAACCGGTTTACCGGGGCTCGCGCCGCTCGGTGCTTACTGGTTACTGCGACTGGCGCAGTTGGTTTTCAAAACTCAACAACGCGCCTTCGCCGCGTGTTGTGTCGCAATCGGCGTACTGGCCGTCGTCTTTACACTTTCCGCGCGACCGGTGAATTTTGAATACATCGAGCGACGCGCGATGAGCAAAGAGTACAAGCATCAACTCGAGAAGGTGCCACTCGATGCGATCATGATTTCCGGCGCGCAGACGATTGCCGTGAATTACTGGGCGTCGATTGGTCCAGGCCGCTGGCGGACGATTGGCACGGGTGGCGGATGGCCCGGCGACAAGTTGTTTTGGCTGGTGCAGAATCATTTGAATCACCGGCGGCGAGTGTTTATCGATACGGACCCGCGTTGGTGGTTGCCGTGTGGGTGGCAGCGCGATGAGATACCGATGATTGTTGAATTGCAGAAGCATTTTAGTTTCCGTCACGTGAGCGACACGATTTACGAGATCAGTTGGCGGGGTGATCCGGCGGCGCAGGATGATCCGAATTTGAACCGCTTGCTGCCGGAGAATCGACCGGAGGATATGAAGAAGTGTCCACCGGGACGAAAATAGGACGCGGATTTAGATGCCTTACGAAGTTTTTCTTGCTTTGCGGTATTTGCGTTCGCGAAGGAGGCGGAAGTTGGCGCGTGCGACTTCGGTGGCGGCCGTGCTGGGGATCTGTCTCGGGGTCGCGGCGTTGATCGTGGCGTTCGCTTTGTCGAATGGTTTTCGCGACGAGATGAAAGAGAAGATTCTTCAGGGCACTGCGCATTTGAGTGTACTGCGCGCCGATGGGCGACCGATTGAGAATCATTCCGAACTCGCGGGACGTTTACGAGGAGTTGAAGGCGTCGTTAGCGCGTCAGCTACGACTTACGACGGCGCCCTTACGCGCGGAAGCAAAGGCTCGGGATATGCGGTGCTTCGCGGGGTTGAAGTTGAAGGCGGTCAATCATCGCAGGCACGCCAGTGGTTGACTCAAGGCTCGTTTGGACCATTGTTCGAAACATCGCCGGGCGAGGTTCCGAATGCCGTAGTTGGAACTGATCTCGCGACGAGGCTCGGGGTTGCGGTTGGCGATCTGTTCGAGGTAATGCCCGCGAACGACGCTGCGCGACAACTTCGGCTGCGCGTGGCCGGTATCTTTCGCTCGGGTTTGTTCGAGTACGACTCGACATGGATCTACGTCGCTTTTGATACCGCCACGGCTTTTGCCGGAAACAATCACGTTGCATCAGTGATGAGTGTTCAGGTAAATGACCCCGATAACGTGAAACGAGTTGCTGCGAATGTCGCGAAGATCGTGGGCCACGACTACACGCTCGTCGATTGGCAACAGGCAAACCAGCCACTGTTCTCCGCCCTCGCACTCGAACGTCGCATGGGCCTGTCCATCATTGGTCTAATCATTGCGATCGCGACGTTCAATATCACCACGATGCTGATTCTGGTGGTGGTCGAGCGACGCAGAGACATCGCCATTCTCAATGCGCTTGGCGCGACCCGCGCGGGCGTGATGCTCGTGTTCATCATTGAAGGCGCGGTTGTCGGCGCAATCGGCGCTGTCGCGGGTGTCGTGCTCGGCGTCGTCGCGTGTTTGATCGGAAATCATTACAAGCTCGTGAGCCTGCCGGCTGACGTCTACTCGATCAGCAATGTGCCACTGTCGCCGCGCGCTAGTGAAGTGCTGCTCGCCGCGCTCGTTGCTTTTGGGTTGAGTGTGTTGGCGACGATTTATCCTGCGCGTGCTGCGTCGCGCCTGCGACCGGTCGAGGCGTTGCGCGATTCATGATCAGCGTGGTCGATCTACGTAAGAGTTTCGTCGCGCCGAATGGACAGCGTCTGGAAGTCTTGCGTGGCATCACGTTTTCGGCGAGCGCAGGTGAGTGTGTGGCGATCACGGGCGCTTCGGGATCCGGAAAGTCAACACTGCTTCACCTGCTCGGAAGTTTGGAAACGGCCGATCACGGAACAATCGCATTCAATGGTGGTTCACGCGCGATCGGATTCGTTTTTCAGTTTCACTATCTGCTGCCCGATCTTTCTGCGCTCGAGAACGTCGCGTTGCCGTTGCTGATCGCGCGCTGTAAAAAAGATCACGCTCTCGAAAGCGCCATGAGTTTGTTGGACAAAACCGGACTCGGCGACCGCGCTCATCACCCCATCTCGCATCTTTCCGGCGGCGAACAGCAACGCGTCGCCGTCGCCCGCGCCTTGATTACAGAGCCGAAACTATTGCTGGCGGACGAACCCACCGGAAATCTCGACGCCGCAATTAGTCATCAGATAGGCGAGACGTTGGTGCGTTACGCCCACGAAAAGCGGGCCATAACGGTAATCGCGACACACAGCACGGATCTGGCAGGAATATGCGATCGTTCACTGGTGCTCGACGGTGGTCGATTGAAATAGAAGCGGTTTTGACCGTTTATTATCCATGTAATCCGTGGATGAAAACTCAACATAGGTTATAATGCGGCCAAGTTGACGAGCTAATTTCGGCAACCGCAATAATAAGGACGTTTTACCCATACAAAGATGTTCGAACGCTATACTGAAAAAGCGCGCCGTGTAATCTTCTTCGCGCGCTACGAAGCTTCGCAATTCGGCGCCCCAGCCATTGAGCCGGAGCATCTGCTGCTGGGTCTGATGCGCGAAGATAAGACGCTCACCGGACGCTTTTTTCCCCGTGCGCAGGTTTCCATCGAGTCGATTCGCAAGGAGATCGAAGGCCGCACGCTCCTGCGCGAGAAGATCTCCACTTCCGTAGAACTGCCGCTGGCGCCGGAAACGAAACACGTGCTCGCCTACGCGCACGAAGAAAGCGACCGGTTACAGCATCGACACATCGGCACCGAACATCTGTTGCTCGGGCTGCTTCGTGAAGAGCGTTCAATGGCTGCCGAGATACTTTACGAGCGCGGTTTACGTCTGAACGCGGTGCGCGATGAGATTGCGCGACAGTCGGGCGCTGAGGGGCGCTCGTCGCAGAAGAAAGACACGCCACACCTCGTCGAGTTCTCACGCGATCTCACGGACGACGCTGCTAACGACAAACTCGATCCGTTGATTGGGCGTGAAGCTGAGATCGAACGAGTGGTTCAGATTCTTTGCCGTCGCACTAAGAATAATCCGGTGTTGATTGGCGAACCGGGTGTTGGCAAGACGGCGATCGTCGAAGGTCTCGCCCAGCGAATCGTGCGCGGTGACGTGCCTTCGTTCCTCGAACACAAACGTATTCTTTCACTCGATCTTTCGTTGATAGTTGCAGGCACCAAGTATCGCGGCCAGTTTGAAGAGCGCTTGAAACAGATCATGCGCGAACTGGTTGAGAACCCGCAGTACATTGTTTTCATTGACGAGTTGCACACGCTGGTCGGCGCGGGTTCGGCGGAAGGCTCGCTTGATGCCGCGAACATCTTGAAGCCGGCGTTGTCGCGCGGTGAGATTCAGTGCATCGGCGCTACGACGCCCGCCGAGTTTCGCAAGTCGATCGAAAAGGATCGCTCGCTGGAACG
>Ga0075433_10005376_pt1 | contig 10061 bp, 7 predicted proteins | sample RhiMethybrSRZTD2_FD_75299 | JGI IMG/M metagenome (GOLD analysis project Ga0075433, IMG submission 75299) | Populus rhizosphere microbial communities from Tennessee, USA - Rhizosphere MetaG P. TD hybrid SRZTD2 | ecosystem: Host-associated > Plants > Roots > Rhizosphere > Soil | place: USA... | reverse complement strand
TCGACGTCGTGCTCGCTCGTGAAGGGCCCGCCAAGCGCGGGCCGAATCCCGAACACGTCGAAGTACTCCTTCGAAACCGCGAGCACAGAAACGTAGCGCGCATCGCCGTCCTGCTGCATGTTGAGGGAGCCGGCACCGCGGTACGCGGCGAGTGCGCTCACGCTGCGCAGGTGGTCACGGAAGAAGAGGTATCGACGGCCGTCCTGCGACGGCGTGCCCGGATGGCGATTGCGCACGAGTTGCACGAGGCGTTCCGGCTCGAAGTACGGCAGCGGCCGGAGCAGCACGGCGTTCACCACGCTGAAGATCGCGGTGTTGGCGCCGATGCCCAGCGCCAGCGTCACCAGCGCCGCGATGGTGAAGGCCGGCGTCCGCCGCAGCGTCCGCAGACCGTATCGGATGTCCCGGGCGAGCATTTCGATCGTCAAGCCTCACCACCCTTCGCAGACGCCGGGACCTGCCTCGGGATCAGTCGTGCCTCAACGCCGTGGCCGGATCGACCTGCATCGCGCGGCGGGCCGGGAACCAGTGCGCGGCTGCCGCGACGGAGGCGAGGATCGCGGCCGAGACCAGCAGCGCCGCGGGATCGCGCGCACTGACCTCGAACAACTGCGATTCGAGGAATCGTGAGAGCACCAGGGCGCCGGCGAAGCCGGCCGCGAGCCCTGCGACGACGGCCGGCGCTCCGCCGCCGACGATCAGCCGCAGCACGTCCGCCGGGCGCGCACCGAGAGCCATCCGCACGCCGACTTCGCGCGTCCGCTGCGAGACCGTGAACGCCACCACCCCGTACAGCCCGATCGCCGAGAGCAGCACCGCAAGCGCGGCGAACACGCCGAGCAGATCCAGCACGAATCGGTGCTGTGCCGTCGTCCGGCGCACCAGATCATCGAGGCTCGCCACTTCGTAGAGAGGCACCCCCGGATCGAGCTCTCGAACGATGGCGCGGACCGCGCTGGTCAACCCTTCAGGCGCCCGGGCGCTCCGGACGACCAGCACCGCAAACGAATCCGTGACCTGCGCCTGCGGCAGATACATCTGCATGGTCGGCGGCGCGGCGAGGCCGCTGTGCCGGACGTCTCCGGCAATCCCCACGATCGTGCGCCACGGCCCGCTGTTCGGATCGCCGATACGAACACGGTGGCCGATCGGGTCCTCGTTCGGAAACAGGCTTCGCGCCGTCGTGTGTCCCAGCACGATCACGGGGATGGAGTCTGCGCGATCGGCAGCGGTGAAGAGGCGGCCGGCCTCGAGCGGGACTCGCATGACGCGGAAGTAGTCGGGCGTGACCGAATAGCGTTCGACCGACGGATTCTCCGACGGGTTGGCCGGGATACGGCCCTCGATGTGGAAACCCCAGGTGTCGCCGTTGCCGCCCATCGGAATCTGGCCGGCGGCGGCCGCGGCTTCCACGCCGGGAAGAGACGCGGCCCGCGACACGAGCTGCTCGGTGAACCTCAGAACCGCGGGATCCTCGGCATACGCGGATCCGACCAGCGAGTACTGCAGCGACAACACGCCGCGCGGATCGAATCCCGGATCGACGCCAATCAGCCGGACGACGCTCTTGACCATCAAGGTGGCGCCGGCGAGCAGCACGAACGCGAGCGCGAGATCGGCGACCACCAGCGCGCGCCGGGCTCGATCGTGGCCGCCGGCAGCCGTCCGCGAATCGATCGCCAGCGCCTGGACACCGGAGGAGGCGGCCGCGCGGATCGCGGGCGCCATGCCGGCGATCAGGCCGGTGGCGAGCGACGCCGCTATCGCGAAGAGCAGCACCGAACCGTTGAGCGCGACCTGGTCGAACCGTACCATCGACGCGGGAGCGAAGCCGGACAACACATCGAGCGCCAGCGCCGCGACGAGAAGACCCAACCACCCGCCGAGGACGGAGAGCAACAGGCTCTCGGTGATCGCCTGCCGGAGCAGACGCGCCCATCCCGCGCCGAGCGCGGTCCGAAGGACCATCTCGCGGTTCCTCTTGAGGCCGCGGGCCAGCAGCAGGTTCGCAACGTTTGCGCAGGCAATCAGCAGGACGAACGCCACGGCGCCGAGGAGCGTGAAGAGGATCCCGCGCACCGGTCCGGCGAACTGGTCGGCAAATCGGGTGACCTGGATGGCGCCGCGCGAGTACTGGGAGGGGTACTCGCGCTCGAGATCCGCGCGAATCGCGTCGAGCTCGCGGGCGGCCTGCTCCACCGCGACACCGGGCCGCAGCCGGCCCATCGCCCGGAGATGCTGGCAGCTGCGACAGGCGTAGTTGAGGGTCGTGTCGTAGCCGAGCGCGGCCCACATCTCGGCGCGCTGATACAGCTGCTGGGACACCAGCGGTTCGTACCCGGCCGGCAGGACACCGATGATCTGGTAGTCGCGGTCGTTCATCCGCACCGACCGGCCGACCACGCCGGGGTCGGCGCGGAACCGGCGCCGCCACAGACCATCGCTGATCAGCACGACCCGCCAGCGTTCGACGGTATCGTCCTCCGGCCTGAAGCCGCGTCCGAGCGCCGGCCGCACGCCGAGCATGTCGAAATAGTTCCAGCTGACCCGCATCGCCGGCACGCGCTCGGCCTGCCCGCCCTCGGCCAGCGTGGGGGTCCAGGACCGGACCAGCGCCATCTGCTCGAAGGTCCGGGCGCGATCGCGGTAGTCCTTCCAGGTCGAGAAGCCGATGTTCGACGCGGCCCCGGCGGCGTCCCGATCGCCGAACATGACGAGCCGATCCGGATCCGCGAACGGCAGCGGCCGGAGCAGCACGGCATGCACCACGCTGAAGACGGCCGTGTTGAGTCCGATGCCGAGCGCGAGCGTGAGGAGCGCTGCGGCCGTGAACCCCGGCGAGCGTCGCAGCATCCGCGCGCCGAACCGGAGATCCTGCGCCAGCGCGTCGAGCCAGAAGAACCGCATCAAGAAATGCCCTCCTGAACTCCTGACCTCCTGTGAGCGAAGGGTTTAGCGGCCAGCCTCAGCAGCCGCGACGACCCTGGCCCAGCTGTCCTTCAGCGACACCGTGCGATTGAAGACCGGCCGGCCTGGCGCCGAGTCCGGATCGACACAGAAATAGCCGAGGCGCTCGAACTGGCAGCGCGTGCCGGCGGGGGCGGCGGCAATGTCCGGCTCGACCTTGCAGCCGGTCAGCACCTCGAGCGAGGACGGATTCAGCTCGCTGCGGTAGTCGTCGCCCGGAGTTTCAGTCGTGAAGAGGCGATCGTAGAGACGGACTTCGGCATCGACCGCCGAGGCGGCCGAGACCCAGTGAAGGGTCGCTTTGACCTTGCGGCCGTCGGCCGCGTCGCCGCCACGGGTCGCCGGATCGTACGAACACCGCAAGCCGACGATCTCGCCGGCCTCGTTCTTCTCGACCCCGGTGCACGTGACGAAATACGCCCCGCGCAGCCGGACCTCGCGGCCGGGCGCCAGGCGGAAGAACTTCTTCGGCGGCGCTTCCATGAAGTCGTCGCGCTCGATGTAGAGCTCGCGCGAGAAGGGCACCCGCCGGGTCCCCGCCGACGGATCCTCCGGGTTGTTGACGATCTCGAAGTCCTCGGTCTGGCCTTCGGGGTAGTTCTCGACGATCACCCGAAGCGGACGGAGCACGCCCATCACGCGCGGCGCGCGGAGGTTCAGATCCTCCCGGACCGCGTGCTCGAGCAGGGCGACGTCGACCAGGTTCTCGCGCTTCGCGACGCCGATGCGATCGCAGAACGTCCTGATCGCCTCGGGCGTGTAGCCGCGCCGGCGCATGCCGACGATCGTGGGCATGCGGGGGTCGTCCCAGCCGGAGACGTGCCCTTCCTCGACCAGGGCGAGCAGCCGGCGCTTGCTCATGATCGTGTAGGACAGGTTGAGCCGGGCGAACTCGATCTGCTGCGGCTGCGCCGGCACCGGCAGGTTCTCGATCAGCCAGTCGTAAAGCGGCCGGTGATCCTCGAACTCCAGCGTGCACAGCGAGTGGGTGATCTCCTCGATGGCGTCCGAGGGCGGATGCGCGAAGTCGTACATCGGGTAGATGCACCACGCGTCGCCGGTACGGTGATGATGCGCCCGGCGGATCCGGTAGAGCACAGGGTCGCGCATGTTGATGTTGGGCGACTCCATGTCGATCTTCGCGCGCAGGACCAGCTCGCCGTCGGCGAACTCGCCGGCTCGCATCCGCGCGAAGAGATCGAGATTCTCTTCCACGGATCGATCCCGGTAGGGACTCGGGCGTCCCGGCTCGGTCAGCGTGCCGCGCAGGACGCGGATCTCGTCGGCGCTCGAGCTGTCGACGTATGCCTTGCCGTGCTCGATCAGGTACACCGCGTAGCCGTAGAGCGTCTCGAAGTAGTCCGACGCGTATCGGGGCTCCCCGTTCCACTCGAAGCCCAGCCAGCGCACGTCCTCCATGATCGACTCGACGTACTCGATGTCCTCCTTGGTCGGGTTGGTATCGTCGAACCGGAGGTTGCAGATGCCGCCGAACTCGGAGGCGACGCCGAAGTTCAGGCAGATCGACTTGGCATGGCCGATGTGCAGATAGCCGTTCGGCTCGGGTGGAAACCGCGTGGCCACACGGCCGCCATGCTTCCCCTCCCTCACGTCGCCCGTGACGATCGTGCGGATGAAGTCGAGCGGGGCGTCCGTTTCTCTGACCGGCCCTGTCATAGTCGCGTCGTTACCCATAGGGAAACCTCTATTATAGGGGTTCTCTGGAGGTCGACATGAGACGGACGATCGGCGCCGTGGTGGCCGCGATGCTGTTGCTGGCAGGATGGTCGGTCCTTCGGGCGCAGACCCGGACCGCGCCACCCGCTGAACCCGACATCATGCCGGCGCTGCTGGAGGAGGTCCGCGGTCTTCGGGCCGCGCTCGAACAGATGTCATCGGCCGGAGCCCGGGTGCAGCTCGCGCTCGGCCGCCTGCAGCTGCAGGAGGCGCGAGTGAATACCACGGTCAAGCGCCTGGACGAGGCAAGAACGCGGCTCGGCCAGCTGCAGCTGCAGGAGGCCGACACGCAGCGGCAGGTCGCGGGCTTCGATGCGGCGCTCAAGGATGGCCGCTTCAAATCGCCGTCCGGAGAGGGGCCCTCGCGTGAGGAGCTCGAGGACATGCGGGCGGATCATCAACGCCGTCTCGCCCAGCTCCGCACGGATATCCAGCGCCTGAGTGCCGAGGAGTCGGTCTACGCCACCGATCTCGCGAGCGAACAGGCGCGCTGGACCGAGTTCAACCAGCGCCTGGAAGATCTCGAGCGGGCGCTGAGGCCGTTGAAATGAATTGCGCTCGGAGGGCTGAGGAGTGACGATGCGCGCTCTCGTTCGGTCAGGCGTAGTTCTCGCTGCGCTGTTCTCGTGGCTTCCGCCTTCAGGCGGAAGGACAATCGCCGGCGCCGCCGCCGTGCCGCGGCCCGGCGTCGACTGGCCGCAGTTCCGCGGCATCCGCGCGGCCGGCATCGACGATCGGCACCCTGCGCCAGCCTCCTGGGACGTCGCAAAGAATCAGTCGATTCGCTGGAAAACCCCCATCCCCGGCCTCGGACACGCCAGCCCGGTGGTCTGGGGCGACACCTTATACGTCGCGACGTCGATCAGCGGTCAGAAGGACGCGGGGATCAAGGTGGGCGCCTACGGGGACATCAATCCCGTGGTGGACGACACCCCGCACGAATGGCGCGTCTACGCCCTCGACAAGAAGTCGGGCGCGGTGCGATGGACGAAGACCGTCCTGACCAGCGTGCCGAAGATCAGGCGCCACATGAAATCCACCCACGCGAATTCGACGCTGGCCACCGACGGCGAGCGGATCGTGGCGTTCTTCGGCTCCGAGGGCCTCTACGCCTTCGACATGAAGGGCGCGCAGATCTGGAAAAAGGATCTGGGCGTGCTCGACGCCGGCTACTACGTGGTGCCCGAGGCGCAGTGGGAAACCGGCAGCTCGCCAATCCTGCACGACGGCATCGTGGTGGTCCAGGCCGACGTGCAGAAGGGATCGTTCATCGCCGCCTTCGATGCGAGTACCGGCAAAGAGCTGTGGCGGAAAACGCGCGACGATGTGCCCACCTGGAGTACGCCGACCGTCCATCAGGTCGGCGGCCGCACGCAGCTCCTCGTCAACGGCATGCGGCACGTCGGCGCCTACGACTTCAAGACGGGCGCGGAGATCTGGAAGCTGTCGGGCGGCGGCGACATCCCGGTGCCGACGCCGGTCGTCAGCGACGGCCTGGTCTATGTGACCAACGCCCACGGTCTGCTGGCCCCCGTCCTCGCCATCCGGGAAACGGCCACCGGCGACATCTCGCTCAAGGACGGCGCCACCAGGAATGACGGCGTCGTCTGGAGCTATACCCGCGGCGGCGGCTACCTGGCGACCCCGCTGGTGTATCGAGGCGTCCTGTACGTGGTCACTTACAACGGCGTGTTGACCGCCTACGACGCGAAGACTGGGGAAAAGCTCTTCACCCAGCGCCTCGGCGAGGGCACGACCGCGTTCACGGCGTCACCGGTCGGCGCCGACGGAAAGGTCTACTTCGCCGGCGAGGACGGCCACGTCTTCGTCCTGAAGGCGGGCCGCACCTACGAGGTCGTGGCCACCAACGACATGGGCGAGAGCACGCTGGCGACCCCGGCGCTCTCCGAGGGAACCATGTACTGGCGGACGCAGCGCCACGTCCTGGCCATCGGCAGCTGACGCGACCGTCAGTTCCGCGGCTTCACGTTGCTGATCACGAACTCCTCGACGAGGCCGCGCCGGCTCGCCTTCGAATTGATGGCCCGGCGCGCGCCGATGCGATGGGTCTCGAGGCCGGCCTCGCGGGCCTCGCGACTCTCGTACAAATCGCGCACCACGGGCGCCGTCGAATTGCTCACCACCACTGAACACCCCCGCCGCGCGAGGCGGACCACCAGCGCCTGCAGCGTGCGCTGGTCCTCGTCCGAGAACGCGGCGGCGGTATACGACGTGAAGCTGGCCGTCGGGCTGAGCGGCGCGTAGGGCGGATCGAAGTACACGAAATCGCCGCGCCGCGCCGCGGCTTCCACGGCGGTGAATGGCTGGACCTTCAGCGTCACGCGCTCGGACCCGAGCACTGCGGACACCGATCGCAGCAGCTTCTCGTCGCAGATGCCGGGATTCCGGTACCGTCCGGCGGGGACGTTGAAGTCGCCGCTCGAGTTCAGCCGGAAGAGGCCGTTGTAGCCGGTCCGGTTCAAGTAGATGAACATCGCCGCCAGCGCGGGGGGATAGGAATCCAGGCCCGCCGCCTCGTGCTGGCGCCGTCCAGGATTGAACAGTCGATCACGAACCTGGTAGTACGCCGGCTCGCCATCGCGGGCGTGCAGCGTCGCCAGACGACGGAGCTCGGCGATGACCTCGTCCGGATCGCGCGCCACGGCCCGGTAGACACCGATCAGATCGCGGTTGGCGTCCCCGAGCGCGCACGGGATTTCACGCAAATGCCCGGATTTCCAGAGATCGAAGAAAAGTGCGGCGCTGCCGAGAAAGGGTTCGTGATAGGCCGAAACAACTGCGGGCACGAAGCGGCGGAGGTCACCCAGCAGCTGACGTTTTCCGCCCGCCCATTTCAGAAATGGCCGCACACCCTGACGGGACCCGGACGCGGTTGAGAAGGGCATGCGCGACGAGAATGTTATCGCGTGTGTGCGAAAACGGCCCCTTGAATACGGCTCTTTCTGGCTTACACTGCATACGGGCGACGCACTGCGGAACGCCGCCGGTCCCGAATGGCCACCATCCTCATCGTCGATGATCATCGTGTGACCCGGCTGGGACTGGCGGAGATGCTCGCCGATGCCGGCTACAGCGTGGTCACCACCGGCAACTTCCAGGAAGCCAGGCGCATCCTCAGGGAAGATCCCCCGGATCTGCTGATCGCCGACGTCCGGCTCGGGTCGTTCAACGGCCTGCAGCTCGTGATCAGCGGCCACAAACGGGTTCCGGCGATCGTCATCACCGGCTACGCCGACCCGGTGCTCGAAGCCGAAGCCCGCCGCGGCGGCGCCGACTACCTGGTCAAGCCTTTCGATCCGGAACGGCTGCTGACCATCATCCGCGAGAAGCTCGGGACGACGCCGCCGCAATACGCCGTCCCGCGCCGGTGGCGGCGGCGGCCGGTCGCGGGATTGACCGCTCAAGTCGGCGACCAGCCCGCGAAGATCGTCGACGTCAGCTACGGCGGCGTGAAATTCGAGATACGGCCCGGCGACCCCTCCGAGCTCCCGCAGTCCTTCCTCCTCCGCTTCCCCAATTCCATGGCGCTCCAGGCCGATCTGGTCTGGAAGAACAATCTCAGCGACAACATGTGGGTGTGCGGCGCCGCGGTCTGGCCCGAAGAGTCCAGCGCGCGCCAGTGGTTCGGCCTCGTCGACACCATGAGCTGAGCGCAGCCACAACACGTGCTGCGTGCTACGTGCTACGTGCTGCGTGCTCGTGCTCGTGCTCGTGCTCGTGCTCGTGCTACTGCTCTGTGCTGCCAACCCGCCGGCTGCCAAGGCCGGCCCCCGTTGACCCCGCTCCCAGTCGCGGACCGTCGCACGGGCACGTAGCACGTAGGACGTAGCACGTAGCACGTGATCCGCCAACGCGAAGCGTCGGCGCCGCGTCTGGCGTATTGGGTATTTCGGGTGGACCGGCCGTACGCGTGCTCGATATGATGGTCCGCTCGGCCGCGGCGCTCGAGCTGAGCCGCGGTGGGACCGTGGACTGTTTTCGGGAGACATCATCAATGCATGTGCGTCACACCCTTCGTCCCTTCGTCGTCGCGGTCGCGGCGACTCTCTACGCGGCGACGGCCTTCGCCCAGGCCGGCCAGAAGCCGTTCGAGCCGCAGGTCGGCCAGGCCGGCAAGGACGTGGTCTGGGTCCCGACTCCGCAGGCGCTCGTCGAAAAGATGCTCGACATGGCCAAGGTCACTCCCCAGGACCTGGTGATCGATCTCGGCTCGGGGGATGGCCGCACGGTGATCACCGCGGCCAAGCGCGGCGCCCGCGCGATGGGCATCGAGTACAACCCCGACATGGTGGAGCTCTCGCAGCGGAACGCCAAGGCCGCGGGCGTCAGCGACAAGGCGACGTTCGTCAAGGCCGACCTCTTCGAGAGCGACTTCTCGAAGGCCAACGTGGTCACCATGTTCCTGCTGCCCTCCATCAACCTGAAGCTGCGCCCCAAGATCCTCGACATGAAGCCCGGCACGCGGATCGTCGCGAACTCGTTCAACATGGAGGACTGGGAAGCGGATCAGACCGAGACGGTCGGCGGCGACTGCACCAGCTGGTGCACCGCGCTGTTGTGGATCGTGCCGGCGAAGGTCGAGGGCGCCTGGACGATGCCGCAGGGCGAGTTGAAGCTGACGCAGCAGTTCCAGCGGGTATCGGGATCGCTCGGCGCCCAGGCGATCTCAGAGGGCAAGCTGCGCGGCGACGAGCTCACGTTCAAGGTCGGCAGCACCACCTACACCGGGAAGGTGAACGGCAACACCATCCAGGGCACCGGCTGGACGGCGACTCGGAAAGGGTGAATTCGTCGGGGCTCGGTGTTCGGGGCTCGGGGCTCGGGGCTCGGAAGCTTGTGCTCTTCAGAGGCAACCAGCCGCTTGCAGGTGCCCCTGTTGCCTCTGAAGCCCACCGGCTCTCCGAGTCCCGAGCCCCGAGTCCCGAGCCCCGATCGATTTCAGCGGGTCGTCTTCCCAGCGGCCGTATAGGTCCTCGTCGCCACTTGCCCGTCGGCTCCGACGGGCCCTTGATCCTTTCCGGCAATCGCCAGCCGCACGGCGCCCGCATCGCCGGCCCTCACGACGTATTGCGACCCAGGCTCCAGCGGAATGTGCGAGTCGGCCGGCAGCTCGCGCTCGACCACCTTGCGGCCGTCCACCACTACGCGAACCCAGGCGCGACGGACCGTCGACACTTCAGCGGGGGGCGGCGGCTGAGGGGCCGCCGGCGCGGCGACCGGTGAGGCCGGTGCGGGGGCCGGCTGCGGCTGTGCCGCCGGTGTTGCCGTCGCCGTCGCGGCGGAATCGGCTGGTCCCTCGTCGCCTCCCATCCCACGCCACAAGAAGAACGCGATCG
>Ga0075433_10005375_pt1 | contig 10061 bp, 5 predicted proteins | sample RhiMethybrSRZTD2_FD_75299 | JGI IMG/M metagenome (GOLD analysis project Ga0075433, IMG submission 75299) | Populus rhizosphere microbial communities from Tennessee, USA - Rhizosphere MetaG P. TD hybrid SRZTD2 | ecosystem: Host-associated > Plants > Roots > Rhizosphere > Soil | place: USA... | reverse complement strand
TCGTAATAGATTTCCGACCCGCCGCCTGCTGCTGACGGCGCGTCGGCATACAGTCCAGGTGCGCCTTTCAAGCTGCCGATTGGATCGACGCGCTCGATTTGCCACTTCGCCGGCTCAGCTTCTCCCTTCGGCCACACTTTGCCGCGAGCGCGAACGTTGCCCTTGCCGAGCGACTGGACCTCGAGCTTCATGGTGTACCAAGTGTCGGCCTTCCATGGAAACTCTGCTTTGACGGTTCGCTGGGTTTCAGGCTGCCAGGGTTGCAGTTCGATTCGCTCGTGGCTTCCCGAGAGCATCATCTCGTAGCGTTGCGCGACGATGCCGACGTCGCCGCGCTGGCGGCGCTTCTCCATCGCGCGCACGTCGGCTTCGATGGTGTAGTCGCTATAGTCGGGGCCGCTGAAGAACACGCGGCAGCGCTTCGCAAACGCAAACGGATTCTCGGCGAGCTTCACCAGCACTTTGTTGCCGTCGAGGGCGCGGACCGCGAACTTGCCGGTCGCGTTGACCCAGTGAGCGGGCGGCGTCTCGCCGCTTGATTCGAAATCGTAGGTCCACGGCAAATCGGGAATCACGCGAACGCGCGCGGCCGCGTTGATCGATCCGATTGCGGCTTTCACGAGTCCCGCCTGTGCGCCTGCTGCAGGATCCGGCGTGAATGTCCCGTTTGCGATCGTGCCTTTGAGGTTTTCGAGCGTCCAGGTCGCGGTGCCCGCGTTATCCGCTTGCCGACCGTTGGCGTCGAAGCCGCGCACTGAGAGTGTGAGTGGCGCGCCAGGCTTGATGATGTGTTCGGTCGGGGTCACGAGTAGCGATGCAAGGGATCCCGCCGGCGTGCTGATGATGCTTCCCAGCGTGCCGCTGGCCTTCGGCACCGTCCTCGGCCCAATCGCAAACATCTTCTCCATGGTCACGACGTAGATTCGGCCGCGGGCGATCGCCGGAGCGGCGATGATCGGCTGCGGATTGCCGTCTACGCCGGCGGGCATTTCGTCTTCATCGAGCACGTCCACGCCGTCGGGGCGAGGTTTGAGGATGTAGAACTTGCCGTTCTCGGTACCTACATACAGTTTGCCGTCGGCAAAAACGGGCGACGACTTCTGGATCGTTCCCAGGTTCTTGCGCCATAACTGGTGCCCATCCTTGACGTCAAAGGCGAAGAGCACGCCGCCGTTGTCGACGAGGTAGATGTGCTGCTCGTCGGAGACGGGCGATCCATATCCCGCCTGGACGTCGCGCAGCAGCCAGCGCGCATCCTTGTCGGTCAACGTTCCCTTCGACGTCGCAGGAACAGCCGCGATCATTCCCATTTCGTTGACGTCGAGATTTTCCTCGCTGTGAGTGACGATGATGTCGCTGCCAACCATGAGGGCAGCCGTATTGAGTCCCCGTTTGCTGACGTTCCAGTGCCACACTGGTTCGCCGGTCGCGACCTTGATCGCGTGCATGGCGCCATCGCTGCCGCCGGAGAAGAACAGGCGCGTACCGTTGACGTCGGCCACGTAGGGGTTCGCGTAAATCGTGTCGGTGGGCCTGCCTTCAGGTGCGCTCACCCATTGGATCTGTCCCGTTGCGGTGTCGAACGCGATGAAGCGGTGTGCGCCGCCCGCGTACTGTCCCCAGCTGAACGTCAGGCCACTCACGATCACCTGTTTGCCATCGACGATCGGGCTCGACATCCGTCCGCCATGCGTCGTCCACATTCCCATCTCTTCCGCGAGTGAACGTTCCCATAAGAGCTTGCCGTCTTTCGACAGCGACATGACCAGGCCGTTGGCGCTGATGGCGAACACGTTTCCGGTCGACGGATCGACCGCGGGAGACGACCACGCGAGACGATGTGCGGGCACGTCGCTGGTGAACATGTTGTAGCGATGCTCCCACAGCAGCTTTCCAGTGTCGGCGTTGAAGCACATGATGCGCTCCTGCTCCGACGCGCCAGATCCCGATGTGTTTTGCAGATATAAGTGGTCGCCAAACACAACCGGTCCGGAGCGGCCGCCATATGGCACTTGCCACGCGAGGTTCTCGCCACTCGGCGACCATTTCGCCGGCAGTCCTGTCTCGGTCGACATGCCGTTGCGCGCAGGTCCACGCCAATCCGGCCAATCGGGTGCGTGCCCGGCTTGAGCGGCCGGCAGGGCAAGCGCGATCACGAGCCAGAGCGGGACGAGCTTGATTAGAGGAGCTTTCATACGTGTCCTAATAATAGCTTTCAGTTGTACCCGGGCGCGGCTACTCGTCACCGACACATGTCACCGGTCACTTTCCCGCCGGAACTGGAAACCGGGACCTGGTAACGGCGAACTGATTCCTATACACATTACGCATGACCGGTTTCAACCGCTTCATCACAGGAGTTTCGTTGGTCGCCGCCACCACGACGGTTTGGGCCGAGAACTGGCCGCAGTGGCGGGGGCCTGGAAGTCAGGGGATCTCGAACGAAGCCAATGTTCCAACCCAGTGGTCGGCGACCAGGAACGTCGCCTGGAAGACGGAACTGCCAAGCGGGCATTCGTCCCCCATTGTTTGGAACGATCGCATCTTCGTGACCGCCGCGGTCGAAGGCGAGGTGGTGACCGGGGCGAAAGCAGTCGGACACACCGTGGACGGCCAGGTGTGGGTCCATCCCGACAGCGTCGCGGCCGATCGAAAGCATACGCTGAAGGTCGTCGCGGTGGATGCGCGGACCGGCAAGGTGTTGTGGGATCGAACGGCCTTTGAAGGAACTGTCTACGATGCGCGTCATCGCCGCAGCAGTTTTGCCGGACCGACAGCGGTCACCGACGGCCGTATGGTCTATGCGTATTTCGGTCCGGAGGGGCTTTACGCCTACGACTTCAACGGTCGACTTGTGTGGAAGGTCGTCGAGCACTTCAAGACGCTGGGACTCGGCACGGGTACGTCGCCGGTGCTCTTTCAGGATCTCGTGATCGTTCAGCGCGATGAGGACGAAGGCAAGGCGTCGGTGATCGCTGGCTACGACAAGCAAACCGGACGGGAAGTGTGGAAGACGCCGAGGGCGGTTCAAATCAGCTGGTCCACTCCGGTGCTCGTCGCGGCGGCGAATCGGACGGAGCTCGTCACCAACGGCACGGAGCTCGCGATTGCCTACGATCCCGCCACGGGGAAAGAGCTGTGGCGCACCAAGGGGGTCGAGAGCAACGCCATCCACACACCGCTTGTCGGCAAGGGGCTCGTCATCGTGACCGCCGGCTTTCCCGAAAAAAAGGTGATCGCTATTCGCGCGGGCGCCGTTCCGGACGACAAGCGGGTGGCGTGGACCTACGCGAAGGGCACCGGCTACGTGGTCTCCAACATTCTTTATGGCGACTACGTGTATCTGCTGACCGATGCCGGTGTGGTCACATGTCTCGATGCCGCGACAGGTACGGTACAACACGAGGGGAGCCGCCCTCCGGTTGCCGCACGCTTTATGGGATCGCCGGTCGCGTTCGGAGGACTGATCGCGATGACGAGCGAAGAGGGTGAAACCTTCGTGTTGAAGGCCGGGCCGAAGCCGGAAGTCGTCGGCACCAACTCGATCGATGAGCCGGTGTATTCGTCACCGGCTATTGCGAATGGGCGGATCTACATCAGGGGCGAGAAGCATTTGTTTGCGATCGGACCCGGCGCTTCGTAATTCCCTCCTCGAGCTCGACGAAGTCTCGATCGGCTCTCGGCGTTGTGCCTGCGATCGCATGACGCTGCTATAATCGCGCGCCGTACACACACACGCACCTCCTCAAGCCATCCGGGCATATTTCGATGGATCTGAGTGCTGCTGTTCGCGCGCGCGGGTTCGAAATCCTCAGCGGAATCGGTGCCGGAGGCATGGGCGAGGTCTATCGCGCCCGCGATACTCGATTGCGACGTGACGTCGCGTTGAAAGTGCTGCCGCCCGAATTCGCGCGAGACACTGAGCGCCTCGCCCGATTCCAGCGGGAGGCGCAGACGGTCGCTGCACTCAACCATCCGAACGTTGTCACGATCTACTCCGTCGAGGAGGCTGAGGGGATTCATTTCCTCACGATGGAGCTGATCGACGGCAAGACACTTGCCGAATTGATTCCAGCCGGCGGCATGGCGCTGCCGGCACTGTTACGGATCGCCATTCCGCTCACCGACGCGATCAGCGCCGCCCATCAGCGCGGGATCACCCATCGTGATCTGAAGCCGGCGAACGTGATGGTGACGACCGACGGCCGCGTCAAAGTGCTCGATTTCGGGCTCGCCAAGTTGAAGCACAACACCGCAGACGTGAACGACGATCTGACGACCATCGAACAGCTGACCGGACAGCATCAGGTGACCGGAACCCCCGCGTACATGTCCCCGGAGCAAGCCGAGGGTCGGCCAGTTGATGCCCGCTCCGACGTGTTCTCGCTCGGCATATTGCTGTACGAAATGGCAACGGGAGTGCGTCCTTTTCGTGGCAGCTCTCCGATGTCGATTATCTCGTCGATCCTCAAGGATACGCCGCAGCCGATCGCGCAGGTGCGAGAGGACTTGCCGATCGATCTCGATCGCACGGTGCGCCGTTGCCTGGCCAAGGATCCGGCGCGCCGTTATCAAACGGCACTCGACGTCCGCAATGAGTTGGAGGACGTGCAGCAGCTCCTCACCGACCCGGCGGTCGCGCGTCCGGCACGTTCAGGGCAGCGTTCGAAGTATCAGTGGATCGGGATCGCGTGCGGAATAGTGATCGTGAGTGTCGCGATCATACAGTGGCGGCGGCTCGGCCGGGAGTCGTACGTGACACCGCCGATGCGTGCCACCTTCACTCGCGTGACATCTCAGCCGGGCGCTGAATTCTTTCCGAGTATTTCTCCAGACGGCAAGTGGATCGTGTACTCGGGCGAGGGTTCGGGGAATCGTGACGTGTACCTGCAGAGCGCGAGTGGGGAGACGGCAATCAACCTCACCGCCGACTGCGCACAGGATGATGAACAGCCGGCGTTTTCGCCAGACGGCGAACACATCGCCTTTCGTTCCGGGCGTGACGGCGGCGGCATCTTCATCATGGGAAGGACCGGCGAAGCAGTCCGTCGGGTGACGCGCGGCGGGTTCAACCCGGCCTGGTCTCATGATGGCACGCGGCTCGTGTACACCCGGGTGCGGACGGAGATCAGGCCGCAGAACGCGGAAGAGCGCAGCGAGATGCTGGTCGTGAGCGCGAATGGTGGCGAACCTCGCGTCCTCCACAAAGGGGACTCGATGATGCCAAGCTGGTCGCCGCAAGACACACGGATCGCGTTCAGCGGACGCTACATCCAGGGTCAGCCCATCGCCGGCGTGTCGAACCTCTTTACGATTCCCACAGCCGGTGGGAATCCGGAACCGCTCACGCGCGGCGATTCCATCGACTGGAATCCGGTGTGGAGCGCTGATGGGAAGCACATCTACTTTGTCAGCAACCGCGCAGGAAGCCCGAACATCTGGCGGATCGGCGTCGATGAAGCCTCTGGCCGGCCTCGCGGCGAGCCGGAGCCGCTCAGTTCGCCTTCGTCCTTCACAGCGCATCTGTCGCTCTCGAGCGATGGACGCCGGCTTGCGTTCAGCTCGGTACTCGAGACCCAGAATATTTATTCGCTCCGCCTCGATCCATTGAAGTTGGACGCTGTCGGCGATCCCACTCCGATCACGACTGGATCGAGGTACTGGTCTTCCCCGGATCCGTCGCCCGATGGAGACTGGGTCGTGTTTTATTCGCAAGTGCAGCCCGAGGGCGACCTGTACGTCATGCGCACCGATCGGTCGGGCGCGATGCGCCAACTGACGAACGATCGCGCCATCGATCGGGTGCCACGCTGGTCGCCTGACGGACAGTGGATCGGCATGTTCTCGGATCGCTCGAGTAACCTCGAGGTCTGGAAGATCCGTGTGGATGGCAGCGAACTGCAGCAGATTACCTCCGAGCACGGAGGCGTCCACACGTGGTCGCCCGATGGCAAGCGGCTCGCCGTTACCCGCGCTTGGAGATCGCAGGCGGGAGGCAGCATCATCGTTGACCCGAATCGATCCGCGCGCGACCAGACTGCGACGTCGCTCGCGCCTCCGCCACAGCCGTACGTTGATTTCGTCACGAACTCCTGGTCGCCAAACGGCCGATGGCTGACCGGCCAGACCGGATACTCGGAGCCTGGAGTCTGGATCTATTCGCTCGAGCAGCGCACCTACGAGCGTCTCACCGACTTCGGCGAGTGGCCGGTGTGGCTGCCTGACAGCCGCCACATCCTCTTTGTCTCGCATGGACGGGAGTTTCACGTCGTCGATGCGCGGACCAAAGCGGTGCGACGGATCTTCTCCCTTCCCCGCGACACGCTTGGCCCACCCCGGGCGACACGGGATGGACGGGCGATCTACTTCTCGCGCCGCGTCACTGAATCTGACGTCTGGCTGGCGACCTTGCAGTGATACGAATCACTCATCACTGATCACTAATCCTGAATCGCTCATCGCCGAATCGCCAATCCCCGAATCGCCAATCGCTGAATCCCTGAATCGCCGCCTTGTGCATAGATTCGAGGATTCGAGGATTGGGGATTCGAGGATTGGGGATTCAGGGATTGGGGATTCAGGATTAGTGATTAGTGATTAGCGATTCATGGTTGACAAGAGGCGACTCGTCGTCAATAATTACTTTGCAATGCAAAGCCAGACGACCGTCGCCGAGAAGGAGCGCGATCAGCCAATCCGTATCATCCGCGCCCAGCACCTCGGCATGTGCTTTGGCGTCCGCGACGCCATTGCCCTGGCGCACGAGGAGGCGGCGGTAAAACCGCTGACCATTCTCGGCGACCTGGTCCATAACGCGACCGTGTCGGCGGAGCTCGAGGCCCGGGGAATTGCGATCGCGCACGACCTTGCCGACGTAACGACCGCGACGATCATGATCACGGCCCACGGGACGTCCGAGCGCACGCTTACCCAGACACGCGCGCGGGGATTCGAAGTGGTTGAAGCGACGTGCCCGCTCGTCCATGTCGCGCATCGGGCCGTACGCGCGCTGGTGCGCGATGGTTATCACCCTGTGATCGTGGGTCAGCGCGGCCACGTGGAAGTGCGCGGCCTCACTGGTGATCTCGACCACTTCGACGTCGTCCTGGAGGAGGGCGACGTCCTTGGCCTGCAGCCACATCCGAAGATCGGCATCGCGGCGCAGACGACCCAGTCGATCGTGAAAGTGCGGCATATCGTCGATCTCATCAAGCGGCGTTTTCCGGAATCCGTGGTTCGGTTCGTCGACACGGTCTGCCGGCCCACGAAAGATCGACAGATTGCCGCGATCGACCTCGCCAGGCAGAGCGACGTGGTCGTGGTCATTGGCGGCGCGAACAGCAACAACACGCGGGAACTTGTGCAAACGTGCAAGCGGCACTGTTCCCGCGTCCATCACGTGCAGACCTACGCCGACGTGCGCCCGAACTGGTTCGTTGACGTCCGCACCGTTGGAATCACGGCCGGGACGTCCACGCCCGACGAGGTGATTGACGAAGTGGATCGGCGCATTCGGGCGTTTGCAGATGCCGTCAGCAATCGCGAAGCGGTGACCGATCGATGAGCTCGTTCATCAAAGTGCACGCGCGCTGGTTGATCGTCGTCGCCTTCGCGATCGCAATGGCGTGGCTCGAATCGGCGACCGTTTACTATCTTCGAACCCTCGTCGATCGTCTGGAACCCTATCAGCCGAATCCTTTGCCCATCCAGGGCGTTCTCGGTCAGGTTGAGCTGGTCCGGGAAGTGGCGACGCTGCTCATGCTTCTTACGGTTGGCATGCTCGCGGGAAGAACATGGCGAGCGCGATGGGGCTACAGTGCGGTGGCCTTTGGGATATGGGACATCTTCTACTACGTGTTCCTGCGCGTGATGTGTGGCTGGCCTCGCTCGCTGTTCGACTGGGATGTCCTGTTCCTGCTCCCGCTCCCGTGGTGGGGGCCCGTCCTCGCACCGGTGTCAATTGCGATATTGATGATCGTGTGGGGCACGGTTGTCACTGAATCGCAGCAAGCCTGCGAGCCGGCGCGAGCAACAAGACAAGTGTGGGTCCTGAGTGCGACCGGCATTGCACTGGCTCTGTATATCTTCATGGCCGACTCGCTACAGCAGTTGCCCCGTCTTCGAGTCGGCATGACTTACACGCTTCCCACATCCTTCAACTGGCCGTTATTTGTCGCGGCCCTCGCGCTAATGGCCGCGCCGCTGCTCGTCCTTGGACCACCTCAAAGTATCCTTGGGACGTGGGTGCCAAGGCGGATCGAGAAGTCCTGAACGTTGCCGGGCAGGAAGTCTCGATCAGTAATCCCAACAAAGTTCTTTTTCCCCAAGCGGGCTACACGAAGCTCGATCTGGTTCGCTACTACCTTGCGGTAGCCGACGGCGCACTTCGTGGTGCGGGTGAGCGGCCGAACGTGCTCGTCCGCTACCCAAACGGTCTCGACGGCGAGTACTTCTACCAGAAGCGCGCCCCGCATTCCCGACCGTCGTGGATAGAAGTCGTCTCGTTGAGCTTTCCTTCCGGTCGAACTGCCGAAGAAGTTGTTCCCCGTGATGCAGCGTCGCTGGCATGGATGGCGAATCTCGCGTGCCTGGAATTACATCCGCATCCTGTTCGCGCCGACGATCTCGATCATCCCGACGAATTGCGGATCGATCTTGATCCTGTGCCGGGCGTTCCCTGGACGCAGGTCCGCGAGGTGGCCGGCATCGTCCATTCGACCTTGGCGGATCTTGGCCTCGTCGGATGGCCCAAGACCTCGGGCTCGCGCGGCATTCACGTCTACGTCCGGATCGAACGCCGATGGGTCTTTACCGAGGTTCGGCGTGCGGCGCTGGCGTTCGCTCGCGAAGTGGAGCGTCGTGCCCCGACGCTGGCAACGAGCAAATGGTGGAAGGAAGAACGGCATGGCGTGTTCCTCGATTACAACCAGAACGCGAAGGACCGCACAATCGCAAGCGCCTACTCCGTGCGGCCGAAGCCTGATGCGCGAGTATCGGCGCCGTTGAATTGGGACGAAGTCGGCGACTGCGAGCCGGAGGACTTCACTCTCGTGACGATGCCGAAACGGTTCCGCGAGATCGGCGATCGTCATGCCGCCATCGACCGCGATCCATGCTCGCTCGAGGCGTTGCTCGAGCTCTCGAAGCGGCACGAGAAGGAGGGACTGGGAGATGCGCCGTGGCCGCCTCAGTACAAAAAACAGGCGGGCGAACCGCCTCGCGTCCAGCCGTCACGCAAACGGACGTCGAAGCATCCATTGATCGAAATCGGACGTGCGGCAAAGAAAGAAGATGCACTGGCAGGACTCGAACGGTGGCGGGCGCGTCATCCTGAAGCGGCCGCGCACCTCGAGCCCGCAGATGTTCTCGTGGACGCGATGCGCGGACGGTTCGCGACGTGGACGCGAATTCGCGTTAACCTTCAGCACGTTCCGGAGTCGCTTCGCCCTGTCCAGGAGACGCTGGACCCGGATGACGCACCCAAAAGCTGGCATCCGGGCGGCGATGGAGAGTGGAAGCGCCCGGTCAGGAGGTAAGCCTTGCCGCACCGTATGTCGATGCTGCCTGTGTTGCTGTTGTGCGGACTGCTGTCACTCATGTCGACGGTTGCGGAGAGCGGCACGCTCCGCGTTGGCGCCGCTCGCGTCGACGTCACGCCAGCACCTGATGCGGCCTTACCGATGGCTGGCTATGCGGGCCGCACCGAAGGCTTCAAAGGCATTCACGATCACGTATTCGTCCGGGCCATCGTGCTCGATGACGGCGCATTGCAGGCGGCGTTGGTCGCCTGGGAATCGCTGTTCGTTCCGGACGCGATTTGGGCGGAAACATCCCGACGGATCGCTGCCGAGACGGGGATTCCGCCGGAGCGACTGCTGCTGTCGGCGGTTCACGATCATGGAGCGCCGACATTGCCGGCCGCCAACGCCACGCCAGCGCAGCTTGCTTACATCAACACAATCGAGAACGGTGCGGTGGAGGCCGTGCGGAAGGCGAAGTCGCAACTTCAGCCGGCGCGCTTTGGCGTTGGCACGACAACGGCGTACGTAAACGTAAACCGG
>Ga0075433_10005373_pt1 | contig 10063 bp, 4 predicted proteins | sample RhiMethybrSRZTD2_FD_75299 | JGI IMG/M metagenome (GOLD analysis project Ga0075433, IMG submission 75299) | Populus rhizosphere microbial communities from Tennessee, USA - Rhizosphere MetaG P. TD hybrid SRZTD2 | ecosystem: Host-associated > Plants > Roots > Rhizosphere > Soil | place: USA... | reverse complement strand
TGCGTTTGCGCCTTGTCCGATCGAACTCGGCGGGTCCGGCGGATGATCTGACGCCGGCGCGCGATACCAGAGAGCGAGCTGCGACGGCGGTAACGACGCTTCTCCGGTCAATCGCGTTTGCGCCCGCGGTCGTGTCAGTGGATCGGTTCCGGCGAGGATCACGGTGCCGACGAGGCACGCGCCGGCGACGTATCGCCGCCAGGCGGCGAGGTGCGGAAACAGATCCCGAGCCGAGCGATTGTTCATTGCAAGTTGCGACGGTGGACGATAGCATTGGAACCGGTTCCAGACAAGAAATCGTGACCGCATTCGAGAGGGACTACACGGCTTCACCAGTCGACCAGCGATCACGAGCCGCGTTCCGCACACCGGCGGTCGGTCACCTCCTCATCGTTGCGCTGACGCTGATAGGTCACAGCGATTTCGGCAGCCTGCTCGCGGCCGATCGGATCGAGTTGGTCGTAGACGCTTCGAAAAGCGGCGCCAAGATCGACCGCAACATCTTCGGTCAGTTCGCCGAGCATCTCGGTCGTGGGATCTACGAGGGCCTCTGGGTCGGGCCCGATTCGACCATCTCCAATACACGCGGCATCCGCAATGACGTCGTCGGGGCGCTCAGGGCACTCAAGGTGCCGAACGTTCGTTGGCCGGGCGGCTGCTTCGCAGACGAATACCACTGGCGGAAAGGTATCGGTGCGGCAGGACAGCGGACGGCGACACTCAATCCGAACTGGGGTGGCGTAGTCGAGCCGAACACGTTCGGGACGCACGAGTTCATGGACTTCATCGAGCAGATTGGCAGTCGGGCGTACCTCTCTGTCAACGTCGGTTCGGGAACGCCGCAGGAAGCGGCCGAGTGGCTCGAGTACCTGACGACCGCTCAACCAACGACGCTGGCGAAGGAACGAGCAGCCAACGGACACCAGACTCCGTACAAGATCCCGTATCTCGGGATCGGCAACGAGAGCTGGGACTGCGGCGGCAACATGACTCCGGAGTACTACCTGAGTCAGTTGAAGGTCTACAGTCGGTTTGTTCGCAACTTCCACCCTGAACAGCAAAGCGACAACAGGATGCTGAAGATCGCGGTGGGTCCCGGTGGCGGCGGGACGCGGTGGACCGAATGGACCGAGGCGATCATGAAGGCGTGGCAGGGGCACCAGTGGAGCTGGGACATCGATGGCCTCTCCCTTCACAACTACACCGTCGTCCGATGGCCCGCGTCGTACGCGTCGGTCGGATTCGGCGAAAAGGAGTACAGCGAGATCCTCAAATCGACGCTCGAGATGAACCAGCTCATTGCGACGCACTCGGCGATCATGGACAAGTACGATCCACAGAAGCAGATCGCTCTTGTCGTCGACGAATGGGGCGCGTGGTACGGGCCTCTACCTGGCAGCAACCCGGGGTTTCTGGTTCAGCAGAACAGCCTGCGCGACGCCATCCTGGCTGCGCTCAATCTGAACATCTTCGCGCGTCACTCCGACCGCGTGCGGATGGCGAACATCGCACAGATGCTCAACGTACTGCAGGCCATGATCATGACGGATAAGGAGAAGATGGTCCTGACGCCGACCTACCATGTGTTCAGAATGTACGTCCCGTTCCAGGACGCCACGTTCGTCCCGGTCACGTTCAATGCCGGCACGTATACACATGGCAGCATCACGTTGCCGCGCGTCGACGCGATTGCCGCGAGGGACGGTGCCGGCATTCTGTGGGTGGCCGCAACCAATGTCGACCCCGCACAGCCGGTCGAGATCGCCGTACGCCTGCCCGGCATCAGCCCCAGAAGCGCTGCGGGGGAAACACTGACTGCTCCCGCGGTGGACAGCGTGAACACGTTCGACCGCCCGAACACGGTCGTGCCAAAGCCAGTCACCGCGCGAGTGCTCGGCGATCAGCTGACGCTGACGCTCGAGCCGAAGTCTGTGACCGTGATATCGATCCGCGAATGAGGATGCGACTGCAGGATACGACGCTGATCGCGTGTGTGGCTTGCCTCGTCTGCGTGACGGCAGGGTGCCAGTCTCGTGAGAGCGCCGCGCCGCGGGGAGCAAAGACGCTCAAGTTGGCGTTCGTCACCAACAATTCCGCCGACTTCTGGACGATCGCGCGCCGCGGCGTCGAACAGGCAGACAAGGAGCTGCCGGATGTCGACGCCGAGTTCAGGATTACCGCGGACGGCACCGCCGCAGAACAACAGCGTGTGGTCGATGATCTGCTCACCAAAGGCGTAGACGCGATTGCGATCTCGCCGGTCGATCCGCAGAACCAGACCGCGCTGATCGATGCGGCCGCGAAACGGGCCGTCGTGTTCACGCAGGACAGCGACGCTCCACAGTCGGCCCGAACCTGCTACATCGGGACGGACAACGTGGCAGCAGGGCGCCAGGCCGGCCAGCTCATACGCGAAGCCATCCCCGATGGCGGCCCGATCATGCTGTTCGTCGGCAAGATCGATGCGCGCAACGCCCAGGAGCGCGTCCAGGGCATCAAGGAGGCGCTCGGCGGATCGAACATCCGCATCATCGACGTGCGCACTGACGACGCCGATGACGTGAGAGCGAAAGCCAACGCGGCGGACACGCTGGTGCGTTATCCGGACATCAAGGCGCTGGTCGGGCTTTGGAGTTACAACGGTCCTGCCATCCTCAATGCGGTGCGCGAAGCGGGCAAGGCAGGCCGCGTGCGGATCATCGCGTTCGATGAGGCAGACGAGACGCTGGCGGGCATCAAGGACGGCGCGATCCACGCCACGGTGGTGCAGCAGCCGTACGAGTTCGGCTATCAGGCGATCAAGCGAATGGCGCAGGCGGTCCGCGGCGATCGCTCGTTCATTCCGCCGACCAAACAGATCATCGTGCCAACGCTCGTCGTCAACCGCGCGAACGTCGAAGAGTTCACGCGACGGATCAACACACTGCGGGGACGATAGGAGTCGACAGTTATCGGGCAACGACGTCGAGCGTCGCCATCAGGGCGGGCGTTGCGCTCGTGCCGACCATGATGTCGAAGCGGCCCGGCTCGACCACCCGCTGCATTCGACGATCGATCATCGATAGCTCCTCGGGCCCGAGCGCGAAGCTCACGGTCTTCGATTCACCAGGCTTCAACGTGACACGCGCAAAGCCGCGCAGCTCTTTGACCGGACGCGTCACCGAGCTGACCTGATCGCGGATATACAGCTGCACGACCTCGTCACCCGCGCGCGAGCCGCTGTTGGTGATGCGAACGGTGACGTCGGTGCGACCACCAGGACCGATCATTGGTGAGGCGACCTTCAACTCGTCGAGACGGAACGCGGTGTAACTGAGACCGAAACCGAATGTCCATAGCGGCTCGCGTGTCAGATCGAGATGGCTGCGGAACGACGTCGGCCGCCGATTGTAGTAGACCGGGAGCTGACCGCTGTGGCGCGGGAAGGTCACCGGCAGTTTGCCGCCCGGGTTTACGTCGCCGAAGAGCACCTCGCCGATCGCCGTGCCTCCTTCCTGCCCCGGGTACCACGCCTCGACAATCGCAGGTACGCGAGCGGCAACGAGCGGCAGTGCAAGCGGACGTCCGTTGATGAGGAGCACGATCACCGGCTTGCCCGTGTCGAGCATGGCCTGGACGAGATCCTCTTGATTGCTCATCAAGCTGACATCGGCGACGTCGCCCAGATGGTTGTCTGCCCACGCCTCCCGCGAGACCGATTCGTTGGTGCCGATGGCGAGTACGATCGCATCCGCTTGCCGCGCCACCTTGATCGCCTGCTGAATGCGCGCGCGGTTCTGCGCGGCATCTCCGAGCACGACCTTGTCGCCGCTCCAGTCGGCGTCGTGTTCCGTGATCCGCACGCCCTCTGCAAACACCACCGAGATTCCGGCGCCGGCTCGCGCCGTGATGCCGGACAACACATCAACGCCGCGTCCGGGATCGCGCGAGTACCCGCCGAGATGCAGTCCCTTGGCGTTGGGGCCGATCACAGCGATCGTCTTCACCTTGCCGCGATCGAGCGGGAGCAGTCCACCCTCGTTCTTGAGCAGAACGATCGACTTGCGAGCCGCCTCGAGGGCGAGCGCTTGGTGCTCAGATGTATTGGTGACGCGTTCCGCTCGCTCGGGATCGACGAAGGGATTCTCGAACAGGCGCGCGAGGAACTTCGCTTTCAGCACGTGCGCGACCGAGCGATCGATCGTCGATTCGGGGATGCGGCCACTCTTCACCAATCCCAAGAGCTCTGGGAAGCCATCGGGATCGGGCAATTCGAGGTCGACACCTGCGTCGAGTGCCTGTCCCGCCGCATCGGCTTTATCCACCGCCACGCGATGGCGACTCTGGAGCTGCTCGATGCCAAAGTAGTCCGAGACGACGACGCCGTTGAATCCCCACTCACGGCGCAGGATGTCGGTGAGCAGCCAGCGATTCGCGTGCGACGGCACGCCGTCGACCTCGTTGTAGCTTGGCATCACGGCGAACGCCCCTGCCTTGATAGCCGCCTCGAACGGCACGAGGAGCTCGCTGCGCAGCAGACGCTCGGACACCACCGCCGGCGCCGTGTTGATGCCGCCCTCGTGCGACCCGTGCCCAGCGAAATGCTTCAAGGTCGCGAACACCTTGTCATCGGCGAGCGGCAGCGTCGTGCCCTGATAGCCGCGAACGGCGGCCACGCCCATGTGCGTGACGAGATACGGATCCTCGCCGTAGGTCTCCTCGATTCTTCCCCACCGGGGATCGCGTCCGAGGTCGACGACCGGAGAGAGCACATGCTGGACGCCGCGCATGCGTGCTTCGAGTGCGGCTACGCTCATGAGCCGTTCGAGCAACGCGGGATCCCACGTGCTCGCCAATCCGATCGGCACCGGGAAGTGAGTTCCGCCGGGTGCGGTGAGGCCGTGCAGCGCCTCCTCATGAAACATCGCCGGGATCGCGAGGCGCGTGTTCTCGATGAGCCACTTCTGCACGGCGTTCACGAACACGGCGTGCTCGCGCGGCGGTCGCACGGCACGGCCGACGTCTCGCCTGGCGATTTCGCTTGGACGCGCCACCTCGCCGATACCGAAGCCGATGAGTGCTTTGGCCTTCGTCGGATCGAACCGTCCTTGCGCGTCCTCGATCTCGCGCTTGCTGTTCCAGATGCCCTGCAGCTGCGCGATCTTCTCTTCGACTGTCATTCGCGCGAGGAGATCGGCCACGCGCGCGTCCACCGGCGCATTGGCCTGACGATAGAGTGGTGTCGCTCCTTGCGCGTCAAGGAGGACGATCGTGCCAATCACCGCAGCGACCAGCGCGAACGCGCCTCGCCGTGACGTCGCCAATCCAGTCACGCGCACCATCGAACGCCTCCTGACCTCTACTGCTCTACCAGACAACCTTCACGAACGACACGCTCTTGCGCGGCAAGTCGAATGTTTCGGTGACGCGACCGTCGCGGTCGATCGTCACCTGACGCGCGGGCCTGAGTGTCTGCAGTTCGCTGGCTCTCTCGAGCTCCTCGTACTGAGCCGGCGTCGGTTTCTGCGGTGAGCCCATCTTCAGCCACGCCGAGTACGAGTTGCTGTGCGTGTCGTCGATGCGGAAGTGCGTCATGTCCGCGCGGCCGGCTGGCAATCCGTCTATCGTGAGTGCAATCGGCGCCGGCGGCGCCGGTACATCGTCATCGTGATAGTTCCAGATCAAGACCGTGGCAGATCGTGACGAGCGCGCCGCCAGGGCCGAGATGTCGGGCGCGCCTCGCACACCCCTGTCACGAATCTCCTCCACTGTGAGACCGGCCGAACTCGTCGCTTCGACGCGATCGCCGCTCATCTGCCCCAGCATGCGGAATGTGTTGAGGATCGGCTTGTTGATGCCGTTGGTTGCGAGATCGCGGAAGCCGTCGAAGTACGGCTGGTCCTCGAACAGGAACGCCCACGTCACGGCGCCGAGCAGGTTCACTCGGTGCAGATCCGCCAGTTCGTAGGTGCGCGCGATCTGCAGCGCCGTGTAGGTCGGGTAGATTGTTCCATTGCGGTAGCCGTTCTGCGGGTAGCGGCTCACGCCGCACGCTGCACACCCTTCGGGATCGGATTCACCGATCACGATCGGCGTCTTCGCGTAGGTCGGGAACTCCTTGATGACGGCGAAGTGATCGTTGATGCTGCGCAGCTGATTCGCCACGCCCATGCGCACGCGGTTCTCGATGAACGTCGGGCTCCCTTTGGCGTGGAACGTGATGAGGTCGAGCGGCGTGCCGATCGTTCCGGTGGCGTAGTTGGTGCCCGCTGACGTGTGCTGCAGGAACGTGCGCAGCATCGCCTGCGCGCCGCCCGTCACTTCAGGACCACCGATCCTTGCCGTGGGCAGCGCACGACGGACACCCGCAACCGTGAAGTCGTACAGCTTGTTGAACTCATCGCGGCGCGTCTGGGCCTTCTCGGCAGACAACGGATCGCTGCGGCCCGCGCTCGGTCCAACCGAACCGGCCCAGTAGCCAATGTCGGGCTCGTTCCACAGCTCGAACCACCAGCTCTCGACCTGCTGCCGGCCGTATTTCTCGACGAAGTGCGTCGTGACCTGATAGCAAAGCTCTTCCCACTTCTTGTAATCCTTTGGCGCGTACGTCCAACCGGTGTAGATGTCGTCGTACCGATCACCGGGCTTCCAGAAGTGGCGATAGGGTGTGCCCGACGGCGCCGACGACAGCGCCTCCGGCATGAACCCGAGCTGCACGAACGGCTTCATCTTGCGCGCTATGTACGTGTCCACGATCCGATCGAGGATCGTCCAGTCGTACACTGGTCGGCCGCTGGCGTCCTCGCTGAAAACGTTCGTCGAACCCCACTTGAGCGCGTAGGTTCCGTCGCCAGACGTGAGCAAGTTGTGCACGCGCACGAACACCGGGACAGGGCTGAGATCCTGCAGCGCCGATAACAGCTTCCTCCCGTTCGCCGTATAGGTGTAGTTCGGCTCGTCGTGGCCGAACCACGCCCAGAACGGATACATCGGCCCCTTGCGCGACGCGGTGTCGACGCGAATGGTGACGGGCTCCTGCTGCTGCGCGCCCCCGGCCATCGAGCACAGACCAACGAGTGCGACGACGGCGCAGAACCGGACGGTCATAACGAGTCCTGCTCTCGCGTCACTTCGATTGTCGAAGCAGTTCAAGAGCGACGGCATGGTTCGGGTTCCTCTGCAGCAGACGTTCGAGCACGGCGATTGCGTCTTTCGGACGGTCAGTGCTGAAGTAGATCTTCGCCAGCGTCACGTACCCGGCCTCATACGCAGGCATTCGCTGAAGCAGTTGTTGGATAAGGGTCACCGCCGCGTCTGTTTGCCCGCGCGACACGAGGACCAGCGCGAGGTTGTTGGCGGCTTCTCCGTAATCGGCTCGTCGAGCGAGCGCGTCACGAAAGTAGCGCTCCGCGCGCTCCATGTTGCCGGCGCGGCCGAAGAGCAGCCCCAGATTGTTCAGCGCTTCGGGAAAATCCGGTTGGAGCGCCAACGCCTTCTCATAGAGCGTGCGAGCTTCTTCATCGCGGCCAGTCAGTAGCAGCGCATAGCCAAGATTGTTCAACGCGTCGGGGTACTCGGGGATCGAGGCCAGCGCCGCACGGAACCGGCCGATCGCTCCGTCGAGATCGCCGCCCCGCGCGAGTAGTGTGCCGAGATCGTTGTTGGCCTCGGCGAGATCCGGTTTGAGGACAAGAGCGCCCTCGAACGCTGCACGGGCCTTGACCGTCTCGCCGCCTCTGGCGAGCAGCGTGCCCAGACGATACAGCGTGGACGCGCCCGGATTCGCCTGAGCCGCGCGCTCGAACGCCATCACGGCGCCACGCTCGAGTCCGTTGTCGAGAAGCTCGCTGCCGTACAGGAGGTAGTTGCGGAGAGGCAGTGCGGAATAGAACGTTCCAGGAAATGGTATCGCGCGAGCGAGCCGATCGGCTGGTGACGCGTCGATCGCGCTCGTGTCGGCGACGATTTCATCCACGTCCACGCCGTCACGATAGACCTTCACGACATTGCCGCCTGCATCGACGAGCAGGCCCGTGGGCAGGCGAAGGTCCTGGCGGTTCATGAACAGATGCCGATAGAGAATCGCGTAGCTGAGACCCACCGCGTCCGGCGGAGTATCGACGGCGATGGTCAGCGATCCAACGCCGGCACGGGTCAACGTCTGCGCGCCGCGCTCGAGCGTCTCGAGCGCCGCGCGCGAGATGGATACCTTCGGCGACCACAAGAGCACGATCGCCGGCTTTCCCTTCAGCGCCGCGATCGAACGCGTCTCACCGCGGAGGCCCGGCACTGAAATATCCGGCGCCGGAAATGGCTCGTACATCCAGGTCGTTCGCGGCGCCGACGACGGCGCAGGAGCCGACGACGAGATCGCCGCCGTCGATCGCGGCTGGAAGGCTTCCGTCTCGATGCCACGCCCTTCGACGATCCGAATGCGAGTGTTCAGCGGCACATCGGTGAACATCTGCGTTTCACCGGAGGGCCAACTGACGGTGAGCGTGACGATCCGCTCGCTCGCGCCCAGACCGATCAGCAACTCCTTCGATTGCTGCGACAGGAATCCGGACCCGCACTGCACGATCTTGGTCTTGTGGATTCGATCGGTGTCGACCGTCACGCGGGCACCGACCGCGTCGCGGTTGCTCGTGGTGCCGCGCAGCCGCACGGCGATCGACGCCGATTTCGATTCGAAGTCGTTTCGAAAGACGCGAAGCTGCGGCGCCTGCCGAGCGGCCATCACAACGAGATCCGGATCACCGTCGCGATCGATGTCGAGCACCGCAAACGATCGGCCATCCTGATCGAGGTCGAGGCCGACTGTTCCGGAGATATCGTCGTAGCCGCCCTGTCCGTTGTTGCGAAGGAAAACGTTTCGCTGGTGGCTGGCGATCGAGCCGTGAATCAACAACTGATTGATCGCGCGCCATGCATCGTCGTACGGGGTCCCCGGTACGCGCGTGAGCGGTGAGCGGGCCACGACCTGTCGCCAGAAGAATCCCTCGAGATCGCCGGCGCGAGTGGCGTCGTCGCCCGAGCCTCCTGGCGCCGGCGGCGTGCGCGTCAGCATGCCGTTGACGATGTAGAGATCGTCCCAGCCGTCGCTGTCGAAGTCGAGCGCGTCCGACGACCACGCCCAGCGGCCCATCTCGGCGTGCGCGTCGAGCGTCGTGTCCCCGAACCGCCCGTTGCCAAGATTTCGGTAGAGAGAATTCCCGCGCACATGTCGACGATAGAGCGCGCGCACGTTTTGCGCCGCATCGCGCATGAACGTCGGCGCCGCGGTGATGCGTAGTCCCGGCGCGCTCCACATGTTGCCGGTGTAGATGTCGAGGCGGCCGTCGTTGTCGTAGTCGACAAACGTGGCGCTCATCCCGGCGCCATGATCGAGCAGCCCCGCTGATGCGGCGACGTCCTCGAACGTCACCGCGCCGCTACGACGCCCGAGGTTCCGATAGAGGTTCTTGGTCCCGAAGTCGTTGGCGACCAGGAGATCGGGCCAGCCGTCGTTGTCATAGTCGGCCCACGCCGCCGCGAAGTGATAGCGATCGTTGCCGACGTCGAGACCGGCTTCGTCTGTGACATCGACGAATCGCCCGCGGCCGTCATTTCGAAACAGCACGCCGGGCGGTCCATTGCGCGCGTCGTAGTACGGCGCCGGCGTGCCGGCTTTGTCCTCGCCGGCGCCGAAGAGATAGGAGTACACGCACACATACAGGTCCAGAAACCCATCCCTGTCGTAGTCCGCCATCGCAATCGACGTCAGTACCCCTTGAAACGGCTGGGCGAGTCGGAAGGCGTCCGCGACGAGTGTGAAGTGCCCCTTGCCATCGTTGACGAAGAGCAGCAGACCGGTAGAAGTGGCGACGACCAGATCCTGATCACCGTCGTTATCCACGTCGGCAAAGAGCGATTGTGCGGTGTCGTCGAGAACGGCGACTCCTGCGTCGGACGTGATGTCCTCGAAAGTCGCGTCGCCGCGATTGCGGTACAAACGGTTTGGCAGTCCAGCGGGCTGAGCGATGTACAGATCGTCGAGTCCATCTCCGTCCGCATCGCCGACCGACACACCGTGATGACCGTTCGA
>Ga0075433_10005369_pt1 | contig 10065 bp, 10 predicted proteins | sample RhiMethybrSRZTD2_FD_75299 | JGI IMG/M metagenome (GOLD analysis project Ga0075433, IMG submission 75299) | Populus rhizosphere microbial communities from Tennessee, USA - Rhizosphere MetaG P. TD hybrid SRZTD2 | ecosystem: Host-associated > Plants > Roots > Rhizosphere > Soil | place: USA... | reverse complement strand
TTCTGCTGCAGGCTTTGCGAGGTTTCGGTCTCGTCGGGTGCGAGGGCTGCGATGTAGACCAGGGCGGCGACTCGGCTATCCGTCCCGGCATGGGTGATCAAGGTGCCGCCGTAAGAATGGCCGACAAGGACCACGGGACCACTGACCCGCCCGAAGCAGCGGGTGACGCACTCCACATCGCCTTTCAGGGAGTCCAGGCCATGCTGGGAGCACATCACTTCGTGCCCATCCGCCTGCAGTGCGGGGATCAGCTTCTGGAAGCATGAGCCATCGGCCCAAAGTCCGTGGGCGAATACAATGCTCGGTTTAGTCTGCTTTGCCATAGTGCGACTCCTGACTTGATTTAGCTGTATACGCACGTATCGCGACTCTGACGCCATCGCGCTTTGAAGGCCACCATCGCTTGTTCTCGCGTAGCTGCGTAGCCCTCGTTACCTACCGGTGGTGGAAAGATTCCCCAGAACCATGGATGATCAACCGGCCCTTGGGACGACAGAAATATGCGCCCGATGCGTCGGCCATCATCGAGGACGTAGTAGTCATTCTTACCGCCAATCCCGGGGGCGAGCGTTAAGTCCATCAGAGGAAATATACTTGACCCAAGATCTGGGTTCGGTTGGGACTCGGAAGCTTTTTGCACGGGTGCCGGCTGCGTGAAATTCCAATTTGATTGTCTAAGTGTGGGCGTCAAAATCGAGTTGGACCATGGTCCCATAAACGCGCCATTAATGTCCGCTTTGGGTCAAAAGCAGACATTTGCGGCGCACCAACCCATGTCTGCTTTACGCCCAAAAGCGGACATGTGCGTTGCGCTAGCTTATGTCAAAGCGGACATCGCTTAGTGGCGGCTCTGAGGATCACTTTTCTATACACCGATAACGACTACAGACAGTAGTGAGTCCGTTTGCGGCAATTATCCTTTAGGAGGCTTGTCGCGGGTCATTGCGCTGATTCGATTTGCACCTGCACCGGAATGCCGAGATTTCCGGCCTTGCCAGGCGCTATCACCAGATAGCGCCGTTGCGACTTGTCCCGGTCGCGCACCATCTGACGGATTGGCCCAATCGCGTTGACGACCGCCGACCCTGTCGGGTTGGCCATGAAACCCTGAAGCGGCTCAAGGACTCCGACGCCGGAGGGCTCTGTCGAGAGCGCCAGTACATAAGCTTTCCCCGGTTCAAGTCCCGTGACCGACGCCTCAAGCACTTGCACCAAGCCCTGATCGGACAGCGAAACGCTGGTGGGTGCCTTTTCCACTCTCTGCCCCGGCGGCGCCAGCCATAGTTGCGTCGACGTCCCGGCGATGCCGAGCGGCTGCAGGTTCTCCGCTCCTGCTTGTTCTGGGGCAACCGGCATCATTGTCATTGCCGAGTTGCCATGTTCGAATACAGCCCGAACAGCATTGGACACGTAGACGATTGCCTGCGGAGCCTGGCCGATCGGGCTCGTTGCAATCACTTTATTCGTCAGTGTATCGATCACGGCGATTTGGTCCTCGTTCTCGAGGCCGACATAGACCCGTGTGCCGTCACCGGACGGCCAAATGCCATGCGGCAGCTTCCCGACGGGGATGGTCGCAACTTTGGAAAAATCGTCTGTGCGATACACCTGAACCTCGTTCAAACCGCCCACGGTGACGTAAGCGAACATGCCATTTGCGTTGCGCACGATGTTGACGTGGTTGGTGATCGGACCAGTGTCGAGTGTCTTCAACAGCGAGAATGGCGGCTGTGCCTCGAAGACCTGAGCCTTGCCAATGTCTTTCAAGGTGAACCAAACCTGAGAGCCGTCAGGTGTTGCGGCGATATTGGGGCAGAACGGGCTCGCCTGCCGGACCTTCCCGACAATCTTGTGATCGGCGACAGTGATGATGGCGGTCTCAGGAGTGAACGACGAGCAGACATAGCCGTATTTCCCATCCGGCGAGAAGATCGTCATACCCGGACCGTTTGCAACGATGATCCGTGCCTTCTCTTGATAGGTGGCACCGTCGAGCACGGCGACGTAGTTCTCGCCCCGCACGACGACCCAGACTTCCTTGCCGTCAGGCGTGAAGAACGCTTCGTGCGGCGAGCGCCCGACGTAAGTAACGTGCTTGACCGAGTTGGTCGCAGTGTCGATGAAGTTCACGGCATTCGAGCCGACCGCGACTACTGCGATGGTTCGATGATCGGGCGAGAACCCAAGGCCGTGCACTAGCAACTGACCGCGGTAAAGCGGACTGAGATTGGCCGGCAGCGGATCGCCGAGCCGGATAACGCCGAGCAGTTTGTTGTCGAAGGGATCGGTGACCGATACGGTGTTCGAGAACTGCTCCGCGGAATACACGCGGTCGCGATGACTGATCGGAATGTCGGGATCGGAGGCAGCGCCCGGAACCTGTCCGGCCAATGCCGACGTGCAAGTGGTAAGCCAGACGCTCACAATGAGCGTATGAATAGTGCGTTCCATTGTTGCCTCCTCGGCGTGCGGCGCATGTTCTTTCACTCGCCTGCTGCTTCTACCGCTCTCATTTATCACTCATTCAGTCATGAGGATTCGGGTGGGACGCGCCCGACAAAGGTTGAGTGGGTGCCGGCACGGATGCCGGCACTGGTTGGCCGACTGCGAGGCGCATGGCAGCGATCTCCTGCTGCTGGGTGACGATGATTTCCTGGGCCAGCCGCCTGATCTGAGGATTGCGACCGTGGCGAAGGACTGCGACGGCCATGTCGATCGCTCCTTGATGGTGCGGTACCATCATGGCTACGAAATCTAAATCAATGTCGCCGGTCGGCGTGATAGCCATATCGCTCATCATTTTTTTCATTGCCGCGTCGTTCTCGACCAGATACGGACCTTCCCTACTGACGTTGCCGGCGGACGTTAAGCAGATCTTCGGCTCGGGCTGCGATCGGTCTTGTGCCACCGCCAGAAATGCGGTTGCGGCGGCCAAAGCAATCACAAGCGTGCCAGCTCCAATCGGAGCGAAACGGCGAATTGTCGGGCGCATCTCGACCTCCTATGTGCCGCGTCACTCGATGTCTTCAGGCAGGATCAATTTGAAAACGGCATGGCTGGTGCAGCCGATTCATTTTCTTAGCTCTCACACCAAATTGGCGTCCAATGCGACCGTGGCGGCAATCAATTCCTTGCGCCTAGTCGGCCAATTGATCGCCCCCGAAGGTCTCACTCACCCTGGGCAAACGTCCAGTCCTGTGCAGCTTCCGAGGGTGAAAGCAGCGGCAGTTTCATTACTTCCCGCGCTTTCCAGCATCTCATCGGAAACCTCGTAAGTGAGGACGTCTGTTTCATTCGAAGTTGTGGCGAGGGGCAGTATCATCTTCTTCTCCTTTGTGTACTGTTATTTGCGAAACGCGTCCGACTTTCTTTTTATTGCGAGAAGCGAGGAATCAGGAACTGCGGCCTGCATTTCGGTTGGAGACTCGTTTCAAAATGCTACTAGCAGACATTCTGCTATTCACTCGATGACCTCATCGGCACTTGCCAGCAGCGTGGACGGTACGGATAGGAGGGGCCGTTTTTACATATCGCCCGGGGATTATTTACTGGCGCTTTTCGCGGCGTCCAATATCACATTCAACACTTCATTCGGTTTGGAGAGCATCGCAACGTGACTGGTCTTTAGGATCGTCGTTTTTGCATTGGCTCTTTTTGCCATTGTTTTTTCCAACTCAGGATTAATGGCTTTGTCTTCGGAAGCGACCACGTACCACGATGGTTTAGTTCTCCATGCGGCATTGACGCCGACATCACCGAATACTCTTTCGGAAGCGGGTGGCTGAACGGCGTACACCACATCCTGCTCTTTCGGTTTCAAATCCCCAGCAAACGCTTTGGCGACTCCTTCTCTCGAAACCGTTAAGTACCCGTTTGCATTCTGAATGAAACCTGGAAGGGGTGTCGGAGCAACGCTCTCGGATAGCGAACGTGCGGTTTCGCCTTTATCCGGTGCGAACGCCGCGATATAAACTAGGGCCTTTACACGCGGATCCGCGCCCGCTTCGGTGATGACAGATCCACCCCAAGAATGCCCAACGAGAATCACGTCGCCGTCGGCGCGGTCAATACCTCTTTTGGTCGCCGCCACATCGTCTTCAAGGGACGTGGTGGGATTCTGTACCGAAATTACTTTGTATCCCTTATCCACCAGCGGATTGATTACCTTGTTCCAGGAAGAACCGTCGGCCCAAAGGCCGTGGACAAAAACTATCGTAGGTTTTGTGTTCTTAGAATCCCCAGTTTGTGCAAATGCGTTTGAGCCCAGGGATAAAACGCCCACGAATACCAAAATGCCAACTTTTTTCACTCATGCCTCCTACTGCATCGGCGAAGGTTGCAAGTGAGCTGCGCAGCGAAGTGTTCGCTCGACGCTCAGTCCATCTTGAATGCGTTGCTGTTCATGGCATTTCGCCCAACGCCACTGCAAAATGCTGCCACAGCCGTACGTTGCGCAACAAACGCATAAAAATGGATGACGCGTTTTTATACGGGGCGTTTATCTAGCAACGGTATTAGGACGCCATTGAGCAGTCTGTCGCGCGACAAACCCACTCTCCGGATACCGCCGTACGTCATCGCAGTTTCCCTTAACGCGCTCGGTCGATCACCGCGAGATGTCCGCTTTGGGTTATTAGCGGACATTTGCACTGCAAAGCGTCATGTCCGCTTTACCCTCGAAAGCAGACATGTGCGCTGCAACTAGCGATGTCGGCTAAGTGCCAAAAGCGGACATTCGCGCCGCAAAAAGTCACATCCGCCTTACCCCCGAAAGCGGACATCGATTCAATTCAAACTACAAAAACGCGTGCGCTCGTGGGCTTTTTTCCGCAACAAATGAGTGCTGCATTTACCAGGCTGTGCACTGTTGCTTAGGGTCGTCCTAATCTCGTTGATGCGACTCATCTTCCCGAATGTAGACGGCCATGCGGATGGGCGCCAATTGCAGCTCGGCGGCGACAATGCGCAATTGTTCGCAAGTCTGTCTCCCACCCACCAAGCCCACGATTTCGATGTCCATATCATCGCAATCTGATCAATGCAGCCGTCAAATAGTTCATCATTGTCGCCTCGCTGTCTGCTACCGGACACCGTGGTCGAAAATCGCGAATCGCCGATGCGATTTCGTCGCAACGGGTCTCAAGGGCAAAATGGCTTCTGCCACAAACGGTGACGCATTCGGTTTGACCAATCGGCACTACAATTCGCGGGTCATTCCGGTTTGGTTACAGGTGCGCCCAACTTCTCACAGTGAAAGCGAGGCAAGACCGTTTCGGTTAAGTGCTGAATTCGGCTCTAGGCGCCGTATATACCGCCTGCGCGATCACCCAATATCCGTTGGGTCAAAAGCAGAGATTTGAGTGCAATCGCAGTGTGCGCTTTCCCACCGAAAGCGGCCGTGTGCGGTGCACCCGCCGATGTCTACTTTGGGTCAAAAGCAGACATTCGCGCCGCAAAACGTCATGTCTGCTTTACTCACGAAAGCAGACATGTGCGATGCAACTAGGGATGTCCGCTATGGGCCAATAGCGGACATCTCACCCTGTTCGATCATCTCGTTCGCACAGGCGATGCGCGTCAGCCTTTGATAGAGCGCACTGAACGCTAGCAAAACATCAAGCGCCTAGCGGAACGGGTTTTATCACAGAAAGCTACACCCTATATGTTTCAGAGCGGCACGGAGGCTGCCAATTGGATACGATCGCAAGGATCGCAGACCTAGCCAAGAGCGACAGACACGATCAATTTATCCCAGTTCGCAAGGAAGATCTTTTCAGCGCCCTCATCAAGCAGGGGGACTTAGCAGAGCTCGCAGAACGCGACCTTTTTTGGCGCTTTGCGCGTACGCTACGTACAATCTGTCACTACGAATATTCCGAGGTGCTCGATCGGCTACGCGACGATTATTACTATTTCAGCCCCGAGGTCGCAGGCCACGCCGCGGCCGACCGGGCAAAGAGCGATAGCGCCTATGACGATCTAATCCGATCTCTGGACAAAGTTCTCAAGGATGCAAATTTTGAGGAGCTGCCGCACGAGGACGTCACAGACGCACACCGCAAACGCACAGTACCGGTCAAAGTCAAGGCAGAGCACGACGATTTTCGCGAGGTGCGCTTTTACAAACGCGGCCGCCACGTCGAACAGTTTGAGGTAAACGAGTGGTTCGGCTTGCGACGGCGCGAAGTCGAGATTGAGGTGTTCGATGACATCGTGCTTGTGGTGGCGATGAAGAGCCAGGCGGAGATTGGCTCGCGTCGTGAATTGCGGATCTTGAAGCGCCGCAAGATTATCCCAGGGACGGTGCTGCTGAAATATTTTCGCAATATCGCGTGTGGCGATCTCTACGCTCTTTTTCCAAACGCGCGCGTGGTTATGAGCAATTTCGACAAGGTCTTTCTCGGCGTACCGGCGATTGCCGGCGGCATCCCCATCCTACTCAAGCTCTACGCCACGATTTCCGTCCTGTTCCTTGTGGCGGGGATTTATTTGGGCGGATCTGAGTCGGTTAAAGACGCCGATATTGAAGGGGCGCTCGTTGCCTTGATGGGGGTCGTGGCGCTTGGTGGCTTTGCGGTGCGCCAGTGGCTGAAATATCAGCATCAAACCCTGAAGTATCATATGGAGCTCACCGAAAATATCTATTTTCGCAATGTCAATAATAATGCGGGCATTTTTGACTATCTGATCGCCACTGCCGAGGACCAAGAGACCAAGGAGGCGGCCCTTGCATATCATTTCATCCGCAAGGCTGAGGTCGCGCCAACGGCGGCGGACGTTGCAGGCCGTGTCGAGACGTGGCTCGCAAAAAACTTTGCGGTGAATGTTGATTTCAAGATTGCCAATGCGCTCGAGACGCTCAATCGCTTTGGTCTCGTTCGACGTGAGGGTGAGCAGCTCTTTGTCCCGCCACTCGAGCTGGCAATCGCCCAATTGCACCAGGTTTGGAACAATTTTTTTAAGCGTGACTAGAGCGATGAGGGTCGACCTGACCAACCAGGGTCGCGCCAGCCCACGGCAAATGTCCGCTTTGCCCCCAATAGCGACCGCGAAAGCGGATTCCCGCAAACGGTCATGTCCGCATTACCCCGAAAGCGGACGTGTGCGGCGCAAACCGTCATGTCTGCTTTGTGCCAGAAGCGGACTCATGCACCGCAGCAAAAATCAGGGAGGGCCTCGCCCGTGGTCAGTTTCGTGTACTTGTCTGCTGAGTGCCTTTCTAACAAATTCTACCGAATCAATTGCCGCCCCAAGTTCGATACGAAACTGCTCGATCGCTTCTTTCATCTCCGGTGGCAGGTCTCCCCACCAGCCAACAACCTGAGACATTGCTTCTTGGACGGTTCCCAGCATGTCCTCTATTGCAATGTCACGATAGGTTCTCGCCATGGCGCCGTCGCCTGTTTATCCAGAAAATAAAACTCAGTTCCCGAATGGGATCGTCAGTTCCGTCTCGTTCGTGTCCACCACGAACACCGCGAGGAGCCGGCGCATTCAATTAATGGGCGCGGGTGAACAAAGCCGAAGGAGCAATATATTTTCTCCCCTCGGCTTTCAGTCAACGTTACGCTGCGGTCTTGGTCGCAAGTCCGGAACGCAGGAAGGCCAGCAAGTCGGCATTTATCGTGTCTGCGTTCGTGGCCGGCATGCCGTGCGGGAAGCCCTTGTAGGTCTTTAGCGTCCCGTTCTTTACCAGCTTGGCCGACAATGGCGCGGAGTCGGCGTAGGGAACTATCTGATCGTCATCGCCGTGCATCACCAGCACGGGCACCGTGATCTTCTTGAGGTCGTCAGTGAAGTCGGTCTCTGAGAAGGCCTTGATGCCCTCGTAGTGTGCCTTGGCGCTGCCGATCATGCCCTGCCGCCACCAGTTCTGGATGACGCCAGGGATCGGCTTCGCGCCCGGCCGGTTGAAGCCATAGAAGGGACCGCCCGCGAAATCGAGATAGAACTGTGCCCTGTTGTCAGCGAGCGATTTGCGCAAGCCGTCGAACACCTCGATTGACAGGCCGCCCGGGTTGGCCGGCGTCTTCACCATGATTGGCGGCACCGCACTGACCAGGACCGCCTTCGCGACCCGGCTTTCACCGTGCCGTCCGAGATAGTGGGCGACCTCGCCGCCGCCGGTGGAATGGCCAACATGAATTGCGTCCTTCAGGTCGAGATGCGCGGTCAGCGCGGCCAGGTCATCGGCATAGTGATCCATGTCGTGACCATCGCTTACCTGCGAGGACCTGCCATGACCTCGGCGGTCATGAGCGATGACGCGATAGCCGTGCTTGAGAAAAAACAGCATCTGCGTGTCCCAGTCATCGGCCGAAAGCGGCCAGCCATGGCTGAACACGATGGGCTGCCCTTTGCCCCAGTCCTTGTAGAAGATCTCAACGCCGTCTTTGGTCGTAATCGTACTCATGGATATCTCCGTGCCCTGAAAGTTGGCCACCCCAGCACCGCAAAGTTGCCTTAAGCGGTCAGTACTCCCAGGGGCCCGGTACCCAACGAAAGACGTCGCCGTCGAGCGCCACATGGCAGACGGACGGGAACGACAGGTGAGTGGCCACCAGCGACTCGCGGTTCGCCGCCAACTCCCGCAGAAGACGGACCCGGACACGAGCCGCCTCCTCGGGGTCGTGTTCGAAGCCGTTGTACCAGTCGGGGTGCTCGAACCCGACCTGGAACACGGCGTCGCCGGCGAACGTCAACCGGTCGCCGCCAGACGCGAGGCGAACCACGCTGTGCCCGGGGGTGTGGCCGCCGGTGCGTTGGATGAGCACCCCCGGCGCCACCTCGTACTCGTTCTCGAACGGCCGCAGCTGGCTTTGGTACTCTTTCAAGAACCGCTTGCCCGTCCGCCGAAGCGCGTCCGGGAACCCCGGCGGCATGGAGACGCGGGAGAAGTCGGGCGACTCCCAGAATTTGGCCTCGGCGGCCGCCAGGTGGACCCGCAGGTCCTTACGCAGCCGGTCCCTCACCCCATCGACGAGCAGCCCGCCACAGTGGTCCATGTGCAGGTGGGTCAGCACCACGTCGGTCACGGATGCGAGATCAATGCCGGCGGCCTCCAGTCGCTGGATCAACCGCCCGGACCGCGGCAGGTCCGGGAATTCCATCCCCATTCCAGCGTCAATGAGTATGGTCCGGCCGCCGCTGCGCACCAGGACCACGTTCAGCGCCCACTCGAGCACGTCCGGCGGCAGGAACATGTCCTCGAGCCAAGCCGCCCGGACGGCCGGGTCAACGTTGTGGCCCAACATCGCGCCTGGCAGCGATAGCACCCCATCGCTGACCACCATTACGTCAATCGCGCCGACCTTCAGCGCGTAGCGCGACGGAACCAACTCTGGCTCCGGCCTACCGTGGCTGTACTTCGCGTTCACCTTGTCGGCGCAATACCTGACCGAGGGGTGTGGGGTGTTGTCCAAGCTCTCGCTTGTCTCACGTTGCAGGGATTGTTGCATTGTCGCTCCACTGATCACGCCGCGCCGCTCGGTGGGCCGACGTGCTTTCAATTTTCGTGCGCAGGTAAAAATTTTGACCGTGTCAGACAGCCCTATCAATCAATGGCTCTGACCTAAATTTTATGAATGTTTTTTGACAGCGAGCATCGGGTTACCGTTTGGGTTCGCCTCAAAGCGCTGGCAGCGCTGATGTCCGCTTTGGGTCAAAAGCGGACATTCGGGCCGCAAAAAGTCATGTCCGCTTAACCCCGAAAGCGGACATTCAGCGGGGGGACTGACATTTCATATCCATACGCGCCATTAGTTTTCTCGAGCAACGGCGTATCGCTCACATTGCCCGTGCCCCAACAGGCACAGTAAGCCTGCGCGAAACCTGGCGTGGCAGTTGCAACCATGAGGAAAACCCCAACCATAATTTCTTTCATAGGTTTCTCCTGTCTCCGTTCGCGGTTCGACTGGCCAACGCATGTTTCCCAGTTTTTCTGGCCGGGAAATATTTGCTTGTATGTGGATTAGTATCCAGCTTTGTGCATACCTGAATTGCGACGTTGGTGTACCATCGGCCTAAGCTGAGGGTCGCCGGTTCGAATCCAGTCGGGGTCGCCAT
>Ga0075433_10005366_pt1 | contig 10067 bp, 10 predicted proteins | sample RhiMethybrSRZTD2_FD_75299 | JGI IMG/M metagenome (GOLD analysis project Ga0075433, IMG submission 75299) | Populus rhizosphere microbial communities from Tennessee, USA - Rhizosphere MetaG P. TD hybrid SRZTD2 | ecosystem: Host-associated > Plants > Roots > Rhizosphere > Soil | place: USA... | reverse complement strand
TGCTCTACCGGCTCGATCCTCAGAAGGCCGCCGACGTCTATCGAACGATCGGCAAGGACTACGAGGAGATCGCCGTGCATCCGCAGATCCGCTCGGCGATCCGCGAGGTCACGGCCTCGTACGAAGCGAAGGTGCTCTACTCCGCGGAAAGAGAGCGAATCGCCCGCGAAACTCTGGAGCTCTTCAAGAAGCTGGCGGGCGATCGCGGGATCATCGCGGAAGCCGTCCTGCTGCGGAAGATCGGCCTGCCCGACGTCGTCGCCAACGCGATCCAGGAAAAACTCCGCCGCGAACAGGAGTCCGAGCAGATGAAGTTCGTTCTCCAGAAGGAAACGCAGGAGGCGGAAAGAAAACGCATCGAGGCTCAGGGGATCGCGGACTTCCAGAAGATCGTCGCCGCCGGGATCAGCCCGGCGCTCCTCGAGTGGAAGGGCATCGAGGCGACCGAGAAGCTCGCGATGAGTCAGAACTCCAAGGTCGTCGTGATCGGGAGCGGGAAGAACGGGCTCCCGCTGATCCTCGGGGGCGAGGGGAAGTGACCGCGCGATCCGCGGTCATCCCGAGCGAAGAGCGGGATCTCTCCGGGAAGGCCGGAGATCCGTCGGGCTGGGCCGCAGCGGTCGCTGCGCGACCCGCGGCCGGAAGGTTCTAAACCGGGGGCGGCCCGGAACGTGATCGAACCGGTTGTGCTGGAGGGGCAGCACGTTCGGTTGGAGCCCCTTTCGCTCGACCACCTCGCCGACCTCGCGAAGGTCGCGTTCGACGAAGAGATCTGGCGCTGGACCAGCGAACGGGCGCTCTCGCCCGACGAGCTTCGCGCCTACGTCGACCGGGCCCTCGCCGCGGCGCGCACCGGGACCGCGCTTCCGTTCGCGACGGTCGCGCGCGCGGCCGGCCGGGCGATCGGCAGCACGCGGTTCGCGAGCTTCGACGCTCCGAACCGACGCATCGAGATCGGGTGGACGTGGATCGGCCGGGACTGGCGGCGCACCGCGATCAACACGGAAGCGAAGTACCTCATGCTCGCGCACGCCTTCGAGAAGTTCGGCTGCGTGCGGGTGGAGCTGCGGACGGACGTCCGGAACGAAAAGTCCCGGGCGGCGATCCGACGGATCGGGGCTTCGGAGGAGGGCGTGCTTCGAAAGCACGCGATCACGTGGGCCGGCCGGGTGCGCGACGACGTGTACTACAGCATCGTGGACGACGAGTGGCCGACCGTGAAGGCGAGTCTGGAAGAGCGCCTCGCGCGCGGTTAGTCCCCCTCGTACCAGCGCGTGAGCTTCTCGGGCGCGACGCCCGCGAAATAGCCGAGCATCACCTTCCAGGTCCGCAAGACCTGCCTCGGGACCCCGACCTGCCGGTATCGCCGCGGCGACGTCCGGGTCTTCTCCGGCCGGACGACGAAACGGCCGGCGCGGCGTAGACGGAGGACGAAGTCGAGGTCGTCGCAGATCGGAAGGTCCCGGAAGCCGCCGGATCTCTCGTACGTCGAGCGCCGGCAGAAGATCCCCTGGTCGCCGAGCGGCAGCTTCCACGCGCGCGACCGGCGGTTCGCCCACCACGCGATCCACCGCATCGGCAAGCCGCCGCCCTCGTAGGCGAGCGAGAACGCGCCGGCGTCCGCGCCGCTCTCGAGCGTCTTGCGGATGAGATCGAGAGCCCCGTCCGGAGGGCACGAGTCGGCGTGGAGGAAAAAGAGCACGTCCCCGCGGGCCCGCTCCGCGGCGCGCGCCAGGCGCGCGCCTCTCGGACCGTCGCCGTCGGCCACGATGAGCTCGGACTCCGGCTCGCGGGCGAACGCCTCGAGCGGTTCCGCGCCTCCGGGAACCTCGCCGCGAATCGGGACGATGATGGAGATCACCGGACGGCCCTGCGGAGCGCCGATGCTAGCATTTGCCGGGTGAAGCTCCCGATGCCGGCAGCCGTGCTCGCCGGCGGCGCGTCGACGCGAATGGGCCGGTCGAAGGCGTCGTTGCCTTGGGGAGCCGGGAATCTGCTCGAGTTCCAGACGGGGCGGCTCGCGACGCTCTTCAGCGAGGTCCTGGTCGTCGTCAAGGAGACTCCGGATTTCCCGATCGGCCCCGGCCGCGTCGTGCTCGACCCGTCCCCGGACTTCGCCGCGATCTACGGGCTCGTCCGAGCGCTCGACGAAGCCGAGGACCGCATCTTCATCCTCGCCGTCGACCTCCCCGGGCTGACGCACGACCTCGTGCGCGAGATCGCGGTTCGCGGGCTCAAGACGCCCGCGCCCGCGCTCATTCCGGAGGCCGGCGGGCGGCTGCAGCCGCTCGCCGCGGTCTGGCGCAAGTCCGCGGCGCGCTTCGCCCGGAACCGGATCGGACGGGGTGTCCTCTCTCTCACGTCACTCGCCGACGAGGTGGCCGCCGACGTCCTGCCCGAGCGCGAGTGGCGCAAGCTCGACCCGAGCGGACGCGCGTTCGCCAATCTCAACACGTTCCAGGAGTACGCCGCGCACCGGGAGCGCGCCTGACGGCCGGTCGCAGAAGCGGCCGAAGCGCCCTCCACCTCGACTCCCGCGGACGGGCGCGCATGGTCGACGTCGGCGCAAAGCCGAGGACGCGCCGCCGCGCCGTTGCCCGCGGACGGGTTCAACTGAGCTCCGCGGCCTGGGAGGCGCTCTCGAGCGGCCGACTCTCGAAGGGCGACGCGCTGGCGGTGGCGCGGCTCGCGGGGATCCTCGCGGCCAAGAAGACACCGGAGCTGATTCCGCTCGCCCACCCGCTGCCGCTCGAGTCGGTGGAGGTGGAATGCGAGCTGGCTCCGCGATCTCGCGAGGTGGTCGTCACGGCGACCGTGTCGACGACCGCGCGGACCGGCGTCGAGATGGAAGCCTTGACCGCGGTGTCCGTCGCCTGCCTCGCCCTATACGACATGGCGAAGTCGCTCGACCGCTCGATCACGATTCGCGAAATCGTCCTCGTCGAGAAGACGGGCGGCCGCTCGGGGCGCTACCTCCGGGGCTGAGGGACGGGCTCGGCCGGCGGCATCGTTGCCGATCCGGGCGCGGGGTAGAGAACCGTCCGACTCGGCGGTTGGGTGGGAGCGCTCGGTGAGGGCGGTGGAATCTGCGGAGTGGGCACCGGCCCGGCGGAGAGCGGGATCGCGGACTGCGACCGCGTCGTCGCGGTCGGCGGTTTTGGGGGTCGCCCGGTCGCCGCGCCGGCGCGCGAAGTCGATCGGACGAGGCCCAGGACCGCGAACCCGAGAACCGCCACGAAGAGGACGATCGCGGCGTAGTAGGTCCAGGCGGGTCGTTCGGGCTGGTGTTCCATCGTTTTCGCCGGGTGCAATTCGAAGTCCAAAACCTCGCGGCTATAGTAACGAAGGGTTGCGCGCCGTCATTCGATTTGCCAGGAGTCGCCGATGCCGCTTTCCTCCATCCGCGTCTTGATCGTGACCGTCTCCGACGGGGTCGCCGCCGGGGACCGCGAAGACCGTGGAGGTCCCGCGTGCGAGGAGGCGCTCGTCCGGTCGGGCATCGAGCACGACGTCGTCGGTCGCCGCGTCCTCGCCGACGATCCCGACGCGATTTCGGGGCTCGTTCGCGCGCAGGCGGATTCCGGCGCGGCCGATCTCATCGTTCTGACCGGAGGGACCGGTCTCTCGCCGCGCGACCGGACTCCGGAAGCGGTGCGGAGCGTCATCGACCTCGAAGCGCCGGGGCTCGCGGAGAAGATGCGCGCCGACACGGGACGCGATTTCGCGGCGGCGTACCTCTCCCGACAGGTCGCGGGGGTGCGCGGCCGGACGCTCGTCGTGGCGCTGCCCGGCTCGCCGAAGGGCGCGGCCGACTGCCTCCACGCGGTTGCCGAGCTCCTTCCGCACGCGATCGAGCTGGCGCGCGGAGAGCGCGCGCACCATCCGCTCCCGGATCCGGAGGTCGAAGAGGCTTGACCGGGCGGGCGCGAAGAACCGTCCCGGGTATCGACGCGCTCACCGCCGACCCGTCGCCGATCGCGGGGAAGAGGATCGCCCTGATCACGAACCACGCCGCGGTCACCGCCGACGGAGTGCCGTCCTGGCGGGCGCTCCTCGGGCTGCGCGACGCGAGGCTCGTGCGCCTCTTCGGACCGGAACACGGCATCGACGGCGGCGCGGTCTACATGGAGGGGGTGTCCTCGTCGATCCACCGCGAGAGCGGGCTCCCGGTCGTCTCGCTGTATGGAACGACGCGCGAGAGCCTGGCGCCGGCGACGGACGATCTCTCCGACGTCGACACCCTCGTCTTCGACGTGCCGGACGTCGGCGCCCGGTACTACACGTACAACTGGACGATGCTGCTCGCGATGGAGGCCTGTGCGGCGCTCGGGAAGGGCTTCGTCGTCTGCGATCGGCCGAACCCTCTGGGCGGGCAGGTCGAGGGCGCGCCCCAGGACCCCGACTTTCTCTCGTTCGTCGGACTGCACCCGATCGCGGTGCGCCACGGCATGACGTCGGGCGAGCTTGCGCGGCTCCTCGCCGCGGAGCGCGGGCTCGACCTCGATCCCGTCGTATCCCGGATGCGAGGCTGGGCCCGCGATCTCCCCTATGCGGACACGGGGCTTCCGTGGATCCCGCCGTCTCCCAACATCCCGACGGTCGAGAGCGCCCGGGTCTATCCCGGGATGGCGCTCCTCGAGGGGACCAACCTGTCCGAAGCGCGCGGGACCGCCCGGCCTTTCGAGATGTTCGGCGCACCGTGGCTCGAGCCACTCGCGCTCGCCGAGGCGCTCTCTGCCCTCGACCTGCCCGGCGTCACGTTCCTGCCGACCCGGTTCCGGCCGATGTTCGAGAAGTACGCGGGCGAGACGTGCGGCGGCGCGATGCTGAGAGTGAGCGACCCCGCTCTCTTCCCGCCGTTCGAGACGGGGTTGCGCATCATCGAGACCGCGCGACGCCTCGCCCCGGGGCACTTCGCGTGGAGGAGCGAGCCCTACGAGTTCGACAGCCGTCCCGCCATCGACGTTCTGACGGGCTCCGCTCGCTATCGCGAGTCGCTCGACTCGGGGGCGGGAGCGTCTTCCGAGGTCGCGCGCCACCGGAGCGAGGGGCGCAAGTTCCTCGCGCGGCGCGATCCCTTTCTCCTCTATCCGGACCACCGGCCGGCGCTCGTCGCGTTCGTCGGCGGCCATGACTCGGGCAAGACGACCCTCCTGCTCGACCTCGTTCCGCGGCTTCGCGCGCGGGGACTTGCGGTCGGGGCCGTCAAGCACACCTCGCGCGACCTCGAGGACGACGTCGCCGGCAAGGACTCCCAGCGGCTCGGCGCTTCCGGGGCGGACGTCTGGGCGCTCGTGACGCCGGAGCGGGCGACGGTGCGACGCCGCGCCGACGGATCGGGGCTTCCAGACCTCGTTCGACGCGAGTTCGCGGACTGCGACCTGGTGCTCATCGAGGGATTCAAGTCGCTCCCGCTCCCGAAGATCGAAGTGACCCGCGCCGGCGCCGCTCGGCCGCCGATCGCCGACGCCCTCGCTCGCGTCTCCGACGGGCCGGCGACCGACTCCGTCCCCACCTATCGATTCGACGACAAGGAGGGAATCCTCGCGGCGGTGCTCCGGCTCGCCGGCCTGCGTCGGTAGCGGGCGATCGATGTTCGTCGTCTTCGACCTCGACGGCACCCTGATCGACGGTTACGACGGCATCACCGACGCCCTCGGTTTCGCGATGCAGCGACTCGGGCGCGTCCCGCTGCCGGCGGCTCGGGTGCGGGGCATGGTCGGCGAGGGCCTCGAGCGCCTGATCGCGAAGGCAATCGCGCCCGAGCTCGTCGGCGAAGGCGTCCGGCTGTTTCGCGAGCGCTACGCGGAGGTCGCCGATGCGAAGACGCGTCTCATGGCGGACGTCCCGGAGGTGCTGGACGTGATCGGAGCGGCGGGTCATCGCATGGCGGTCGCTTCCAACAAACCGGCCGACTTCACCCGCCGGATTCTCGAAGCGAGGGGGATCGCGTCCTTTTTCGTCGCGGTCGGAGGCCCGGCGCCGGACGTTCCGCCCAAACCTCACCCGGAAATGCTCCGCCGCCTGATCGGCGCGTCGGGCGCTTCCGAGCGCGACACCGTCGTCGTCGGCGACATGGAAATCGACGCAGAGTTCGCGCGGGCCGCCGGATGCCGCGTCGTCCTCGTGCCCGGCGGATCTCGGTCGGAAGAGGAGCTCGCGGCCGTACCCTCCGACGGGAAGCTCACCCGCCTCGCGGAGCTCCCGGGGTGGATCGCCGGCGCGGCGCGTACCGGTTTCCCGTTACACCCTAGAATCGGTTCATGAGTCGCGTCGTGGTCGCGGAGGAACTGTCTCCGGCGGGTCTCGAAATCCTCCGCAAGGCCGGCCACGAAGTCGTGGAGCTCGCCGGGGCGCCCCGCGAGCGTCTCCTGGAAGAGCTCGTGAACGCCGACGCGCTCCTGGTCCGAAGCCGGACGAAGGTGGACGCGGCGCTCCTTGCGAGAGCCCCGCGGCTGTCGGTCGTCGGCCGCGCGGGAGTGGGAGTCGACAACGTGGACGTGCCGGCCGCGTCGGCGCGCGGCGTCCTCGTGATCAACGCGCCGACGGGAAATGTCGTCTCCGCGGTCGAGCACACGTTCGCGCTGCTGTTCGCGCTGCTCCGCCGTGTGTCGGACGCGTCGGCCTCGCTCGCCGCCGGAAAGTGGGAGAAGTCGAAGTTCGTGGGCTCCGAGCTCGCGGGAAAGACCCTGGGCATCGTCGGGCTCGGACAGGTCGGATCTCGGGTGGCTGCGCGGGCGCGCGCGTTCGAGGCGCGGCTCATCGGGCACGACCCGTATCTTCCGCTCGAGAAGGCGCGCGAGATGGGTGTTCCTCTCGTCGGCCTGGAGGAGCTTCTGGAGTCCTCGGACATCGTGACGCTTCACGCAACCGCGACTTCGGATGCCCAACCGCTGCTGGGGCGCGAGGAGTTCGAGCGGATGAGGCCCGGAGCGGTCCTCGTCAACGTCGCGCGGGGAAGCCTCGTGGACGCCGCGGCGCTCCGCGAAGCGCTCGAGTCCGGACACCTGGCGGGCGCGGCGCTCGACGTGTTCGACCCCGAGCCGCCGTCACCGGACGATCCGCTCCTGAAGCTTCCGAACGTCGTCGCGACGCCGCACCTCGGCGCCTCGACGGTCGAGGCGCAGGAGCGCGTCTCGCTGCAGACGGCCGAGGCGGTCGCCGAGGCGCTCGCCGGCGCGTCCTACGTCCCCGCGGTGAATCTTCCTTTCCGGGGCCCGAAGGACGCGGGGGGCGCCGCCGCCTGGATGCGGGTCGCCGAGCGCGCGGGCCGGTTCCTCTCCTGCATCGCGGGCGAGCGCCTGACCGCTCTCTCCGTCGAGACGTGGGGGCTTCCCGAAGACCTCCTGCGTCCCGTCGCAGTTGCGGCGGTCAAGGGCGCGCTCGAGGCGCACACGCCCGAAACCGTGAACTTCGTCAACGCGCTCTTCGTCGCGCGCGACCGCGGCCTTTCGGTCGCGGAGACCCGCTACGAGGAGCCGGGCAATTATGCGCGCTCGATTCGCGTGGCCCTCTCCGACGGCCGCGCCACGGCGAGCGCGCACGCGACGCTCTTCTCGGGCAGCGACGCCCGGGTCGTCGAGGTCGACGGTCTTCCGCTCGAGTTCCGCCCGGAAGGCACGGTCGTGTTTCTCCGTAACCGAGACGTGCCCGGCGTCGTCGGAAACGTCGGCACCATCCTCGGCGAGGGCGGCATCAACATCGCGAACTTTTCCCTCGCTCGGGGGCGCGGCGAACAGGCGGCGGCCGTCATCGCGGTCGACTCGCCGCCGCCGCCCGACGTTCTCGCTCGCCTCCGCCGGGCCCCCGGAGTGGAAGAGGTCCGGGTGGTCACCTGGTGAACCGGCTCAAGGTCGTCGTTCTCTACGGCGGCCGTTCCGTGGAGAGAGAGGTCTCCCGAGTTTCCGCCCGCACGATCGCGCGCGCTCTCGACCCCTCGAAGTACGAGGTCGTGCCTCTGGCGGTCGACGAGAAGGGGCGATTTCTGTCCGCGCCCGACTCGGTCCGGTTGCTCGCGGAGGGACCGGTCCCCGAGCGCTTCCGCCGCGGCGAGACTCCGGGTGAGGCGCTCGTCCCTCTCGCGATTTCACCGGGACGCGCCGACGTCGTCTTTCCCATCATCCACGGCACCACCGGGGAGGACGGAACTCTCCAGGGGTTCCTCGACTTCCTGGGGATCGCGTACGTCGGCGCCGGAGTGGCCGGCTCGGCCGTCGGGATGGACAAGGCGTTGTTCAAAGCGCTGCTGGCGAGCGCCCGCATCGCGACGCCCCGCTCGGTCCTCGTCCGCGCCTCGGAGCCCCGCGGCCGGGACCGGGAGCTCGTGTCCGGTCTCCCGCTTCCGCTCTTCGTCAAACCGGCGACGGGGGGGTCCTCCGTCGGAGTCCACAAGGTCAAGAACCTGACGGAGCTCGATGCCGCCATTTCGGATGCGCTCCGATACGACGACCGCGCCCTGGTGGAGGAGGGGATCGACGCGCGTGAGCTCGAGTGCGCCGTCCTCGGCGACGACGAGCCCCGCGCCTCCGTGCCCGGTGAGGTCGTGCCGGGACACGAGTTCTACGACTACGACGACAAGTACCGCGACGACAAGGCGCGGCTGCTCATTCCGGCGCCGGTCCCGGATTCCGTCGCGGAGGAGGTTCGGAGGCTCGCGGTCGAGGCGTTCCGGCTCTGCGGAATCTCCGGCATGGCGCGCGTCGACTTCTTCCTGGAGCGTGGGACCGATCGCGTCCTCGTCAACGAGCTCAACACCTTGCCCGGCTTCACCGCGATCTCGATGTATCCGAAGCTGTGGGAGGCGAGCGGGCTTCCGTTACCCGCGCTCTTGGGCGAGCTCATCGCGCTCGCGCTCTCGCGCAAGGAGAGGCGCGCGGGGCTGTCTCACAAGCCCCCCGCCGAGCTCGGCTGAGTCCGCTCGGATACGATCCTCTCGTTCCATGCCTCTCGAGCGCGGTTTCATGGTCGGCTCGTACCGGGTCCTCTTCCGCATCGGCTCCGGCGGGATGGGGGAGGTCTGGCGCGGTCGGGACGAACAACGGGGCCTCGACGTCGCGATCAAAGTTCTGTCTCCGGACTCCGCCCGCGACAGCGACCGCATGAAGCGTTTCGCGATGGAGGCGAAGGCCGCGTCGTCTCTGAAGCACCCCAACATCCTGACGATCTACGAGGTCGGGGAGAGCCCGTTCGGACCGTACCTCGTCACGGAGTACGTCGAGGGAGATACGGTCCGGGCGCTCCTGAACGACGGGCCGTTACCTCTCGCGAAAGCCGTCGACGTCGCGCTGCAGGCGTCCGAGGGCGTGGCGAGCGCGCACGCCGTCGGGATCGCCCACCGGGACATCAAGCCCGAGAATCTGATGGTCAACCGGGCCGGAGTCGTCAAGATTCTCGACTTCGGGCTCGCGAAGCTCCTGCGCCCGGGAGAGGACGGCGCCGCCGACGCCGCCCAGACGGCGGTCGGAATGATCATCGGGACCGCCGGCTACCTTTCTCCCGAGCAGCTCCGCGGAGGAAAGGCGAGCGAGCGATCGGACGTCTTCGCGCTCGGCTTGGTCCTGTACGAGATGGTCACGGGCGATAACCCCTTCCGCCGTAACAACGCGGTCGACACGTTCTCGGCGATCATGCGGGACGAGCCGCCGCCGCTCGACCCGAGCCTCGGGCCGGTGCCGGTGGAGCTTCCGCTCACGATCGGCCGCGCGCTCGCCAAGAAACCGGAGGAGCGATATCCGACCGCGCGCGAGCTCGCCGACGACCTTCGAGGGGTGCAGTCGCGCATCGCGCGTCCGGCGTCGGAGGCCACAACGACCGCGACGGTCGATCGCCCGACGTCGGGAGCCGTGAAGCTCATCGTCGCGGCGGGAATCCTCGTGCTCGCGATCGGATCATTTCTGTTTCTTCGCGGCTGCTGAACCCGGAATCAGAGTCGAGGTTCAAAGACCGGGCCCACGTCCCCCCTCCTGCATGAGGACGGGTGAGGCGGGCAACCGATCGAGCAGCGGCAGCGCGCTGCCCGCGTAACGGCCGAACGCGAGAACTCCCGTCGGACACGCCTGGACGCACGC
>Ga0075433_10005361_pt1 | contig 10069 bp, 7 predicted proteins | sample RhiMethybrSRZTD2_FD_75299 | JGI IMG/M metagenome (GOLD analysis project Ga0075433, IMG submission 75299) | Populus rhizosphere microbial communities from Tennessee, USA - Rhizosphere MetaG P. TD hybrid SRZTD2 | ecosystem: Host-associated > Plants > Roots > Rhizosphere > Soil | place: USA... | reverse complement strand
GCAAGTTTGAGACGAGAGATTCGCAAGAACAAGACGATCCACTCACTGCTGAGAAAGCTTATTTGAGCGGCGTGATTTGAGCTGTGTTGAAGCGGCGAGTCTTGACGTGTGCTGCGGCTTAAGAAAAGAAACGAGCGATGGTGAGCTTCTAATTGCGCCCGGTAACTCGCGCGGCAACCTCTCGGCGAATGAATCCGGGCGGTCGTCCATGTTTTGAGTGGATTTCGAACCAGCCGTCGCGGGTATCGACAACGTTGACCTTCACTCCCGGCTCAATTTGACCGATCAGCTCCGATGATTCAGTTGGTGCGGCGTAGACCCGGCTGGCCCGAGTAATCTCGTAGGTACCGACCGTGCGTGGCTCCTGTTTAGCCAGCGGCGTCGGTTTTGGGGCTTCTCTATTTTCGTTAACAGCCGGCTTGCTGGCATTCTTTGTCATCGGCGTCGTGGGGACCGTTGCCGGTTCGATTGCAGTCGGCTGCGGGTTCGCGCTGGACAAGGCCGTGACCGATGCTACTGTTACCCGCGGCGCACTGGCTACGACGGCGGGAGTCGTCGATTCGCCAGCGTTTGGATTCAAGTACTGGCTGCCCAACACGGCCGCTGCCGCCAGCACAATTATGGCAGAAAAGATGCCGAAGCGTCGCGCCGTTTTGCGCTCTGGCGCTGCTGCGGGATCGCCCTGCGGGCTCGATGGGCCCTGCGTGCCGTTTTCCAGAGGATTTGCAAAAACTGCGGGGGACATGGCGCTCGATCGAGTTTTATCATCCGCGCCAGGTGAATGCTCGCTGGCGTGCGAAGCAGAATGCGACGGCGAGCTCATTGGCGCCTTTTCTTGAACCGGCAGGGCCATCATCCGGGCGAAGCCGGCGAGCTCGTCTTGAAACTCGCGCTGCTGTTCGGCGAGCGCGGCTTGCTTGGCGATCAATTGCTCGTAGGGTGCCTGAAGCGATGCCAGCCGTCTGCGGTTTTCTTCGCCGTCCGCGATGCGTTCTCGCCAACGAGCAATCTCCTCATCATGCTGGCGGCTTTCATGGCGCAGAGTTTCTTGAATGCGTTCCGATTCGGCCAAGCGATCTCGCAGGGATTCCCGCTCACGGACGTTTTCTTGACCCAATGAAATCTCTTTCTCAAGTTCAGCAATTCGGCTTTCCAATCGGTGTCGTTCGTCGCGATGCCTTTCTTCCAGCGCGTCGACGCCGGCAAGTTTCTGCTGTAGGCTTGCAAGTTCCCCTAGCTTGGCGTGGCTTTCTTCGAGCTCGTGCTTCAATGCCATCATTTCGCGTTGCAGCTGAGCATGACCGTCGTCCGCGTCCGGGGTGCCGGTCGCCGGGCCGGTGATGTGAGCTGCGCTTGCCTGCAAGCGGTTTCTAAGTTGGTCCACCTCTATTTTGAGTCGGTCGTTCGACGCCTGTAGTTCTTGGATCGTCGCGCGCGCGGCGTCGGTGCTGTGCTGCGTTGCTTGCAGTTCCTCGACCGTTCTAGCGCTCAATTCCAGCTTGCCTGCCAGCGTGTTTAGTTGGTTCTGGAGATTTTGATTTCTCGTGCGAAGATCAGCCAATTCCGCGGAGTTGTTCAGCTGGGGCGTTACCAGCTGGCTGGGAGAATTTGCCTGTGGGCCATTCTCCAGTCTTGTGAGCAATTCATCGATCTCGCGGCGTTTGACTTTGAGTTCTTTCTCGGATGCAACCAAGAAAATACCCAGCAGAACGATAACCGCTCCGGCAAACATTACGATCCAAACAAACAGATTGTCCATTTGTGTCTCCTATTCGAAATTGGGACAGGACGATTATCTAACATCGCTAAATATATGCCAAGCAAAAAGTTGTCGTCCACCGCGTCTAAGTAGCCAATTTCTTGAACATTTTTCTAGTCGCGGCAATGCGATCAGTCGCTGGCAAAGATCAATTCTGAACAAAATCGTGAGCTGCGAAAATTGTAACTCACCAATTAATAGGGATTTTTTCCGCATTTGATCGGTGCGCTGGGCTGGTAGGCAGTGACCGACCGGATGGCGCAGGGTCCTCCGACTTACGTCGCTCTAACCTTGCTGATCGGCTCTCCAGCGCTTCTGGTTGGCCTGACATCGGCGCGAGCAATGGCTGGACGTCGCCGTTGGTGATCGGCTGTTTTTATCTGGCGGCGCTCGGTTTTGCGAGTTTCGTGTGGATCGAACTATTTGTGACAAAGCCCCTCATCGACGTTGGTATATTCAAGCAAAGGGCTCTTGCGGCGGCGCTCGCCACTGTGGTTCCGGAGCCATTGGTACAACAACGGCTGTGGCACTGATGGAGATCAATGCAAGCGGAGACCTTTGGACGCATGCGGCAGCCTTCACGGGCGCGCAGCAGTTCGCGTTTACATGTCTTGCGCTGGTTGGATTAGTCGGAGTTGCTGCGGGTCCAAGAATCAAGCCGCCTACACGGCGCACTTGCGGTGAATTTGTTAGATGAATACATGCGCGCTCTCAGCTCGTTTACAGCGCGAGAACTCTGCGCGAGAACCATGCGCCGCACAGGCCGATTGCGAGCATCAACAGCGACGACGGTTCGGGCACGGCCGCGGTGACTTGGTTAGTGATGATGCTATCGCCGCCGGCGCCTGCTCCGCTAGGCAGGCTGTTTCCGGAAGAATTGTTCCCATTCTCGTTCGAATCGCTCTCGGATTTCTCGTTCAGATCATCCAGGTTGTCCGATTCTTCATCGGTGGGCAATGGAATGTTGATTACCAGGTTGTCAATGGCAAACGATTTCTTTTGCAACCCGACAAACTGTAACGTTTGAACCGGAGTATCGAAGAAATAGCTGCTCTGATGACCCGTCAAACCTGTTTTTCTTTGAGCCTTTGATAAAGTCTGCTGATTGATGACGACACCATCGGCCAAGATTGTGAAACTTTTTGCGTTCTTAAAGAGCTGAAAATCGACGCTGAACGAGTTGATCGGATTGGCGCCGAAATCGATTGTGATTCCCGGCGCGCTTCCCTTGCCGATCTTCAAGAAAGAGTTGACCGCCGTCGTGTTCTGACTGACAGAAATGTCAGATCCAAACAGTCCCTCCATGTACGCCTCGACGTCAGAAGCGTTCACGCCGTTTTTTGATTGACTGTGAATCTGATTGAAATCAAAAAGAACCATGCCGTTCGCAAAAGCCTGTCGATCGTAAATCAAAACTGTTAAGAAACATAACACTGTCCACCAAATTCTCTTCGACATAGTAAACCTCATTGTGTCAACCTCAAAATTGTCGTCGAGGATCGAGATGACGCAACCAATGTGCCACCCAATCGCGATCGCCAGCTGCTGGGTCAGTGAGTTAGTTTACGCTGTTGAACGATGATGATTTATTAAATTTCGAAGTCTTACGGATGGTTTGTCGGAGCACTAGGAATATATATTTTGTTGGGGAATGATTCTCATCGTGAAACGGACACTCTAGACGGCCGTTGATCTCGGCAAATCCGCCTGACACCCCGATATAGGTGACGCTCATGGACGTCAAAGCGTGACGATTTTGGCAGCGGATTGACGAAGGTTGCGCCGGTTCTCCACAGACAATATTGTGCCTGTGCAACCGCGGTTTTCGAGCGGGCAGAAATCTGACAGTGTCTAGATCATAGGCACGAAATCGGGTGCGATTGTCGTGAAAATGTGACTCCGCACATGAACCTTTAAGAAATAGTTGGCGCTACTCGTCTATTCTGCTGACATGTTGAGCTCGATATGACAACCACACAGCTGGCTGGCTGAGAGCTATTGTCTCATGTTAGGAAAGCTTACACAGCAGTTGCGGATGTGCCGTGGTTCATTCAGCAGCTGCGGGTGCGCGCGTTACGTAATGACTACGTCACTGCTTGCGGTTTGTCGAAAGAATTGGTCGGCCTAGCTTGTTGTTTGTCGGCGGCGTGAGAGCAACGGCCGGAATTGCGAATTCGACCCGTAAGCAATATACGCTTTTGCTCTACCGCTCCACAGCGGGTTTTGCCAAACTTGCGTCGACGTAACCCGGTTTGTTGCCGCGCTTGGATTCGACCTTGAGCCAGCCTTTTTCTTCTTCAACCACGTTGAGCTTGGTTCCCTTGGCAATATTTGCCACCACAGGGTAGTGAAGACCCGGTCCGCTCCTTACCTGTGTATCCGCAACGGTTTCGTATTTGCCCTCCGCCTGCGGGTTCAAGCCTTCTTTAACCTCACCCTCCCAAGCTTTTACCGAAGCCATTTCGATGTAGCCGGGCGCGTTGCCTTTTTTCGAAACAATCAGTACCCAATCGCCATCTTTTCCGACGACATTGACCTTGGCATCGGGGCTTATGTCGGCGATGGCACGGAACTGCGTCCCGGGGCCGGCGCGGACCTTGGTACGCTCTACTGTGACATAGGCCCGCGTTTGTTCGTTGAGGTCGGGAAGCTCCTTGATCGCGACCGGTTTCTCCTTGTTCTTACACGCCGATGCGGCGAGCGAAATTGAGACTACCAGTAGCGATGCCATTATGAGATTGACGTATCGAGTCATTGGCGGCCTCCGAGAGTCAACTTGTTTGAACTCATTATAATAATAACATGCTTTCGAATCCGTTCATTGTCCGCTGTGTACGATGAACAGCAGGGCAAAGGGCGAGTTTCAAGCTTCGGCTCAATGGATCTCTTTCCATACTTTGGCCAGACTTTCACCGTAGACGCTGAGATCCCATTCGCAGAAGTAACCGAAGGGTGTCGTCCAAACCTGATAACCGGTATCGCGCAACCGTTGGGCGGCGGCGTCAATGAATGACTCGGCGACAGCCGGTTGGGCGGTGTCGCCGCCGAGATGGGTGAAAGAGTGGAGCACGATATTCTTGAGGCCCCGCTTGTTGGCGAGCCATTTAATGTGTTTGAGGACCTGACGCGATACCGAGCCGTAGCGTTCTTCAGCTGCATCGGACGCTTCAGCGTGGACGAACACGACAATCGTTTCGGCGACCTCCTGGTCAATGTCGCGATCGCGAACATCTGGAAGCGTTTTTGAATGGGTTTTCCAGCGAAACCGCTTTGCCTGAAAGCAGAGTAGCTTCATCGCGCGATCGGCTCAATAGTAATCCAAAAAATTCTTGAGAAGCTTTTTACCCTCTTCGGCGAGGATCGATTCGGGATGAAACTGCACACCTTCCACCGGGAAAGTCTTGTGACGCACCCCCATGATGACTCCGTCGTAGGTCTGAGCACTGACGGTTAAGGCTGCGGGTAAGCTGCGCGGGTCAATCACCAAAGAATGATAACGCATGGCGGCAAAAGGGTTTTTCACTTCCCGGAAAATCGTCAACGCATCGTGAGTGACCTCTGAGCGCTTGCCGTGCATGATCGACGGCGCGCGTACGATCGCGCCGCCGTAGGCGGCACCAATGGATTGGTGGCCAAGGCAGACGCCAAGGATCGGAATCTCTGCGCCGAAACGCTTGATCGTATCGCATGAAATGCCGGCCTCGTTCGGCGTGCACGGGCCCGGCGAAATAACGATCTTCTCCGGTCGCAACGCTGCGATCTCGTCCAAGGCAATTTTATTGTTGCGATAAACTTTTATACTGGCACCGAGCTCGCCCAGATAGTGATACAGGTTGAAGGTGAAGGAGTCGTAATTGTCAATCAGCAATATCATCGTTTTCTCCACTGTTCAGCAAGATCGACGGCTTTTAGCATGGCACGCGCTTTGTTGAGCGTCTCTTGGTACTCCAGCTGCGGATCGGAATCGGCGACAATACCGGCGCCTGCCGTAATAAAAACCTTCTTGCCCTTCATCAAAATGGTGCGGATAACGATACAGGTGTCGAGATTGCCGTTGTAGCCGAAATAGCCGATGGCGCCGGCATAAAGTCCGCGCTTTTGCGGTTCGAGCTCGCTAATGATCTGCATCGCGCGGATTTTTGGCGCGCCGGAAACAGTTCCCGCCGGAAAGGCCGAGACAAACAGATCGAAAGCAGATTTGTCCATTGCTAGTTTGCCGCGGACATTGGAGACGATGTGAATCACGTGTGAGTAGCGTTCAATAGCCATCAGCTCATTGACCTCGACCGTGCCGATTTCAGCGACGCGACCGACATCGTTGCGGCCCAGGTCGACCAGCATGATATGTTCAGCACGCTCCTTGGGATCGGCGAGCAAGTCATCTTCGAGCGCTCGCTCTTCTTCAGGGGTGGCGCCTCGCCGGCGCGTTCCGGCAATTGGACGGAGCTCGATAGTGTTACCGGTCAATCGCACCATGGTTTCGGGTGATGAACCGATGACTCGGAGATCTTCCAACTCCAAATAGAACATATAAGGCGACGGATTGATGAATCGCAGGGCACGATAAATTTCGAACGGATCGCTGCTCGTCTCGGTTTCGAGCCTCTGGCAAAGCACCACTTGAATCACATCGCCTGCCTTTATGTATTCTTTCGCTCGGGTGACCGCGTTTTCAAAACCTTGTTGTGTTAGATTAGAACGAAATTTTCGATTGCTGTTGCTCTGGTTCAGATCTCGCGGCTCGATCCCGCGCGGCTTCTTCTGGAGACTGGCAATCACCTTGCGAATTCTCTTGACCGACGCGTCATAGGCACGCCGGAGATTTATTTTTTCCTTGATTTCAACGTTGTCGATAACTTTAATCGTGTGTTTCAAATTGTCGAAGGCAACCAGAGTTTGCACAAAGACGAAGAAAATCTCAGGCATGCCGAGGGGATCTTGCTTGCTATTGGTGATCTCATGAAATTGTTCCACGGCGTTGTAAGACACGTAACCGAGCGCGCCGCCAAAAAAAGGCGGAACTCCGGGCACCGTCACCGGCCGACAGTCTTTCAACAGCTCTTGAAGTAGATCTAGTGGCACTTCGGAAACTAATTTCTTTAACTTACCATTCTCAACGATTTCGACCTGATTGCCGCGGGATTTAAAAACCCGGTGCGGGGAAGTTCCCAAAAATGAATAACGGGCCCATCGTTCGCTTCCTTCCACACTCTCAAGCAGGAACGAATAGCGATCGCGCTCAAGCCGCTTAAAAAAGGATAACGGTGTCTCCAGGTCCATCAGCAACTCCTGGTAGACGGGTATCAAGTTGCCTTGTCTGGCAAGTCGGCAAAATTCTTTGTAGGTCGGTTGAATCATGTGTCCTTACAAAAACAAAAAGGGCCATAAGTTTATCACCTATGGCCCTTTTCTTAAGAACTCACTTTTTTAGATGGGGATCAGCCACGGTGAAGACGCTGCCTCAGTAGCCAGCGCCACCACGCCAAGCCGAAATGCGCGACTCCCAGCCGTACAATCATGCACCCATACTGCCGCAATGGCTGTTGTCGGTCAAGTATTGATCGGCAGCCGCGGGCGCAACCAGCGTTCCGGATCGGCAGTGTTGGTCTGAGAGGAGCGCCACGAGAACACGAGCAGCCTTCTTGCCGCCCGTTGGGCAAAACGTTGTGTGTAAATCAGTTTGCAATGACTGGTTAAGCGGATTGATTTCGACGCCAAAATTTGGCCGGTTTTGGCATAGAGTTAACCAGTTTCGCCACGGTGCTTATCCGTTTGACAATCACCATCGACCACGTTAAAACGCCTTTTTGGAATGATCTAAGATCGCTTCAAAGGCAAGGCGTAGACCGGGGAGGAAACATGGTTCGGCGCGAGAAGTCCAATTATGTCATACAGTCTGTCTCACACGCGCTCGACGTGTTGGAACAGTTCAACGGCAATGTCGATGAAATTGGCGTTACGGAGCTCAGCAAACGGCTTAAACTGCACAAGAACAACGTCTTTCGTCTGCTGGCGACGCTCGAAGCGCGGGGTTACATCGAACAGAACAAGATCACTGAAAATTATCGTTTGGGTCTCAAATGTTTGCAATTGGGACAGACATTTATTCATCAAATGGGTTTACTATTGCAATCCAGAGCGATCCTCGATGATTTGTCGAGGATGACCAAGGAAAGCGCGTATGTCGCGATCCGAAAAGGGGGCTCGATTATTCCTCTCGATTTTGTCGAGCCCGCGCGTACGGTGCGGGTGGTATCATTCTTGGGCACCGTGCTTCCGGTTTATTGCACCGCCGCGGGCAAGGTGCATCTGGTATTTGAAGCCGAGGGTGGCGCAAATCAAAATTTGGCGGACCGGTTAGAGCGTTATACTGACAAAACGATCGTCGACAGAAATACATTGCGCGAACAGATGACGATGATCGGGGAATCAGGTTATGCCGTGGAACGCGGTGAGTTTGCCGAAGACGTCAATGCTATTGCCGTACCCGTCCGCGACTACACCCGATCGCTTGTCGGCACGTTGGTGGTGGTGGGCCCCGAGCATCGGTTGACCGACGAGAGGATCAATAACGACATCGCGCCGGCGTTACTAAAGGCCGGCAGTGAGCTCTCCAAACGGCTGGGCTTCCCCGGTTGAACTCAAAAAACGAGCCAACCCCGTCATTGCCAACAGACCCGAAACCGATGCACCGATGGTCCACTTCATCCAAGTTGACGGCGCCTTGCTGCGTCGTTAAATAAGAAAGCGACTTGCTAACGATAGGGAGCCAGGAGCGATGTGTTCCCGCGGGCGGGTTTGTACCCGGCTATTTTGATAAACTCATTCCGGCAACGATAAGAGGGGAATGATACGGAGGTCAATGAGACCCGCATGCTAACGACGGTGGAGAAAATTCTTTTTGTGCTGCTTGCGTCGGGATCGCTCTATTACGGCGGCAAAAAGTTCTATGATGTCTATCGCGCGATCGCGCGCGGCAAACCGGATGCGCGCTTTGATAATCTTCGCCAACGCATTCGGCGAGCGATCTGGATCGTTGTGACCCAGCAATCGGTTATCAAAAAACGTCCGGTCGTTTCGTTCCTGCACGCGCTTATCTTCTACGGTTTTGTTTTCTATTTTCTCGTCAATCTGGTCGATGTGCTCGAAGGTTTCCTGGGCGTTCGGGCGAGCGGCGGAGCTTGGAGTCTGTTTAATTTGGCCGCTGATTTACTGACAGCGGGTGTGCTGACAGGAATCATCGGCATGGTGGTTCGACGGTGGTTCGTACGGCCTAAGGATTTCGATTTTCCCGCCAATGTTCCAGTGCAGCCGGAGGTACAAGCGGGAATTTTTCGCGATTCGTCAGTTGTTGCCGGCTTTATCATCTTTCATGTCGGCTGCCGACTCTTCTTCAAGGCATCGCAGCTGGCTCCCGAAGGCGGCGATGCGTTTCAACCGATCGGCTCCTTCTTGGCGGCATGGTTTAGCGGAACTGACCATGGCACGTTAGCGATCCTTAATCATTTCTTCTGGTGGGGCGCGCTGGGATCGATTCTCCTGTTCATCCCTTATTTTCCCCGCTCCAAACATATTCATATCTTTCTCGCGCCGATCAAGTTGGCGTTGAAGAAAAACCAACCTGGCGTGCTCCAGCCGATGGACTTCGAGAAGGAAGAAGTGTTCGGCGCGGCGAAGCTCGAAGATTTCACTTGGCCCCGGCTGTTGGACTCTTACGCCTGCATCATGTGTAATCGCTGCCAGGATGTTTGTCCGGCGACGAACACCGGAAAAGCCCTCAGTCCCGCGGCCATTCTTATTAACGAGCGCTACGAGCTCAACAAAATATTTCCGGCCTTTTCCGCGGGACAAGAAAGTCCGCGGCCGCTGCTCGACTTTGCCTTGAACGAAGAGGCGACATGGGCTTGCACGACCTGCAATGCTTGTATCGAAGTTTGCCCGGTGGGCAATGAGCAGATGCTCCATATCATCGACGTGCGGCGTGAACGCGTGCTCGCCGCGGCGGAGTTTCCCAAGGGTCTGCAAAACACATTCAATCACATGGAGCGTGCCGGAAATCCGTTTGGTATGCCCGCCGGTGAACGACTGGCTTGGGCAAAAGGCTTGCCGTTTGCCGTTCCCACGCTAGAGGAACGGCCCGATCCCCAGGTGCTTTACTGGGTCGGCTGCGCGGTGGCGTTTGATCCGCGCGCACAAAAGATCGCGCGCAGCATGGCCGAGTTGCTCCATGCTGCCGGGATTGAGTGGGCGGTGCTCGGCAACGATGAAAAATGCACCGGCGATACCGCGCGCCGCACCGGCAACGAGTAT
>Ga0075433_10005357_pt1 | contig 10074 bp, 9 predicted proteins | sample RhiMethybrSRZTD2_FD_75299 | JGI IMG/M metagenome (GOLD analysis project Ga0075433, IMG submission 75299) | Populus rhizosphere microbial communities from Tennessee, USA - Rhizosphere MetaG P. TD hybrid SRZTD2 | ecosystem: Host-associated > Plants > Roots > Rhizosphere > Soil | place: USA... | reverse complement strand
GAGCCGAGCCCCCAGTCGAGCAGCTGGCTCACCTGGACGTCGATGAGCATCGCGATCATCGTGTCGCCCCGACCACCGAGGAGCGCGGGGGTGACGAAGAAGCCGAGTGCGGTGACGAACACCACGAGGCAGCCTGTGGCGAGGCCGGAGAGCGACAGTGGCAGGTAGACTCGGAGGAACGCCTGGCGCCGGTTCGCGCCGAGGTTCTGGGCCGCCTTGAGCAGGTCCACGTCGATGCCCTTCATCACGCTGTAGATCGGCAGCACCATGAACGGCAGCAGCACGTGCACCATGCCGATGGTCACGCCCAGCCGGTTGTAGAGCAGCGGCAGGGGCGCGTCGGTGAGACCCATGGTCTGGAGGCCTTCATTGACGAGGCCCCGGCGACCCAGCAGGACCATCCACGCGTACGTGCGCACCAGCACGCTGGTCCAGAGGGGCAGGACGATCCCGATCATCATGAGGCCGGCGGAACGACGGCCCGCGGTGGCCAGCAGGAAGGCGAGCGGGTAGCCGAGCACCAGGGCGATCAGCGTGACCGTCGCGCTGATCTCGAAGGTGTTGACGAAGACCTTCAGGTAGACCGGCGAGCCCCCGAGCTTGGCGTAGCTGCCGAGCGAGAGCGCGGGGGTGAACAGGCTCGCGTAGAAGAGCCGGCCGATCGGGTAGACGAAGAAGATGCCGAGCCACGCCAGCGCGGGGACGAGCAGCCACTCGCTCGTCCAGCGGGGCCGTCTCACTTGAGCAGCCACGCGTTCCAGCGCTCCACCAGCACGTTGCGGTGCTCGCCCCACCACACCGGGTCCACCATCACCTGACGCTTGGCGTTGTCGGGCGCGGTCGGCATGTCGCGGGCCGCCTGCGCGCCGATGAACTCGAAAGCGCGCTGGTTGACCGGCCCGTAGGGGATCTCGTTCACGATCGCGGCCTGCGGCTTCGGCTGAGTGGACCAGGCGATGAACTTCATCGCGCCGTCCTTGTTCTTGCTCCCCCGCGGGATCACCCAGGAGTCCCACTGGAGCTTGCCCTGATTCCACTCGAGCCCGGCGCGCGCGCCTTGCTTCTGGATCGCGTAGATCCGCCCGTTCCACGAGGTGGCCAGCTCGACCTCGCCGTCGGCCAGGAGCTGGGCGGGCTGGGCGCCGGTCGTCCACCACACATTCACGTGCGGCTTGATCCGGTCCATCGAGCGGAACGCGCGCTCGACGTCCATCGGATAGACCTTGTCCATCGGCACGTCGTCGGCGAGGAGCGCGAACTCGAGATTGTCGAGCGGGTTGTTGCGCATGGTCCGGGGGCCGGGGAATTTCTTGACGTCCCAGAACTGCGCCCACGTCTTGGGGTGATCGCCCTTCGCGTACTTCTTGGTGCTGTAGGCGAGGACCGTGGAGTAGTAGATGGTGCCGATGCCGTACTTGTGCACGACCTGGGGGAACACGCCCTTGGTGTCGATCTGCTGGTAGTCAAGCGGCTCGAGCAGGTTGTCCTTGGCGCCCGCGACTACGTTCAGGTCGCCCACGTCGACCAGGTCCCACTCCACGTTGCCGCTCTGGACCATCGCCTTGAGCTTCCCGTAGTCGGTCGGGCTGGCCTCGACGATCTTGATGCCGGTCTCCTTCTCGAACGGCTGGAACATGGTCTTGCGCTGGGCTTCCTGGTACGCGCCGCCCCAGGAGCACACCACGAGCTGCTTGGACTGGGCCCGCGCGATCCACGGCCCACCCGCGCGCGTGGCCGCGGAAGCGGCAGCGGTGAGGACCCCCATCTTGAGCACGTAGCGCCGCGTGATCGAGCTCATGGATCTCTCCTTTGGGTGAAGGCGTTGTCCGGGTCCCATCGAAGCGTCACGCGGGCGCCGACCTTCAGGCGGTCGGCCGCGTCCAGGTTGAGCCGCTTGACCGTGAAGGTCTCGCCGCCGGCGGCGCGGACCACGTACCGCGTGGCGTCGCCGACGAAGACCGTCTCCACGATGTCGCCGACCACCGTGGGGCCGGTGGTCACCGGGTCGGGGCCCGCGCCGGCGTCGGTCGCGATCGCGATGCGCTCCGGCCGGAGGAGCAGGATCGCGGCCTCACCGATCACCGCGCCGTCCGGGCGGACCGGCAACCGCAGGCCGGAGCGGGTGACGAGCAGGGGCCGGCCGCCTTCGCCGGCGTGGACGGTGCCCTCCACGCGATTGGACTCGCCGATGAACCGGGCCACGAACGCGGTGGCGGGGGTGTCGTAGAGCTCGGTCGGGTCCCCGATCTGCTCGACCCGCCCGCGGTTCATCACCGCGATGCGATCGGAGAGCGTCAGGGCCTCCTCCTGATCGTGGGTCACGTAGATCACGGTGACCCCGAGGCGCGCCTGCAGGTGCTTGAGCTCGAGCTGCATCTCGAGCCGGAGCTGCTTGTCGAGGGCGCCGAGCGGCTCGTCCATCAGGAGCACCGGCGGCTCGAAGACCAGTGCGCGCGCCATCGCCACCCGCTGCTGCTGGCCGCCGGAGAGCTGGCGCGGATAGCGCGCGCCGAGCCCGTCGAGCTGGACCAGGGCCAGGCCCTGGGCGACCCGCGCGCGGATGGCCGCGGACGGCAGCTTGCGCATGCGGAGCGGGAAGGCCAGGTTGTCGGCCACCGTCATGTGGGGGAACAGCGCGTAGTTCTGGAAGACCATCCCCACGTTCCGCTTGAAGGGAGGATCGAAGGTCACCCGCGCCCCCTCGATCCACACCTCGCCCTCGCTGGGCACCGCGAAGCCGGCCACGCAGGCCAGCGTCGTGGTCTTGCCCGATCCGGACGGCCCGAGCAGCGTGAGGAACTCTCCCGGCCGAGCGGTGAGGGTCACGCCGTCGACGGCGCGGGTCGTGCCGAAGGTCTTGACGAGGCCCTCGAGGCGAACCTCCGCGCCCCGCGGCGCCCGCTGACTAGGGGCGGCCGCGACGATGGACGCCCTCCATCTTATCGAGGGTCCGCTTCCACGCTACGATGAGCTCGAATACCGGCCGCCGCCCGCGGTGGAACGGAATCGGGCGCAGCGGGCTCTCGGGAAAGGCGGGGGCGCCCCCGCCGAGCACGCGATCGGCCAGGACCTTCCCCATGACCGTCGCCATCGCCACCCCGCGGCCGTTGTAGCCGAGGGCGGCGTGGACGCCGGGAGCCAGCTCGTGCAGATGCGGGAGATGGTCGAGCGTGACCGCGACCTTGCCGCCCCAGACGAACCCCCAGTCGCAGGCGCCGAGCCTCGGATAGAGCTCGATCGCGCTCGCGATGATGTTCGCGTAGTCGGACCGGTCCGAGGATTCGCGCATCCTCCCCCGCCCGCCCATCACCATGCGTCCGGCCGCGTCGAGTCGGAAGTAGCGGAGGAGCCGCCGGGAGTCGGAGACCGCCTGCCCCTTGGGCAGGATGCTCCGGCGCAGGTCGTCGGAGAGCGGCGCGGTCGCCGCGATGTAGCTGTACACGGGCACCACCGTCCGCGCGAGCTTGGGCCACGGCCCCTGCGCGCCGGCCAGGTCAGTGTAGCCGTTGGTCCCGATGACGACGTGGGCGGCGCGCACCGAGCCGCTCGCGGTGGACACCACCCACTCGCCGCCGCCCCGCCGCGGCGTCGCGGCCACCGAGCGTTCGTGGATGCGCGCGCCCGCCTGCTGCGCGGCGCGGGCGAGGCCGCGCGTGTAGCTGAGCGGCTGCACGACGCCGCCGCGGTGGTCGACGAAGCCGCCGATGTAGGCGTCGGTGCCGGTGAGCTCGGCGATCCGGACGCGATCGATCGCCTCGACCGCGCCGTTCCGCCGGCTCCACTCCGCCGCGGTGTGGCGGGCGGCGCGCAGGGCCGCCTCGGAGTGGCACGCCTTGATCCACCCGTCCTGACGGGCGTCGCACTCGATGCGGTGACGCCGCACCAGGTCGAAGACGAAGTCCGCGGCGCCCCCGACCAGCTCGGTCAGCCGGGCGCCCCGCTCCGCTCCGAACTCCGCCTCGAGCTCGCTCGGATCGAGCTTGAGGCCCGGGATCACCTGGCCTCCGTTGCGGCCGGAGGCGCCGGAGCCGACCACGCCCGCCTCCAGCACCACGACCGACGCGCCACCCTCGGCCAGGTGCAGCGCCGCCGAGAGCCCAGTGAACCCGCCGCCGATGATGCAGACGTCGGCCCGCTCCTCCCCTTCCAGCGGTGGATAGGAAGCCGCCGGCATCGCGGTGGCCGTCCACAGCGAGTCGGGGAGGATCGAGGCCATGGAGCGGCTCAGCGGGCGGCCGCCGCGGTCTCCGGCATCTTCTCGACCACGACCGTCGGGTGCACCGCCGGCGAGTAGATCTCGAGAATCTCGAGATCGTCGGTGCACTCGAGCTCGTTGTGGACGATGCCGGCGGGCTGGAGCACGCAGTCGCCGGGGCCGAAGGTGCGCTCCCCATGGCCCTCGTAGACGAACTTGATCGTGCCCTTCAGCACGTAGAACATCTGGAAGTCGCACTCGTGCTTGTGGAGCCCGGTGGTGTGGAGATCGTGGGTGTCGCCGCCCTGCTTCACACGCACGATGTGGGCGCGCATCTTGCCGTGGGTCGCGTCCGCGATGCCCAGGTCGCGGTACTCCATGAAGCTGCGGAGGCCGGGCTGGTAGACCGCGTCCTTGGCGTAGCTCGCGCTGAACTTCTGCTTGGGCTCGTTCATCTCGGTGGCTCCTCTCGGGATCAGACGGTGCGCTGCAGGAAGCTGGTGGTGAGCGGCCACGCCAGGTCGGCGTAGTAGGGCTGGAAGCCCGGATTGTCGGGATGGCGAAAGCCGTGCTGGGCGTCGGAGAAGAAGTGCCACTCCACGAGCTTGCTGTTGGCGAGGAAGCTCTGCCAGAGCGGGCCCTGGATGGCCGGCGTGGCGATGTAGTCCTGGCCCGCCGCGAACACGAGGGAGGCGCACTGGAGCGTCTTGGCCAGGTGGAAGGCGTGGCGCGGGCGATGCGAGGTCTCGGGCTCGTCGCGCACCGAGGGGTAGTAGAGCACGATGGCCTTCACCGACGGGTGATCGGCCGCGAACGGGATCAGGAGCCGCCCGCCCATGCAGTGGCCGATGCAGCCGGTGCGCGCCGGGTCGGTGCCCATGCGGTCGATCAGGTAGCGCCAGGCCTCGTCCATCTTGCCGAGGAACTCGTCGTCGCCGTGCTTGGACTGCAGATCCGCGCCCATGCCGATGTGGGTGGTGCCCGCGATGCCGAACATGTTGAACAGATCTGGCGCGAGCACGTTGAAGCCGAGGCACGCCAGCCGATAGGCGTCGATCTTGTAGTCCGCGGTGACACCGTGGGCGTGGTGGACCATGAGGATGCCCGGCCGCCTCCCGGGCGCGTCCGGGTGCGCCATGTAGCCGGGGATGCCGTCCTGCTCCTGCGTGACCAGGCGGGCGACCACGTTCATGCGCTGCGCTCCTTGATCGAGACTCGCCAGTGGATCCGATCCTCCTCGGGTGGGTAGTCGCCCGCCGCCTTGTGGTACGAGCAGCGATTGTCCCAGATCACGATGTCGCCCCGGCGCCAGTGGTGGGTGTAGCAGCCCTCGGGCTGGATCATGCGCTCGGTCAGCTCGTCGATCAACGCGTCGCTCTCCGCCCGGTCCATCCCGTCGATGTAGAGGATCTTGCCCGGATCGAAGTAGAGGCCCCGGCGGCCGGTCTCGGGATGGGTGCGGATGATGGGGTGGAAGACCGGCGTCCAGTCGCGGTCCTCCGCGTCGAGCAGCGCGGTGGCCTTCTTGCGGCCGCCGTAGGTGAACGCGCCCTTGTGGCCCTCCAGGCGCTCCTTCAGCCGCGGCGGCAGCGCGTCGTAGGCCGCGTACATGCTGGCGAAGTGGGTGTCGCCGCCGCGGCTCGGCACCGCGAGGGCGTAGAGCTGGGTGGCCTTGAAGGGCTCCTCGTCGTAGGCGCCGTCGGTGTGCCAGCCCTCGGCCCCGCGCCGGTAGATCGCCAGGTCGAGCGCGCCGTCGGCCCCGAACTTGTTCACTCCGAGCAGGGTGATCTCGGGCCGCTCCGGGTGGCGCGTCATCTTGGAGGGATGCGGCACCACCTGGCCGAAGCGCCGGCTGTAGGCGAGGAAGTCGTCGATCTCGAGGGTCTGCCCCGGCACCACCGCCACATTCCCGTCGAGCCAGGCGCGGTAGATGGTCGCGAAGCCCGCGTCGTCGAGCTTCCGCACGTCGACGCCGCGGATCTCGACGCCGATCTGCGGGCCGAGCCGGCGAACCTCCGGGCTCACGCGGCGGGCCCCCGGCTCGCCTGCGCGAGCCACCGCTGATCGCGCGGGGAGGCGCGGCGCGCGAGACGCCGGCGCACCAGGCGGGCGGCGTCGTCGAAGCGCTCGAGCGCGAGGTAGCACTGCACCATGGTCTCCTCGTAGATCTCCCACTGGGCGTGGCTCCCGCCGATGCGGTGCATCTCGGCCTCGACCGGCTCGAAGTAGCGGAGGGCCGCCGCGTGGTCGCCCGCCGCGAACGCGGCCGTCCCCTGCACCAGCGGCAGCACCACGCTCCCCGCGATCGGGTGCCCCTTCGCGTCCAGGGCGCGCAGGCCGTCGATCATCTTCGCGAGCGCGGCCTCGTCCCCGCAGGCCGCGTAGGCGAAGGCGGCGTGGACCTCGCCGAACATGAAGCCGGGGCGCGAGACCTTCCGGGCCAGATCGGCGAGAGCCCGCCACGGCAGCGGCCGCTCGCTCGCCCCGTCGAGCTTCACCCGCCAGAGCAGCGCGGTGCCGTCGGTCATGGCCGAGCGCGGGTTGCCCGAGGGCAGGATCTCGCGCGAGAAGATGTCGAGCGCCTGCGCGTAGCGGCCCTCGTGCAGCGCGAACATCGCCTGGTGCCACGCCATGTGGCAGTGGAACGAGGCGCGCCGGTCGTAGCCCGCCATCCACCCGTCGAGGAACGCGGCGCCCGCCGCGACGTCGAGGGTCTCGAGCTGGATGTGGGCCAGGTTGTGCGCCGCGTGCGCGTTGCGCGGGTACTGCCGGAGCGAGGCCTCGGAGAGCCGCCGCGACTCGTCGAAGCGATCCACCTCGTGGTAGGTGAAGGCGAGCGCGGACTGGTACCACCAGTCGTCGCCGTAGGCGGGCGCCAGCCGCTCCATGAAGGCCACCCGGTGCTCCTCGCGGTCGCGGGCGCCGGCCAGGGCGATGGCGCTGCTGACCTGATTCACCAGCACCGCGTCGCGCGGGAAATCGGCCACGTGCTCGTCGGCGAGCGCGAAGCCGCGCGCGGCCTCGCCGCTCACGAACGCAGCGAGCGCCTCCACGTGCTGCCGCTCGCGCCGGGTGGCGCCGCCCACCGTCTCGAGCGCACGGGCCATCGCGTCGCGCGCGGCCGCCGCGTCGCCCTGCACCAGGGCCAGCAGCGCGAGGCCGGTGTGGGCCACCGCGAGGCCGGGGTCGGCCTCGACGGCCTCGGCCAGCCGCTCCTCGCCGGCGGGGCCGTAGGCCAGCAGGTGGTCCATGCCTTCCTGGAAGCGCTCGAAGGCGAGGGGCGAGTCGGTGGTGACGGTCAATCCGTAGCGGTCGGTGAACGGCATGGGTCCTCAGAGGAGCAGGGCCAGCGGCTCCTCGATCAGGTCCGCGAGCGCCCCGAGGAACTGGGCCCCGCGGGCGCCGTCGAGGGCGCGATGGTCGCAGGACAGCGTGAGCACCATGGTCGGCTGCACGGCGGGCTGGCCGTCGAGGGGGACGACGCGATCGGTGACGCGCCCCACCGCCAGGATCGCGGCCTGCGGCGGGTTGACGATGGCGCTGAACGCGTCCACCCCGTACATGCCGAGGTTGCTGATCGTGAAGACGCCGCCCTGGATGTCGGCCGGCCGCAGCTTGCCGGCCTGGGCGCGCGCGACGAGATCCTCGCGGCGCGTGACCAGCTCCGCGAGCCCGAGGGTGTCGGCTCGGTGGAGCACCGGTACGACCAGCCCGTCCTCGAGCGCGACCGCCAGTCCGACGTTGACGTCAGGGTGGCGCTCGAGCGCGCCGTCCTTCCACGACACGTTCACGCGCGGGTGCTGGACGAGCGTCGCGGCGACCAGCTTCACCAGCAGGTCGGTGTAGGTGACGTGCGCGCCGGTCTGCTTGCGCGCGGTGGCGAGCCACGCCACCAGCCGCGTCACGTTCACCTCGCGCACCAGGTAGAAGTGCGGCGCGCTGGTCCACGACGCGGTCATCCGCTCCGCCATGATCCGCCACACCGTCCCCACCCCGCCGCCCTCTCCCTTCCGGGAGGCAGGCTGAGTGACGGGAGTGGGCTGCGTCACGGGCGCGGCGACAGTCCCGGCCGGCACGCCCACGAGCGGCAGGTCCATCACGAGCACCGCGCCGCCCGGCCCCGAGCCCTTGAGCGCGCGCAGGTCGATCCCGCGCTCCGCCGCGAGCCGGCGGGCCTTCGGCGATGCGGCCACCAGATGTCCCGCCCCGCCGTTCGCGGGCGTCGCGACGACGCGCTGGCTCTCCACGTAGGCGAGCACGTCGGCCTTCTCGATCTTGCCGCTCGCGGTCTTCACGCGGGTGAGGTCGACGCCGTGCTCCTCCGCGATCTTGCGGGCTAGCGGCGAGGCCTTGGGGCGGGCGTCGGCGGCGCCGCCCGACGACACCTCTCCACCGGGCGCTTTCCCCGCGGGGGTGCGGGTGGGCGCCTCGGCGGCCGAGGCGATCTGGGCGATGGTGTGGCCGACCGGAATCACGTCGCCCTCCCGGGCGGTGACCGCGCTCAGGATGCCGGAGGCGGGCGCCTCGAGCTCCATCGTGACCTTGTCGGTCTCGATCTCGGCGATGGGCTCGCCCTTGCGCACCGCATCGCCCGGCGCTTTGATCCAGCGCAGGAGCTTACCCGTCTCCTGAGCCAGCTCGAGCGCGGGCATGATGACGTTGGTGGCCATCGCTACCCCCTCACCCTGCCCTCTCCCCTGGGGGGAGAGGGGGAATTACTTGCGACACAGGGCGCGGGCCGCCTCGAAGACGGTCTTCTCGGACGGCACCGTGAGATCCTCCAGCACCGGCGAGAACGGCACCGGCACGTCCATGGCGCCCATGCGCCGGACCGGCGCGTCCAGGTGGTAGAAGGCGCCCTCCGCGATCACCGAGGCGATCTCGGCGGTGACCCCGTAGCGCTCGTAGCCCTCGTCCACCACCAGCGCGCGCGAGGTCTTCTTGGCCGAGTCGATCAGGGCCTGCTTGTCGAGCGGCCACGTGGTGCGCGGATCGATCACCTCCGCGCTGATCCCCACCTCTTCCAGAAGCTTGGCGGCCCCCAGCGAAACGGGAACCATGCTGCTGGTGGCCACGATGGTGACGTCCTTGCCCGCGCGCTTCACCTCCGCCACCCCGAAGGGAATCGTGTAGTCGCCCTCGGGCACCGGGCCCTTCACCCGGTACATCATCTTGTCCTCGAAGATCACCACCGGGCTGTCGTCGCGGATGGCGGTCTTCATGAGCCCCTTCGCTTCGTAGGGGCCAGAGGGCAGCGCCACCTTGAGGCCGGGCACGTGACTCACCCAGGCGTGGAGCGACTGCGAGTGCTGGGCCGCCGAGCGGCGCGTGGCCCCGAGCGTGGTGCGGAACACGATCGGCACCTTGATCTTGCCGCCCGACATGTAGTGTGCCTTGGCCGCCTGGTTGACCATCTGGTCCATGGTGAGCGTGATGAAGTCGCCGAACATCACGTCCACCACCGGGCGCATGCCGGTCATGGCCGCGCCCACCCCGATGCCCGCGTAGCCGGGCTCGGAGATCGGCGTGTCGATCACCCGCTCGGTGCCGAACTCCTGCACCAGCCCGACCAGGGTCTTGAAGGGATGCCCCGCCTCCGCCACGTCCTCCCCGATGAGGAAGACCCGCGGGTCGCGCCGCATCTCCTCGGCGATCGCCTCCTTCACCGCTTCCCCGTACGTCAGCTCGCGCTCCGCCATGAGCGTCTCCTCTGCCAGTCGGAAGTTATTCGCCGCGCCCCCCGGCACCCGCCATGGCTGCCTCCCGCCGCTCCGGATCCTTCGTGGCCGTCACCGGGTGCCTATCCTATCCCAAGAGCCTGGCCTCGGCATGACCTCGGCTATACTGTCCGGCAACCAACCACCCCCTGGAGAGGACAC
>Ga0075433_10005354_pt1 | contig 10075 bp, 10 predicted proteins | sample RhiMethybrSRZTD2_FD_75299 | JGI IMG/M metagenome (GOLD analysis project Ga0075433, IMG submission 75299) | Populus rhizosphere microbial communities from Tennessee, USA - Rhizosphere MetaG P. TD hybrid SRZTD2 | ecosystem: Host-associated > Plants > Roots > Rhizosphere > Soil | place: USA... | reverse complement strand
GAGCGGCATCGCCATCGCTACGAGTTCAACAACAACTACACCGACCAGATCGGCAAAGCCGGGCTCGTATTCTCCGGGTTCTCGCGTGACGGTCTGGTCGAGCTCATCGAGTTACCGACTCAAGTTCACCCGTGGTTTTTCGCGACGCAATTTCACCCCGAGTTCACGTCGAATCCGCGCAACGGACATCCGCTGTTCACGAGTTTCATCTCGGCCGCGCGCTCCTGCCAGGGGTTGAAGCTGCCGCGAGTCGCGAGCGCATGAGGCTCGCCGGATTCGAGGTCGGCCCGCAAACGCCTCTGTTCCTGATCGCCGGCCCTTGCGTCATCGAGAGCGAGGCGCTCGTGATGTCCACGGCCGAGCGCTTGAAGGAGATCACGGCCAAGCTCGCGATGCCGTTGGTGTTCAAAGCATCGTTCGACAAAGCCAACCGCAGCTCCCTGAAAAGCTTTCGCGGCTTGGGTCTCACGCGCGGCTTGAAGGTGCTCGAGCGCGTGCGACAGGAGCTCGAGTTGCCGGTGCTCACGGACGTCCACGAGGATTCGCCGCTCGACGAGGTCGCGGCCGTCGTCGACGTGCTGCAGACGCCGGCCTTGCTGTGCCGGCAAACGGATTTCATCGTCGCCGTCGCGAGCCGAGGTAAGCCGGTGAACCTCAAGAAAGGGCAGTTCCTCGCGCCGTGGGAGATGCAGAGCGTCGTCGACAAGGCGCGCTCGACGGGCAATGAGGCGTTGCTGGTCTGCGAGCGTGGCGTCTCGTTCGGCTACAACAATCTCGTTGTCGACATGCGCGCGCTCGCGATCCTACGCGCGACGCGTTGTCCGGTCGTGTTCGACGCCACGCACGCCGTGCAGCTGCCGGGCGCGCGCGGCACCGTCTCGGGTGGCGAGCGCGAGCACGTGCCTGTGCTCGCTCGTGCGGCCGTCGCGGCCGGCGTCGCCGGGCTGTTCATGGAGACGCATCCCGACCCCGATGCGGCTCTGTGCGACGGCCCGAACGCTTGGCCGCTCGCTCGAGTCGCGGCGCTGCTCGAGCAGCTGCAGGCGATCGATGCGCTCGTGAAAGCGCGGCCGTATCTCGAGAACGAATTGTCAGCGGTACATTAGCCATGCAGGAGCCGTAATGAGTGCCATCAAGGACGTGGTCGCGCTGGAGATCCTCGATTCGCGCGGCAACCCCACGGTCGAAGCCGAGGTCGTGCTGGCGAGCGGAGCGCGCGGCCGCGCCGCGGTGCCGTCGGGCGCTTCCACGGGATCGCGCGAGGCGCACGAGCTGCGCGACGGCGACAAGAAGCGCTACCTGGGCAAGGGAGTCGGTAAGGCCGTCGCGAACGTCAACGGCGAGATCCGCAAGGCAGTCGTTGGGCTCGAGTCCGCGGCGCAACGCGATCTCGACCGCCGGCTCGTCGAGCTCGACGGCACGGCGAACAAGGCGCGCCTCGGTGCCAACGCCGTCCTGGCCGTGTCGCTGGCCAACGCGAAAGCGCAGGCTACCGAGCGTGGCGTAGCGCTCTACGAGCTGCTCGGCGCGGGCAAGACCACCTACACGATGCCGGTTCCGATGATGAACATCATCAACGGCGGCGCGCACGCGGACAACAACGTCGATATCCAGGAGTTCATGATCCTGCCGGTGGGTGCGCCGACGTTCGGCGAGTGCTTGCGCTACGGCGTCGAGGTGTTTCACGCATTGAAGGCCGTGCTCAAGGCGAAAGGTATGAACACGGCCGTCGGCGACGAGGGCGGCTTCGCACCGGACTTGAGCTCGAACGAGGAAGCGCTGCAGACGATCGTGGAAGCCATCGGCAAGGCGGGCTACAAGCTCGGGCGCGACATTTACCTGGGGTTGGACGTGGCCAGCACGGAGTTTTTCGCGGACGGCCAGTACACACTCGAGTCCGAAGAGCGCAAGTTCTCGTCGGCGGAGTTCACCGACTTCCTCGCCGACCTCGTCGCGCGCTATCCCATCGTCTCGATCGAGGACGGCATGGCCGAGAACGACTGGGACGGTTGGGCCGCGCTGACCAAGCGCCTGCGCGACAAGGTTCAGCTCGTCGGCGACGACCTGTTCGTCACGAATACCGCTATCCTGAAGCAAGGCATCGAGCGCAAGATCGCGAACAGCATCCTGATCAAGCCGAATCAGATCGGCACGCTCACGGAGACGCTCGACGCGATCGACATGGCTGTGAAAGCGGGGTATTCGGCCGTGGTCTCGCATCGTTCGGGCGAAACGGAGGACGCGACGATCGCGGACATCGCCGTTGCGACGGGAGCCACGCAGATCAAGACCGGCTCCCTGTCTCGTTCGGATCGGCTCGCCAAGTATAATCAGCTGCTCAGGATTGAACGTGCGCTCGGGAGCAAGGCAAAGTTCGACGGGAAGAGGGCGTTCCCTGTCTCGTTGTAACGCGCGGGCCGTGCAGGGCGCGCGCGATGCCGAGGGGTTGAGATGCGCTTCGTGATCGTCGTGCTCGCGGTCGTGCTGGCGCTGTTGCAGGCGCGGCTGTGGCTGTCGAACGGCGGCCTGCGCGAAGTTTGGCGCCTCGAGGCCGAGGTTGCGCGACGCACCGAGGACAACGAGCGGCTTGCAGCGCGCAACGCCGCGCTCGAAGCCGAAGTACGCGATCTGAAGCAAGGTCTCGCGGCCGCCGAGGAGCGTGCACGCACGGATCTCGGCATGATCCAAGCCGGCGAGACGTTCTTTCAGATCGCGCCGGCGCGTCCGCCCGCACAGCGCTGATCGAGCCCAAGCGTCTCGATCCCAGGGAACGGCAGTTGCGCATTCTTCTTTCGAACGACGACGGGTACCAAGCGCGCGGGCTGCGCACGCTCGCGGAGCACCTGCAAGCCGTCGCCGAAGTCATCGTCGTGGCGCCCGACCGCAATCGCAGCGGCGCGAGCAACTCGCTGACGCTCGAGACGCCGCTGCGCGTCGAGCGTGTCGACGACAATCTCTATTACGTGAACGGCACGCCCACGGATTGCGTCCACATCGCGATCACGGGGTTGCTCGAGCACGAGCCCGATGTGTTGATCTCCGGCATCAACAACGGCGCCAATCTCGGCGACGACGTGCTGTACTCGGGTACCGTGGCGGCGGCGATGGAGGGCCGGTTCCTCGGCATTCCGTCGATCGCCGTGTCGCTGGTACTGAACGGCGCCGAGTACTACGCGACGGCGGCGCAGCTCGTCCGCAAGCTCGTCGAGCGCAACGTCACGGATCCGTTGCCGACCGATGTGATCTTGAACATCAACGTGCCCGACGTGCCGTTCGAGCACTTGAAGGGCGTGCGCGCGACGCGCCTCGGTTTCCGGCACAAGTCCGAGCCGGCCGTCAAAGCGCTGGACCCGCATAATCGCCCGATCTACTGGATCGGCCCCGCGGGTGCCGGGCAGGACACGGGACCCGGCACGGATTTCCACGCGATCGCGCAAGGCTTCGTGTCCGTTTCGCCGATCAAGGTGGATCTCACGGCGCACGCTTCGATCGCGAAGGTCGCAACCTGGTTCGAGCGTTTCCGATGAACGGCCGCGGGCAAAACGGCATCGGCATGACGTCGGCGCGGACGCGCGAGCGGCTCATCGACCGCCTCAAGGCCGAAGGGATCAAGAACACGGCCGTGCTCGAGCGAATGCGCGCCGTGCCGCGTCACCTGTTCGTCGACGAAGCGCTTGCGAGCCGCGCGTACGAGGACACGGCGCTGCCGATCGGTTTCGGCCAGACGATCTCGCAGCCATACATCGTGGCAGCGATGACCGTGGCGCTCATCGAGGGCGTTACGCCCAGACCTACACGCGTGCTCGAGATCGGCACGGGTTGCGGGTACCAGACGGCCGTGCTCGCGCCGTTCGTGCAGCACATCTATAGCGTCGAGCGCATCCAGCCGTTACAACAACGCGCGCGCAGCATGCTGGCCGAGCTACGGATCACGAACGTGAGCTTGCGACACGCCGACGGTTGGCACGGCTGGCGCGCTCAAGCGCCATTCCAAGGCATTATCGTGGCCGCGGCTCCCGAGGACGTGCCGCCCGAGCTCTGCGAGCAGCTCGACGAAGGCGGGCGCCTGGTGATCCCGATCGGCGCGCGCGGGCGGCAGACGCTGTTGCGCGTCACGCGCGTCGGCACCGAGTTCCATCGCGAGGAGCTCTTGCCCGTGAGCTTCGTGCCTTTGGTGGCGGGGACGACCACGTGAGCACGCGCCGCGCGAGCCGCCGCGCCCGCGGCGCCTCGGCGTGGCTACTCGCGCTCGCTGCGTTGCTCGCGACCGCGGCTTGCACGAGCACGCGCTCGCCGTATCTGCTGCGCCGCGACGAGATCCCGATCCACGTCGTGGAACGCGGCGAGACGTTGACGAAGATCGCGTGGCAGCACCAGATCGCCGAGCGCGACCTCGTCGCCTGGAACGGCATCCGCAACGCCGACGCGTTGCGTGTCGGTCAGCGCCTGCGGCTCGTGCCGCCGCGCGGCTACGTCGCGCCACCGGCGCCGCCCGCCGCGCCGCCCGTGACGCCGGTAGCGTCGAGCCCGCCACCGACCACGACGCGCGCGCCTGCGAGCGCCACGCGCCCGCCGGCCACCGCAACACGTCCGCCGACGGCCACGACCACGACGGCGACCCGGTCGGCGTCACCGGCAACCACGCGATCCTCGACTCGCCCGAGCGCGCCGCAAACGCGCACGCCACCTCCGGCCGCGCCGGCGCCGACGTGGTCGTGGCCCACGGAGGGGCGCGTCATCTCGACGTTCGGCGCGAGCGGCAGCATCGCGTCAGGCATCGCGATCGGCGGCCGCGCGGGCCAGCCCGTGCGCGCCGCCGCGGCGGGCCGCGTCGTGTACGCGGGCGGCGGCCTGATCGGTTACGGCCAGCTCGTCATCATCAAGCACGACGAGACGTTCCTGTCCGCCTACGGCTACAACAGCGAGTTACTCGTGACGCAAGGCCAGGAGGTCGCTCGCGGCACGACGATCGCGCTGATGGGGCAAGGCCCCGAGCGCCAGCCGCGCCTGCATTTCGAGATCCGCCGCAACGGCACGCCCGTCGACCCTCTTCTGTTCGTGGCCGCACCGCGCTAAACGCCACTCGATTTCTCGCCGTGCGTAAGAGGCCCCTCCCGAGACCGTCGGCGCACAGGGATGTGCGCCGCCGAGCCGCAGGGATGCACTTCCGGCGTGTCTCGGGAGGGGCCTCTTACGCGCGGCGAGAAATCCCGAAACGAAGGCTCAGACGTTGAAGAGCGCGGCGACGACACGCCGTTGCTCTTGGAGCAGGACGTTGAAGGTGCGGCAAGCGGCCGGCGTGCTCATGAGCTCGAGGCCGACGGAGCGCGCCGCGAGCGCGGCCATGAGCTCGACGTCGGGCTGTGCGCGCTCTTGCCCCAGGCCGACGATGAGGATCGTCGGCTCGAGCGCGAGGGCCGGCGCAAGATCGGCGACCGTCAGTGCCGTCGGCGCGACCGTCGTCCACGCTTCGATGATGTGGTCGGGGCCGACGATCACGTTGCCCGCCACCCAACGCTCGGCGACGCGGATGCGCCCCGGCTCGTAAGCGCGAATCAGATTGACGGCCGAGCTGTCACGCGAGAGCTGCATGGCGGGCATCATACAAGACGCATCCGGCCGGTCGCGGCGCGCGGGCCGCATGGTAGTATCTGCGCCGCCGAAGAACTCGCCGACCTGCAATGGAACCGAATCAAATCGCGCCCGCCATCGTCGCGCTCAAAGAGCGCTGCGCTGCGTTGCGGAGGTATCTTTGACTATGACGCGAAGCGCGAGCGCCTCGAGGAAGTCAACCGCGAGCTCGAGAATCCCGCCGTCTGGTCCGATCAAGAGCGCGCGCAGAATCTAGGCCGCGAGCGCGCCGAGCTCGAGGCTGTCGTCGCGACGCTGAACCGGGTCGCCAAGTCCCTCGACGAGGCCGGCGAGCTGCACGAGCTCGCGCGTGAAGAGCAAGACTCGAGCACGTTGGCCGATGTCGTGGGCCAGGTGGAAGGCGTCACGAAGCAGCTCGAGGTGCTCGAGTTCCGCCGCATGTTCGCCGGCAAGATGGACTCGCACAACGCGTTCCTCGACGTGCAGGCGGGTCAGGGCGGCACCGAGGCGCAAGACTGGGCGGCGATGCTGTTTCGCATGTATTTGAAGTGGGCCGAGCGCCACGGGTTCACGGTCGACGTGCTCGAGGAGTCGGCCGGCGAGGTGGCCGGCATCAAGAGCGCGACGATCCACGTGCGCGGCGAGTACGCGTTCGGCTGGCTCCGCACGGAAACGGGCGTGCACCGCCTCGTGCGCAAGTCGCCGTTCGATTCGGGCCACCGGCGCCACACGTCGTTCGCGGCGGTGTTCGTGTCGCCGGAGATCGAGGACGACATCGAGATCGAGCTGAACCCAGCCGATCTGCGTGTCGACGTGTTCCGCTCGAGCGGCGCCGGCGGTCAGCACGTGAACAAGACGGAGTCGGCGATTCGCATCACGCACCTCCCGACGGGTATCGTCGTGCAGTGCCAGAACGAGCGCTCGCAGCACAAGAATCGCGCGACGGCCATGAATCAGATGCGCGCCAAGCTCTACGAGCTCGAGGAGCAGAAGCGTAAAGAGCAGGCGCAGCTCGTCGAGGACAACAAGGCCGACATCGGCTGGGGTAACCAGATCCGCTCGTACGTGCTCGACCAATCGCGCGTCAAGGATCTGCGCACGAACCACGAGAGCGGTCAGCCGCAGCACGTGCTCGACGGCGATCTCGACGATTTTCTGCAAGAGAGCTTGAAACAAGGTTTGTAAGAGACAAGCGATGGCGGACAACGACGAACCGGAAAACAGGCTCATCGCGGAGCGGCGCGCGAAGCTCGCACGCTTGCGCGAGGCGGGCGTGGCGTTCCCGAACGATTTTCACCGCGACGCGCTCGCCGACGAGCTGCTCGCGGCCTACGGCCAGCACGCCGCCGAGTCGCTGGCCGCTCGACCCGTGGAGGCCCGCGTCGCCGGCCGCCTCATGGTCAAGCGCGTCATGGGCGGCACGACCTTCGTGAAAGTCCAAGACAGATCGGGCCAGATCCAACTGATGGTCAAGCGCGACCGCGTCGGCGAGTCCGTCTATGCGGAATTCAAGAAGTGGGATTTGGGCGACATCGTCGCGGCGCGCGGCGATCTGATCAAGACGAAGACCGGCGAGCTCTCGGTCGACGCCGCCGAGCTCAGGCTGCTCGTGAAGTCGTTGCGGCCGCTGCCCGAGAAGTGGCACGGCATCACCGACGCCGAGATGAAGCTGCGGCAGCGCTACGTCGATCTGATCATGAGCGAGGAGACGCGCGAGACGTTCCGGCGCCGCAGCTCGTTGCTGCGCTTCGTGCGCGGCTTCCTCGACGCGCTCGACTTCACGGAGGTCGAGACGCCGATGATGCAGCCGATTCCGGGCGGCGCGACGGCACGCCCGTTCGTCACGCACCACAACGCGCTCGACGCGACGCTGTACCTGCGCATCGCGCCCGAGTTGTATTTGAAGCGCCTGCTCGTCGGCGGCTTCGAGCGCGTCTATGAAGTGGGGCGCGTGTTCCGCAACGAGGGTTTGTCGACGCGGCACAACCCCGAGTTCACGATGCTCGAGCTGTATCAGGCGTACGCGACGTATCGCGACCTGATGGCTCTCACGGAGAACTTATTGAGGGGCGCCGCGCAGGCGATCACGGGCGGCACGCTGATCGAGTACCAAGGCCAACAGTTCGATCTAGGCGCGAAATTCGCCGAGATTACCGTCGAAGCCGCGCTCGAGCGCGCGAACCCGGAGTTGAAGGGCCGAGTGCGCGACCGCGCGGCGCTTTCGACCACGTGTTTCGCGCACGGCATCGACGTGCGGCCCGAGTCCGGCCCCGGCAAGCTCCAGTACGAGCTGTTCGAGAAGACCGTCGAGACGACCCTGCTTGCGCCTACGTTCGTCACACAGTATCCGGCCGAGGTATCGCCGCTCGCGCGCTGCAACGACGCCGACAGGCACGTGACGGACAGGTTCGAGCTCTTCGTCGGCGGACGCGAGCTCGCGAACGGTTTCTCTGAGCTCAACGATCCCGAAGAGCAAGCGGCGCGTTTCCGCGCGCAGGCCGAGGCCAAGCAGGCCGGCGACGAGGAAGCGATGTTCTTCGACGCCGATTACATCCGCGCGCTCGAGTACGGCATGCCGCCCGCGGCCGGTCTCGGCGTCGGCATCGATCGGCTCGCGATGTTGCTCACGAACTCGCCCTCGATTCGCGACGTGCTGCTGTTCCCGCAGCTCAAGCCCGAGACTTAGGCGCGCGCCGGCGGTAGCTCGAGCGCCGTGAGCGCGACGCCGCGCACCGTGAGCGGCGCGCCGGCCGCTGCATCGTCGACGACCGCGAGCAGCTCGCAGCCGGCGGCAGCCGCGGCGCTGCGTACGACCTCGCCGACGGCTTTGCCATCCGCGCCGACCACTTCCGCGCCGATTTCGAGAGCCGCACCGGGCGCCGCGTAGCGGCGCAGCCGGCGTTTGACGTCGCCCAAGTTGTGAACGCGCGCGATGACTTCCTGTCCCGGAAAACAACCCTTCGTGAACGACAGGGCGCCGAGCACGTCGAGATTCAGCATCTGTGCGACGAATTTGTCCGAGAGCGCGGCCGTGACGGCCGGGATCCCGAGGCGAATCTCCGCGAGCGCGGCCGCGTGCGGCGCCGCAGCCGGCAACGCGGCAGCCAGCGGCGCGAGCGCGGTGGGTGCTCCCAACGCTTGCCAGTAGTTTTCGCCGATGCGCGTCCAGGCGAGATCGCCGCGCGAGACCACGCGGTTCGGCGGCGTGTCTGCCGGCAGCGCGCGCTGGGCGAGCCATGCGGCGTCGGGCTCGAGCACCGCTGCGACGCGCAGATCACTCGCGAGCTCGAGAGTGACGGCCGAGCGCAGAACGAAACGTTTGAGCTTCTCGAGCAATGCGTCGGCCCCGTCGCGCGGCGTCACGAGCGCAAAGCGCTCGCGCAAACGCCACACGCGAACGAGGGCGCGCACGCGCCCGCGCGCGTCGTGCCAACCTGCCAACGGCGCTCGCGTCGCGTCCAGCGTATCGACGGCGTAACTCAACTGGGCGTGCAGGAACTTGCCGGCGTCGGCGCCGTGCACGGTGAGGCACACGTCGGTGAGGGCAGAATACTGCGTCGCCATCGTCGTCGAACGTGAGTGTTCGTCTCGATAAATACCGTGGAATGTCACGCGACCCCTGTGCGTCGTAGTGCGCAGTCTAGGGGTTTCTGGCAAAATTTGCGTATGCCCGAAGCGCGCGGACAACAGCCGGTGCCCGAAGCGGCCCCGGCGTCACGGCCTCGTGCCGACGATCCGCAGCCCGCGACCGTTCCCGTTCCCGCACGGAACCAAGCCCGCGAGATCGGTGGCCCGAAAGGGCTGGAGCCGACGCGCTTCGGCGACTGGGAACGCGCGGGACGCTGCATCGATTTCTGATTGGGAGAGTCACCGACCATGCGTGGGGCAGAGCGGCCGACGTCGCCGTATTGGATTTATCGCTGGCAGATCACGATGTGGCTCTCGAGCCTCCATCGCATCACGGGCTTGCTGTTGTCACTCGGGGCCGTGGTGCTCGCGGCCTGGCTCATCGCACTGGCGAGCGGTCCCGACAGCTATGCCGACATGCAGGCCGTCGTCGGCGCGGGCTGGTTCAAGGTGCCTCTGATCGGTTGGACGTTCTGTTTTTTCTATCACCTCGTGAACGGTTTGCGGCATCTCGCTTGGGATCTCGGCTACGGGTTCGAGAAGTCCAGCATTCAGACGAGCGGCTGGGCTGCGATCGCCGTCACCGTGCTCGCCACGGCCGCGTTCGCGTTCGGCGCGATTCTCTAAGAGGGTCGACATGAGCTTGATGACTCCGCTGAATCGCGTCCTCGGCCTCGGTGCCGCGAAAGGAGCCGCCGAGCATTGGTGGTTCCAGCGCCTGACGGCGGTCGCGTTGATTCCGCTCGGGCTCTGGTTTGCGTTGGCGCTGCTCGCGCTGCCGAGCTTCGAGTACGGCGCGCTCGTCGCGTGGATGCGCCAGCCAGTCACGAGCATTCTGCTGATTCTCATGATCGTG
>Ga0075433_10005352_pt1 | contig 10075 bp, 14 predicted proteins | sample RhiMethybrSRZTD2_FD_75299 | JGI IMG/M metagenome (GOLD analysis project Ga0075433, IMG submission 75299) | Populus rhizosphere microbial communities from Tennessee, USA - Rhizosphere MetaG P. TD hybrid SRZTD2 | ecosystem: Host-associated > Plants > Roots > Rhizosphere > Soil | place: USA... | reverse complement strand
ACGCGTGGGTCGTCCTCGCGAACATTCATCTGCAGATGGGGCAGAAGAGCGAAGCGCTGTCGGCAATCGGTCGAGCTGTCGAACTGAATCCGGCGAACAAGCGCCAGCTTCAGAGCAACAGGGCGTTCGAAACGCTGTACAAAGATCCAGACTTCCTGAAGATCGTCGGCGGGTCGTAGCGAGGCGGCCCTTTCAGGGCTATCCGGTTACCACGTTCGACCAATGTTTATCGGGTCGAATTACTCTCGTGCAACTTCCGCATGCAACTTCTCGCCGCTAAGCGAAAGGTCTCTAGGCGGACTCGACGGACGCGAACGGGACGACCGTCTCGGATGCTTGAGCGGCGGCGCGGCGAGCGGCGAGTGCGGCGCTCAACGCGTTGACGGCGGCGGTATCGACCTCGTGGTTCGCCGCTCTGGCGTAACGCGCCGTCATGGTCGAGCCCTCGGCGTGGAGTCCGAGACGTCCGACCGTCGCGAGGTCTTTGGTCACGCGATACGTCTCGGTCAGATACGAGTGACGGAGATCGTAGAAGCGAACGCGCCGCGCCGCGCCGCCCAGGAGTCGACAGGCTCGCCGCCATGACGCCGACGCGCTCTTGACGCTCACGCATCCGTAGCCGTTCGCGCGGTCAAAGTCTCGAAACGCGTTGAGCGCGTCCGCCGAGAGCGGAAGCGTCCGCGCCTCAACGCCCTCGCCCTTGTCGCGCGCCGGGACGCGGACGGACGGACTCGCGCCCAGGAGCACGAGATCGGACTCGGCGATCTTGTTGAGCGTCGCGGGCGGGATCCCGGTATACGCCATGATGCGACACACGATCTTACCGAGCGCCGCCGCGTTGCGCTTGCACCGCGAGAGCGCCGCCATGGTCGCGAGGACGCGCTCGATCAAGACGTAGTCGACGCCGCGCGCTTCAAGGACTTTCGGGAGCTTCGGCTTGTCGCTCTTGTGAAACGGATTCTTGAGCGTCGGACAGTGCTTCTCGAAAAACGACTGGAGCGACGTGCACCGCTTGCGAACCGTCTCGCTCGCGAGCCCGTCGTTGAGCCATGCGTGCATGACGTCGTTGAGCTCAGAGGTCGAGACGCTTCGCGACGTCCGATCCCGCCCGAGTCTGTCGAGCCAGAGTCCGAGATGCGTCGCGATTTGTGCGCGCGTCGCTTTCCGTTGCACGGCGGGCTTGGCGAGATACGCGGCGACGTCGGCGGCGAGCGAGTCGCCCTCGGTCTCGTGGTCGCCATGGTTGCGTTGTTGCTCCTCGATCCAGGCGAGGATCTCGGAGTCGGGCGTCCCTTTGGGAAACGTCTTGGGCTTGACGAGCTTTCCCTTGATACGCGGCATGGCTTGGCGCGCGCCGCTCGGGAGTAAACGGACGTTGCGGAGTTTCTTCGGCATCGGGAACCTTTCCGGCGAGGGCTCCCGGATAATGGCGGGTAGCTCGCTCGCTCGGCTATGACGAGTGAACGGGTTAGGGGCGTGTCGCGGGTTGCACCCCGCGCGCGCTCCGTTTCGACGAGTCTCCATTGTAAGCCGGTCGAGCTCGCCGAGGTTTACACTACGGCGCACGGCATGGCGAAACGCGGTCGGAAGCCCATCGATCCGGACGCCGCGTTCCCCTCGCGCGTCCAGGTCACGCTCTCGCCAGCGACGTTCTCGCGCGTCGCCGACCTCGCGCGTCGGCTCGACGTGAGCGTTCCCGCCGTGCTCCGCCGTGGCGTCCCACGCCGTGCTCGCCGCTGAGCGACGCGACCGTCAGCAACGCGGCCAGGAGTGAGACGCCGACATGTCGAAACGTCGCGGTCGCCCGCCACTCTTCCCACGCGAGACGCCCGCGCGCGTGCAAGTGACGCTCTCGCCGAGCGCATACGACTGCGCCAAAGCGCGCGCGCGCGAGCGCGGCGTCTCGATTCCAGCCGTGCTCAGGCGCGTGCTTGACGCGGAGCTCGCCGCCGAGACGCGCGACCGTCAACGCGGCGAGGAGTGAGACGTGACGGTAAAACGTCAGCGCTGGCGTTTTTGAAAACCGCCGCGCCCGAAGGTTAGTTGTCGCTGTCGTCAATAGGCGCGGTCGTGAAATGGCGACCGAGCTCTGGCGCAAAGCCGCAGTCGCAGACACGCAGTCTCGGCGCATCCGGGCGCGACAACCACGCGCGAAAACCGCGCGAACCTAAGCGGCGCGTCGGCCTGACTCTGTTATGCACCAATACGACGTCTGGCGGGATCGTCGCCGGTAACCGTGACAAATACGCCAGCGTTTGCTTTGTCGGGCGTGAGCGTTTGGTCATGGCCGCGCATCGTCGTCCGCGACGCGCGACGCCGTCAAATACACGGAGCGGATATGCGCTCCGCTCACGCGAGCGCGTCCGCATACCGGTATGCGCTCACGGGATGCGTTTCAGGGCGCGTCGGCGACGAGCGGCGGCAAACGTCTGATCCGATCATGAATTGCAAACCGTGGGCTTAAGAGCGTCCCCCAGGATGGCGGAAGTTGGTTCACGCTGTGAACCAACCCGACTCGTTTTAGTGCACGGTCGGCGAGAGGAGCGCGGCGAGCTCGGCGCGCGCCGCTTGTCCGCGCGCGGCGGCGTCGGGTGTGACGACGATCTCGTCGTCCCGTTGCGCGTGCATATCGGCGAGCGCGAGCGCCGTCAGCGTCGCGTGCAACTCCAGGATGCGAAGGACGAGCAGATACGCGTCCGCGCCGGTCGCGAGGACGACGCCGTCCTGAGACGCGCGGCGCGCGCGGCGAGCTCCAGGCATCGTGAGCCATGACGGGACTTGGCGCGCGTGGGCAACTGCACTTGCCCACAACAGACGGAGTAACAAGAGCACGCTCACGACGTCACCAACGCCGCCGCTTTGAGCTCGGCGACCTCGGCTCTGAGCGCGGCGAGCTCCTGTCGGAATACGTCGCGCTCGGCGTCGCGGAGGTTGCGCTCGTCGGCGACCTCATGGTGTAACGCGTTGAGCTCCGGTCGCAGGATCGCGTTGATGCCGTCGGCGACGCCCCCGACGACGGCTTTCCAGCCCTCGTTGAATTGCTGGTGCGTGACGTAGGCAGACTCAGTATCGTGTCTGCCGCGAGACGCCGTCGGTTGATCGAGCTTCGCGACCGCCGCGTCTCGTTTCAGGGCGAGCGCGTCCGCGCCGGGGCGGTCATACACCGCCCAATGACGGAGATGCTCGTCGGTCAGACGCGCATACTCCCCGTCATGCGCGAGCGCCGCCGCGTCATGCACGACGTCGAGCCGAAAGAGCGCGTCGTCGATAGGCGTGATCGACATTACGTCCCCGGCGCGTAAGCCGTCGGCGAGATGAGTGAGACCGCCGACGTTCGCGCGCGGGTCCAATTGACAAACCACTCCGCGCGGAGCGCCGTCAACCCGAGTTGCCAGAGCGACGCGACGACCGTTGCGGCAACCGGCGGATCGGTCGGGGCGGAGTCCATTTGAACGAGGGCGTTTGGCGACGCGCGCATCTCGATCTCGCCGGTCGCATAGAGGATCGCGGACGCGTCCACGGCGATAACCGTCGTCCCGACACTCTTACTGGTGACGACAGGGACGCCCGCGTAACTGCCGCCCGTCATGGTCAACGTCGGGACTTTCGTCGCCGCGACGAGCATCGACGCGACCGACGGCGTCATCAGGAGCGCCGCGCGCTCGACGTCGGCATTGTTGGTGAAAAACTCGCCGAGTAACTTTCCGACATCCGCGACGAGCGCCGCCGACGTCGTCCCGCTCGGCGCAATCGGCGTCACGCCGTTGGTAATGCTCCCCGGATGCACGGTATCGAGCGGCGCGACCGCCGGATCGCAGAATTGCTTATCAACAAACTCGGCGACGCCGCTCGCCAACGCGTCGCGGAGAAAGGTCTCCGTCCCCGGCGTCATCAACCGTAAGAGCTCGTCGCTCACGATGACGTCCCCGACCGCTTTCGCGACCTTGATCGAGACCGGCGCGTAATCGAGCTTCCCAACCGCTTTGACTTTGCCCTCGCCCGCCCAGGCGAACGACCCGCCCGAGGTTTGCATCGGGACCGAGACGTTAAACGGGACCGCGCGGAGTGGTAACTTGCCGAGAATCGCCGCGCCGTATACGTAGCTGATAAACGCGTTGGCGAGCGGCGCGACCGCCGCAAGCGGTCCCGCCCACGTCGCGTCGCTCGTCGATCCCGGCGTCGTCGCCGCTTTGACGACGAGATCGCGATAGAGGTCGCGGCGAAACCTCGCATCAAACGTCTCAGCGACAAAGCGGTCTACGCGTCCGTCCGGCCCGAGCGGCGGCCATCCACACGCGTGGAGACACGACAGATAGCGGACGAACGAGAGACTCCGCTCATGGATCGCGAGGTCGGAGATAGCGCTTGCACTCATGGCGCGTAGTCTGCGATGCCCGCATCCCGCGCTCAAGGATCCGCGTGTAAAGCGGCGTCCGTTTGCACGAGACACCAGACGGTGCCCCGGTTATCGCGCGGGAGACGCGTGAGCATGTAACCGCCATACGCGATCCCGCGTAACCGCTCTAAGTAGTGCCCCGCTTGTTTCGGGCGGACGGCGTCGCCAAGCGCTCGCCTGAGCGCCGGATCGACCGTCGCCCTTTGTATGAGCTCGGCGGCGCTAAAGACAGACGCGCCGTATGCGTCGAGAATTGCCCGTATGAGCTCACGATCCGCGAGCCCGCGCCGATCCTCAAGCGCTTCCAGGCGGCGGACGCGCTCCACGAGATCGCGGACGACGTCGGCGAGGGGGGGGATATCTCTCGGCGGGGCGATGGTTGTGCTCTGTAATTGCGAGGGGGGTATCTCGCGACCGCCCTCTGTCTCGGCGTCGAGGGGCACGCCGCAACGCGGACAGGCGGGACGCGCGCGCGGGCGCGGTGACTGAGAAGTAAACTTCTCAACGACCGGCGCGGCGACCATCGTCTTACTCGTCTTACTGCTCATGTCGCGAACCGATAGCGCGTCACGGCAAACATGCAGCTAGCTGCAGCATTTGAAAGTCTGAGCGCGCGCGCGGTGCATAAGCGTCAGCGCTGACGTTTTGTCCGCGCCGCTCGACGTCATGCGCGCGCGCTCGGTCGCGATCATCAACGCTCGACCGCCGCGACTCGCTTGACCCACCGGGGAGTCAAAATGTTTGGGTCGACCGACCTCGCAAAGGCTTGCAGCCCGACACGCGAGAAAACCCAAAAAACCCAAGGAAATTGGCCCGTTCCGCCCGCCCCCGGTCGGTATGGTCGAAGTGTCGGCCATGGCCGCCACTTCATGTGACAATGCCCGCGCGACCCCGGTCTGATGCCGGGGTCAGAGGGGGATAACGTGGCAGGCAAGCCGGGGCGAAGTGGTCGACACCCGATCTCGCGTGAGATGCATCTACTGCGCGGAACCGCGCCGAGGACGACGCGACCAACCGCGCCCATCACCCTCGGTCCCGCGACGAAACCCGAGGGACTGTCGCCCGCCGCGTCGGATATCTGGGACCGACTCGCGCCCGCCGCCGAGATGCTCGGGACGTTGACGGCGTCCGACGTCGTCGCCTTTACGGCGCTCGTTGAATCGGTCGTCACGTTTGAGCGCGTCCAGGCGCGGAAACGCGAGGGACTCGACGTGGCGCGCGCCGAGCAGAGCGCCATCAAGACGCTCGTCCCGTTGTTGGAGTCCTTCGGGCTGACGCCGCCGTCGAGAGCGCGCCTGTCGCCGCGCGCGCCCGCGAAACCGGCGAGTAAGTGGGACGGGCTGTTGACGGGCTGAGTGACCTGTCCTGTCATTGCAGGACCGCGCGACTCGACCGTGAAGGCGCGACGGCGATACGCGTCATCAGACGCTGACACTTGTGGCAGCGAAGCGAGAGCACGCCTTCGACGTAGGACACATCAACGCCGCGATGGGCATGACAGGTCGGGTGAATGAAGATCACGCCGCCACAGCCACAGCCCGGCGTGTCACAGCGTTGTTGATCGAGCTCGATACGGGTCATCGGTTCTTCATTCATCGGTCACCTTCCCTTTCACAACACCTCGATAAGCGGCGCGCGACAACGGTCGGGAAAGCGCCAGAGCTCGACGGTCGCGTTGGCGGGACGCGGTAAGAGCGCCAACACTTCGCGCTCGACGCTGCTCGCGTATTGCTGCCCGCTCTTGACGGCAACGAAGCGGATCGACGTCGCGCTCCAGGCGACGAGGTCTATCGTCCCGAGGGAGCCCGCCGCGCGACAGACCTCAAATCCGGCGGCGCGGAGAATGTCGCGCGCGCGATGCTCGCTCCGGCGACCCTTGGCGGCGCTGTTCATCATTGCCAGCCTTGACGAAAGCGCTCGTCGCCGCGAGTCTGGAGCTCCGCCGTCGTCAACGGGGACGGCGGCGACTCGCGAATCCGCGCCGCGTCGGCGAAGTCCACAAACGGCGTGTCGCCCGCGATCCAACGTTCAAACGCCGCGACGTTGATCCTGTGCTCAATCTTGCCGACGACGCGGCGACCGTCGCGGACGAGCCCGAGCGAGACGCGCCAGATCTCGCCGTCGACGTCCCAGAAGATCAGGCGTTGACCGAGCGCCATCGCTTTCGATCCATGCTTCCACCAAAAACCCCGCGCGCCGAAATGTAAGCGCTCGATCCACGTCGCGCGATAGAGCCAGACCATGCGGCCGTAGAAGTTTTCGCGAGCACAGATCGCCGCGACGTCGAGAAAGTCGCTCTGGAGCTCGACGACGACGCCCGTCGACGTCCGGATGTCGGCGCGATGACACTCGCCGTTGCGCCGCATGACGACTTCGGATTCAAAGCCGCGACGCTTCCATCCCAGGTGCCACGCGGACTCGGGCTCCGACCATGGATCGCAATCGTTCGCGACGTGCGCCCAATGCCACGCGATAATCGGCCCGCATTTCGGAATGACGGCGGCGTCACACGCGGGACACGTCGCCGCGAGCCCTCGCGCCGCTTCAGACAAGCCCGTCGCGGTTCTCGCGATCCACATCGGCGCGCCTTACTCCTTGTCGCTGACTGACAAGCTGACTGACAACCCCTTAAGGGGGTTGTTGTCAGTCAGCTGACATGTCAGTCGCTGTCAGCTGACATGTCAGTTAACCCGAGCAATGACCTAATCGTCGCCATTCCAATGACATGACCCGACACTGACTGAGCGCTAACTGACAAACCTGAACTGACACGGCGTGAACCTTAGCTGTTACGCCTCTCGGCGACGTTCCACGAGCGCCAGCCGGTGGATCCCGTCCGGCGTGTTGGTGATCTTTGTAAACGCGGAGCTCCGCCGCGCCGCTTGGATGACACTGTCGACCTTCGCGTCGAGCTCGGTCGCGAGCGCGGCGTAGGTCTTGGCCCCGCTCCTCAATGCGTGGATCATCCGCGTCGCGAGCGGGAGTCGCTCGGCGAGCCCATCGACCGTCGCGAGGTCCGTCGCCCGCACGTCGATCCGCTCGGGCGCAAACGTGAACGTCCAGCCGACCGCCGCCGCCCGCGCGCCGTCGTTCTGTTTCGTGCGAAAGAGCCCGACCGTGACCTCGTCGTCGCCGGTCGCGCTCGGTTGTTTCTTGACCGCCCAGGCCATGCGGCAAAGGTTCTCGAAATAGACCGAGCCAAAGGCATGCGGATCGGTCTTGACGTCGGCGTCGAGCGCGCTCTTGGCGACATGCGCCGCGCAGAGCGCGGGCGGAAGCAACTCGCGCGCTTGATGAAAGCGCCGCGCCGTATCGTCGTCCACGAGCTTGCCGTCGCACGCCATCCCGACCGAATCAATCGCGAGAAACTCGATCCGGTCGCGGTCGCAGATGCGCCGGATCCGATCCGTCTCCACGGTCAACGGCGCGCGACAGCGTAAGTAGTGGAGCGACGGCAAGCGCTCCGCGCCAAAGAGTCGTTGTTTGCGTTGCTTATGCCGGTCGGCGGTCCATTCCCAATCGAGATAGAGGACGTGATGGCCGCGCCGCGCCAACGTGCCGAGGACATACAACGTAATCAACGATTTGAGCGAGTCGCCGGGAGCAATCAAGAATGACGCGGCGTCGGCGGGGACCGTCAGCCCGTCAATGGTGTAGTCGCGGAGCGCGACGCTCGGCGCATCGTCGAGCACGATGACGGCGTCGCCCTCGCGGTCGGCGGCGGTAAAGTCAATGAAGGCGCAATCAATCACGTCATGCCAATCGAGGTTGTCCTCTGGCTTGGTATGTGAGCGCTTGTGGCAGTAGTTCGCGAGCGCCGTCCTCGCCGTTTGACTCGTGACCTCTTGCCGCGCGCTCGATAACGGGTTTTTCACGCCCGCCCAATCCGCGCGGACGTCGACCTCGGCATACAGGCGATGATGGTCGCGATGTAGATGGCGCGCTTCAACGCGGACGCCCTCGTCAACCAGGACGTAGGCGAATCCGCCGCCGGGGAGCCACTCCCGGCGACGGCGATCTCCGATAGGTTCGCTCGTCATGAGTGTGAGCGTTTCAGGAATTGCGAGAGACGAAGGCTCAACCGCTCGGCTTGGACCGTTAAGCGCCGAATGACGGCGAGAGATTCCTTGAGCAGAGCCCGCAGGATGCGCGTTTCGCGTTGCAGGCTTTGCGCGTAGGCGAGGAGCTCGTTGTCGTCGAGCGTCAGGAGATCGACGGATTCAAGCGGCGTGACCGCTGGTAACGACCAGGGGATCTCGTCGCATGTGACGCCGCGATAGTCGGCGGCGAGGTCGAGCTCGGAAGGGGCGTATACTGGCGGTCCCATTCTCGGAGTCCCCCTTTCGACAAACACGTCCCGCCTGTCCCCGGCGGACGTGTGTCTCGTCGTCTCGTCGCGGCGTGAGCGCGTCGTCGCTCGCGTCGCTCTGCCATGTCAGGGAATGGGTCTTACAAGGTCTTGCAAACGTGCGGCGCGTCCGCGTTACTCGGCGGGTCGGTTCCTCGTTGAGTGTGGCGTAGGACGCCGCGTCGTCGGGCGGCGTAGAGTCATGGCGGCGCACACGAGATCGGGATGCGTCGTCATCAGCGTTTGCGTTCCGCGTTGGTCGTGAGCTCGCGTGATAAGCCCGCCGAGAGGATTCTGCGAATCACAGCCGATTGCGTGTTGCATTCCTTGTCGGCGACGGTCTTGAGGTCTCGCGACAACTTGTAGGAGAGACGGAGCGACACAAACTTAGAACGTGAATTGTCGTGTGACGACACGGCGATATCATGCACACGTCCGCGCGGGTTGTCGAGCGAGCGTCTCGACTGACCCTGTCTGACTCTGTCTGACCCTTTTTGCGCCCGGTCGATGGCAGAGCCCCTCTCGATTCACGCGACGCGCGACGCGGTCCCCAGGGCGCGACGATCTCCGCTTCGCACACTGTGCGACGCGCGGCGAGGGGCAGAGGGGCGAGTAGGGTCGAGATCATTCGTCCTGAGCCATCCTGAGCGGGCGGCGATCTATCAGGCGTCGTCGATCTCCCGGCGGGACGATCTCGATCTGATCCAACGGATGACGCGATCCGATCCGGCGGACGTCGATCTCCTGAGGGCGGCGATCTGGGTCGCGGATTAGGGCCGGGGCGACCAAGCTCTCATGTATAAGGACTCCGTCGTCCTTATACATGCCCCGTCGCTCGGGACGGCGATTGATTGATGCGTAAAGCGCGCATCCCGGCGGCCCGATCTGTTGCCCCGTAGCTCGGGTGATCGACGGGGCTCGCCGATCTATCGCTCGGTTACCGAGGGGAGCCACTCCGGACGTCGTGCAACTTGCTCGTGCAACTTTCGGGTCGCAGATGAGCCTTTTTGACCCTTTCTGAGCCCGTTGGCGCGCGTCGGGCGAGGGGCTCAGGCCCCTCGTTTTCGAGCGTTTTTGCTGAGAAAATTGAGGGAATATGGGGGGAGCGCTCGGGCTCCCCTTTTTGCGAGGGTTGGCCCTTTCAGGGCCGCCGACGCTATTGCTGAATTCCCGGGATCGCCGTCGCTCGCGGCGCAGCGGCGACCGGCGCAGTGGCGGCGGCCGCGGCCACCGCCGCGGGCGGCTGACCCGTCGAACTTCCAGCGGTCAAACCGCCGCCGCCCGGCCCCGCCTCCTGGAGCGCCTCGAAATCGACGAGGGCGAGGTCGTAG
>Ga0075433_10005349_pt1 | contig 10078 bp, 11 predicted proteins | sample RhiMethybrSRZTD2_FD_75299 | JGI IMG/M metagenome (GOLD analysis project Ga0075433, IMG submission 75299) | Populus rhizosphere microbial communities from Tennessee, USA - Rhizosphere MetaG P. TD hybrid SRZTD2 | ecosystem: Host-associated > Plants > Roots > Rhizosphere > Soil | place: USA... | reverse complement strand
CTCTCGCAGGTACCCGAAATCGTCGATCGCCTCGAGCTCTACGCGCACGCGTCCGCTCGCAGCGCTCAAATTGGCGAATAAGTCGGTCTCGGTCAGCCGTCCTCCGAAAAAGGTGCCGAACCAGACGGTCGACCCGAGCTGCCAGTCGCGAGTCTCCGAGGTCATCGCCTCCGCGCGAAAACGGTCGAACCGGTATCGACCGGGCGGAATCGTGACCGCGCCCGCGATCTCGAACGGAACGTCGAGCCGCTCGAACTGCGGATACCAGTTGAGCTCGAAGCGGTCCCCCGACTGCATCCGGACATTGACGGGCGCCAGGAAGACGCTCCACGACTCGTCCTCGCCGCGGGCGTTCCTGACGTACCGGCCTTCGAGCTCGAAGAAGAACTGCCGGACCCAGCCGAAGGAACCATCGGTCGACGGCCGCGGCCGGTATGCGCCGCCGCCTTCCCACTGAGTCGTGCCCGGCCGCGGGAGAAATCCCAGCGCCGGGTCGAGGCCCGCGCCGAAGTGGTTCACGTTCGCGTACAAGGTCCAGAGGTCGTTGGGATAGTCGACCTTAAGGCCCCAGCCCCACGGCGATCCGGCGGGCAGGTCTCCGAAGGAGCGCGCTGCCCATCCTCCGACAAAGAGGTTCTTGTCCCCCTGGAAAGTCGACGTGCGCCAGATGGCGTCGATCCCCCAGAGCGAGTTGTCGTGGATCCCGTCCGGATCGCCGGCGGTGCCGATGACTCCCAACCGCAGGTGCGGGTCAGCGTCGAACGTCGCGCGCCCGGCGAACAGGTTCGTCCGCGGAGCGAACCGCTCGTCTCGCGTCTCGACGTCGAGGGCGGCGATTCCCCATCGCCCGGCGCCCCCGAGAACCTTCACCCCCACGTCGATCGGCACGATCCGCTCGTCCCGAAGCCCGACACGGCGCGAGTAGAACGGGATGAATCTCGTGTCGAGTCCCAGGCCGAAGCCGAACAGGTTCGAGCCTTCCAGAAAGAAGGCGCGCTTTTCCGGAAAGAACAGCGGGAAGCGCGTCAGGTTGACCTGTCGTGTGTCGACCTCCGTCTCGGCGAAGTCGGGGTTGGCCGTGAGGATGCCGGTCGTTCGCGGCGTCAGGTTGTAGCCGATATCGCCGCCGCCCGTCCCGAGAAAGCGACTCGCCCTCGACGCGCGGTCGCGTTCAAACCGCCCGAGGACGTACGGCGCGACCGTCAGCCCCAGGCCCTGTTGGAGCGCGGAAACTCCCGTCAACAATCCCGCGCGCGACAGATCATCGATGGACGAGTCGAGCGTAGGGCTCGACCAGAAGAGCTTCATCCGCTCGCGGCCCACCTGTCGTGAGACGTTGAAGCCCCAGGCTTCCGCACCGGGCGTGAACCGCAGCGTCGCGGCGGGAATCGCGAACTCCGCGGTCCAGCCCTCCCGGTCGACGCGTGTCGCGACCTGCCAGATGCCGTCCCAGTCGAAGGACGACTCCTGCGGTCCCGAGATCAGACCGTCGGCGCGAGCGCCCGCCGCGTTCGCGAGGAAGAAATAGCCCGTGCGCCGGTCGCCGAAAGTATCGAGAACGATCTGGACCGAGTCGTCGCCTTCCATCGTGCCGTCCCGGATCAGCGTGTGAACCTCGATGCGCGACGGATCGGGATCGATGCACCGCACTCCGACGAAGAGCGTGTCGGCGCTGACGAGCACCCGCACTTCCGTTCGGTAAGGCGTCCGCTCGCCGGGACGTGGCGACTGCTGCGTCAGCCGCAGAGGCTCGCTCGCCGACCGCCAGTCCGCTTCGTCCAGGACGCCGTCGATCCGGATGTTCGTGGTTGCCAGCCGGGCCTTCGCTATCGCGGGGGAGGGAAGAGGCTGCCCGGCCAACGCCGCGGCGACGAAGAAGAGAAGAGCGCCCGTGTGTTTCCGGCACCCCACGGCGTGCGGCCACAGTAACACCGCGTGGTAGCGTCGAGAGCGGAGTTCGGAGGAACAGATGTCGAGATTTCGACTCGCAACCGCGTTGCTGCTGCTCTTGACCGGCGTCGCCTCGGCTCAGCCGTACCAGCGGCGCGAAGCCGCCGCCCCCGCGGACGCCGCCTCGGTCGACGCGATCGTCTCGGCCCTCTACGGCTCCGTGAGCCACGCTGCCGATGCGCGCCCCGACTTCGACCGGATGCGCCGGATCTTCCTCTACGTCGGGATGCTCGTCCCGCCGAAGGCGGCGGGAGCGGACTTCCGGGCGATGGACGTCGATCAGTTCGCCGAGCGATACGAGAAGTCCGTCGCGACGCAAAAGGAGAAGGGAGAGCCGCCGACCGGCTTCTTCGAGCGCGAGATCGCCCGGCGCACGGACTGCTTCGGCAACATCTGCCAGGTGTTCTCGACGTACGAGTCGCGCCATGCCGCGGCCGACGCGGCGCCGTTCCAGCGCGGCATCAACTCGATCCAGCTCCTGCGCGACGGCAGCCGCTGGTGGATCGCGTCGGTCGTCTGGGACGCCGAGCGCCCCGACAACCCGATCCCGGCTCCGTATCTGCCGTCGAAGTGAAATCGGGGTAAGGCACGGAGAGGCCTTTCGACTGAAAGGCCGAAAGGCCTGCCTGCCCCCTCAGCCCTCCACGAACTTCTTCAGGCGGCCGAGGGCCTCGTCCCACCGCTTCGAGATCTGATCGAGGAAGCGCCCCGCGTCGTCGAGCCGCTTCGTGTCGAGCTCCCAGATCCGTTCCCGGCCGCGCCGCGCGCCGCGGACGAGGCCGACGTCCTCGAGAACGTTCAGGTGCTTGGTGATCGCCTGGCGCGTGACGTCGGAGCCCTCGGTCAGCCGCGTGATCGACTGCGGACCTCCGGCGCAGAGCCGCGCGACCACCGCGAGCCGCGTCTCGTCGCCGAGGGCGGCGAAGACCGGCCCCGCGCGGGCGAGGACGGCCGCTCCTCCGCTACGCGGTGACATGCCGCTCGATGTTCTTGATCTGACCGGTCCAGCCTTGCTCGTTCATCCGGAACGCCTCGGCACGGCGCGCCGCGGGGACGCGATCGAAGCCGGACTCGACCACCGTGAGCTTCGTACCGCCGGGGACCTCGTCGAGGCGGAACTCGACGAGTGTCATGGGCTCGCCCGAATAGTCTGCCTTCGGGTCGATGGCGTACGGGTGCCAGCGGTAGGAGAACAGCCGCTCGGGCTCGATCTTCTCGACCGTGATCTCCATGGGCATGCCTTCATACCCGCGAATCGTGATGCGACCCGCGACGCGGGCGCCCGGCGCGAACGCGCCGTCGAGCTTCACGCCGAACCAGGCGCCGAACTCTTCCGGGGTCGCGATCGCGCGCCAGACCCGTGATCTCGGCGCGCGCAGAACGATGCTCTTCTCGATCCGGTCCGTGCTCATGTGCAACCTCCAAGTTGCATATTACCGGGCGGTGCGGAGAAATGCAACCTCTTGATTGCCTTTTTACGGACGGGGTAGATTCTCCCAGGAAAGGACGACCCATGAGCTCTCCCAATTCGACCTCCGCCGCCGAGTTCCACCGACTGCACCGGGAAGGGTTGCTCGTTCTCCCCAACGCGTGGGACGCCGGAACCGCGCGGCTGATCGAGAGCCTGGGAGCGAAGGCGATCGCCACGAGCAGCGCCGCCGTCGCGTGGTCCCACGGTTACGCGGACGGAGACCGTCTGCCGGTGGCGCTCCTGGTCGAGACCGTGTCGGAAATCGCGCGGGTCGTGAGCGTGCCGATCACGGTCGACGTCGAGGGCGGCTACTCGAGCGATCCCTCGCAGGCCGCCGACACCGTCGCCGCCGTCATCGATGCCGGAGGCGTCGGGATCAACATCGAAGACGGGGCCGGAGACCCGGGTCTCCTCCGCGCGAAGATCGAGCAGGTGAGGGCGACCGCTTCGCGGCTCGGCGTCGAGCTCTTCGTGAACGCCCGCACCGATGTCTACCTGAAGAACCTCGTTCCCGCGGAACGCCGCCTCGAGGAGACGCTCGCGCGCGCCGGCGGTTACCGCGCCGCGGGCGCCGACGGGATCTTCGTGCCGGGAGTGACCGATCCCTCCGAGATCCGGACGATCGCGTCGGAGGTGGGACTGCCGCTGAACGTCCTCGCCCGCGCCGGCCTCCCGCCGGCTTCGGAGCTCGCTCGCCTCGGAGTGCGGCGCCTCTCCGCCGGCTCGGGAATCGGCACTGCGGCGTTCGGAAGGATCGCGTCCCTCGCCACCCAGTTCCTGCGCGCGGGCGACTCGGACCCGCTGATCGAGGGCGCGATGCCCTATGCCGACGTCAACGCCCTGATGGCTACTTCCTGAAGTCGAAGTACCAGGTCGCGCCGACGGTGTACACCTCGCCGTCGTGGGCGTCCCGCCCCCACACGTAGCTCGACACCGATGCGAAGACGTCGGCGGGACCGACGATCGGCGCGTCCGCGCGTCCGCCGAGAAGCTTCTCGACGGCCGGTGCGTCACCGCTCGCCGCGAGCGACGAGCGGAATGTCGCGTCCGATGCGAGGCGCCGAGAGGCTCGGCGTCGCCGCCGAGGCGCCGACGGTCCGGTCGTCGTCATGATTGTCCGAGGGCACTGCAGAAATCCTAACGGACCGGACCGGACAGAGCCCTCCAGGAGCGCTTTAACCCCTGCGTTTAACGGGAGCATCCCGTTCGGGCGGCCCAGATCCCGATGGACGTGGCGGGACCGCGGGACCGCGCAGGTTCGACCGACTTTCTTCGACGTCGGCCGCCGCCTCGTGGGACGGGGAGAGCGCGAAAGAGCGGAACCGCCATCGCTGATAGACGAGAAACGCCGCCATGAGGACGATCGCGGCTGCCGTCCCGAGCAGCAGAGCGAGAGTCGTCCGTTTCCCTCCCAGGAGATTGCTGGTGAACAGCGTGACGCCGGCACCGGCGACGATGCTGTTGACCAGGGCGACCATGGTGGCGGAGGTCCCCAGGAACCCGACGAGCTTTCCGTGCCAGAGCGCAGGCGTCGAGGCCGCTTCCGGCCAGCGGCCGGTCTCGGGAGCGAAGTACGGGCCGGCCTCGGGAGCGAGCTTGCGGTAGTAGCCGCGGATGCGGGCGATGCCCGTCAGGAAGTGCATGTTCTCGAGGGTCGTATCCACCAGGCGGACGACGGTGAAGATTCCGAGCAGAAACAGCGCGGGCAGGACGGCTGCGACGAACGGCACGAAGACATCCCGGGACCGCGACACGAATCCCATCGCGATCAGAGAGCTCGACAGCGAGGAGATGTAGAGAGACGCCCGGGCCGAAGCCTCGCTGATGGTTCCGTTCGCCGCCGTCTGGAGCACGAAGTGTTCAGTGGTCAAGGCGGACAGGAGTGCCGATTGCCGATCGTTCTCACTCATGACCGCTTTCCTCGGCTCGGCGGGACGACGAGAAGAATTCCGCCAGGCGTTGAGACTCCCGACCGATCATCGACGCGGGAGAGGCTCGGCTACTGGCGTCGATACTTGCCGTCGACGGCGCGCTCCCAGCGTTTCCCGTCGCCGCTCATCTCGACCCGGAAATTCATCGCGTCCTTGCCGTCGAGCTCGAAGATCGTCCGACCCTGGGTCTTTCCCATGTCGTGCTCGAACGCCAGCGTGTCTCCCTTCCACACGCCGCGGCCCGGCTGCGCGGGCGGATTTCCGAAGTTATCGAACCAGTGCAGCGTGTAGGACTTCTCCTTCGCGTCCCAGCCGAGAATCCCGTGCCCTCGCACGCCCGGTTTCCCACCCTCGACGCGCTCGTCGTACTCGGCGAGCAGAAAGAAGCCGTCGACCCCCTCGTGAAAGTCGAAAGTGCCGCTGGCCTTATCGCCCGGGGGTTTCCACGGCCCGGCCGGACGCAGTTTCTCCTGCCCCGTCCACTTTCCGGCGAGTCTCCGGAGCTTGCGATGCGGCTCGCCCGGTTTCGGCAGATCCATGATGACCTCCTCCGGGCTTGAATATGCACGACCGGGACCAGCTCGCGGGCCGCAGATTCATCCGCACATCGCCATTTTCGGACGTGAACGTCGCCGCGAGGGCGCTCACTCGATGTTCAGGTGATACGTGAACGTCTTGTCGTGGCCGAACGTGTTCGTCCCATGAACGACGATCGTGTGCGCGCCGGGCGAGAGCGGCTTGAACATCATGAAGAAGCCGTCCACGACCGCCTGCTGCGGGGAGCCCGTGATGCAGGGATCCAGCGCCGCCTGGAGACTCAGGTCGCCCGTGATCGTGAAGAGATCCGGCGATGCGAATCGGTAGCTGAACACGTCGTTCAGCGGCTGCCCGTCGAGCGATACCGAGAGAGAGTCGACCGTGTCCATGAAGAACTTCGCGTCGGCCGCGAGAAAGTCGTAGAGCGACTGGCCCGGCGCCGGCTGGAACTCGGGAAAGGCGGGGCATGGGTAGTCGTCGACGACCGCGCCGATGTACAGCAGGATCGACTTCTGGTGGGGAATCGTGCAGGTCCGCGTTCCGCTGAAAACCGGGGGCCCTGCGATCCGCGCGACGTACCAGACCGGACCCTGCTGTCCGACATCGCAGTTGGCGCCGGTGTCATCGAACAGCGGGCTCTGGTCGAGCGGCTGCGCGTACACCCACTGCGAAGCCCGCTCGGCCCACGTTGCCATGTCCACGCCGTAGGGGCGCGCGTCCTTCTGGAAGAGCGCCGGGTTCGGATTGAAGCCGTGGTCGGGGAACTGCTCGCCCGACGTCGCCGACGCGACCGCGATGCAACACGCCACGATCAAGAGCACGAAAGTGATCCGACGATTCATTCGAGTCCTCCTCTGATCGGTTCGTCGTTTGGACACGCGGCCGCAAAAAGCAACGCGAGTGCCACGAGCACCGACTCGTCGCGCCGGAACGAATCGACGAGAAACGGGAACGAAGACCACGATCGTAGGAACGAACGGAGATCCCGTCTTCCGCGCCAACTCGGACGATCCCATCGATTGGATTTGTTATCGGATTATTGGATCGTCGCTACTGGTCGTCGCCGGCGAGCTCGAGGACGTGCGCTTTGTTGGAGCGGCTCATCGGAACCCGCGTGCCGTCCCGCAGCACCACGCTCGAAGAACCGGAAGAAGACACGACCGCGACGACGCGCTCGAGGTTCACGATCGCGGAGCGATGGATTCGCGAGAAGCGCGCCGGATCGAGTCGCGCTTCGACGCGTCCGATCGACTCGCGGAGCCGGTGCGTGGCGTGACGCGTGTGCACGCGCGAGTGCTTTGCATCCGCCTCCACCCAGTCGATCTCGTCCACGTCGACGATCCGCACCTCCCGCCGGGAACGGATCCAGAGACGCTCCGGGTACCTCCGCGCCTCGCGCAGTTCCGCGAGGAGAGCCTCCAGCCGCTCGAAGAGGTCCCCTACTTCGGGGGCGCCGCGATCCGCGTGATCTGAGCGGAGATCGTCTTCCATTTCCCGTCCTGGAGCGCCCATACGTCGGTATAGCGGCTCGTCCCGGTCGTTCCGTCCGGACGAACGAACTCGCCCCGCGCGTGGACGAGCGCGACCGGTCCGTAGGCCCGGACCTGGACCTCTTTGAGCACGTAGCTCTTCACGCCGGGTCCGTCGGCGGTGCCGCGGAGAAACTGTTCCCGATCCTGCACCGAACCGTCCGAGACGATGCAGACGAAGTCTTCGGCGAGGTGGTCGCGGTACCATCCGACGTCGCTCGCGAGAAACGCGTCGACGTACTCCTGGTTGAGCCGCGTGAGCGTTTTCGTCGCGGCGGCGTCGTCCTGGGAAGAACCGCCGGCGGCTCCCTTTTCGTGCGCCCGGAAGACGACGTCGAACCACGGTTTCCACGTCTTGCCCCCGTCGCCGGACGTGTGCGCGATCTCCCGGACCGCCCCGTCCTGCGGCTTCCACACTCCGCGGACGATCTCCTTCTTTCCGTCCGAGGCGAGCCGGGCGCCCTGGAGCGTGAGGCTGTCGTCCTGGAATCGTCCGTCGATCTGGAGGAGCGCGCCTCCGTTGGTGACCCACGTCTGGTGCCAGAGCTTCCGCGACGCGTCGTAACTCGTGAAGCTCTGGCCGACGAGGCCGTCGGTCTGCTCGTAGATCTCGGCGAGCGCGCAGCCGTCGAGGATCGGGTCGATCCGCGCGCGCGCGATCGGCTTGTCGCTCCCGCCGACCTCGTAGACGTCCCAGTCCCCCGCCCAGAAGTCGAGCCGCCGGTGCTCGGCGTCCGCGCACTTCCGCGCGAATGGGGGCGGCGCGGTCGCCGCTCCCGCGCCGGCGCCGGTCAGGAGAGAAGCGGCAAGAAGCGGGATGAGCATTCGACGTCCTTCTTCGGTGTCTCGGGGTTCCGGGGAGAGGCGGCCTCCAGCTCCAGCAACCGGCGCTTGATCGCAAGCCCTCCTCCGAATCCCGTCAGCGAGCCGTTCGCGCCGATGACTCTGTGGCAGGGGATCACGATCGGGATCGGGTTCTGGCCGTTGGCCGCTCCGACGGCGCGGGAGGCCGCCGGCCGTCCGAGCAGCCGCGCGAGCCGCGAGTACGAGACCGTCTCGCCGTAGGGAATCGTGGTGAGGGCGTACCAGACTTCCCGCTGGAACGGCGTGCCCTCGGGCGCGAGCGAGAGCTCGAAGCGGTGCCGCCGTCCCGCGAAGTACTCGTCGAGCTGCACGACCGCTTCGTGAAACGGCTCTTCCGCCGGCCGCCAGCTCGCCGGGACCCGCAGAGGATGGGGGCCGCTCTGAAAGCAGATCCGGTGGAGCGCTTCCGGCTCGCCCGCGAGGAGCAGCCGGCCGACGGGCGTGGAGATCTCGCAATAGAGCATCACCGTCTCGCGACCTTCCGCTCGGGCCCGCTCGAAGGGGAGTCCTGCGCCCGCTCCGAGGCCGCGCGCCACAGGTAGATGGCGGCGTACGCGCGCCACGGCCGCCATCGTTCGGCAAGGTCACGCAGCTGAGCGGCGGTCATCGGGAGGTCTCCCCCCGCGGCCCGCAACAATCCGAGGTCGTTGACGGGAAACGCGTCCGGCTCCCGCAGGGCGCGCATCGCGATGTACTGGGCCGTCCAGTGACCGATGCCCCGGATGCGGGCGAGGCCCGCCATCGGATCTTCGTCCGCGGCCGAAAGCGTGACGTCGCCGGAGACGACGGCGCGGGCGAGGTCCCGGATCGCGCGCGCCCGCGAGCGGGGCATGCCGGCGAGCACCGCGTCGGCGAGTGCGTCGGGCGCGGGAAAAACGTGGGTCAGCCCGCCCGGGTCGGAGACGGAGAGCCGTTCTCCGAATTTCCCCGCGAGCTGACCCGCCACCGTGGAGGCGGCGGCGACCGATACCTGCTGGCCGAGGATCGCGCGCACCGCCAGCTCGAAACCGTCCCACGCGCCTGGAACCCGCAGGCCCGGGTACTTCTCGACGAGCGGCCCCATCAGCGGATCGCCGCGGAAGTGCTGCCCGATCGCCGACGTGTCCGCGGCGAGATCGAACATGGCGCGGAGTCGCGTGACGATCGGCAGGAGCGAGAGCGGCTCACCGAACCGGATGCGCGCCTCGAGCGCGTGAGCTTTCTCGTCGTGGCGGATCTCCGCCATGCCGTGACGCCCTTCGAGCGCGAACGAGCGGCGGTACACGCCCGAGGCAACCTCCTCGACCCCCGGAATCGCGCGCCGCGCGAGAAACGCGAGGAGCGATTCCCAGTCGTAGGGCGGCCGGTACGGAAGGCGGAAGACGTACTCGTCCGCGCGGGCGCGGACGGCCGATGGCCGCAGGCGGCGGAGCTCCGAGGGAGTGCGGCCGTACAGGCGTCGGATCGAGTCGTTGAAGCGGCGGACGCTCCGGAAGCCGGACGCCTGCGCGACGCGATGCATCGGCAGGTTCGTGTCGCTCACGAGCTGCTTGGCGAAGTGGAGGCGCCGCGTCTGCGCGACCGCGCCGGGCGACGCGCCGAGGTGGAGGAGGAAGAGTCGATGGAGGTGGCGGGAGCTGACCCCGAGGCGCGCCGAGAGTCCTTCGATGCCGGACTCGTCCAGCGCGCCCTCCGCGATCAGGCGGAGCGCACGGGTGACCGTCGTCGAGGTGCCGGACCAGGCCGGTGTGCCCGGAGCGACCTCGGGGCGGCACCGGAGACAGGGCCGGAATCCCGCCTCGACCGCGGCCGCCGCC